>Ga0208246_1000256_pt1 | contig 48179 bp, 40 predicted proteins | sample RifOxyD2_FD_184039 | JGI IMG/M metagenome (GOLD analysis project Ga0208246, IMG submission 184039) | Soil microbial communities from Rifle, Colorado - Rifle Oxygen_injection D2 (SPAdes) | ecosystem: Environmental > Terrestrial > Deep subsurface > Rock core/Sediment | place: Rifle, Colorado... | reverse complement strand
GTGAAGGGGAAGGCCCTGCTGCGCCTTTGGCGCGCCGACGAGGCGACCCCGAATCCTTGGAGGGGTCGACGAGGAGGCACAGGGCCTAAGAGGAGGGGCTCTGGCGCGCCGGCGTTTTGGCGCCACCTTTGTCGCCGGACAAAGGTGGCAAAAAGGGCCAAGCACTCATTACTTGATAATAAGTCTTCCTATCGGCGTCCGCGATCCCACTCCTTTCCCGTCATCGGTTTCTTCCCCGGTGGCTGGAGACGGACAATGTAGAGGGTGGAATGGACGGCGCAGGGGACGGAGACGGCCTCCACGGTCTCTACGAGGGATGTTTCGAGGAGCTTCACCTCGCGGTCGGCGATTGTGCAGCGCACTCCCGGCCACGGCACGAGCGCGCGAACGCGGCGGTCGATCTCTTCCGCCGCCATGGTCGCGGGATCCACAGAGCAGTCCGCCCTCGTGAGCTTGCGGCAGACCGTTGCTTTGGACGCATCTTGTTCGCGGGGTACGAGTGGCTTCTTCAATGTCTCGATGAGGAGCTTCGCGCCCTCCTCGCTCAGGCGATCGTGCAAAGTCTGAGCCGTTTCGCGGTCCGAAACGCCGAAGGGGCGCTGAGCGAGGAGAGGGCCGGAGTCCAGCCGCATCGTGACCTTCTGGATCGTCACGCCGGTCTCACGGTCGCCGGCGAGCAGTGCATGTTGGATCGGTGATGCGCCGCGCCAGCGCGGCAACAGGGACGGATGCACGTTCACCGGGGCGATCAGAGGCAGAGAAAGAAGCGGCTGTTTCAGCAGTTGCCCGTAGGCCACGATGACGAGGAAGTCCGGCTGCACTCCTTTCGTTTGCGGAGCGGCGAAGTACTCTTCATTGAGATCATGCGGTTGGAAGAGGGGAATTCCTCTGCCGAGCGCGAGGGTTTTGATCGGGGGAGGCGTGACGATTTTCTCTCTGCCGACGGGTTTGTCCGGTTGCGTAATGACGAGATTCACTTGGAATGCAGGATCATCGATCAGGGCCTGCAAGGATGGAACCGCGAAGGCCGGAGTGCCGCAGAAGACGACGGAGAGCGGGCGCTGCATCGCAGGTAGTGTACACTGAGAGCTCCGTTTCAGCCCCCCTCTCATGTCTCACCGTCCTGCCATGGCCGCCTCGGTCATCCGAGAGATTATCGCCCCGGTCCTTAAGCTTTGCCCGCGGGAGTGCGGCATCGTCTCCATCACCGAGATTGAGGTGTCGCCCGACTTCGCCCATGCAACGGTGTACTTGAGTGCCGTGCATGCGGATGAGAAGGCCCTCGAATACTTCGCATCGCGCCGCGGGGATCTGCAGAAACGCCTTGCCGGATGGTCGAGTCATCATGTGCCGATGCTGCGTTTCCGTATCGACGAAAGATCGAAACACGCGAACCGCATCGATGAACTGTTGAATGAGGAGACGAAGAGACAGAAGCCATCGTTGTGAGGTCCCTGATGTGTTGTCGGTACGACAACGTGCTACCACGTGATAGTGCGCCTCTTTGCGCAACAGCATTGGTGTTGATGGCGGAGTACGACGCCCCGTACACTCCACTCCTTTCACTTGTCCTCATGTCCGTCAGCAAGCAAGATGCCGATCGGTTGCTCGCGCTCCTCAACGGAGCGTCCCGTGCCGTCTGCATCTGCCACCGCAATCCCGATGGGGATGCCGTCGGAGCGCTTTTGGGTTTGAGCTTGCTCATCGGGCGATTGCTGCCGGAGCTGGCCGTGAAAGCGTACTGCCTCGATCCCATTCCGCAGACATTCCAATTTTTGCCTGCTGCCGCGCGTGCGGTGACGGAGTGCACGCTTCTGGAAGGTGATGTCCTCCTCTTCGTGGATACGGCGGAGCCGAAGCTTACGGGCCTTCATGAGACGCGTCCGCAGCTCTTCGACGGTTCCTTTCCTGCGGTGAATATCGATCACCATCCCAGCAACCTGCGCTTCTCGACGGCGAACATTATCATCCCCGATGCCGCATCGACGTGCGAGATCATCGTGCAGATTGCCGATCAGCTTGGCTGGAAGATCGACGGGGATGCCGCGACGTGCCTGCTCGCCGGCGTATACACCGACACGGGCGGACTACTCCACAGCAATACGACAGCCGCCGTCTACCGCACGGTCGCACGCTTGCTGCGCGCGGGAGCCCGGCAACAGGAAGTCGTGCAGGCGGTTTTCCGCACGGCACAAATGAGCACGCTCAAGCTCTGGGGTCGCGTACTCGAGAAGATCACCCTCACAGAGGAGGGAGGGGCCATCTCAGCCGTGACGGAAGGGGATTTCCGCGCCACGGGCGCTCACTACTCCGAGCTCACGGGCGCGATCGACTATGTGAACGCGGTGCCCGGCATGCGTTTCTCTCTCATTCTCTCCGAACGCAACGGGACAGTGAAAGGATCATTGCGAACACTGCGCGACGATGTGGACGTTTCCGAGATGGCGGGGAAATTCTCCGGTGGCGGTCATCGCAGGGCGGCCGGCTTCTCGCTCCCGGGCAAGCTCAAGCCGGAAGTGCGCTGGAAGGTGGTCGATTCTCCTTTCCCTTCTAACCCTCGCCCTAACCCTCTCCCTTCTTCTTCCCCCGCGGTTTTTCGGGAGGTGTAGCCTCCGGTTCCGCTGACGCCTCCGCGGGCGTTTCCTGCGGTTTCTTCGCCGCGTTGGTCTGCGGTGGTGTCGCCTGCATGAGCGTGGCATTCGCGATGGAAGCAACATCTTCCGCCTCCGTCACTCGCTTGGCTTCCGGAGGTTTCGGCGGTTCCGCCGGTGCAGCCTCAACCGGAGGGGGTTCCGTCTTCGGGGGGGTAGTGTCCTGATCTTTCACTTCCTGTTGTGCATCCTCCTCGTGCTGGAGGGTTGTGGCTACTTCGTCGGCGGTCACCATTTGCTGCGGTATCGGCGGAGCTTTCTTCTCCGCCGCCGTACGTTCCTTCTCGAGTTTCTCCTGCTGCTTGTGGGCGAGGATGTCCTCCGGTTTCGTGGAGATGATCTGCGCCTCCTTCGGGCTTGCGACGATCTGGATGGCCACGTGACGGTTGCCGGCGAAGAAGAGTCCCTGTCCCACGTCGGAGTTGAGGAGCAGGTACTTCTCCCCCTCGGTGAGATAGAAGATCTTCTGGAGGTTATCCACGGCGGAGGCGGACTGCTTGAGGAGGATCTGCAGCGATGAGTTCGTGATGATCGGTTTACCGTACGGCGAGTTCACGAAGTCTTCGACGTCCTGGGTGATGGTCGTGATGCCGAGCCAGTACTTGCGCGCGCGTTTCACGAGTCCGTAGAGGAAGCGTGCGGAATCCTCGTACTGGATGAGGTTCCATGCCTCGTCGATGACGAGCATGCGTTTCTTGAATTCGGCGCGGATGCGGTTCCAGATCAGATTGATGATCACGAACATCGCGATCGGGCGGAGCTGATCTTCGAGGTCGCGGATCTGGAAGACGACCATCTGGTTATCGAGCTGGATGTTCGTCTGCTGGTCGAAGAGGCCGGCATAGCTGCCCTCCGTGAACTTGCAGAGCGTCATGGCCATGCTCTCGCCGCCTTCCGTGGTCTCGAGCACGTCCACGAGATCGTGGAGTGTCGGCGGCATCTTCGTCGCGGCGTCTTCGGTGGCGAGAGTGATGCCTTTAAGCGCGTACGTGTCGAGGATCGCTTTGTCGAGGATGCCGTCCTCGGCCGGCGTGAGCGTCCCCAGCATGAGCTTGAGCAGTCCGTGGAGATTGATGACGGCTGCGCGGAGAGTCTCGCCCGGCGTCGCCTCATCGCCGCGGATGGATTTCGGCAGTTCGAACGGATTGATGTGATTCGAGCTCTCCAGCGAGATGCGGAAGTACGTTCCGCCCACGGTTTCGCACAGCTCGCGGTACTCGTTCTCCGGATCCACCACGTAGACTTCCGTGTCGAACATGAGCGAGCGGAGGATTTCCAATTTGATCGTGAAGGATTTTCCCGCGCCGGAGGTGGCGAACACGCTTGCGTTGGCATTCGGCAGATCGAAGCGGTCGAAGATGACGAGCGAGTCGTTGTGCCGGTTGATGCCGTACAGGATGCCGTGATCATCCGTGAGGTCGGAGCTGGAGAAGGGGAAACACGCGGCCAGCGGCGACGTGTTCATGTTGCGGTTGATCTCCAGTTCGTCGATGCCGAAAGGCATGGTGGAGAGCCAACCGTGTTCCATCTGCATGAAGGCCGGTTTCGTGATGATGAGCTTTCCGCCAAGGAGGGATTCGACATCCGTCTCAAGTTTCTTGAGCTTCTCCTCGTCGTCTGAATAGATGGTGAGATAGAGGCCCATTTGGAAGAGTTTCTCGCGGCCACGTGCGAGCAGGTCGCGCAATTCCTCCGCGTCCTGGAGAGCCGCTTCGAGCGCCGGATCGCGGACGATGCCGCGTTGCTCAAGCATACGCACCGATGAGCGCATTTCCGTCACCTTCTTGCGCAGCATTTTCATGATCACCTTGCTGTTCGCGGGATAGATGAACTGGCAGATGTTCATGTGCGCGTCGAAGTTGATCTCTTCCGACAGCCAGTTCGGGTACACGTAGTTCGGCCAGTTCACCGTGTAGAGCGTCCGCGCATGGAGATCGTTCAAAATGAGCTCATTTGGCTTCACGATCATCCCGGCGGGCGCGATGATGTCGAGCGTCTTCTGGAGTCCCTCCTCGTAGAGCCGGATGGCCTCCTTCTCCTTCTCGGAGAGCTGTCGCACCGTCGTTTTCTTCACCAATCCCCTCAAAGTCTTCTCCGCTGCAAAATGCAGACCCAGAAGATCATCCATTGCCGCCAGCATGACCTGCGTCAGTTTGATATGCGTTTTCATCGCCGGAGCCGAAGGGTCTGAAGGCATAGAAATCCTTTAATTCTAGCAGAAAACTTCGATTCGATCAATACAGCCGGACAGCGGCTTTTCCTGCGGTCAATCCTCACTTTCCCTGTTGCAATATGCCGAGATTCTCGATTCCGGGGACCTCAATCACCTTCAGACCGGCAATGAGGATTTCCCGGTTTACCGAGATGGCTTTCCAGCGTTCCTCGCCCACCTTGAGAAGTTTCGTATGGAGATCGCGGATGCGACGGGCCTCCTTCTCCAGGCTCTCGGTTTCCGCGACGGTCTTCTGCGCTTTCACGAGCTCCTGTTGTTTCTCGCCGACTGCAGAGTAATCGCCAGCTTTCATTGCTTTGTTGAGGGTGCGTTCGATCTCATAGGCCGTATTGCGCTGTTCCTTGCGCAGTTTCCCCAAATCGTCGAGTTTTAGCTTCAGTTCATTCACTTTGGCGGTAATGCGGATGTTGAGTGCTTCAAGGGATTGGAGGTAGGTATCGAGGAATTCCCTCCGGTCGAGCGCACGATTGAGCGTATCGATGACATTCACCTGGAGGACGGAGCCGTACTCTTGCAGGAGAGCGAATGTTTCGTTGGAGTCGACACTGGCATCCGCATGGAAGATCGTCATTTGAACATCAATGGAACGGAGAGCCGCGTGTACCTTGAGGAGTTTCCCCTGCGAGAGGTAGAGCGAAACGAATGTACCGAGTGCCGAGCTCGGACGGCTCAGGATTCCCAAGGGTGTCGTGGCTGCCAATACAGCCGTATAGGCCCCGCTCTTGGCTCCGGAAACGAGGAAAGTGGTCTCCGTGGGGCTCCCACTCTGTGCACACCCGCCGAGAATGGTGAGGATGGAGAGAGCCGAAACGAGGAAATACCCCCGATTTCTCATCCTTCTATTGTACAGTTTTTCGCTTCAGGAAGCAAGATACGCCATCTGTAGACCCAAGAGCGATCACAAAATTTGTCGGAGGGTCGGTAAGGGCAAAAGTGCATACATTTTGTGTTCAAAACATGAGTAGTTTCTGTGAGCAAGATAAAATTTTGTATTCAGGTGGAATGACCGCTTTCTTTTGGTACAGTTGCGTCGTTTTCTGAGTATCAGATTTGTTCAATGTTTGAATTTTTGTCAGAGCGGGCACAGGATATTCTTCAACGCACTTTTGGAGCTCAAGTTTCGGATGTGCAGTGGGTGTATGCGGATCAAAAAGGCTTTGGAGATTGTTCGACGTCGATTGCGCTACAATTAGCCAAGAAACTCAATCGCAAGCCGACTGAAATCGCGGAAAAACTTGCGGAAAAATTGCGGGGGTCCGCCGGCGTGGAACGGGTCGAAGTGGCGGGGGCCGGGTACGTGAATGTCTGGCTTACCCCGGCGGCATTGCTTGCGGAACTGCACGTCACCGAGAAGGCGTGTACACCGCAGCCGGTTCGAAAGGAGGAGGGTCCCGTGATCATCGATTACTCCCAACCGAATATCGCCAAACCGCTGGGGGTGCATCACATTCTCTCCACAGTCATCGGCCAGTGTCTCTGTAATCTTCACCGGCATCTCGGCACTGCGGTCGTGGGATGGAACTACATCGGAGATTGGGGTACGCAGTTCGGCAAACTGGCCACCGCGTGGGAGAAGTGGGGCAAGGGCAAGCCGGTCGAGAAGCATACGCTGGACGAGCTTCTGGAGCTGTACGTGCGGTTTCATGCGGAGGCGGAGAAGAATCCTGCGTTGGAGGATGAGGCCCGCGCGGCATTTCTTAAATTGGAGAAGGGTGACCGCAAGTTGCGCTCCTTCTGGGAGGGGGTGGTGCGCGCGACGAAAGCATCGCTCGGCGCGATCTACGAACGACTCCATGTGCATTTTGATACCGATATCGGCGAGAGCTTCTACGAGGACAAAATGCAGTCCATCCTCGAGGAAGGGAAGAAGAAGCAGGTCTTCGTAAAAGGGGAGGAAGGGGCACTCGTCGTACTTTTTGAAGAGGAGAGCAAGCTGCCGCCCTTCCTCGTGCAGAAGGGGGATGGCGCCACCCTCTACGCCACTCGCGACCTGGCGCAAATTCGCTATCGCATCGATACATTTCATCCCCAGGCGATCCTGTACGTGGTCGATGTGGCACAGCAGCTCTATTTCCGGCAGCTCTTCGCCGCAGCGAAGCGTCTGGATTGGGAGCTCCCGCAGCTGGAGCACGTGGTATTCGGTCGCATGCGATTCGCCGAGAAGGCGATGAGCACCCGCAAGGGCACGGCGCTCAAGCTGGAGCATGTGCTCGACGAGGCTGTGACGCGTGCGAAGGAGGTGATCGCGGAGCACCGGGATTCGATCCAAACCGACGACGAGGTGGCGCTTGCGGAGATGATGGGCACAGGGGCGCTCGTCTACGGAATTCTGAGCCAGAATCGCAGGATGGATCTGGTCTTCGATTGGAAGAAAGTACTCGCTCTCGAGGGGAACTCTGCGCCGTACCTGCAGTACACGCATGCGCGGGCGCGGTCCGTGTTGCGGAAGGCAGGGGCGAAGGATGAAACACTTCCGAAGGACACATCATCACTCACCGCATCCGAGCGGGTTCTCTTCAGTGTCCTCCTCGGATTCCCGGAAGTTCTGCAGGAGGCCTGTACACACCGGATGCCGCACATGCTCGCGAATTATCTGTATCGCCTGTGTCAGGCATTCAATGCGTTCTACAACGTCGAACCGATTCTGAAAGCTTCGAAGGATCTTCGCAGCTTGCGCCTCTCCCTCACGTCCCTCACCGCAACCGTCCTCAAGACGGGTGCCGAACTCCTCACTCTTCGCGTTCCCGAACGCATGTAATTCTTTTTCCTTTTTCATCATGGCTCGCTACCGCGTCCGCCGGCGCTCCGGCATCACCTCCGTTCGTCCGCTCGTCGTCTTCCTCATCATCGCCTCGTTCGGCATCCTCTTCGCGGGGTGCGGGCCGAAACGCACCGTGGAGGAAGTACAGCAGGACGATTTTACGTTCACGGCGGATGACGTGGCGCGTTACAAGGAATTGGCAATGCAGGCCGAAGGCGGGGCGGGTGGTTCGGGTGCGACCTTGAGCGGGCAGACACTCCCGCGCCTCGCGGGAGTCGAGCAGGGGTCCTCGTCCTCTCAGACCGTCCTCAATCTCGAAGCGGCGCAGGAGTATCAGGCCATCCGCTCGGGACCGGCGGCCACGGGAGAGGATCTCTATCGTGTCACGAATGAGTTCGTCAACGTCCGCGACTCCGCGCGTATCACTGCCGGGACCGTCGGGCGTCTCGTGCGCGGAGACGTCTGCACCGTTCTCGATTTCGTGGATGCGGCATGGGCGCACGTGAAGCTCTCCGGCGGTCGTGAAGGGTTCGTGGCCCAGCGGTACATCGCCAAACTGACGTCGGAGGCCAAGCTGGCGGAGGAGAAGGAGAAGTACAAGGATCAGTATTTCGTCGATTTCGGCTTCCTCAACGTGCGCAAAGCGCCGGATTCCGGCGCGGAGAAATTGGGTGAACTTCCGGGGCAGGCGATCGTGCGTGTGCTCAGCAAAGACGACGTGTGGGCGCGCATCCCGTTCCAGGGAAAGGAGGGCTATGCGGCGGTGCAGTATCTCAAACCTTTCCTGCCGAATTTCCTCGTGCGGCAGGAGGACTTTACGTTGCCGATTTTGCATTACAACGTGTCACAGGAAGGAGTCCTCGATACGCTCGCGAAGCATGTCGCAGCGTTGCGGAATGACGGGATGAAGCTCATCACACTGCGGGATTTCCGTGACCTCCTCCTTGAGCAGGAGAAGCGCGACGTGCGTCTCGAACCCAAAACGGTGGTGGTCGCGTTCTCCGGCATCACGCCGCTCAATGTGAAGGGCCTTTCCGATACGCTATTGCAGCTGAATCTCCGGGCGACGCTCTTCTTCGAGACGAAGCAGATCGGCATCACAGGTATCACAGAGAAGACGCTCCTTACGTTGATCGCCAACGGCCAGGATCTTCAGTCCGCTGCGCACAGCGGCGATGACTTGCGCTCACTCACCAATGCACAGCTCGTACTGGAGTTCACCCAGAGCCGAACTCTCATCGAGCAGTACACCAAAGAGCCGGTGTTCGCGGTCGCCTATCCGTTCGGCGGCGTGAACAGTCGTGTGGAAGCGCAGGCGCTCTCGGCAGGCTACTTGCTCGGCGTCTCGGCGGCACAGCAGCGTACCTTCAAGCGTGCGGATCTCCTCAAGCTCCCGAGCTTCGCAATCGGCGCATCGGTCTCGACGGAGGATGTCCTTGGTCTCGTGAAAGGGCAGTAGAGGATCGAGGATGTGTTGCCTTTCACTTGATCAGTCCCTTGAACTGATTGAGGAGGGAATCAGACCCCTTCTTCGTGACAGCTTCGGCTTGAATGGCCGCTTGCTCGGCAATCTTTTCCAAAAGCTGATCGCCGTACTCGTAGACGTACCAGATGCTCGCGAGAAGTACGATGATGGGAATGAGGCTCAGAAGCCCCCTGAAGAACCCGCCGATTGTGCGGAGCCGGTCGCGACTGTCGAGGTGACGCAGGTGCAGGAGGATCTCATCCAGTTTGTCTTCGGTGGTCGGTGGAGATGGGGGTTTGGGCATGGGAGGAGCATAGCGGGTCTTGGTAGTGGTCAAAAGGTTATCGTAGGGACACAGAATGGGATATGGGGTATGTAGTAAGGAGTATGGGTTCTTCCATACTCCATATTCCATAATACTTACCCCATGTTTAAAACCCCCTCCGCCACTTGCGCACCTGCTCGATGAGTCTCGTGAGACGGTAGAGCGGACGGAGTGGGATATCCACGCAGTGCACGAGGTCGATCTTCGTTCCCCCGAAGCCCGTCTTGAAGAGGGTGACGCCGAGGAAGGGGTGCTTGGTCACGCCTTCGGGGGCGATCCCCCAGAAATTGTAGACGTGATCGCCGCGTCTGAGGGCGTCCGTAATCGCTCGCCACTGCAAGAGGTAGCTGGCGGGGATTTTCGCGTGCTTGAACGAACTGGCGCCGTGATGGTAGCTCGTTTCGCCGAATGCATGCATGTGGATGGAGGAGGCGATCACCTCTCCTTCGAAGTGCGCGAGATAGACCGTGCACTCTCTCCGGGGGGCGAAGTGCCGGACCTGCGCGCGGAAGAATGCATTGGAGTACGGCGTGAATCCGTGGCGCTTGCGTGTCTCCTCGTGGAGTGCGATGAAGGTTTCTGCGTCGTTTTCCGGATCGGCGGATGCCGTAATTTCCACACCGTCACGCTCCGCTCTGCGGATCAGGTTGCGGGTGGTTTTGCGCATGTTCATGAGAAGTTCCTCTTCGGTGGGAACCGTCGTGGATTCCGGGGACATGTGCCAGGGATCAGGTTTGCGGAGGGGCAGGTACCACACGTGTTCCGCGAGCAGATGAAGGGGGGAGGGCTGCGCTCCGGTTGGAGGCCAGCCCACCTCCGCTCCTTGCGGAGCTTCGATAGGTAAAAATGGACTCAAGCGGATGAAGGCACAATGTTCATCTATGGCGATCCTCCTCAGTTCGCTGAGAAGACTCTCGAGGCAGGACGTGCGGCTTGTTGCCCGCAACTGAGAGTGCAGGATCGGTCCATAGTGCACGGCAAGGTGCCTGCCGCGCCGCGCGGGGACCACGATGGCTTGGCACATACCGATCATTTCGCCGCCTTCGCGCACGATGAGGCGTACGGGTTCCTGGCCGATCGAGCGATACACTTCGCCCATCGTCCAACTTTGGAGGAACGGACGGAACGGTTGTGCGCCGAGGAAAGCATCCCATGAGCGTATATCGTTGGCTTCGGAGACGGTCATCCTCCCTATCGTAGCTGTGTCACAGGAGCGGATCGAGGATTTCGGTAAGACGCCTCGCTTGTGAGAGAGTCATCGTCGGATGGGTGGGAAGGGTCAGGATCTTCTCGCAGGCGGCCTCGGCTTCGGGATCGCTCTGCGGATCGTAAGCGGCCAGCAGGGGGTCCGCCGAGGGCGGGCAGACCACGCAGGTGGTCCAACCGTCGTCCAAGTGGATGTTTTGGCGCTTGAGCGAGCGGCGGATGCGGTCGGCATTCTTCGTGAACAGGGGGAACTTCTGGAGAGGGAGGTCTTCCGAAATACTTGAGAGGAGCGACCAGCCTCGCGTACGACCTTCGGCGAGGTAGAAGCGCGTGAGCGCGCGCCGGTGGTCGTTGATCGGGCGGAGATGGCGGAAGGAATCGAGTGCGAGAGCCGCGCACGCATTGGGTAGGCGCGTGAGGAGTGGGGACATGTAGCCTCTCTTCTCTTCGCGCCGGAGGATCGGTACGAGCAGGCCCAGAAGTTGTGCGCATTTCAGGAAGATTCTGCCGAGACCGACGGCGAAGAGCAGGCGGGCGGTGAAGTACGTGGCCGGGTAGGCGAGCAGACGGGCGATACGCAGAGAGGAGAGATCCGTCGCGCGATCCTCTTCCTCTTTCAGGCGTTTCGATACATCCGATTTACGCGAGAGAATGGCGCCGCCTGTGATACCCGAGATGGCCTTGTCCCTGCCGAAACTGAAGAGAATGAAATCTCCGCGCGAGCTGATGGCTGACGGGCCAGAAGGGTCAGGCATGACGTGCGCACAATCTTCGATGAGGACGGCATGGTGACGGTCACAGAGCTCGCGCAGCGCGGAGACATCGGACGGGATGCCGAAGGTGTGCTGACAGATGACTGCGCGCGTGCGGGGGGTGAATGCATGTTCGACGGCATCCACGGACATATTCAGCGAATGGTAGTCGATGTCGACGTAGACCGTCACCGCCCCGGTGGCGTGGATGGCGTTTGGGAGGACGACACACGTGTAGCCTTGGATGATGACTTCCTCGCCGGCGCGCAGATCGAGAGCCTTCAGGAGCGCCAGCAGCGCCTCACGACCGGAGGAGAAGAGAAACGCCTCGGCATGGAATGTATCGGCGAGTGCATGGCGCAGACTCTCCACTGCAGCTCCGCGCTTCCATCGAAACGGAGTGAGGATGAGGGCTAGGGATCGCAGGACGGTTCGGAAAGTGACGTGGGGCGCGAACGTATGGTGGATGGGAGCGTGCAACATCATGGAAGGAGGCGGGCAATGGTAGCCTGCGGGATGCGTCCCACGCAGACGAGGAGCGATCCTGGTGTCACTTTTTGGCTTATTTTAGACAAAATCTCGACACTCCTGCCGAAGCCTTTCGTGAACGGTCGGGCGCTGCGGTGATTGAGGAAGATCACGCGCTGAAAAGTTGGGGCGGCAAGTGAACCCAGCTCCTCGTGTGTTCGATCCAGTTCCTCGCCGAGCTCGATCAAGCCGCTGAAGAGGAGGATCTTGCTCTCGGCCGGCTGTCCGCGTGTCCATGCGATGGCAGCTTCGACACTCGTCGGCGAGGCGTTGTGCGTATCATCGAGGATCGTCACGCCGTGATCCTCGCGCACCGAGAACGTGTGATGCATGGGGGAGAAAGTCGCCAGTTTCTTCGCGATGGCCTCGCGTTGCATGCCAAGGGATTCCGCCACGGCGATTGCGAGGAGCACATTGGTCACGTTGTGCGTGCCGTGGAGCGGCAGCTGGAAGAGGACTGATCCTGCGCGGAAGCGGATGCCTCCTGTCGTCTCTTCGATCTCGTACGCTTCGAGGTCCGCCGGTCCGCCGGTCCCGACAACGGTCAAGGGACATTTGCAGCGGTCCTTGAGTTTGAGACAGAGTGAACAGTCCGCATTGAGGAAGGCGTGCCCATCGGCCGGAAGGGATTCGAGAAGCTCTGCTTTGGCTTGGGAGAGCGTTTCCTGCGAACCGAAGAGACCGATGTGCTGAGAGCCGATGAAGGTGATGATGCCGACCGTCGGTCGGATGACGGATGCGAGCAGGCGGATCTCCCCGCGCCGGTAGGCGCCCATTTCCACGATGAGGATCGTGGGGTCCGGATGACGAGGCAGCTCCTGCGTTATCCACTGTGCGACACCCATCTCCGTATTCACGTATGCGGGGGTCGTGAGGGGATGGCGGTCCGCGAGGACACAGGCGAGGAGCTCTTTGGTCGTGCTCTTTCCCACGCTTCCGGTGATGCCGATGACGGTGAGGGCATCGAAACGATTGCGCGTCGCGCTCGCACGGGCGAACACACGCCGCTTGAGAGCGCGGTCGATCGGCCACCACAGGGTCCATGCGACGATCAGGGCGAGGAAGGCCAGGAGCGGCAGGATCGGGAGGGTAACCGGATCCATGACGAGAGCCGCTGCGAAGATGATGATGAGCGCGGTCGCGCAGAGGGCGACGGCTTTCTGTGTCCAGACGGGAGAGGGCTGTCGATGCATGATGACTTGCACGACGCTTAAGGCAAGGAAGGCGATGAGCAGGCTTGCCGGCCACGACTCCTTCGGGAGTGCTTCGACGAGGTAGAGCGCGCCGAAGAGGACGAAGAGGAGCGGTCGGAGCGTTCCGATGATTTGGCGGACGTACCCTTCGCTCCAGAGATGCTCGCGTAGGCGGTCCCATCTCCACTCCTTCACCTGCCAGAGGTGGGCGAAGGTGAGGAGCGGGGAGAGAGTGGCAAGGAGGGTGAGGCCGAGGAGAATGGAAGGGGAGGACATGGGCTTCAGGACATGGGACTCACATGCAGATGCTTGCGGATGACAGCCGCAATTTCGTGGGCATGATCTCTGTGGATGCGATGACGGGATCCCGGAAAGAGGTGCAGGTGACTTCCGCGGATGGCGCTATGCAGGATGTGCGCATCTTTGACGGGTGTCATGCGATCGAGGGTTCCCCAGAAGATGTCGGTGGGTGCGGCTATATGATGCAGGAGCGGCCGTACGTCTTCCTCCGTTACCCGCTTGAGCGTCTCGCGCATGAGGGGCGACGCCCGTTCGTAATCGTGGGATCGCAGCAATTTGTAGAGCGTTTTGCGGGCGAAGGGGGCAAGCGCCTTCAACCCGGGGAGCGAGAGGAAGGCACCACCCGCCTTGGATGCCCAGAGGCCAAGGAGCTCGCGTGTGCCTTTGCGGTGCTTTACGCCGGCAGCGGCGCAGAGGTAGAGGTGGGTGATGGGGGAGTCGAATGCCGATCGTCTCGACGCGAGTTTGATCGCGATACGACCGCCGTGGGAGTGTCCGAGGAGAAGGAGAGACGAAGGCAGAGAGCCATGTGCCTTGAGCTCGTTTCTGAGCCACTGCGCCACCCAATCGGCATAGTCGTCCGTCGTCCAGGGCTTCGGCGGTTCGGGTTCCGCGCCGAATCCCGGAAGGTCGGGCGTGAGGATTTCGACGTCGGAACCGGCCAATGCAGTGCGCAGTTCGGTGAAGGATTCTTTCGATCCCCCCCATCCATGGAGACACAGGAGAACGGGCTTGGTCATGGGGAGAGTATAGAGGATGGAGGGGGAGGCTGTGCTACACTTGAGGCATGGAAAAGATCGAAGAATATGGCGACAGCAAAGGCAATCTCATACGGATCACGCAGGGGAAGGACGGGGTGGATGTCCATGCGGAGATTCGAACGCTCCCGCCGTATACCGGCGGCGCCGACAGAGCAGCGGCGCGGGGGTATGCGGGAAAGCACGGATTGCGTCGGGTTTCGTAGCTTGCCTTTGTCACAGTTCGGACTCTTTTCCCTGTCCGGGTCCGTGGCAATTTGCTACCCTCTTGCGCAGTCGCTCTTTCATGTAATGCCACGGTAGCTCAGTCGGTAGAGCACGGGACTCATAAGCCCGGGGTCGCCAGTTCAATCCTGGCCCGTGGCACCATTGTGGACAGAGCGGAGTCGGCTGCCCTCGTCGGGACTTCCGCGGAGGCGTAGTCTTCTTCTGTGGTTTGGAAAGCAGTTCCCCTCTGGCTTAAAGGAGGGTTCCTGGCATCATTCCTTGGTTGCGGGTTGGTCCTGCTCGGTATTCCGCTCATTTCTCTGGGGATGTCCATCGATTGCCCGCAGGGTGAAGGTGTGTGCCGGACAGGATTTCTTTCTCTCCTTGGCGGAGCGCTCGTGTATCTTCCGACATGGCCCTTCAGGATTTTCGAGCTTCCCGTGGGTCTCGAATGTATCTTCTTCATTGCGCAGTTTTTCGTCATTGGAGCCGGTCTGGGGCATTGGATGAATCGGGTCTCAAAAAAACGGGAATCGTCATACGTCGGTGTGACTTGATGAAGGCGAAAGAGCCCGCCATTTGGCGTTCCATGGGCAAATAGCAGATTTGGCAGGTTTTTTCTGTTGCACGGCGCTTCCGGGCGCGTGTAGGATGCGCCTCTGTGTCATTTTCCCCAACCATTTCATGAAAGCGTTCCGTTTCCTTGCCGCTCTATCCGGTCTCGTCATCCTCTCTGCCTGCACGCTGTCCCTCCAGACAGGAAATCCCGCAGAGGGAGGTTCCAGTTCCTCCGCCGATAGCTCCGCTGCTGTGAGCTCTGAAGCTGCTTCCAGTGAAGAGGCTTCCTCCGAAGCCGCTGAGAGCAGCGAGGCGGCCGCTTCTTCCGAGGAGCAGGTGAGTTCTGCTGCAGAGGAAAGTTCTGCGGCGGCAGAGGAGAGTTCCGCAGCAGCGGTCGAGGAGTCGTCCAGCGCGGCGGCCGAGTCCAGCGCGGCTGCAGTTGATGTGCAGGTCGATGCGGGGGCGGCTCAGTGAGAAGGATTCATCCGTGTAAGTAAAAAGCGGCACCTTCGGGTGCCGTTTTTGTTGCGGTCGGCTATCATGGGGGTGCCATGGATACGTCCAAGAAGAAGAAAGCATCACCCACAGCCGTGAGCGCGGCGCGGCAGCACGAGTTGGAAGTGGAACGCGAGAAGCTGAAGCTCGAGCTCACGCAGGTGCATAGCGAACTGGAGCGTCTCAAGGACCTCGCCGGCCGCTCGCAGGCGGATCTGCAGAACGCCAAGGAGAGATTGCAGCGCGAGGCGCGCGATATGCGCCGGTTCGCCATGGAGAGCGTCATCCAGTCACTCCTGCCGACCGTCGACAGCTTCGATCGTGCGCTCAAGCATCTGCCGGATGATCTGAGGAGCCACAATTGGGTCGTGGGTGTTGCCGCCATTGAGCGGGATCTGCAGGGCAAGCTGCAGTCGCTGGGTCTCAGGAAGATCGAGTGCTTCGGTCAGATGGTGGATCCCATGAAGCACGAGATCCTCCAGACCGGTCCGGGAGAGGAAGGCCGGATCCTCGAGGTTTTCGATGACGGCTACGAGCTCAATGGGAAAGTTCTCCGTCCGGCGAAGGTCAAAGTCGGTGCCGGAGTAACGGGGAATCCGCCGCAGAGCGCGAGCGGCGGTTGACGTTGAACCCAACGGCAGACTCAGGACGAGAGTCGCGAAGAATATTTGAACTTTTTCCTCCCCCCGCTCCATCGTTTCCGTGGGATGTGCACCGGTTTTGCATGGCGTGACTCCGGCAGGGGGGGGGAAGCGGGTGTCCGTTCCACGGTCAGCAGCGGTTGTTGCACCCCGAGCGCTGGTTGTGATGGTGAACTGGGGAGAGCGTCTGGCTCGTGCATATGTTGCACGCACTCATGGCCGTTTGCCCAGTTGATCGTAAGCTGAAGTAAATCGAGAGCGCTTCCGTCCCCCGCCTTGTGTCGGGCGACGAGTTCCATCTGCAGCGCTTTTACTTGATTCCAAAGTGTACGCTTCCCTTTTGCAAGGTCTTCACGGGCGGCATAGACCAACTGTTTAATTCTTCGTGCCTCTTCATGGTCAATTGCGCCGTACTCGAACATACCGCGATTCCACCCATCGACGACTGCTTCGACCTCGTGTATCGGAGCAGCTGCGCCAATATCGCGGCTCATCCCTCGTAAGGGCAGTCGCTCTTCCTGTTCGTAGGGGGGTTGCGGCACCATCTCTCTGCGATGCGGCCGCGGCACCAAGGCGCCGCCCACTTCGGCGGCTATTTGCCGATTAAGGGCTTGGAGTCGCTGATAGGCCACGCGCAGCGCACTCACCGCGTTGATATTCGCCTCAAGATCGCCGTCGCCTTCCGGTCCGGTAAACATCGAAAGCAAAATAATACTAATTATTCTTTTCTGTCAATTTTCTCACGGCGTTTTTGAACATGTCTCCGCGCTGCTCGAAGTTCTTGAAGAGGTCGTAGCTGGGGGAAGCAGGGGAGAGCAGCACGATAGGGCTAGGGCTAGGGTTAGGATTAGGGCTGGTGCTGGGGAAGTGGATGTGTTTCAGAGCGAGAGCTACAGCTTCTTCCATGGTCTTCGCTTCGAATGATCGGATTTTGACTCCTGCGTCGTTGAGAGCTTGAACAATACGTTTCGAACTTTGTCCGAGGAGGATGACGGTTTGTACTTTTGAACCAAGCAGGCGCTCGGCGAGAGGAGCGAAATCATAGCCGCGGTCCTGTCCGCCGAGGATCATCGCTTTGACGCGGTCACCCAATGCATCGAGCCCGGCGATCGCGGACTGCGGCGTGGTGGAGATCGCGTCATCCACCCACTCGATAGAGCCGAAGATGCCGAGGCTCTGGAGTCGGTGCGGGAGCGGGACGAAGGATCTGATCGCCGCGACGGATTTCTCCTTCGGGACGTTCAGCTCCTGACTCACAAGGAACGCCGCGGCGATATTGCTCAGGTTATGTGTGCCGATCAGCTGCGTCTCGGAGAGGGCGACGGGAGCATCCGCTGCGGTGAAGGGGATGCGTCTGCCCCTGCTCTCGCGCGCAATCTCGACCGCACCCGGCGAGTCAGCGCCGAAGAAGACCGTATCCTCCTTCCGCTGGAAACGGGCAATCGACTTTTTGGCTTCCAGATACGCTTCCAGTGACCCATGGTAGTCGAGGTGCTCGGGGAAGAAACTCGTGACCACGGCGATAGAGGGGCTCGAGGTGAGGTCCATCAGTTGATAGCTGCTCATCTCCATCACGAAGATCGTTCCCTTCGTCGCTTCGCTCATGTAGCTCAAGGCCGGAGAGCCGATGTTGCCGATGAGGTAACTTCGCTGTCCTGCGGATTGGAGGATGTGATGAATCAGACTCGCGGTTGTGCTTTTCCCTTTCGAACCTGTCACACCGATGACAATTGCTCCGCTGTCCGCGATGGAATCGAAGAAGAGTTGCGTGGGGGTGATGACAGTGGATTGATGAATTGCCCGTAGGACGGATGGCGGGATGCCGGGAGACTTGATGATCACGTCAAATTTCTCGAGATTCTTCAGCCAGCCGGTTCCGAGCTGCAGCCAGTGCTTCGCAGCGGGAGGGGAGACCTCCTCATCCTGATCTGCGATGGTCACCTCGCATCCGGGTGTGAGCTTCTCCAAGGCTTCGAGCGTCGCGCGCCCCTCGCGACCGAACCCCAGGATGCAGACGGTCTTTCCGGCGAGCTCACGGATATGCATGGAGAGCTGATTGGAAGGCGGATGGAAGAGCGTGGTCCTGGGAAGGCAGTAGGGTTTGGGCAACGAGTGCCTTCGGATCGGGGATCTTCGCCAGCACTTCGGTCATGAAGAGCTTCATGACGGGAGTCCCTTCGAGCTCTCCGCGCTCATGTGCGAGGACAAATGCCGCGCGGACCTCCTGCGGCGTGCCGACGCACTCGAACGGTTTCAAACCCTCGAGACCGAGGAGCTGTCGGTACAGGATGACGAGAGAGGAATCTTCGAAAAGATTCTTCCCGAAGATCGTCATGAGTGCATCTTTCGGGAGGAAGGCGGAGAGAAGTGTGAAAGCAAACGCGCACTTGGCGCATTCTCCGCACCATCGCTCGCTGCCGGATTTCGGAACCTGCTTCCAATTGGTGTTGCAGCTCGTTGCCAGCGGGAAGTACTGCGGCAATTGTGCGAAGATCTGCGCGATTTTGAGCTCGCTCAACGGTCGCAGCAGGCTGAAGTACTGCAGGTCTTCGGTGATGGCATCGGCGATGTACGCGGAGAAGATCCGCTCAAATTCGATGCTCTTGCTCCACTGGTGATTCACGGAGAGGCTGCCCTTCTTCACGTTGCCCTCGTTGGCGCTTGCTTCGTTGCTCATGACGATCGTATCGAATCCGTAGAGGATCGCGATTACCGTGCTCAAGCAGGAGAGGTACGCCGTGATGGGGACATGGCCGTTCAAGGCGCCCTGTGCATTGAGGTCGAAGAGGGCTGGGGAGAGTTTTCGCTCGACGGTGATGCAGGGTAAACCCGTGGCATGGATCATCGCATCGATGAGCGGGTGGGAGTTCATCCGCAGCAGCGTCACATCGAAGCCGGCTTTCCTGAGGAGCTCGATGGTGACGAGGGAGTCCTTGCCGCCACCGATCGGGACGAGCACCTTGCCCCCCGGCTTCGGTCGATCGAAGTGGACGAGCGGGGAGGGGGCGAGGGAAACGGGGAAGCGGATGAGGCTCGTCGGGTCGATCTTGTTCACGTAGAAGAATTCGCTCAAGCCTCGCGAGTAAACCGTGTTCCAGAAGGCGGCTTGCGTCGGGGTGAGGCCGCCCGAGAGGACGGCGATGGATTTCGGGCAGCAGGTTTTGTAGTAACTCACGCCGCCGATCAGGTGCAGGGCGAAGAGCGCGCGCTTGAGGAGGTCGAAGGGGACGCGCTGATACTCGATGGCGAGCGGCAGGGAGAGGGTTTCCGTGAAGAGCAGAGAATTATCGAGGCTGTAGCGAAGCTCAATGCGACCTTCCTGCTCCTCGAAGGCGAAGGAATCGAAATTGAACGTTTGAAACTCTTTCATGTGGCATAAGTGTACGCCAAATGTCCTTCGGGTGAAGGCAGGAAGAGTGGTAAGGTATGGGAGTGCCGGAGTGGCGGCCCTTCGTCGGGCTCAGGACCGCTCGGTGATGTACACTGGTTCAGATCTTTCTATTGCAGCTTGTGCCGGAGTGGCGGAATTGGTAGACGCGCACGACTCAAAATCGTGTGCCGCAAGGCGTTGAGGGTTCGATTCCCTCCTCCGGCACCATTCGACTCGGCGCCTCCGGGCGCCTCGCTCACCGTTCGACTGTGAGCTCACGGTTGTCGAACAGTGGTCCTCGCTTTGCTCGGGCCATTATTCACGGATCACGGCGTTGCATCGACCCCCGGCAGATCAACATTGAGTTGCGTTCCCCACTTTCCCGCGTCCCCTACCTCGGGTGTCTGCGAACGACTCCAGGTGTTCGCGTTCAGAATGGGATGCGATGTGTACTGTTCACCATATTGGAAGGGAATGGTCCTGCTGTTCTGCATGGTACCGATGAATCCGCCCTGCGTGCCGGTGGAGCTCTCCACCTGTGCATCGGATGTATTGCGATAGATGCGGACGGCGGTTCCGGTGTATCCCGCGACGCCCCCGACCGCGGTGATACCGCGGATGACTGTTCCGCTCTCCACGTGGGAATCAAGGAGCATGCCGCCATTCATCGATCCGATAAGACCGCCGACGTTGCTCTGTCCAGAGTATCCCGCTCCTCCCCACACGGAACCCCGGAACGAGGAGTGGGAGATGAGACAGACGTAGTGATACCTGCTGCCGCAGTTCATGCCGGCGAGCCCGCCGACATTCTGGCCGGTTGCGACAATATCCGCTTCGGCGCGGCTTCCTATGATGGCGGCAAGGTCGTTGACGCCGATCAGACCTCCCACATTGGAGGTACCTTGTGTGTCATGTCCAACCGTGATCGTCCCTCTGTAGAGGCTGCGCAGGACGAGGGCTTTGGCTTGCAGGGGATCCTCGACGCGATAGCCGCCGCCGGCGGAATTGTAGAGGTGTCCGATGAATCCACCGACTTTGCTCTGGCTGCCTTGCGTCCCGACTGCCTGCAGGCGGGCGGTGGAGAGAGAGTCTTCGATGTGCACCTTCCCCCCGTTGGAACCGATGAAGCCGCCTGCCATCTCCTTCTCAAAATTGATGGTCGTGCCCCGCACCGAGGAGCGGCGGATCGTCACGGTGTCGATGTTGCCGTAGAGCATGCCGTTATAGAGTCCCCCCACCTCGCTTTCCCCCCATACCTGCCCCCCTACCACGTGGACATCTTCCATGAGGGTTTGTGCGCGGCCATCGATGACTAAGAGGCCCGCGACCCGCCGCTTTCCGCGGATACTGAGGTTCTGAAGGATGAGGTTTCGGATCTCGAAGATTTGATAGTTGAGATCATCCCCTTCACGCGCGTTGCGCTCGAAGAGCGCCTGGCGGTCGGCGAGACTGTCGATGGATGTGAAATTGCGAATCTCGTAGTCATTTCCATCAAGGAAGGGTACCGGCTTCATCGGTTCATTGTTGGGATATGGTGCAAAGTCGAGGTTTGCCATGATGCGGAAGTGGTTGTTCTGGCACCGGCGCCTATATTGTTCATAATTGTATCGTGGATCATTGCATTCGGAGGGGCTGCCCGCCGGTTTATCCTGCCCTATCAGCTTGTACGTCTCCCAAGCGTTCCTCAGCTGATCCGGTGTGCAGATGAGGAACGGGTCCGCCTCCGCCCCCGTTCCGCCGGCGAAGGAGCCGGATGCGGTATGGGCTGGGTCAGAGCAGAGAGGATCGTCGGCCTTCGTCGCCAGGGGCGTTTCCTCCGGAAGTGCGAGCGATCCCGTCCCGTAGTCGTAGTCGGTGACGCCCGTCACACGGTACAGGATATCCTTCGATTTCTGTAGGCCTGCATGCGTGGCATGCATCACCTGCCAGCGATCCGGCTCTTCATCGCCCCACATCATCCATATGGCTTTGTTTACTTCAGAGGTGGAGAGATGCGCGCCATCGGACCATCCTGTGCGATTGACCGTCGCACCGGATAATCCATCCACGGAGAGCGTCACTTGATCCCAGTCGTGCAGCCGGAATGGAAAGCGCGTGTTATCCGCATACTTATTGTAGAATTCCATACTGCATGAATATTCGTTCATGCCGAAATTATTATAGGATGGGTTCGTACAATATTGGGTGATCTCGAAGTCAATCGGTTGCGGATACACGATGTCGAAGTCGAATTGAATAGGGAGATCTGTCTGGAAGATCTGCCTTTGGCCTTCTCCGAGATAGGCACCGCTATAGTGCAACGGGAGCAGAGTGCCGGAGTAGATCTTCGTCTCCGCCCACTGCCGTCCTTCCGCCACCGGGATTTGCACCATATAGAAGTTTTTTCGATACTGCGGCATGGTCCGGTTATACGAAGCATTTGTACTGCTCCAGAATGCCGGTACCTGGATCACATCGCGTCCAATGGTCTTATTGAGAATGGGATCGAAGTATGACCAGGTTGCGTAGGACATCATTTCGTACGTTTGGACGGGGGAGTAAGGGCGTGTCACGTGGTAGACGCCGTTGGCATCCTTTTCCGGCCGCACCTGCAGGCTCGTACCACATGAACCGTTACAATGAAACTCGGGAACGGGAGCCTGGAAGCTGATCAACGGGTACGTGGGGACGGTTACCGATACCTGTGCCTTCAAACCGCGCGCGAACATCGCCGTCAAGACAGCGGTGCGGCCGGCCGTCTCCGTGCGGGGAAGGTAGTAGTCTCCCATGGCATAACCTTGCATGATTTTTGGATCACTCACGGACCAGGTTGCATCATTGGTGACATCGCACACGCGTCCGTCACTCTCGTAGGCGATGACGCGGAAGTGCGGCATTCCTGGTATGATGAAGAGATCGGGAGCCCAGTTGAGCCAGGGGATGACCGGGGAGGGGGGTGGCAAAGGTGGCGGGCGGTACGTGCAGCGCCTGGCGAAGGGTAGAGAGGGTTTGCCGGTGATCACGATGTACTCGACTTCGCCCTGCGTGCCTGCGAAGGTATCGAAACTCACGACTTGAACATCCGCGCTTGCGGATTGGCCTCCGAAGCGCGCGGTGACGGTGTAGGTTTCGTTCCCTCCATCCGGCCGGAGGCTGTCATGCGTCGGGTATACGATCCCCTGCCGGTCGACGGGGAGGCGCACCGGATCGCTCGTGGACCACTCGATCGTTTCCGGCTGAAGGACCGTGTAGGAGTTGTTGTCGTGGTAGCGCCGCAGGAAGAAGACGGCGCGCTTCTGGAAGTTGATGACGGGTGTCTTCGTCAGGAGTTCCAAGTGACGGAACGCGTCCGTGACTTCGAAGGAGTACGTCGCCGTTACCGGATCATCCTGTCCCGCGCCGCGAAATACACTCTGGAAGTTGATGGCATAGGCGCCCGTTCCCATGAGTGCCGTTTCGATGTGAGCTTCGTGCGAGCGTTGAACATTGAGGGCGAGAGAGGGGGAGAGGGAGGTCCAGTTACCCCGAATCACGCGATCAAAGTTCTCGTCGGAGAGGTTGAGGCGGGCCTGGAAGGTGATGGGTTGCCCCCGGAAGGCAGAGGGGCCGAGAGGGCTCAAAATGCACGTCGATCCCTTCCCGGGTCGTCCGAGACAGGCATTGCCCAATGCAACTGTTTGTATGTGGACTGTTTCACTCTTCGCGAAGGTTCCGTAGTGCACGGTGACGGTGTAGTCCCGGCCGCCGTACGCGTCCGTCGTCGAGAGAACGCCCAATGCGGATGGCACGGTGGCGAGCTCCGTCGGTGCGTCAGTGCTCCACTGCGCCGCACCGGTGACGTCTTCCGTGTAATCGTCCGCATACGTCACGAGAGCCCGGAGGCGGTTCACAGCCTTTCCCCAAGGGAGAGTCTGTGGGGCGAGGAGGGGAGTCGGGGGAATGACGATCTGCAATTCCTGCGGCGGCCCGTGATCCTGCGTTGTCACCTTGAGGAAAATCTGTGCGGAGAGCCCTTGGTAATGCCCGATCACCCGCAGTGAATTGTTGGTGCTCGTCGTGGCGAAATGAGCAGTTGCATTGTCGTCGATGGCGAGCTCAACATCATCCTGGCTCGTGAAGAGTGTTTGTGCGGTGACATCTTCGAAGGTGCCGTCCTTCCGGAAGATCGTGGCCTTAAGCGCTGTAGATTCGCCGGGATGGAGCTCCATCTTTCCGGGCACGACGACGAGCTGGTCCAAGTACTCGATATCCTCATCCGGCTTCCAACCGTCTCCGGCCCGGTGGTTCTCCGATGGGATCTGCCGCCTCTGGTCGTCCGTCATCTGCTCGAGGGACTGGAGGTAATTCTTGAGAGCGACGAAGTCGAGGCTCCGGCCCCCCGTGAATTTCTGTTTAAGTGAGTCCTTTTGCGGTGATGCATTGAGAATTACGTCCTCCACCCACCACGGGTCGTAGTACCAACTGTGCTGTTTGGCAAAATTGATGACCAGGGCCGCAGCCGCCGCGACTTGCGGAGCTGCGAAGGAGGTTCCATCGTGCCCATAGATTTCGTTATCGAGACCGTACGTCGCGATCCCGGTGCCCGGTGCGGCGATCTCGACCGCCTCCCCGTAGTTACTGAAGCGTGCGAGTTCCTGCGTGCCTGTCTTGAGTGCCGCGACGGAGAGCACGCCTTTGAAGTACCGTCCCCAGCATCCCGGCGCGGCATTCGATCCGAAGACAGCCGGTCGGTCGTCCTTGGGTGAGGTGAGCGGCCCGGGGACCAGCTTATTGTTCCCATCCACCTTTATGCCGTTCCCCGCCGAGAAGACGAAGAAGACGTCCTGTTCGAGAGCTTTGTAGATCTCGAAACCGATGGCCGGATTGCAGAGCAGCCGTTCCCCCTCTCTGCCAACGAGGGACATATTCATATTGATCACATCCGCGCCCGCATTCACGGCCGCTTTGATGGCTTGGTAGAGATCCGAGGCCCTTAAGTATTGCAGATCCTGCTCACTACGGATCATCTTGAGCGGCAGGAGCGCCGTATTCCTTCCGGCGAGGCCGATCATACCTTTCCAGTTCGTAGGATTCGCAGTGATGATACTTGCCGCGGCGGTTCCGTGTCCCATCGTGTCCTGCGGAATGTCCGGCAGCTCCGGAGGATTGCATGTTTTCCCTGCACCGCAGAATTTGGGAGCCGCCCGGTTGGAGCCCTCAAGATTCGGGCTCATCGTCATTGCATCTTCGTTCATCAGGTCGAAGCCCGTGTCAATGGTGGCGACGACCACACGGCTGTTCGCCGAAGTGGTGATCATCGGGTCGAGCGATGGCCTCGCTGCGATAAATCCATTTGCCTGAAGGTAGGCACTGCTTCCGGGCGGATGGCTTCCCAGCGTTCCTGCGTAGGCATTGCTCTGATCGAGGACCGTTACTCCGCCGATGCAGGGGTCTTCTTTCATCTGCTTCCAGAGTTCGTCATGAGGGATATCGTTTGCCAGCGTGACCATGTAGAGCGTATCGGCAATCCGTGTGTCGGCCGGCACCGGCTCAGGGGTGGGCAGGAGACTGCGAATGGCATTCGTCACGGTCTTCGTCGGATCAAGCAGACAGCGGTCATCGGCCACGACCGACAGTTCAATTCCCGCTGGCACCACCTTGTTGGCCGTTGCCGACGCGGGCGGGGGCGGGGGAGTGTCTTCCTCCGTCGTTTCTGCCACTTGTGCCTTGAGCGCGGATCCGAGCGAAGAGAGCATTCTCCAGAATTCGCTCAAGGGTCCGGCTGTGCCTCCCGTATCTTTCAGGACATCCGATGGAATGATGAGAGGGCTGCCGTCGAAGGGGGAGGATTGCGCAGCCACTGTCGCGCCGATGCAGTCTGCCGTGCCGTCGCCATTGGCGTCCGTATCCGCCGTCCCGCACCCGCAGGCGCCCGGAGCGGTCTTCTGAGGATCGTTCGGGCACTGGTCCGCGCAGTCCGGCGTCCCGTCGCTGTCCGTGTCGGTGTGCGTCGCAACCAGCGGGCAGACGTCCGTCTCATTCGGGGTGCCGTCATTGTCGATATCCGGATCGCATGCGTTTCCTGCACCATCGCTATCGGTGTCCGTCTGATCCGCGTTCGCGGCACTCGGACAGTTGTCCACTGCGTTCAGTGCCCCGTCTCCATCGATATCCGGATCGCACGCATCGCCGAGCGTGTCATTGTCGATATTGGCCTGATCGGTATTTGCGTCGTCCGGACAGTTATCACTTGCATTCGCGACAGTGTCCCCGTCCCGGTCGCTGTCGCACACATCACCTAATCCGTCCACATCCGTATCCGCTTGATCTGCATTCGCGTCGAGCGGGCAGTTGTCCGCCGCGTTGAGAATGCTGTCATTGTCATTGTCCGTGTCGCATGCATTCCCGATGCCATCGGAGTCCGCATCGGTTTGGTCATCGTTGGCAACCAGCGGGCAATTATCCACCTCATTGGTGATGCCGTCTTCATCCTTATCCGGGTCACATGCATCGCCAGCAGCATCTTGGTCCGTGTCCGTCTGATCCGTGTTCGCTGTAAGCGCGCAGTTGTCTCCGGTATCGAGGATGCCGTCATTGTCATCATCATCGTCACAGGCATTTCCGGAACCGTCTGAGTCCGTGTCGGTCTGATCGGTGTTTGCAAAGAGCGGACAGTTGTCGCTCTCATTCGTCACTCCATCTCCATCATTGTCCGGATCACACGCATCACCCATAGCGTCCTGGTCCGTGTTCAGTTGGTCGGCATTCGCGATCAGCGGGCAGTTGTCCGTCTCATTCGTAACGCCGTCGTTGTCGTTGTCCGGGTCACAGACATCTCCAAGACCGTCCCCGTCCGTATTCGCTTGGTCCGAATTCGCTGTCTGCGGGCAATTGTCGATGCCATTCCCGATGCCATCCTTGTCCTCATCCCCATCGCACGCGTTTCCGATGCCGTCACGATTGGTATCTTTCTGATCCGCATTCGCCGCGAGCGGGCAGTTATCCGTCTCATTCGTAACGCCGTCCCCATCTTTATCGTCATCGCACGCGTCTCCCATTCCGTCCTGATCCATGTCGAGCTGATCCGCATTTGCGATCAGAGAACAGTTGTCTTCTCCATCGATCCTGCCATCGTTGTCATCGTCACTGTCACACGCATCGCCGAGTCCGTCTCCGTCCGTATCGATTTGATCCGCATTCTCTATGAGTGGACAGCTATCCGTTCCGTTATCGATACTGTCTCCGTCCCGATCCGGGTCGCACACATCGCCCGTTCCGTCCGCGTCCGTATCGAGCTGGTCGGGATTCGCATCGAGCGCACAGTTGTCTGTTGCGTCGGGAATACCGTCATTATCGTCATCCAGATCACAGGCATTCCCGAGATCGTCGGTATCCGTATCGACCTGATCCGGGTTGGCTGAAGCCGGGCAGTTGTCCAGAGTGTTCGGAATCGTGTCCCCATCTTGATCATCGTCGCAGGCGTCTCCGAGCGCGTCATTGTCCGTATTGGCCTGATTGGTATTCGCTCTGTTCGGGCAATTATCCGTCTCATTCATTACGGCATCCCCGTCTCTGTCCGGATCGCAGGCATCGCCGATGCCGTCATTGTCTGCGTCCGCCTGGTCTGCATTTTGCTCAAGCGGGCAGTTGTCCGATACGTCCTTCACTCCGTCATTGTCATTGTCATCGTCGCATACGTTCCCGAAGTTGTCCGCGTCGCTATTCAGCTGATCATTGTTCTGTCTGAAGGGACAATTGTCGGTTTGATCACTCACCTCATCACCATCCGTGTCGGAGTCACACGCGTCGCCGATGCCGTCTGAGTCCAGATCTTCCTGCAGAGGATTGGCGATTGACGGACAGTTGTCGGACGCATTCGTCTTCCCGTCCCCATCCTTGTCGTCATCGCACACATCTCCCGCTCCATCCTGATCCATGTCCTCTTGATCCGGATTCGCTGTCTGCGGGCAATTGTCTGTCTCATTTGATAATCCGTCTCCGTCCTTGTCGTCATCGCATACATCGCCTTTCCCATCTTCATCACTGTCTGCCTGATCCTCATTGGATATCTCCGGGCAGTTATCCGCCTCATTGACCGCACCGTCGCCATCTCTGTCCGGATCGCATGCGTCACCCTTGCCGTCTTGATCCATGTCCTCCTGCAGCGGATTGACGACGAGCGCACAGTTATCCGTCTCATTGACCACCCCGTCTTCATCCTTGTCCGGATCGCACGCATTCCCCAATCCATCCGCGTCGGTATCGACCTGATCGGCATTGTTCTGCAGCGGACAGTTATCGGTTTCATTGAGCATGCCGTCCCCATCCTTGTCGTCATCACACACATCTCCTTTACTGTCCTGATCCGTATCCAATTGATTGGCATTCGCGTTGAACTGGCAGTTGTCGTTCCCGTCCCATGCGCCGTCATTGTCGTCATCCGGATCGCACGCATTCCCCAGTCCGTCCGCATCGGTGTCCACTTGGTCCGTGTTGCTCACCTCCGGACAGTTATCCGCCTCATTCGTCACCGTGTCCCCGTCCTTGTCGTCATCGCACACATCTCCCTTGCCATCCTGATCCGTATCCACCTGGTCCGCGTTGGCAGCGAGCGGACAGTTATCCGTCTCATTCGTAGCGCCGTCATTGTCGTTGTCCGCATCGCACGCATCGCCGAGCGCGTCCCCATCTGAGTCTGTCTGATCCGAATTCGCTGTCTGCGGGCAATTGTCGATGCCATTGATGACGCCATCGGTGTCATCATCACCGTCGCACGCATCACCAATGCCATCACTATTGGAATCTTTTTGATCCGCGTTGGCAGCGAGCGGACAGTTATCCGCCTCATTCGTCACCGTGTCCCCGTCCTTGTCGTCATCGCACACATCTCCCTTGCCATCCTGATCCGTATCCACCTGGTCCGCGTTGGCAGCGAGCGGGCAGTTATCCGTCTCATCGGCCACGCCGTCCCCGTCCTTGTCGCCATCGCACATATCTCCCTTTCCGTCCGCATCGGTATCCGCTTGGTCGGCGTTCGCTGCTTCTGAGCAGTTGTCCGTTTCATCAAGAACGCCGTCATTGTCGTCATCCGGATCGCACGCATTCCCCAGTCCGTCCGCATCGGTGTCCACTTGGTCCGTGTTGCTCACCTCCGGACAGTTATCCGCCTCATTCGTCACCGTGTCCCCGTCCTTGTCGTCATCGCACACATCTCCCTTGCCATCCTGATCCGTATCCACCTGGTCCGCGTTGGCAGCGAGCGGACAGTTATCCGTCTCATTCGTAACGCCGTCATTGTCGTTGTCCGCGTCACAGGTATCACCCGAACCATCTCCATCCGCATCCACCTGGTCCGCGTTCGCGCTGAGCGGGCAGTTATCCGTTCCGTTCGCGATGCCGTCCCCATCCCAGTCATCGTCACACGCATCGCCCATCCCGTCCTGATCCGTATCCACCTGATCGTTGTTCGCGATAATGCCGCAGTTGTCTGACGCATCTGCTATTCCGTCGCCGTCATCGTCGCTGTCGCAGACATCTCCCTGGTTGTCCGCATCGGTGTCGAGCTGGGCGGGATTGGCGGTATCCGGACAATTGTCCGTTCCGTTACTCATGGCATCCCCATCCCTGTCGTCATCGCACGCATCACCGCTTCCGTCATCGTCCGCATCGAGCTGATCGCTATTGCTCAGGAGAGGGCAGTTGTCGTTCGCATCGAGGGCATCGTCTCCGTCGTCATCTTCGTCGCATGCATCACCTTTTCCATCTTGATCCGTATCGAGCTGATCCGGATTCGCGTCTCCCGGACAGTTGTCTGTCGTATCGAGTGTGCCGTCCGCATCGGTATCCTGACAGGCGTCGCCGATGCCGTTTGCATCACTGTCCGCCTGATCGGCATTCGTGACGGCCGGACAGTTATCGAGTGCATCTTCCGTGCCGTCTCCGTCCGTATCCGGCGGGGGCGGGGGAGGCTCCGAAGAAGTTTGTGAGGACTGTGATTCGGCGCTGGAGGAACTCGCTCCCTCGGCACATCCCGGGGTGAGCGTCTCTTGGGCTACGATGGTCTCTACACAATCTGATGCGCAGAACCACGGCGTGAATCCCCACGTCTCTCCGGCTTCGCAGATGCTGTTTTCGCAGACGGGTGGAGGTGCGTTTTCGTCCGTACGTGCGCAGTCCACTTCGCAGACATAGCAAGGCGGCGTGTCCGTCGGTTGCGGTCCTTCCGTTGATGCGGCTCTTTGTAAGATTTCTCCCGCTTCGCAGATTCCGTTGCCGCACATCGCGGATGTGCCTTCGGATGAAGACGCCGCTTCAGAAGAAGAGGAGACATCTGACGATGCGCTTTCTGATGCAGTGCTGCTCTGTGAAGAAGAAGTTTCCTGCGAGGATGTTGCTTCGGAGGATGAGGACACTTCCCCTGAGGAGCTTTCCGATGTCGCACTGCTTGCTGCGGACGATGTTTCCGATGCTGAGGATACTGCTTCGGAAGAGGAAGATGTGGTGGAGGAAGAGGTTTCTGAGGAAGAAGAACCGCCTCCCGCCGCCGCGTCTGCCAAGTCATTGATGTCATTACCGTTTGTGTCTGCCGTGCCGACGTACAGGGGTGCGCCGTCTTCGAATTGGACATAGAGCACTGATCGCTCTCCTTGGGGGAGCCGAAGGTTCGGATTATGGAGCCATGCATAGACTCCTGTCCGTTCCGGACCGAAGAGGTAGAAGTGATCGATCAGAAAGACGGAGCTCCGGGGGATTTCACCGCGGTCCGCCTGTGCCAGACGTTCCAGCTCTCCTTGCCCTTCCCGTTCGTAGAGATAGACCCACCCGCGGCGACTTTCTGTCAGACCGGCGAAGACTTGGTCGAGGTTTGTGAGCTCCCCGGCATCCAGTGTGAGGAAGACGTGTCCCTGGAGTCGACTGTCATTTGTTTCGAAGGTGACCGGTCCGTGGATCTTGGCAATCGGGAGTGTCGTGGTCTGTGCTTGCAGTGTCTGGCCGGGTGCGCCAATGATGAGTGCGCAGACGGCGAGGGCTCCCGCTGTGAGCAGGAATGTGCGTGCACGGCGAGAGAAGAGGGAATGCGCCATGAAGTCATGCAGATGCGTCCGGCCGGCGCTTGCGCATCAGTGCGTAGAGCACGGCAGTGAGGAGCGGTGACACGAAGAGAATCATGTTGAGCGGAGTGCCGCTTCCCGGAAGCGGAGCGCGCTCACTCTGTTCGGCATTTTGAGAAGTTTCCTCGGTCGCAGTCGGTGTCTCGGTCACTGTCGCAGCAAGCGGGGCTGTGAAAGGCGGGATGGCTGGTTGCATGGGTTGCGAAGGGACAGCGGCCGGTGCCGTTACGGACGGTGGGACGTATCCACCCGGCGCTGTGTCATACAGGGGAGCGGGAGCGGCTGCTTTCAACGGGGGTGTGGACGGCGGAATCATCGCTGCGATGCTCTCGGGTATTGCAGAGGGCTGCTGGGCAACCGCGGGCGGCTGTACGGATGCCGCGGCCATTTCCGGAACAGGATTCGTTGCCGGAGCAGGTGCCTGAGGCATTTGCGGCTCATTCGATTCGATAGTCAGTGTGGGCGTATTCGCAATCGCCCCGGCCGATGGTTCGGACGGAACGTAGGTAGGGATGGGTTCCCGATCGTAGCCTCCCGTGATATTCCTCCACGGAGCCGGCCAGTCTTGCACAGGTTGCGGGTTGCGGGTCGAGCTGCCACTTCCCGTATAGCTGCCGGTATCTTCGGTTGTTTGGGACGATGCAGATGATTGCGTCGCTTCCGAGGAAGCGGAAGAGACCATACTGGATTCTTGCGAAGACGTTGCGGCACTGGAGGCCTCGCTCGAGGAGGACGATTGGATGATGCCTCCGAGGTCGGGGATCGGCAGATCTGTCGGCGTGTCCTCTTCGCTGCTCACACTCGAGGACGATGAACTTATATTTCCGAGATCGGGGATCGGCAGATCGCTCTCACTGCTCGATGACATCGAGCCGGACTGCATTTCATCAATGATGTCGGAGAGATTGGGAATAGGGGGAATGATCTCCTTCCCCAGATCGGGGATCGGCGGTATCGAAGAATCTTCGCTATCTTCACTCGAGAGGCTGGACCCCGACGCACTCATGGATGACTGCGAAGATTCTTGGCTCAGGGCGGACGATGAGGAGGAGGCCCCCGGCAGATCGACCCCGTACGATCGCAAAAATTCTCCCGGAGAGATGTATGCGTGGAGAGCGTTCCATCCGACGAGGATGCCTGAGACGGCAATGAACGCGATGACCGCGAACGTGATTGCAGTCATCCGACCTTTCGGGGTTGGGGGAGTATCGGGAGAGTCCATTGAGTGTGTGTAAATCCAGTTATTCTAGCATTTTTTCCCTTCTTCGGGAAGGGAGACGCAGTGCGCTCAGACGTCTTACAGGAGCCAAACTCCCGCATAATCCTCTACAGCGTCAAAATCGCTGTACCACTGCCCAATAGCATTGAACGGTTCAGGTGTTGCCAGAATAATAAAATTATTAGTTTATCGCTCAAGCAGTGCCCTGCGATGCCTTTGCCGGCATTGTCACCGGCTTCGGTGCGGTCAAGGAAGGGGAGGCGTGTGGGCATGGGGGCATTGTCCCCTCGTCTCCTGCGGGTTTTGTTGGTGCAGCGTTTCATCAACGGTCGCCCGTGTTGCGAGGAGTTCGGCAACGATATTGGGTGGCAAGTCCCGCTTGCGCATGCGTTCAGGATCGTAGTGTGCGATGTCCATGATGCGGCCGCTCTTCGCTTCTGCGAGGGGAACGTGTGGTTTCCATAGGATGAGTATCCTGAACGACAAGGATTCTTTTCAATAAAGCGAAGCAACTGGGAAGTGGCATACTGTGTGTCGATGCGTATCGCGAGCCTCGAAGCCGGGATCACCGAAGTCCTCTTCACACTGGGGGTGGGATCGTTCGTGGTGTGCGTGGATCAAGGGAGCGACTTCCCGGTGGAGGTCGAGAGCGTTCCTCACGTGGAGAAGAATGATGTGGAGGGGATCCTCGCGCATCGACCGGAGCTTGTGATCGGCCTTCCCTCATCGGATGACAAGGTTGTTGCGCAGCTCAAGTCACGCGGTGCGAATGTCGTCACGGTCGATGTGCAGTCGCTCGCGGAAGTCGCCGAAATGATCCGCACGCTCGGCATCTTGGTTGAGAGGGAGAAGCAGGCAGCTTCGGTTGTCGCATCCCTGCAGAAGGGGTTCAATGAAGTGAAGAAGAAGGCTGCGCATTTGCCGAAACGGCTGAAAATATACATAGAGAAATCGCCGTCTCCTCCGACCGCTGCTGATCGGTGGGTACCGGAAATCGTGCGGCTCGCGGGCGGGGTGCACTGTGATCTTCCGGATGCCGCTCACTTCCATTCCTTCGATCCGGATCTCATCATCCTCGCGTGGCGCGGGCGGGGCGGCAATATCGATCGGACGGAGCTGATGCATCGTCCGGGGTGGGGGAATCTGCGCGCAGCGGTGGAGGGGCACATGCGCACACTCGACGACGCATTCATTCTCCGGCCCGGCTCGCGTCTTCCCGAAGGGGCGCGGAGACTGTACGGGTGGTTATTTGAGATCACACACTAATCTTGACGTAATCGGTTCATGGAAGATCGATTGGGGGATTTTGGTATGTGCGGTTGGAAATGATGGTGACTTTCTGCAACACTTGCAACAACCGTTCCCTCCTTCGCACCATGGCTTCCTCGACTCCCTACACACGCTTCCAGACAACGCTCGAGAAAGCCCTCGTACATCTGAAGCTCTCTTCCGAGGAACGCGCACTCTTCGCGCATCCGCGTTATACCCATAAGAAGGATCTCACAATCACCCGCGATAACGGAGCGAAGGTCGCGTTCCCCGCATTCCGCGTCCAGTACTCTGACGCGCGCGGTCCGTACAAGGGTGGCATCCGCTACCATCCGCTGGCGGACGAGGAGGAGGTGAAGGCGCTCGCCGCGCTCATGGCGATCAAGACCGCGGTCGTCGGCATTCCGTTCGGCGGTGCGAAGGGGGGTATCCAGGTGAATCCGAAGGATCTCTCTGCGAAAGAATTACAGGAACTCTCCCGCGCGTACGTTCGCGCATTCCTTGAACACTTAGGGCCCGACATCGACGTCCCGGCGCCGGATGTGAACACGAACCCCGCCATCATGGCGTGGATGCGCGACGAGTTTGAGAAGCAGACCAAGAGCTACAGTCCGGCGTTCATCACGGGCAAGCCGATGAGCTTCGGCGGCTCGCTGGGTCGCGATACCGCGACGGCGCGTGGCGGATTCTTCCTCATTCAGGAGCTCGTAGATCGCGCGGCACTCGATCCATCGGAGCTCAAAGTCGTCATTCAGGGATTCGGCAACGCGGGTGCGACCATGGCGCACTTCCTGCACAATGCCGGCTTCACCATCGTTGCGCTCTCCGACTCGCAGGGGGGGATCTACGCGCCGGAGGGTATCGATCCCGTGCGTGTCGAGAAGTACAAGCGCAAGACCGGTGCGGTGACGGGCGAGTATTGCGAGGGGTCCGTCTGCGATATTCAGCGCATGAAGATGGACGGCGTTCAGCAAGTGACCAATGAGCAGATCCTTGAGCTTCCGTGCGATATCCTCATCCCCGCGGCGCTCGACAATGTCATCGCGGAGGAGAATGCCGGGCGGATCCAGGCTCGCATCGTCTTTGAACTGGCAAACGGGCCCACCACGCCCGAAGCGGACATTCTCTTAGAGAAGAAAGGCGTGACAGTAGTGCCGGATGTGCTCGCGAATGCGGGCGGGGTGACGGTGAGCTACTTTGAGTGGGTGCAGGGGCGCTCGGGGGAACAGTGGACGGCTGAGCGCGTGGATAGCGAGCTCAAACGGGTCATGCTCGATGCCTACAGGGCGGTGCGTCGCGAATCGCATCGCCAGTCTCTCACGCTGCGCGATGCCGCGTTCTCGGTGGGGATCAGGAGAATGCTCGATGCGATGCGCGCACGCGGGTGGGTGAATGCATAAAGTCTGTTGTTCATTTTCACCCCCCGTGGCGGCGGGGCCAACCAACGTTTGATCTTGGAGAACATTGTCCCTACTCTTTCTTCGATGTTCGACGTCGCCATCATCGGGCTCGGGGCCGCCGGGTATACCTCTGCGATCTACACGGCACGCTACAAGCTCTCCACGCTCCTCATCGGGGCGGAGGACGGAGGGATGGGCGTGACCGCGGCGGAAGTGGGGAACTGGCCGGGCGATATCGAGGTGACAGGGCCCGATCTCATGGAGCGCATGAAGGCTCATGCCAAGAGCTTCTCGGAGGTGACACAGAAGCAGGCGTACGTGGAGGGCGTTTCGAAAACCAAGACGGGTTTCGCGCTCTCGTATCGGGGCGGGGGATCGGATGAGTCGAGGACGGTCATCTTCGCCACGGGATCGAAGAAGCGTCATCTCGGTGTTCCGGGTGAGGAGGAATTCGCCGGCAAAGGGGTGTCGTACTGTGCCACCTGCGATGCTTTTTTCTTCCGCGGCAAGACGGTGGCGGTCATCGGAGGAGGGGATGCGGCCGTGGAGGGCGCGGCGATCGTCGCACAGGTGGCCAAACAGGTGTATTTGATTCACCGGAGGAATGCCTACCGCGCGGAACCGTACTGGGTGGAGAGATTGGAAGCGCGCGAGAATGTCACGTTCGTGCTCGAACGGACGTTGAAGGAGATCGTCGGGGAAGGGAAGGTAACCGGAGTGATCCTCGACAAGCCGTTCGAAGGGTCGGATCGTCTGGCTGTGGATGGTGTCTTCGTCGAGATCGGTTCCGACCCGGCCGTTGATCTTCCGAAAGCGCTCGGTTGTACTCTCGATTCACACGGATTCGTTCAGGTTGATGCGGCACAGCAGACGTCTGTAGTTGGTGCCTTCGCCGCGGGGGACGTTTCCTCTGCCTCCAATCACTTCGCCCAATTCGCCACGGCGGCGGGGGAGGGAGCGGTGGCGGCGAACGGAGTGTTCAATTTCTTGCAGACGAAGTCCTGACATTTCCGTTTCTGCTCCATGTGGTTTCTCGCCGCCATGATCGGCAACGTTCTGTGGGTTGCCTCGGATGTGACGAACTCCGTGCTCGTGCATCGGTTTGAGTCGCGGCCATTCATCCTCGCTTGGGTGCAGAGTGCCTTCGATCTCTTTTGGCTGTGCACGCTCGTCGGTTTCGTATCGTTTCATACGGTTTGGTTTCCGTGGTATGCGGCGGCGGGTCTTTGCTCATACGTCGCTTCCTTGGTATTCCTCGCCGTCCTCAAGCGGTTCGACGTATCGATCATGCATGCTGCATGGGTCTTCCAGGCTCTTGCCGTGAGCATTGCCGGATTCGTGATCTTTCAGGAACGCTGGACCTTCCTGCAGAGTGTCGGTGCGATCCTCGCTCTTTCAAGCGTCCTCTTCGTTGCATTCTGGCACAAACACATCACGCTCTTCCGAACAGTGGCTTGGCTGCTGCTTCTCGGTCTCCTCTACACGCCTTTCTTCATCGTCCAGAAAGCGGCTGTCGAGGGGGGTGAGACCATCATGACGGCGTTCTTCTGGACGGAGTTCTTCCAGAAAGGGACCGCTCAGGTTCTCCCGTGGATCGTACCGGGCGTACGGCGCAGTGCTCGCGGAGTGTGGTCCCGACTGCGATGGGATACCTTCTTTCTGAACGTCTTCGCATCCTTGTGCATCATGCTCGGATGCCTGTCGTTCGTGGCTGCGTTCAAGTATGGCCCTGTTTCTCTCGTCGCAGTTCTGGAAAATTCCCAGCCGTTTCTGGCCATCATCTTCGCGTGGCTTCTGTGTTTCGTGGCGCCGACATACGCTCCGCGCGAGCTTCTCACCAGGCAGTCGGTGTCGGTGAAAGTCGTGAGTTTTACGCTCGTGGCGGCGGGGATGGTGTGTATGGCGGTGTCATGAGCTTCTGGCATGGCAGTTTTTTCGCTGTATTGTTTGCTGCTTTTCCTTGCATCGTGCTTGGGAGATCAGTATCCTCCCCCCGCTATGCCACGCGGAAAGCGCACTGTATTCGCTGTATTCTGCTCAGAGACGGGAAACCGCCTCGGCTCTGCCAGATTTCACAAGCAAGATAAGAAGGGGCGTGCCTGGAAGGAGCATGCCCAGAAACTGGTGAAGTACTGCCCGGCATGCCGCAAGCGCATGAAAGTCACCTTGAAGGAGGAGCGCCACTCCAAGTAGACATCCCTTTTCGCAGTTCTCTTGTTATAGTGTCCCCATGACGGACATCTATCGTTCCTGCGCCTCCATCGCCGTGCTGCGTCCGGCGGAGCTGTGCTCTCCCGCGGCGTGCACGCCCACATTTGAAATGTTGCTCCTCCACAAGCCGCGCAAGAATGATGCGTGGCAGCTGCCGCAGGGGGGGCGGGAGGAGGGGGAGACCATCGAGCAGGCTGCGCTTCGGGAGCTGAAGGAAGAGGCCGGTATCTCTGCAAAGGTTCTTGGCAAGAGCAGGCATGTTTACCAGTACGAGTTCCCCGCGTCGTACCGAAGGTTCCGTCCGGATAATGTCTGCGGCCAACGGGTGGAATTCATCCTGGCGCTCGCGGATGTCTCGACACATGTGCAGGTCGATGATCGGGAGATCGATGCCTTCGTATGGGTGAAGCCGAGCGAGCTTTCACAGTATCTCAAACGCGAAGAGTATCGGAAGATTGTTGAAAAGGTGATGGAAGAGGCTGCCCGTCTTTCCGGTCAACGCTGATGCGCCTCACTACCCTCTTTCCCGAGCAATTCCGCAACCTTGCTCCTGAGCGTCTCACCTTCGCCGGAGCGGATACGCACATCTTCATCGGAGCGAACGGTGCGGGGAAGACGAACATCCTCGAGGCGATGTCCTACCTTTCCCTCACGCGGTCGTTTCTGGGTGCGCAGGAGGAAGACATCATCACTTGGGATGCGGATTTCACCCGCGTGAGTGCCGATGCGGAGAGCGACAACAGTGGGGCCTTGAAGCTTGAAGTGGTGAGTGCCGCGCGGCCGCGCAAGCAGAAGGCGGCGTTCGTGAATGACGTGCGCACGCCGGTCGCGCGGCTCGTCGGGAGGCTGCCTTCCGTGGCTTTCCTCCCGCAGGATCTTGAGCTCTTCGTCGGCGCGCCGAGTCTGCGGCGGCGGTTCATGGACGACATTCTCTGCCAGACGTCGACCGCTTACGATCAGGCTCTCGCGGCTTACGGCAAGATTCTCCGGCAGCGCGCTGCGCTCCTTCGGAAAATAGCCGACGGCGTTTGCCGGGAGGCGGATCTCGAACAGTGGGATGCGATGCTTGCTCAGCAGGGGAGTCTCCTGACGACGATGCGCCTCGAGCTTCTGGGGGTGCTCCAGTGTTCAATCGGTGACGAAGTGCGCGCGCTCGGCGAGCAGTGGAACGCTATCCGCATCGAGTACCTCCGCAAGGGAAACGCGCGCGATCAGGCCGCCATTGCGGAGGAATTCCGCGCACTGCTCCTCCACTACCGTGAGCGCGATCTCCTCTTGCTCTCGACGACCGTCGGCCCGCACCGCGAAGATTGGACGGTCACCGTCGAGGGGCGTCCCCTCACTACATTTGCCTCCCGCGGGCAGCAGCGTGCCGCCGTACTCGCCATGCTCTTCCTCACCGTTTCGTATCTGGAGCTCAAGCGAAGCGAGAAGCCGATCATTCTCTTGGATGATGTCTTCTCGGAGCTGGATGACTTGCACCAGTCGCAACTCCTCGCCGCGCTCGCGGGGCATCAGGTGTTCTGCACGGCCACGCACCTTCCCCCGGGCTCTGAGCATGCCATCGTGTGGGACGTGGAGAACGGGGCCGTTCGTCGGAGAACGAAGCGAGGCAGACATGACGACGTGCCGGCGGCTGTTGTCTCTCCATAATGTACAAGGAATAGTTGACGGGTTATTTCTATCTGGTAAAATGCGTTTTAGGACTGTGTACCTTCCTGAGAGGAAAGTTTCTCCGGGCATATGACCGGAATCCTGAAATCTCAGGTGACAAGCATCGGTACACGGACCAGGAGTAAGGGTTTTGGCCCCGTCGGCTATCCAGTCGACACCCTTACTCCCTTTTTATGCAGAGCCCCGAAAACAGCGAGAGCCAGCGCGTCCGCCGCGTCGTCCGGCGTGGGGACGGATGGCAGCTTGAACATCCTCAGGAGCATGTCCTGTATCTGCCGCTTGTCCGCCGAACCGTCCCCCGTAATGCAGGACTTGAGCTGAGGCGGTGTGGGTTCGAGGAGGGGGATCGCCTGCTGGGCGAGGGTCATGAGGATGACGCCGCGCGCTTGGGCGACGTCGATCGCCGTGCGTTCGTTGACCGAGAAGAAGATCCGTTCCACGACGGCCAGTGACGGCTTCCATTCCTCCAAGATGCCGCGCAGGTCTTGCGAGAGTTCGCGGAGGCGGTCGGAGGTCGCTTGACCGGCGGGTGTCGTGACGGTGCACCAGTCGAGGCAGCGGATCTCTCCGTGTTCGTCGTGCTCGACGAGGCCGATGCCTGTCGTGGCCAATCCGGGATCGATGCCGATTATGCGCATGAGTCGAGCATGCAATCTCCCGCTTTTGGCTGCAAGTCGGGCTCGTTGCCAAAAGTGACTTTTTCTGCTAACATGAGAGGAAAAATACACACATGAACCTGCGCCTGTCCGCCCATCGGCATTTCCTCATCCTGCCGGCCTTCCTGTGCCTGCTCTCGGTCTCCCTCCTGAGCGCGTCTTCTTCGACCAATGCGTCGATCACGCGGCAGGCGGATCCGAAGATCGAGCGCTTTCCCGCGGTTATTGCTTGGGGGGATGCACAGGCGATGGTGTGGAGCGACACGTTGGTCGATCGTGCGGGTTCGGTGCCGCGGCTCCTCTCCGGACCGATGCTCATCAAGACGGACGGTATCGTAGAGATGGATGCGGCGGATTTGCATCTGACCGGTCTGTACGGCGGCGCGTACGTGACAGTGCGCGGCGGTGTCGTAACGGTTGCCGCACTGACTGCACCGATGCTTGCGACGAGCGGACGGCGCAGCGTTCTGATTCCGGCAGGGTTGCAGTGGAGTGGCTCTGACCGGATCGCATCGTACGATGCGGGCGTGACGCAGTGGGCCAAGAGTCGATCTCTCTCCGCCGTTCCCACCGCATTTAAGCGCGCGCAGCTCATGCAATTGGAATCCTTTCCGGCGGTAGCATTACCCACCCGATCGGCCGGCTCTTCTCTGGACCGTTTCCTCTCCTCTCTCGCTTTCGATGGATGGCGTCTCCCTGCTGCGCAGCAGAGGGTCCATCGGCTCTATGAGGAGGAGGTGTTCCGTGAGCTGACACGCTGTGTGCGGGAGGGTGATCGCGATTGCGTCATGGAAATAGTGCATGATGCAGACAACGAAGAGCATCTCTCGGGCCGGCGCGGACAGGGGATTCTCGCCTCTCTCCTCTCGCAGGTTTCGGGGGATTCGGTGATGACGAATATGCTGCTCACGGCACTCATGCACGATGACCGCCTGTGGCTGCTTGCGTCGATCCATCCGCAATGGCGGCTTCCCGCATGGGGGGTGGATCATCCGACGCCAAGCAGAGAGATGTGCATGTTGCACCTCTTCGTGCTGCCGCAATCGGATGTGTTGGCCGATGCTCTTCCGGTCGTGATCCTGCAAAGATGGGAACAGGAAGCAGCCGATCTGCTCGCTCTCGACGCCGATCCGCGCTCTCTCCTGAATCACCTCGTAGAGGTCCTCGTCCCTGTTGTGCGCACCGAGACGACGCTGGGGTATCCTGAACGCGCCCGGACACTCGCGGCATCTCTCATGAGTATCGTGGCGGAACGCAAGGAGTTGCTTTCACCCGCGGCATCGGCTGCAGTGCGTTCGTTCTCACAACTGGGCGACGAACCGCTCGATGCGACGGTGCATGAGGAGACGACGTCGGCAGCCTCATCTTCTGAAGGTGGTACGCAGCCATTTGATCCGGAACAGGTCGCAGGGCTGGCGGAAGAGCTGTTGCGCGAGAGTGGAGCGGCGTTCACGGTACAGACTTCTTTTAAGGCTTTGACTTCCTCACAGGTGAATGTGATGGGCATTGTCTTCAGCGGGGTGCGCGGTGACGCAAGCTACGACTTCCTTCTCGACACCGCTCGAGGGATGGTGAGCGCTGTGGTCGTCGGGGGAAGGCCGCTGCCGAACACGCTCTCGCTTCGGGAGTTCGTCCGCTGGGCGCGATTGCAGTGAAGTTTCCTTTCATCTCCAGAGCTTTGCTTTGCCACCTTTTTCATAACTGAAAAAGGTGGCCCAAAAAGGTTTCGGCGCTGCTACGTCACCCTGAGCCCGTCGAAGGGTCGCCGCCTGTACGACAATGGCTCGTCTCACGTCGCGCCGCAAACTCCTCATTCGCTTCGCTCATTCGTCGGACATGCGGCGCTCCCTCTGGGCGTTCGTCTCACCAAGTCGTACGACGGCGGCTCGCAGGGCGCCGATGAGATCTTTGGATGTTGGGAAATGTCACAATTTAGCGGAGTGATCCCTTCTGGAGGACCGGCTTGGAGGGAAGCGTATGTCTCCGCACTTTCGGTTTCGCGTGGTTGATGCGGCACTTAACCGGAAGGGTCGAATCGTAGGTGCCGACGCGGTAGAAATTGCTCCTCCGCGCGGCGTGGGCGACAGGGGAATTGATGGGGAGACTTACGATCAGGATCGTCAGGAGGATTGCGATGCGGAGGGAGAGTTTCATGGAGTGGAGTGTAGCATGGAGTGTCAGCCTCGGCGATGTTTCGTTGCATGTCCCCGCGCATGTTTGTGTTGGGCAGTTCGACTCGCTTCGCTCGCTCACTGTCATTCGATTCGCTTGGAAAATGGCTCGAGCCGCGGAGCGGCGAGAGAGCGCGAAGGTTGGTCAGTCAGGGGGTAACGGTTACATGGCTTGCCATGAGCGAGCGGCAGCCAAGGGTCTTCGATTTGCCGCTGCGCGGCTCACTCAGACTCATTCGCCTCGCTGCCGCGAGTCGAATGGTGGGCGATGGCTGATTTGAACAGCCGACCTCGACATTATCAGTGTCGCGCTCTAACCAACTGAGCTAATCGCCCGAGGCAGGGAAGAGGGTAAGGGGAATTGCTGCTCTGGTCAAATACTAGGGCTAGAGTTAGGGACAGGAAATCATCAACCCTAACCCTAATCCTAATTCCTACTTCTTATAGATATCCGTCACGCTCTCCCCCAGTTCGATGTGGCGGATCACCTCGGCGAGCATCGGGGCGATGGGCAGGATCTTGAGGCCCGGGAAGGCTTTTTTGTTCACGGGGACGCTGTCCGTGACGACGACCTCCTTGAATTTCGCCGCTTTCAGATTGGCGATGGCGTTTCCCGAGAAGATGGCATGGGTGGCTGCAGCGTAGACATTCGCGTTCGCTCCGCGCTTGCGCAGCGCCTGCGCGGCCGAGACGAGGCTGCCGCCCGTGTCGATCATGTCGTCGAAGAGGATGCACGTGTGGCCTTCGATATCGCCCACAACCTCGATGATCTCCGCCTTCTGGTGCTGCGGACGGCCTTTATGCATGATCGCGAGGTCCGCGCCGATCATGTCTGCGAACTTCTTCGCGCGCTTGGCGCCGCCGGCATCGGGAGAGACCACGACGGGATTGGCCAGATTCTTGCTCTTGAAGTAGTGCGCGAAGATCGGCCGCGCGTCGAGGGAGTCGACGGGGATAGAGAAGAAACCCTGGATCTGCGCGGAGTGGAGGTCGAGGGTGATCACGTGGTCCGCGCCGGATTCCTCGAGGAGGTGTGCGATGAGTTTGGCGGAGATCGGCTCACGCGGCTCCGCCACGCGATCCTGGCGGGCGTAGGCGAAGTGGGGGAAGACGACGTGGACGCTCTTGGCGAAGCTTAAGCGTGCTGCCTGGCACATGAGGTAGAGCTCGATCAGGCAGACATCCGGTTCCAGAGTGGCCGTCTGGAGGATGTAGACATCCTTGCCGCGCACCGATTCCAAGTACTTCACGTACCGTTCCCCGCAGCTGAAGGCCTTGAGCAACACCTTGCCGAGGGGGATCTTGAGTTCCTGGGCGAGCTTCTTAGCGAGGGCCGGATGGGAGGATCCTGCGAAGAGGTGCATCTGGAGTATTATTCTACCAGATGCACGTCCGTTTCTCCACCTGCCGTGGGCTCCCCGTGGTCGATGCCTCCAGTGACGCCATTCTCGGCCGTCTAAAGGGAATCGTCCTCAACCCCGATACGGGGAAGGTGGAAGGGTTTACCGTCCACGTGCCGGGGCTGCTCTCCGGGAGCGAACTCTTCTGTGCGGGGGTGGATATCCTCCACTGGGGCACGCACATCCTCGTGCGCGACAGCGATATCCTCTCTCCAGTGGAAGATCGCATCCGTCTTCAGGAGCTTTTGGCGCAGCGAAGGCCGTTGCTCGGACAGCGCATCCGTACGGAAAGCGGAAAGATTCTTGGTATCTGCGCGGATGTGCAGATCGACACGACGAAGATGCTTGCCACATGGATGTTTCCGAGGCGTTTATGGCGGTGGGGGATCGCCATCCCGCTCACGGAAGTGGTTGAGGTGCGTCGTGAGGCCATCGTCGTCCGCGATCCGCCGATCATGAAAGAGTCGGAGGCGACGGCGAGCGAGGTGCTTCATGCGCTGCCGTCGCTCAAAGGCATCGCAGAAACCGGCTCATGCACATCGTAGGCGAAAACGAAAGCGGGGGGGGGCGATACCTCAGGAAGTCGCGATGTTCGCGACGAGCATCACGATCCCGTTCGCCAGCAGGATGACGATCAGTCCGATGACGGCGTAGAGGATCGTTTTCTTCGCCTTCTCCACGGCCGAATCGTCGCCGGAGGAGATGATGAGACGGATACCGGCGATGACGATGACGATCACGGCGACGAGAGCGAGGTAGCCCAAGATGGTCGTGATGACGCTTTCGATGGTGGTACGGATCTCGGTACTGCCGAGGTTATTCAATCCGGGGCCAAAATTGGCGGCAAAAGCGCGAGAGGCGGCAGCAAACCACAGGGAAGATGCGGCAGCGGAAGTCATCAGAGGGTTCTTCGGAGAGAGCATGTGGGGAGGGGTAATGGTGCAGTTGTACACCAGAGTGCTTTCCGGACGCAAGTCTAGTTGAGGGTCATGGGAATGGCTTCACAAAAACCTCCCCCGCCTTGGAGGGGGGGGAGGTTGAAAAACACGGAACTCGGGGGTGATCAGCTCGTGGCGAGATTCGCGACAATCGACACGATGGCGTTGGCCAGTAGGATGATGATCAAGCCGATGACCGCGAAGAGGATCGTCTTCTTGGCCTTGTCCACGGCACCCTCATCTCCTGAGGAGACCACGAGACGGATACCGGCGATGACGATGACGACCACTGCGGCAAGTGCGAGATAGCTCAAGACGGTCGAGAGCACGCTCTCGACGGTGGAGCGAATGTCATTGCCGCCGAGGTTTGCAGCCGTATTTCCGAAATTGAGTGCCAGAGCGTACGGAACGGACGCGATCCACGCGGCGGAGGCGGCGATGGCCGAACGGGTAAAGGTGGAAATCTTCATGAATGGAAGGGGGTAATTTTGCCTATTCTTACACCTCTTTCCCCTTCCCATGCAAGCGCCGCATCTCCTGCGGCATGGAAACTCTTGACGCAATTTCTGCTTTGTTACTTATTACTGAGGAACCCGACGCCGATGAGCAGCAGAGCCGGAAGCGAGAACCAAAGATCTTGATTGAAGACCATGAGCTGCATGAGTTTGCTGCCGGTGAGCATCGGGGAAACCATCGCCGCTTGCGACAGGCTCGCATCGAGGATGGGGCCGCCCGCGATGAACGTGAGGAGGGTGGAGAGGAGCATGCCCGCAGTCACGAAGCCGAAGAGACCCGTGATGATGGTACTTAAGATGCTGCCTGTCTCTTTCACGTAACTCACCTCGATGCCTGCGCGCACGGCGATGAAGATGATGGCGGCGGCGAAAACAACGAGTTTGACGGTGGCGATGAGTGAGGAATCCATCGAGAGACCGAGCACCGTGAGCAGCGGCTGCGACTGTCCGGTCATGCGGGCGAGGATGTTCCCCAAACCCTGGACGGCAACGGTGGCGATGTAGGTGGCGATGATGATCTTCACTGCCTGGTGCTTCCCGATGATGAAACTGTAGGCGACGACAATCGCGAAGAAGACGATGACGAACAGATCCCAGCTCAAGGTGATGTTCATAGCACGAAGTATGGGGAGCTTGGGAGAGATCTTACTCTTCAGACGGTTCGTGTGCCAACTTTGCTCACGCGCCACCTTCCCGCTCAATTCGTTAGCCGGTCTCAGCCGTCGTGCTACTCTCTTCCCATGCGTCACGGGCTGATCCTCATCGACAAGCCGGCCGGCATTACGAGTCACGACTGTGTGGCGCGGGTGCGAGCAGCGCTTCATGAGCGCGACGTCGGGCACTTGGGGACTCTTGATCCGGCGGCGACGGGGCTCCTCGTCCTCGCGGTCGGACGCAAGGCGCTCAAAGTTGTGGAGCTCTTCCGCGATCTCCCCAAGGAGTACGAGGCGCAGGTGCGCTTCGGCATGGTGAGCACCACCTACGATGGCGATGGCGTTCTCTCGCAGGTGCCGGCCAAACCCGGCTGGATACCGCCGCCCCTTGAAATCGTTCGTAATACCATCGCCGATCGCTTCCTCGGGAAGATCGAGCAGGTGCCTCCGGCATATTCCGCCGTGCACGTCGGCGGTGAGCGCGCCTATCGCAAGATGCGCCAGGGGCGCACTGTGCAGATCCCCGCGCGGCAGGTGGAGATCAAAGAGTGCACGATCCTTTCCTATGACTATCCCGTGCTTCGCTTACGCATAGCCTGTGGCAGCGGCACGTACATCCGTTCCCTCGCGCACGATCTCGGGGCGGTGCTCCACACCGGCGCTTACTTGGAGAGGTTGCGTCGCACGAGGGTGGGGGAATGGCGCATCGAGAATGCCGTTCCCCTCGCGAATGCCCTGTGGTCTTCCATCATCCCCCTCAAGGACGTACTCGCCGATCAGTCCGCCGTCCGGCTCTCCATGGCACAGATGCAGGATGTTCGCTGCGGCCGCGACGTGGATGTTCCCGTCACGTCGCAGGTCATCGCCTGGTATGGCGATCTTCCCATCGCCATCCTCGTTCCGGTCGAAGGAAGAGCGCATGCACGGAAGGTGTTGTGATGAAGGGTTAGGAGTGAGGGGTAGGGTTAGGGTTTCCACCAAGTTCGTTTCTTGGAGAGCCATTGCCCCTAATCCTAATCTTAACTCTAACCTTAAAGTGGTAGAGTACGGGCATGACGGACGACGGACATTTTTCGCGCGCACAGAAGTGGCTCCTTGCCTGCGGGATCGTTGCCCTCACGGCAATCGTGTACGGTCGGTCGCTCGGAAACGGATTCGTGACATGGGATGACGGATCGCTCATCACGGAGAATCCGCTTATCCGTTCCCTGTCCCCCTCGTCGATCATCGGTGCATTCACCAGCTACGACCCCGAGCTCTACGTGCCGCTCACGACACTCAGCTACCAGTTCAATTACCTCGTCGCGGGACTCCATCCCTTCATCTATCACTTCACCAATCTTGCCCTCCACATCCTCAATGTGTTCGGTGTCGTGTGGGTGGTCTTCCTCCTCTGTAAGAGGAAGAGCGTGGCGATCGCCGCGGGATTGCTCTTCGCTGTGCACCCGCTCAATACGGAGGCGGTCGCGTGGGCGAGCGCGCGCAAGGATGTGCTCGCGACGGTGTTCTTTCTCCTGACCATCGGTTGGTACATCCGCTTCCTCCGGACGGGCGCGCAGCGTTATCGGTTCTGGAGTGTCATGGCGTTCCTGCTCGCGCTCCTGTCAAAAGTCACGGTGATTCTGACGTCTGTGGTGTTGCTGCTCATCGATTGGTACGAAGGCAGATCCCTCGATCGGGAAGCGGTGAAGGAGAAGTGGTCGCACCTGCTCCTCGCCGTTGTCTTCGGAATGATCGCGTGGTTCGGGAAAGCCACGAGCGGATCCTTCTTCTTCGAGAAGGTGCTCATCGGCATGAAGTCGATCATCTTCTATCCGATGAAGCTCCTCTGGCCGATGCATCTCTCGGCGATCTATCCCTATACGTCTCCCATCACTCTCTCCACGCCGGATCTTTTCTTCTCCACTGCGGCGGTCATCGCTCTCTGCGTGGTCGTGTACATCTTCCGACGGCACCGGACCATCGTCTTCGCGTGGCTCTTCTATCTTTTGATGCTCCTGCCGACGCTCACCAACATCACCAGAGGCAGAAACGAATTGCTCGACGTCATCTTCGCCTCGGATCGCTACGCGTATATCCCCATCATCGCTCTCCTTCTCCTTGTGGGGCTCTTCTTTGCGTTTCTCCGTGATCGGTGGCGGCACATCGCGGACGGCGGATTGGCTCTTCTCCTCTGTGCGCTCGCCGTCGCCGCGTATGCGCAGTCGCTCACGTGGAAGGATTCGCGCTCTCTCTTCACGCAGGTGCTCGCGGTCTACCCCGACTCCTACGTGGCGCACACAAACATCGGCACGGAGCTCTACAAGGAGGGGGACGTCTCCGGTGCGATGGGGGAGTACGAGAAGGCGGTATCCATCCGTCCCGATGGGACGACCTACTACAATATCGGCCAGATTCACCTCGCGTACGGCCGCAAGACAGATGCAATCGCCGCCTTTCGTAAGTCGATCGAAGCGAGTCAGAAGGACCCCGATCCGTTCACGTACTTAGGCGTCCTGCTTCTTGAGCAGGGAAACAGTGTAGAGGCGCAGTCGCTCCTGACGCAGGCGTACGCTCTCAAGAGCACGATGCCGCACACCTCGTACTACTTAGGGGTCCTGGCGCTTGAGCAGGGGCGCAGAGAGGAGGCGATTACCTACTTCAACGAATCACTCGCGCTCGGGATGGATCCTGCGGAGGTGCAGCCGAAACTGCAGGTGTTGGGAGTGGGGGACTAAGAGGCTTTCTATCTGAGGCGCGCGTGAAGATCCATCATCGTCTATATTACAAATTTATGCTATAATAGTATTCATGACTACGCCGCCCGATCACAGGGACCGTACCCCCGATATGCCGGAGGCGGCTGCGCCTGCTCTGTCCGGAATTCCTGTGTCCGAAGCAATTGCTCGCGAGACGAAGGCCGCAGTTGGGCATCGTCTTGAGTCTCCTCATGTTGTTCGTGAGAGAAAAATGGCGGAACTGGCTGCGCGTCGAGCGCCGGATTGCTCGGAGGACCTGCGCTTAAGTCCGCTCGATTTCGATCCGTCCTTCATAGAGCAACTCGTGCGCAATCGCGGCATCCTCAAACGGGGCGATGTTCAGCATCCGTCGGGTCCTCAGGCAGTGGGGCTCTCTCGTAGTGATCTTGAGGATCTCGACGATCTCATGGATCCAGCGGATCCCGCGGATATCGGCGGCTTCCGGATTCTCCATGCATCCGGAAAAGTCATGTGCATCATGGCGGAGAGTTTGCGGGAGGGAGATATCCTCATCATCTATCCCGAGGAGTTGGGAGAATGAGGAGAAACGGGAGCGCGAGTCGAATGGTCAGTCAGGGGGTTACGGTTACATGGCTTGCCATGAGCGAGCGGCAGCCAAGGGTCTTCGATTCGCCGCTGCGCGGCTCACTCAGACTCATTCGCCTCGCATGATTGTAAATGGCCGGAGCGCCGAAGGCGCGACGACCGTGAGCGAGGCGCAAAGCGCCGAGTCGAATGGTGGAGCGCTTTCGAAAAAATCCGAACCGATTTCAGCACGAATTGGCGCGGCGGCTGAAAAGCCTTCGGGCTGGGGGCAGCCGCC
>Ga0208246_1000255_pt1 | contig 48193 bp, 46 predicted proteins | sample RifOxyD2_FD_184039 | JGI IMG/M metagenome (GOLD analysis project Ga0208246, IMG submission 184039) | Soil microbial communities from Rifle, Colorado - Rifle Oxygen_injection D2 (SPAdes) | ecosystem: Environmental > Terrestrial > Deep subsurface > Rock core/Sediment | place: Rifle, Colorado... | reverse complement strand
TTATTCCAGATGCTGATATTTCAAAGGTCGAATCTTGGCTCAATAACAGACCAAGAAAATGTCTCGGGTTCTCTACCCCAAACGAGGTTTTCAATTCCTACTGTTGCACTTAATGGTTGAATTCACCATGCGAAAAAAGATCTAAAAAAGTATTATAATATTGATTATTAAAGAAAAGAAAATGAATAAGAAAAAATTTAGAGAAAAACTACAAGATATTGCAAATAAATATATATGTAGTGAACAAACGCAAGCAATATTTGAATTATATAAAACTTATTCTCATTTTATCAAAGTAGTTGAAGAGGCAATCCAAGGGAAACCTGAAACATTTAAGTATAATTGTTTTATGTATGCATTTAATATTAATCATAAAAATCCAAATAGTCAAATAATGTTAATATTAAAACGAGAATTTGATAAAAACAGTGAGACAGAAATATTTTTTACAATTAAATTTATTGATTTTTATCTTACTATAAAATGTTTACATGAAATATCATTTAACAAAATTGGAAATGATGACATAATAATTTATTTTGATGAAAACTCAATTCCACTACATGCCGGAAAAATTAAAAATGGTAGGGTAATTTCAAAATGGGGACTAAGTGGTAATTTGTACGAACATAGTATTTGGGAAGTACCAATAAAATATGGGACCGATGTTAAATATTTTGAAGGTATTTCAGAAGAGGATTCTATAAAATATTTCATTGAATATGCAAAAACACAAGTAACGCATATTCCTTAAAAATAATGGGAACAGTTAACGTGGGAGCAAGTTGATTTTTCCTTCCCAATTTGATAAAATATTTTTTAATAAGAAATTTGTAAACATATAATTTCAAGGATTGCAACTCCTTGAAATTGACACATTTCAAGGATTATCAATTCGTAATTTAAAATATATGCGACAGTTTGCTCATTATTATCCTAATTTTAGAATTGTGCAAGAGGTTCTTGCACAATAGAATTAGAATTAAAGTCAAGAAACGGCAAGAAATAGAATTTAGAAGGAAGTTATGAACACGGCAGTATTAAGCAGGAAGATTATTTTAAATGAAAATATTGAGAAAGCAATTTGGGTTTCATTTTTTGTATTGGCAACAACATTCGGTGCACAGGTTAAAATACCGTTGCCTTTTACACCGGTACCATTAACGCTGCAAACATTTTTTGTTCTTTTAAGCGGTGCAATGCTTGGAAAGAAATTCGGAACTATATCACAGATGATATATCTTCTATTAGGCGGGGTCGGACTTCCGTTATTTACGCAAACGGGCGCATTGTTAGGCCCAACCGGCGGATACATAGCCGGTTTTGTTTATGCAAGCTGGTTTGTAGGTTTTGCAATTGAAAAGAAATGGAGTTTATTCCTTGCTTTATTAGTCGGTGATTTAATTCTGTTATCTTTTGGCGTAGTAAATCTTTCGTTTTTTGTTGGCGGCATAAAAAAAGCGGTAATGTTAGGTATGCTACCGTTCTTAGCAGGCGATATATTAAAAATCTTCGCCGTACTTGGTGTTATAAAAATATCCGGTGTAAAAAGGTAAAGAGGTATAAAGATAAGGGTTGCGTATTTTGACTTTCATTATTCCCTTTTTTCTGCCTTTCATTACCCATTACTCGTTACCCGTTACTTATTAATATTTATACGTACTTCCGCCGATAAATTCCCGCAAAAGAGAATTTTTAGGGACCAGCGAATCATCCAAATCTTCAAATTCAGAAAGAAGTTTATAAACCCGTTTAGCTCTTATATAAGCGTCTAATTTTTTGGGGTCGTTTTCGTAAATCTTTATTATTTCCGGAAATTGTTTTATCAAAATCTTTTTGTAAATCGGCAATTCGTACGGAAGAGCTCCATTGAAGATATAATCAACCTTGTTTATAAACGGAACTATATATTTCATTTCACTTCTTCTTACATAATGCCAATGTCCGACGGTTTGTGCAGGTTTGTATGCTCTGTGCCACGAATCGCGTACCATTCTCCGGAGCATTCTAAAATCTGACCATCTTGCAAACTCACCTTCGTTATCCCGGATCTGACAAATTGCTTCAATGTAAAATTTAAATTTCATGCTGTGCGGAATACTTTTTGTCAGTTCATCGTAAAGTCCGTGCAACGAATCTATAAGAAGAATTTGGTTTGGTTCGAGTTTAAATTCAGTTTTATTTAAAGACCTTTTTCCTGTTTTAAAATCATAATGAGGCATTTTTATGGTTTTACCATCAAGTAAATCAAATAAATGCCGGTTGACTAACGGTAAATCCAATGCTTCCGGAGTTTCAAAATCATAATCGCCATATTCGTCTTTAGGATGTTCTTCAAGGTTTCTAAAATAGTTGTCCAGATTTATTAAAGCGAAAGATATATTTTCCTTTTTTAAAACTTCACCGATTTTGATGGTTGTTGTGGTTTTACCGCTGGACGAGGGTCCTGCAACTATAATTATTCTTATTTTTTCCTTGTTGTTTAAAACTTTTTTTGCGACTTTTTCTATTTCTTTATGATAAACGGTTTCAGAATCGTCTATCAATTTTTTGATTTTGTTATTTTTTAATTGTTTATTTAGCTTTTCAACCGATTCGCAGTTGTGGTCTATATTCCACGTAAATAGTTTCCAGATTGTTTTGTAAGGAATATTATCCTGAACAATTATTTTTTCTTCTTTTCCTTCACGGATACGTTTATGTTCGGCGCGGTAAAGTATGTATGCCTTTGCAGTTGAAAAATGGCTGTTTTCAACAAGGGTTCTTTCGGTTAAATCCTGAATTTCTTCAACTGAAGGGATTGCATCCTGCGGATATATTTGATTAATCTTCGACACTACTTTATTAGCAAGCGAATCTGCAAGTTCTTTGTTTGCACCACCGACTTCAACCGCAGCACGGAAAATAGAATCTGTAATTTTTTCCTTGTTGAAAGCGGCTATGCGGCCGTCACGTTTAATTATACGGTTTATTTTAAAACTGGTTATATCTTTTTCCGGAAAGAGTTCATCAATTTTTATCATTACTTAGAATTATAGGAAAAAAAGGCAATACTGTCAATATTTCAAAAATCATTTGATACATACGTATCAAGAAACCCCGTTAGAGATGAGTTAATATTCCAGATAAATGAAATTAGAATGAGGATGATGGAATACAAAAACAATTTTTATCAGTAATACACGGAAGCATTAAAAAATGCTTCCTATCTCGTACGGGGAAAAACCTTTTTCTTGACAATATAAAGCAGAAGATATAAAATTAATAAAAGGCAAGTAATGAGTAATGAGTAACGAGCAGTGATTCATAGCAGGAATAAAATTTGTAGTTCTGAATTCTGTGTACGGTATCCTGTGTGCTGTATCCTGGTAAAATGTTTATTAGAGACTTAAAAGATTGTGAAGAATTTATAGCCGGTGATAATACTATATTAAGGGAACTTTTGCATCCTGATAAGGCAGATTTGAAACTTAGGTATAGTTTAGCTCATGCGGTTTTAAAGCCGGGCAAAACTTCACAAGCACATAAACTTAAAACTTCCGAAGTGTATTATCTATTAGAAGGTAAAGGAGAAATGCATATTGATAATGAAACAGAGAAAGTTACAGCCGGACAAGCAATTTATATACCGCCAAATTCAAAGCAATATATTAAAAATACAGGGAATTCGGATTTAAAATTTATTTGTATAGTTGATCCGGCCTGGCGAAAAGAAGACGAAAAGATATTATAAATTCAAAGTTTATAGGCTAAGGATTAAAATTAAATCTTTTATTTTAACTTTTAACTTTTAACCTTTAACTTGATTTTTTCGCTCTTGACAAAATTAAATATTAGATATAAAATATGATTGTTAAAAAATCTAACAATCATTGATTACACAGATTAAGAAAAGAGATTACACCGATTAAAACATGTCTTTAAATCCCCGTAATCATTTTTAAAAATCCCCGTAATCAATAACAATAATTGTTTTTTCAATATTCTAAAAAACAAATAAAAAAGTATGAAAAGAGTTAAAGTTAATTCTGAAAAATGTAAAGGTTGTTTCTTGTGCATTTCGGTTTGCCCGAACAATTGTATTCAAATTTCGGAAAAAATGAATAAAGCAGGATATAAATATATTGAATTGATAAACACGGATAAATGTAAATTCTGCGGTTTTTGTTATTTGGTATGTCCGGATGTTGCTATCGAGGTATCTAAGTGAGTAACACTAAAATCTTGATGAAAGGGAATATCGCTGTCTGTGAAGCTGCAATCGCAGCCGGTTGTCATGCTTATTTTGGTTATCCGATAACTCCGCAGAATGAGATTCCGGCATATATGTCACGAAAGATGGTTGAATTAAATCGCATTTTTATTCAGGCAGAGTCTGAAATTGCAGCAATAAATATGGTTTTTGGTGCTGCTGTAACCGGAAAGAGGGCGATGACTTCATCATCATCACCGGGTATTTCACTGAAGCAGGAAGGCATATCGTATTTATGCGGCTGTGAATTGCCGTGCCTTATTGTAAATGTACAGAGAGGCGGTCCCGGATTAGGAAATATCTCGGGAAGCCAGGCGGATTATTTCCAGTCTACAAAAGGCGGTGGGCACGGAGATTACCGGCTTATAGTTTTGGCTCCCAATTCAGTTGAAGAGATGTTTAGTTTAACATTTTTAGCATTCGATTTAGCAGATAAATACAGAAATCCTGCTATGATTTTGAGTGACGGAATAGTTGGTCAGATGATGGAACCGATAGAATTAATTAAAAATAGAAATTTAAAAGTTGTAGATTATAAGAAGGACTGGAAACTGGATGGATGTAAAGGCAGAGAACCAAGGACTATCCATTCTCTTTTAATGGAAGAAGGTGCATTAACAAAACATAACCGGCATTTGGAAGAAAAATATAATGAAATTAAAAAAAATGAGATTAGATATGAAGTCGATTCTGTGGATGATGCTGAAATAGTATTTGTTGCATTTGGGATTTCTGCAAGAATATGCAAATCTGCCATGAAAAAATTAAGACAACAAGGCAGGAAAGTTGGTTTAATCAGGCCCATTACTCTTTGGCCATTTCCCGAGAAAATTATTTCGGATATTTCAAAAAAAGTTAAGAAATTTGTTGTTGTTGAGATGAATCTGGGGCAGATGGTTGAAGACGTCAAGCTAGCAGTAAACGGAGCATGCGATGTAGAATTTATGGGTGCACCGGGCGGAGCCATATTTAACGAAGACGAACTAATATATAAAATTTCGAATATGTAGGTTACTTTGGAAAAGTCAGATTATAGGTCATAATTAATAATTTCAAATCCGTTATTTTAACCTTTAACTTGATTTTTATTGAATTTTTATGGGTGATAATAAGATGTTTATCAGACCAGAAGCTTTGAATGATGTAAATAATAGTTATTGTTCCGGTTGCGGGCATGGGATAATACATCGTATAGTTGCTGAAGTAATAGATGAATTAAATATAAGGGAAAAGACAATTGGTGTTGCACCGGTTGGCTGTGCGGTATTTGCCTATAATTACTGGAATTTCGATGTAACGGAAGCAGCGCATGGCAGGCCGCCGGCTGTAGCTACCGGAATCAAAAGATGTCTGCCTGACAGGGTAGTTTTTACGTATCAGGGAGACGGAGATTTAGCTGCAATTGGTACTGCGGAAATAATTCATGCTGCTAATCGCGGTGAAAATATTACTACAATTTTTGTAAATAATGCTAATTATGGAATGACCGGCGGGCAAATGGCACCGACAACAATTTTAGGACAAAAAACAGCAACAACTCCTTTTGGAAGAGATGCTAAAAGAGAAGGACATCCGCTTAGAGTCTGCGAGCTTTTAGCTTCAATCAGCGGTGCTTGCTATTTGGAAAGAGTTTCGGTATCAAATGTGAAAAATATAACAAAAGTAAAAAAAGCAATTAAAAAAGGTTTTGAAAATCAGATAAATAATCTCGGTTTTTCATTGATTGAAGTTTTGTCTCAATGTCCGACAGATTGGCAGATGTCGCCGGCAGAATCTGTAAAATGGATAGATGAAGTTTTAATGAAAACATTTCCATTGGGAGTATATAAAGAATGCACGAAGAAATAATTATTGCCGGCAGCGGCGGACAGGGTATTATGTTTTTGGGTAATATTCTATGCCAGGCTGCCGTATTACAGGATAAATATACGACATTTTTCCCGTCATATGGAGCAGAGATACGGGGAGGCACCGCAAATTGTTCTATAATTATTTCAAATGATGAAATCGGATCTCCCTTAATTTCAAAACCGTCCATTTTAATCATGTTGAATGAAATCTCGTATAGAAAATTTTTACCGAAACTTAAAAAAGACGGACAAATATTCTTAAATTCTTCCCTGGTGGAAAATTCACCGGCAGATGTTATTACGGTTCCTGCAACTGCAATGGCATCCCAAATAGGTGATATTCGAACGGCGAATATGGTAATGCTTGGTAAATTTGTATCGGTAACAAAAATATTTTCAACTGATACGATAAAAAATGTTGTTGAAGATTTTTTTAAAAATAAAAAAGAACTAGCTAAAATAAATTTAGAAGCGTTTGAACAAGGAATGAAAATATGATAAGAAAAGCAAAAATAGCAGATGTAAAAACAATACAAAAATTCATTAACCAATATGCGAAAAGCGGAGAGATGCTGCCAAGATCGCTAAATCAAATTTATGAAGAATTACAGAATTATTTTGTAATTGAAAAAAACAAAAATGTGCTAGGTTGTTGTGAACTTTTCATAACTTGGGAAGATTTAGCTGAAATAAAGGCGCTGGCAGTATCACCCAATGAAAGGAGAAAAGGCTACGGGACGATACTTACTAAAAAGTGCATATCGGAAGCCAAAAAGTTAGGTATTAAAAAAGTCTTTGCGCTTACTTTTAAACCAAAATTTTTTCAAAAAATCGGTTTTAAAATTGTTCAAAAGGAAGTTTTACCGCACAAGATATGGTTTGAATGCGTGAGATGTCACCTTTTTCCGGATTGCAACGAAGTTCCCGTCATGAAAGATATTTCTTAATATAAGACCGTAAAAAAACTGCAAGCGATCTTGATTACACAGATTTTGGAAAGCGATTACGAGGATTTAAAAGACATGTCCTAATCTGTGTAATCTTGTTGTTTAATCTGTGAAATCAGAGATTATTGGTTTTTAATAATCTCATAATATAACAGTCCGATAATTGATTTCGAATCAATAATCTTACCAGTTTCTATCCAACTTAAAGCTTTTTTATAACTAATTATTTCTGGTGCGATGAATTCATCGGCATCCGGGTTTATTTTTGTTTTTTTAAGATTTTTTGCTATGAAAATGTATAATTTTTCTGTGAAGAATGCCGTGGAAGGGTAGAAATCAATTAACTTTTTTAAATTATTAGAAACATATCCGGCTTCTTCCTCAAGTTCTCGTTTTATACAATCAATTGGTTTTTCATTTTCAGATATCTTACCGGCAGGTATTTCGTAGGTTATTTGTTTTATTGGATATCTATATTGTTTTACAAGGATTATGGTTTTTTCATCAATAAACGGAATCACGGCTGCAGCGTTTGGCTGGCGGACATACTCTCTGGTTGCCGTTTTTTTATTAGGAAGAATAACGGTATCAACATAGAGGTTTAATATTTTTCCGCTATAGATTTTTTTCTCTTTAAATAGTTTTTCAATCATATTTAACATCGATTACACAGATTTTGAAAGACGATTACACAGATACTGCAGTTAAGCCCTAATCTGTGTAATCTTTGTGTTAATCTGTGTAATCAGAGATTGTTAGGTTTTTTAACAATCTCATTATATTAAAAAAATTGACTTTTTACCATATTTTTTATAAAATTGTAAAAGCGGAGGCCTAATTATGGAAATCCTAAAATTGATTTGTGGAATAGTTTTTATGTTCTTAGGTTTCATGTATTTATATAAGCCGAAATTCGTAATAAAGATAAATTTTTACGCGAAGGAATTTTTGTTTAACGATGCATACGTTCTTCTGAGAAGGAAAAAAATCGGTGCTCTTTTTATTTTGTTAGCCGTAATAGCTTTCTTTATGACATGGTCAAAATTCATGCAATGAACGATTTAGATTTCTTTAAAGATATTTTTTTTAAAATAAAAGAAAAGGTAGACACACATACCGATATAGAAATTTTTGGTAGCAGTACAAATGAAACTTCTGTTGCTTGGTCAGAAGGAAAATTGGAAGATTTTGTTACGTCCGATTCGAAAGGCATAGGATTAAAAGTTATAAAAAACGGTAAAATCGGATTTTCTTATACCAATAATTTTGATAAATCTTCTATTGAAGATTTGACTTTTTCTGCTCTAAAAAATGCAGAATTTTTAAAACAAGACAAATATTTGATATTAGCATTACCTTCCAAAACACAGCCCGAACTGGATGTCGCAGATAATTCCTACGGTTTAGAACCAATAGAAAAAAGAATTTCAATGCTTAAAGAGATGGAAATCTTTGCACTTTCAAACAAAAAGATTAAAAGTGTTTTAAGGGCCGGATATTCCGAATCTTTAGGCGAAACCATAATTATAAATAGTAAAGGACTTGAAAGATTTGCAGTTGGAACTGTTTTTTCGTACGGACTTTCATGCGTTGCCTCAGATAATAACGAGATTCAGGTTGGCGGAGAAGGTACCGTTAAGAGAATTTCCGCGGAAGTCGATTTTAAGGAAACTACAAACATCGCAATCGAAAATGCTGTAAAACTTTTAGGTGCAAAAAGAGTAAAAACCGGTAATTATCCAATAATACTAAATCAGGCGGTTAGCTGTGATTTTCTTAATTTATTTGAATCATCTTTTTCTGCATTCTCGGTGCAGAAAAACGTTTCATTGTTGAAAGGAAAACTAAATCAAAAAATTTGTTCTGAAACGTTAAATATTATTGATGACGGAACTTTGCCTAGCGGTGTTGCGACATCTTCGTTTGACGACGACGGAACACCGACCCAAAAAACAATAATTTTTGAAAACGGAATTTTAAAAAATTATCTTTATGATTTATACACAGCAAATAAAGATAACACCAAATCGACCGGAAACGCTTCGAGAAGTTATTCCGGGCTTTCTGTGCCTGCCCCGACAAATATCTATATTCAAAGAGGCACTATGACTTTTGACCAATTAGTTAGAAATATGAACAACGGACTTTATATTACAGAGATAATGGGTATGCATAATGCCGATTCTATTTCAGGTGAATTTTCGGTTGGAGTTAACGGATTTCTAGTAGAAAATTGTGAAATAAAATATCCTGTACACGGTATAACCATTGCAGGCAACATATTAAAATTATTCAACGATATTATTAACATTGGAAATGATTTGAAATTTTACGGAAGTGTCGGAAGCCCTTCGATATTTGTTAGCTCATTATCTGTCGCAGGTGAATAAATTAAAAGCAGAAAGGATAGTAATGGGTAATGAGTAACGGGTAATGGGCAAGCGGTAATTTATAATAAAGGGCGAATAAATGATAAATTCAAAAACTAAAATTTTAGGCATATTCGGTTATCCGATCGGGCATTCACTTTCACCGCTAATGCATAATTCTGTCATAAAAAAAATGGGTTTAGATTATGCATATCTTCCTTTTGAAGTAAGGCCTGAAAATTTGGAATCAGCACTCAATTCAATACAGGCGCTGGGTATTGCAGGCGTAAACGTTACAATACCACATAAAGAAAAAGTTATAAAGCATCTTTGCGCTATTTCCGATGAAGCAATGAAAATAGGAGCGGTAAACACCATTGTTAATAAAGATGGATGTTTAACCGGATACAATACTGACTACTACGGATTTCTTCGTTCAATTAGTGAAAGGATTAATTTAAAAAGTAAAAACGTTTTAATGCTTGGTTGCGGTGGTGTTTCAAAAGCGATTGCTTTTGCTTTATTCAGATTAGGTGTTAAAAAACTTATTTTATCGGATATTGATTCAAAGAAAGCAAAAAATTTTTTGAAATCGGAATTGCCGGTTTCAAAAATTGAAATTATTCAAGCGAAAAAAATTTCCGAATTTATTAAAGGAGCAGATGTTTTTATAAATGCAACACCGGTTGGTATGAAAAAAAACGATCCTTCGCCTTTGGATAAAAAATTATTGAGAGAAAATATATTTGTCTATGATGTAGTTTATAACAGAAAAACTCGGCTTTTAACAGATGCTGAATCAGTCGGTGCGAAATATTCTGACGGTCTTGATATGCTGGTATATCAGGGAGCCAAATCATTTGAATTGTGGACCGGTATTAAACCGTTAATAGGCCTAATGAAAAAAGTTTTGAGGGAGGCATTGAAATGATAAGGTATTTAACTGCCGGCGAATCTCACGGTAAATATTTGACAGCAATAATCGAAGGCATTCCCGCAGGGCTTGGATTGACAGAAGATTTTATAAATAAAGAACTTGCCCGCAGGCAAAAAGGTTTTGGAAGAGGCAAGAGGATGCAAGGGCTTGAGAAAGATATGGTTTTACTTGCATCAGGTGTTAGATACGGAAAAACTACAGGTTCGCCGATTACATTGATAATTCCTAACAAAGATTGGGAAAATAACAAAAAGTTAATGTCTATTTTTGAAAATGATTACGATGAAAAATTCAGATTATCACGTCCCCGTCCGGGTCATGCGGACTTAGCGGGTTATATTAAGTTTAATAGCAGTGATATTCGTGATATCTTAGAACGTGCTTCCGCAAGAGAAACTGCGGCACGGGTTGCAGTTGGTGCGGTATGCAAAAGATATTTAGAAGAATTTAAAATAAATTTTGCATCGTTTGTAGATGAAATCGGAGGCATCAAAGCGAAGGAACTCAAACTCGAAATTAAAAATATTATAAAAATAAGTGAATCATCCGAAGTTAGATGTTTAGATCAGCAGGCAGAAAAAGAAATGATGGAAAAAATATTACAAGCAGAAAAAAGCGGCGATACATTAGGCGGAATTTTTACAATTCTGATTGATAAAGTGCCGGTAGGCCTGGGAAGTTATACACAATGGGATTTGAAACTTAATGCAAGGCTTGCCTATGCCGTTATGTCGATTCAAGCAATAAAAGGTGTTGAAATAGGCGGCGGATTTGATGTTTCAAAAAAATTCGGTTCACAAGTGCACGATGAGATATTTTATGCTAAAAGTACCGGATATTTTAGAAAAACAAATAATGCGGGCGGCATAGAAGGCGGTATTTCTAACGGAGAACAAATAATAATTCACGCAGCAATGAAACCGATACCAACATTAAAAAAACCGTTAAAATCCGTAGATATAAAAACCAAAAAACAAGTAGAGGCACAGGCGGTTCGTTCCGATGTATGTGCTGTTCCGTCTGCAGCGGTTGTAGGTGAAGCAGTTGCTGCTATTGAGATTTCGAAAGCTTTTAGTGAAAAATTCGGAGGCGATTCGATTCCGGAAGTAAAAAACAATTATTCAAAATATCTGCATACGAGTGAAAACAGATAAATGAAGTTAAAATGCAGTAAAAAATATTTAATCGTTTCATTAATATTGTTTTTTGGTTTTTCCTTCAATGTTACTTTTGCATCAGTCCAAACAAAAACAGTTCGCATTATAAAAGATGAAAGGCCGTTCTCTACGTGTTCATTATATTTGATTGATGGGATGGGTTATTTTTCAAGTGATGATATATCGCGCATTTATAATGCAAAAATAAACTGGTATCCTGCTTCAAAAAAAGTTATTCTTTCGCTTAACGGAAAAGAAATAATATTTAAAATTAATTCAAAAAATGTGCTCATTGACAACGTTGCCCGTCCATTAAAAAAACCAACGAGATTTGAGAAAGGCAAAATGCTGATTCCGCTAGAATTCCTGCTTACAAAGTCTTTTTCAAATATTTCCAATTGTTACAATGAATGGGACTATCGCCAGCTTGTTTTAAAATTGGGATCACCTGTCGATATCTTGCCACTTAGATATTATTCTTACAAAGACAAAACGCGATTGGTTATACAGACACTTGAAAAAAAGGAAATACACATAGATTCTCCTTCTGAAAAAAAAATTGTAATAAAGGTATATAAAAGTAGAATCAATCCGGAAAAAGCTTCAGTTTTGATTAATGACGGTTTAATAGAGGGAATATCTTCAGTAAATCTTGAAAGGGACGTTTCTTTTGTCGTAAACCTTGGAACGTATGCAGGGAAGTATGAAACCACAGCATTATCCTCACCTTTTCGTCTGGTTTTGGATATTGAAAGAAATATAAACATTAGTTCTTCTGCTGTTGATTTATCGCTTGAAATGGCTCCTGCAGCTACAAGTTTTATAGAAACAAATATCTCGACCACTACGGAAGTTAGAAATGAAGAAGAGCAGGTTCCTGCGGTTGTTCCCGAAGATACGGCAAGCAGCAAGTTTTTGTTTGGAATCAGAAGAATTGTTGTAGACGCCGGGCACGGCGGAGCCGATTCGGGTGCAATCGGATTCAGGGGAACAAAAGAAAAACTTGTAAACCTTGCTGTTGCAAAAAAATTAGCCGAAACTTTAAAGGAAAATGGCTATGAAGTTTTTATGACCAGGAATGAAGATGTTTTTATTCCGCTTGAAGACAGAACTCATTTTGCAAATAAAGCCAAAGCAGATTTGTTTATAAGTATTCATTGTAACGCTTCTCTGCAGAATAAAACCCGCGGTTTTGAGATATATTTTCTTTCAGAAAATGCAACAGACAGGGCAGCGGAAGCGGTCGCAAATATGGAAAATTCGGTTATTGCTCTGGAAAAACACAACAACGGTGTTAAAAAAGACATAGAAAAATTGCTGCTTGCAATGGCGGTTAACCAATTTATAAACGAATCATCGTCTTTGTGCGGTATCGTAAATCAAGAGGTATGCAACGAATTAAGTAATTTGGATAACCGCGGTGTTAAACAGGCAAATTTTTATGTACTTAGAGGAGCAACAATGCCGGCGGTTCTGGTTGAGTTAGCTTTTTTATCCAATTCTAAAGATGAAAAACTTTTAAATCAGAAAAAATTTCAGAAAAAAATGGTAAAGGCGATTTTTGACGGCATTAAACAATATGAAAAACGGAATACGAAATAATCCAATCGGTGTTTTTGATTCGGGTGTCGGCGGGCTTACCGTAGTAAAAGAACTTGTAAGAGTTCTTCCCCACGAGAATATTATTTATTTTGGTGATACCGCAAGAGTGCCGTACGGTACAAAATCAAAAGAAGCTGTAATAAAATTTTCAAATGAGATTGTTGATTTTTTAATGAGTAAAAATGTGAAACTGATACTTGTTGCATGCAACACCGCATCTGCCGTGGCATTAGACAATATTACTGAAAAAGCAAAAATTAAAGTTGTTGGAGTAATAGAATCGGGTGTAAATGCTGCAATATCGGTAAGTAAAAAGAAAAAAGTGGGAGTTATCGGTACCGAAGCGACAATAAAAAGCAAGGCATACGAAAATTGTATTAAAAAGACAGATAGGAATTTTAAAGTTGTCAATCGTGCATGTCCGCTTTTTGTTCCGCTTGTTGAAGAGGGATGGATTAATAACAGGGCTAGCGGAATTATTGCAAATGAATATCTTAAATTTGTTAAAAAATCGGGTGTTGACACTGTTATTCTCGGATGTACTCATTACCCGCTATTGAAAAAAACAATTTCCAAGGTTTTGGGCAGACAAATCCAGCTTGTAGATTCGGCTTCGGAAGTTGCAAAAAAAATAAAATATATACTTGCAAATGAAAATTTGATTAATATTAGCAATAAAAAAGGTAATAAAAGATTTTTCGTTTCAGACGCCCCGCAGAAATTTAAAAAACTTGGTGAGATGTTTCTTAATGAGAAAATTAGGTCAGTAATTAAAGTAAATATAGAGGAAAAATATGTTTGAAATTTCTATTGAAGATAATTTTTCGGCGGCTCACAATTTAAGAAATTATAAAGGAAAATGCGAGCATTTGCACGGCCATAATTATAAGGTCAGAGTTTTTGTTTGCGGCAAAGTTCTTGATAAAACAGGAATGCTGTTGGATTTTACAATTTTAAAAGAAATATTAAAGGAAATTACTAATGAATTTGACCATAAATATTTAAATGAAGAAAAACCATTTGATAAAATTAATCCGACTGCTGAAAATATTGCGAAATATATATATAGGAGAATCAAGTTAAAAGTTAAAAGTAAAAAGTTAAAAGTAATAGAGGTTGATGTTTGGGAGACGGAGAAAAATTTCGCAAAATATTATGAAGAATAAGGCGATAGTTCTTTTATCCGGAGGGCTCGATTCTACAACAACGCTTTATCTTGTAAAAAATAAATATAAGTGTTTTTGTTTAATATTTGATTACGGGCAACGTCACAGAAAAGAGATTGAAAATGCTAAAAATGTTGCAAAAACGGCAGGATGTAAATATAACGTTGTAAAAATATTTCTGCCCTGGAAAGGCAGTTCTTTGATTGACAAAAACAAGAAAATACCTTACAATAAATCCGGATCAATAGGCGGTAAAATACCGTCAACATATGTTCCGGGCCGTAATACAATATTTTTAAGTTATGCGTTATCTTTTGCAGAAGCAATAGGCGCAAGAAAAATATTTATAGGTGCTAACTCTCTGGATTTTTCTGGGTATCCCGATTGCAGGCCGAAATATTTTAGAAATTTCAATAGAGTTTTTAAGATTGGAACAAGAAACAAAAATATAAAAATAGAAACGCCGATAATTTATAAGACAAAAAAAGATATTGTTAAGTTAGGAACAAAACACAAAGTACCTTTTGAACTTACATGGAGTTGTTATTCCGGCGGTAAACATCCTTGCGGGAAATGTGATTCCTGCATATTAAGAGCAAAAGGATTCAAAGAAGCCGGGGAGGAAGATCCCGTATCATGACTGGAAGAATTTTAGAAATATTTTCATCAATTCAAGGCGAAGGAATCTATGCCGGAACACCTATGGTTTTCGTCAGGTTTACCGGTTGTAATCTGAACTGTGACTATTGTGATACTCCGGAAAGTCAAAAGTTAGAAAAAGGAAATATTTTAACAACCGAAGAAATAATAAGCAAAATAGAGCAGGAATTATCTCTTTCCAAAAAAACTTCGATTATATCTTTTACAGGAGGAGAACCGGTACTTCACGCGGAAATCATTTCCGATATAATTCATAATTTTAAATCAAAAGGGATAAAAAGTTATATAGATACAAATGGAACGCTTTGTGAAAACTTTTCTAAAATTGTCGATATAATAGATTATGTTGCTATGGATATAAAGCTTCCGTCATCTTGTGAAGCGGAATTTTGGCGGGAACATCTGGAATTTTTAAAAATGTCAAAAAACAAAACTTTTATTAAGATAGTTTTAACCGCAAAAACAGCTTACAATGAGTTTAGAAAAGCGATCGAAATTATTGAACAGGTTGATTCATCTATTCCTTTAGTTCTTCAGCCGGTAACGGTAATAAGGAATATAGAACCAATGCCATTTGATGTTGTACGAGCATTCAGAAAACTTGCAGAAGAAAAATTGGCAAATGTTTCAATAATTCCTCAAACACACAAAAAAAAGGGAATAAGATAATAGTATTATCTGTTTACTCACAAAATAGGTTATTGTTTTATTTACATCGCGGGGTATGACCCCCGCACCCCTGTTAAACTTTTCTTTGGGTGCACAAAGAAAAGTTAGAAAAGAAATGCACCCCGATGGCTATTTCACTCGTAATTTTTCGGCGGCTGCGGAACTTGCCCTTCGGCTTCGCCAGGATGGGCTTCGAACAGTCCTCGCCGACTACCCCTAAAAATTACTCGCTCATTGACAGCCATAAGGGGACTCAAAAAGGCAAGGCAGAATTAAAATAAAAGTGGAGAATTGTTTATGGATAAAGTAAAACCCGAAATTTTAGTTGCGATGGATTATGAATATGCAGATAAAAAAATAGATATTATAGTTGAGACCGACGAATTCACATGCCTTTGTCCATGGTCAGGCCTGCCTGATTTTGCCCATCTGAAAATCTGCTACGTGCCGGCAAAACTTTGTGTCGAGTTAAAATCATTAAAACTATATATACAAAGTTATAGAAATGTCGGACTTGTTCATGAAAGCGTAGTAAATAAAGTACTCGCCGATTTACTAAAATTAGTCAAACCAAAATCAATGTCTGTTGAAGCAGTTTTCAACCTTCGCGGCGGCTTAAAAACCACAGTAAAAGCAGAATATAAAAAACCCCGTTAGAGATAGGAAGCGTTTTGTAATGCTTCCGTGAGGTAAAGATAAAATCTTTAAGCATATTACTATTCTTATTTTTAATAATTAATATTTGGTATATCAAACATCTCTAATGGGGTAAAATTGTATGTCAAAGAAAAAAATATTTTCTACTATTTTTCTTTTTGTATTAATATATTTATCTTTATTTCTAAAATATGTTTATTCTTTCGAATATGATAATACTTTAATTTTGGAAAATGATTTGGATATTGAACAGGCATATCAAAATGAAGAAATTAATTATAATATGTATACTCAGCTTCTTGCAATTTATGATAATAAAATAGATATAAATTCAGCGGATATTTATAAATTACAATTACTTCCGGATTTTAGTTCGGCAGATGCTTCAAAAATAATTGAATATCGTAAAAAAAACGGATTTTTCAAAAATATAAGCGGATTGGTTGAATCAGGAATTATAGATGAAAGTACGTATAATAAAATAAAAATTTTTATTATTGCTGAAATGCCCGGAGAAAAAACAAGGGGTAATGTAATATTAAAAACAAAATCTAATCCGTATATTGAAACAAAAACAATAGATTATCCGAAAAATTATGATTTGCTAAATTTGAATGTTTCAAAAATAAAAAAATATTTCAAATTTGGGGCTATAGTTGAAGGTGATGCCAGATATAGAAATTATTTTCAGTTTGGAGATGATTTAACCGGCGGAAATTTGGAGCATGGATACCGACTAAATAAGGCGTATCTTGGTTATGAGGACGGACCGCTTGTAAAACAGATGTATATTGGAAATTTTTGTGCAAATTTCGGGCAAGGGCTTACTTTCGGAAATTTTTTAAACTCATCTTCAAACGGACTTTTGCCGGATCAAATAAATTCGCAAGAAATCCAGGCGGTTTTTTACAGCAGTTCGAGCATTGGCACGGAGATAAATGATAAATACACATACGGCTATACAAGAAGACATCTCCGGGGTATGGGCAGTCGGATTATAATAAACGATTTTGATTTAACAGGGTTTTATTCTCAGGCAGACTATCCTGCAATAAGGCATTTTATTACAAATTTCGGCAAATCTTATTATATGAAACTTGAAGATATATATTCGGAAAAGTTATTAGGTTCTAATTTGACATATAAAATCAGCGAACAAACTCCGGACATAGGCGAAACTTTTATCGGGACCACTTTATACACTTCTGAAAGAGAACCTAAAAAAAGCACAAGTATAAATGTTCCGAATTGGCCTCCGGATGAATCTTTTTTTGTTTACGGAGCAAATTTTGTAACCGGCTATAAAAATTTTCATTTTTTTGGTGAAATAACAAAAGTAAACAATATGGGTAATGCCTGGTATCTAAAAATGGACAAGGATATCGGAATACTGAATGTTATATATTCACATTTATACTCTGGAGCAGATTTTTTTAATCCGTGGTCCAGCCTATATGAGGAATTAGGCGGGGAAACAGATTATATCGAATTTGCTCTAAAATTATCACAAACAATGAAAACAAAATTTTATTTTAAACAATCGGAATACATATATAAAGATGAAAATGATATAGATGTATATTATGATAATACTTACGGAACTCCGGCTGTAGATAAAAAAGTATATATAAACTACAATTGGCAGTTACCGGATAACATTAATTTCCAGATAGACAGGAAATGGGATAATAATGATATTTACTCAAAAGGCGGTATGACGGTTGCAACATCGCTGCAATTTAGATTTAATCCGACAAAATTCAGCGGAATTACCATAAGATATAAATATACGGAAGGAAATCATGATTTACCTTTTCAATACATACCAAAAGATGAGATTTTGGGCAGAATCAGTTACGATATTATCAAGAATTTTGAAATAGCAAGTGAAATAAAATTTGTTGATTTAGATTTAAATGAGTTTAATAGAGAATATCGCCAATATTGGATACAGGTTTCAGGTAATATTTTTAAACATGCTTATCTACGCTCTCGTTTTACTAATAAATGGGAAATAGAAGAACTATTGCAAGATGGCGGTTCTTACACCAATAGATGGGAGCTGAGATTTGATTATAAATGGTGAATAAGATAGTGCAATAGTTGGATAGCGGGATGGCAATATTAAAATTTACCCTATTCTAATCCTTATACGCTATACGCTAATCTCTGACATAAAAAAACCTTGATTTTTAGATAAAAATATGTTTTAATTATAAGAGTTTAAAAACAATAGATAAAAAGCAATAAATGCTTCAGTTTTTAGTTTTTAAGGATTTGTATAAAATGGATAGTAATACAGGAAGGAATTTTAGGAAAACAGTAAGAGAAGATACCGATTTCGATGTAGAAATTTTTGCACAGGATCAGTTTACAGCATTAGGAACAGGGAAAATCGTTGATATATCTGTTGAGGGTATGTCAATGATATCTGTTACTACTTTATCGGTTGGTACGAATATTTTCCTTCAATTTGTACTTAATAAGGATTTTCTCACTATAAAAGCAACGGTTGCCAGAGCTGACCAGGGTAGAATTGATAATAACTATGGTCTGAAATTTATAGAAGTACAGCCATTTTTAAAAATCAAACTTGAGCAGTATATTCTTCAGCAATATTTAAAACAATTTATAACTCAAGGACAAAAAGCATCCGAAAAAAGAGACCTGGGAAGAAAAACTGTAGATATCATAGCAAAATTATACAAAATGCCGGATAGAGAACTGGAAGGAGAAGGTGAGGGAATCGATATCAGTCCCCATGGCATAGCCCTAAAAACCGATGTTTTCATTTTTGTAAACACAAAAGTAAAAGTTATTTATAAATTTGGAAAAGATTCTGTTATTCTTCCCGGAGAAATTATCGGGATGAACTCTGAAAAATGGAAACGTATCTACAGAATTAGATTTGATGAAATAAATCCAAAATATTCCAAATTCATCCAGGAAAATATAACCAGGTTAAGTGAAATAGAAGTAGAATATTGAAAAAATAACATGATATGAATATTAAAAAAGTTGAAGCATTAAAACGGGAAGGCCGTTATCAGGAAGCATTGAAATTTTATTTAGAGCATGCGAAATCTAATCCAAAAGATATTTTGGGATGGAAAGGCGTTGGTTTTTGTTTGCAAAAACTGGAAAAATACAGCGAAGCAATAAAATATTATGATACCGCATCCCATATCAGTCCTTCCGATATAGAGATATGGTTTAATAAAGGATTGTGTTTGGGGATGACCGGAGCATTTAAAGATTCGATAGAATGTTATAATAACCTGCTCAAATATGATCAATATAACAATAATGCCTGGATAAATAAAGGCGTATGCCTGGCAATGTTGCAGCAGCACGAAGATGCTCTTGAATGTTACGACAAGGTGATACAAAGAGATCAAAAAAATTATTTGATATGGTATAACAAGGGATGTTCACTTTACCGGCTACAACAGTATCCGGAAGCATTAGAATGCTATAATAAAGCGATAGTAATAGAGCAAAAAGACTCAAAGGTTTGGTATAACAGAGGATTAGCATTAAATGTATTGGGAAAACATAAAGACGCAATAGAATCTTTTGATAAGGTTATTGAGATGTCACCCAGAGATTATATGGCGTTATTCAACAAGGGTAAAATCTTAGTAACTTTGAAAAGTTATCAAGAGGCGATAACATGTTTTAATCAATCAATGAGTATTAAGGCTGATAATCCTAATATATTATTTCAAAAAGGAAAAATTCTTGCAACTTTACACCGCCATGAAGAAGCGGCATTTTGTTTTGAACAGGCTCTGCGGATTTCCCCGGATAATTATAAAATGTGGTATGAAAGAGGCGCAGCATTAATAATTCTAAAGAAGTACAATGAAGCGATAAAAAGTTTTGATAACGCAATAAAATATTCTTTTAATCAGGATACTAAAAGCTGGCTTGAAAAGATTCGTTGTTTTATAAATCTTGGATCTTTGGAGCAGGCACTTAAAACGTGCGAAGAAGCCATGGAAGCAAACATAAACGAACCGAAATTATATTATGAAAAAGCTATCGTATTGGAAAAACTTAAAAATTACAGTCAGGCAGTAGAAAATTATGATATATATCTTAAGAGTTTTCCGAAAGACGAAGACACAATACTTATAAAAGCATATTGCCTGCAATTGTCTGGTAAATATAAAGAAGCGATAGATAATTATAATATTGTATTAGGAACTGACGTTGTTTTACCGGATATAATGACTCCTGAAAAAGTTGCGATGTACACAAAATGGCTGCCTTTAAAAGCTTCGTGCCTTATTAACAATAAGTCTTATGACGATGCGCTGAAAACAATTGATGTTGTAATAAGTTTAATGCTGAAGACAGATGTGGTTAGTGATGCACGGATATGGATAACAAAAGGAAACGCGCTATTTTGGCAGGGCAGATACGAAGATGCATTGAAGTCTTACAATCTGGCATTATCGCTTAATAAAAATAATATAGAAGCTTTATATCAGAAAGGCTGCAGTCTTTTAACCTTGGATAAAGTGAAAGAAGCATTAGAATGTTTTAATGCCATATTGGCGATTGACGTCGAAAATATAGAGGCAATTAAAAAACGAGAGTATTGCCTGCAATTGGTTGGCGAAGATAATACCAGATAAATAAATAAAAGTACAAGATGTGATTGTTTAATTTTTTAACAATCATACAATATAAATTTATGGTCCAAGAATTAATTCGCAACAGATATCTTCTATTGAAAGAAATAAATTTAAATGAAATTGCTACTATATTTCAGGCATGGGATTATAATCTTGAAAAAATAGTTGCGGTTAAAAAAATCCACCCTTATTTAACTTCAAGTGACGAAGTTGCCAATTCCCTTTATCATCAGATAATAAAATCTTCAAAATTACGGCATAAAAATATACTTCCAATTCACGATTTCTTCAAAAGCGTTGATAATGTGTGTTACATAGTAATGGAATATGCTAAGGGCAAGGATTTAGATACTTTATTAAAAAAATGCAAAGAAACGGGAGCGCTGTTTCCTTTTGAACTGACATTGAAAATAATGACTGAAATAAACCAGGCGCTTTGCTATGCGCATGAAATAAAAGACAAAAATATCAATGCGGCCAACGGTATTTTTCATCTAAACCTGTCTCCAAGCAACATAATGATATATAAAGATGCTTCCGTAAAATTATCGGATTTCGGTGTCAGCAGGATACTTTTAAATTCGCATAGAAGTCCTATAAAAGGCAAGCATAAAGAAAGATGTTATTATATGTCTCCGGAAGAAGTTGAAAATAAATATATTGACGGACGTTCAGATTTGTTTTCTTTCGGCATTATATTCTATGAACTTCTCACCGGCATCCATCCTTTCGCAGTAAAAGATGAACAGCAAACAAAAGAAAATATATTGAAAGTTGAACCCGATATATCCGGTATACCTTCTAACCTACAGCCGTTTATTAAGAAACTCTTGGAGAAAGATCCGGAAAAAAGATATCAATCGGCCAAAGAGTTTTCGCTGGCGTTTTCGATCTTTATTTCAAGTATTAAATTCGGTAAAAGACAGGATGATCTTTTAAGGTTTGTTATAAAGCTTTTTCCGGATTTTCAATCTTCAGATGAAACCGACAAAATAACTTCGAAAGATATGAAATCCAAGGTCAATATCACCGAAGATTTCGAGATGGGAAAACCGCCGTCATTTGAAACTAATTTTGAAGGTGTTGTCAGTAAAACAGCAACAGTGGAAGCAGAACGGTACAAATTAAAAGAAGAAACAGTTAAAAAACCGGTTACTGCTCCGGTAAGCGCAAAAGAACCTTACAAACCTAAAATAGCAGAAGCAGCTGCCAAAAAAATTGTTGTTAAAGAGCAAAAACCTAAAATTAAAATTAAATTACCTTCGTTACCAAAATTACCTTCATTACCGAAATTGCCTTCGTTGCCAAAATTACCCAAAATAAAAATAAAACCGGCTATCTTGGTGAAGTCATTAATAATTATAGGTTTGTTGATATTCGAAATGTTTTTTGATATACCGCAAGGATTTTCACCGTTAGGAAAATTAGTTAAACGTTCATTTTTACCCATTGATGTTTATATTGATACCACTCCAACAGGCGCAAGAATCAAACTTATCAATTCAAAAAATAAGGATTTAATTGCGGACAAGAAAGTATATAACATAACACCTGTTAGGTTATCCAATGTTGTTTCCGGTGAATATACGCTGGTTTTGTCAAAAGAAGGATTCAATGATGCGGAGCGAAAAATTGTAATAAACAGGAAAAAAATTAATCGTAGAAGTAATAGAGTAGAAATAGTAATGCCATTTGAGGTTAAATTCGAAATTGTTTCCATCCCAGACGGCGCCGATATATATATTAATTCAGAAAAAAAGAGTTCAATTACACCGGCTGTTGCTTCATTGGAAGCAAAAACCTATAGTATTAAATTGTTAAAAGAGGGTTTTGATCCGATAGAATGCAGTGTCGATTTATTAAATGGTAAAAATAGTATAGATGAAAATTTTTGGAAACTGGAATCATCAATCCAAGGCGAGAAAAAAGATTTCAAGTTATCGGGTACAATGCAGAAAGAGGTCATTATCGAATCAAATCCGCCTGAAGCAAAGATATTTATTGCTGATTCTAATCAATTGATTGGCAACACTCCCATAAAAATAAAACTAAAAGCAGGCGAACAGCATTTCAGAATAACTAAAGACGGCTACAAAGCAGTTGATAAATACATCGAAATAAAAAGTAAAGAAGATAAAAGATTCGTTATAAACATGAAAAGGATAGGAGCAAAGCTAGACGTTAACTCCAGCCCGGATGGTGCGGATATTGTTATTAATGGTGAAAAAACCGGATTGCTGACACCGGCTTCAATAACTCTGGAACCAAAAGTTTACTCGATCAGATTATCTAAAGAAGGATTATCATCAATAAAATGTAATATTGACCTGGTGGAAGGTAAGCACACGCTGGATAGCGATATATGGAATTTGGAAGTATCAACCCAAAAAGAAGAGAAAAATTATAAATTATTCGGTACTTTAGAAAAAGAAATAAGCATAGAAACAAATCCAAGTGATGCAAGGGTATATTTTGCTGAAAGTGATCAATATATAGGAAATTCACCGCTTAAGGTAAAAATGAAAGTGGGAATACAACGTCTGCGAATATCAAAAGTAAAATACGAATCCATAAATGCGAAAATAGAAGTTTCTGAGAATATGGACGGTAGAGCGGTATTCAATTTGAAACCCACTGCATCAAAACCTGTTATTGTAAAAATTAAGGTGGAGGTTGATTCGAATCCGAAAGGTGCTGATATATATATTAACAATGAGAAAACAGGCCTGATAACTCCGACTTCGATATTATTAGAGCCAAGACAATTTGCAGTAAAACTGAATAAAGAAGGTTTTATCGCAATCGGTAGTACTAACATTGACAAAACTTCAGCGGCAAAAGGAAGATGTATTGTAGATTTGGTTGAAAGCAAGCATAATTTGGACAGAAATTTATGGAGTATGGAAGTCTCATCGCAGAAAACAGAAAAGAATTACAGATTATTTGGAACGCTTGAAAAAGATATTTCTATAGAAACAAATCCTGATAATGCTAAAATATATTTTGCTGACAGTGATCAGTATATTGGTAATTCTCCTATAAAAATAAGATTAAAAGCCGGTACTTACCGTTTACAAATAATAAAAGCAAAATATAAACCGATATTAACAAATATTAATATAGAAAGCAAGCAAGATGATAAATTCACTTTCGATTTAAAGCCTTTTTGATCTAAAGGGGGATGAATGGCAAGATTAGGTCAAATTTTAATTACAAGAAATAAGATCAGCCAGGAGCAGCTGCAGGAAGCGCTATTAGTACAAAGAGAGAAAAAACATAAATTGGGAAAAGTACTAATTGACTTGGGTTATATTACCGAAGAAGATTTTATGCGTGCTCTTGCCGAATCAAAAAATTTAGAGTTTATTCGTATAACAGATGCTCTTGTAATACCGAAAGAAGTTGAAAATATTGTACCTTATGATTATGCATTTAAAAATAAAATAATTCCTATTGCAGTTTCAAGAGACGGAAATACTTTATATATAGCAACAAGCGCCTTGAACGAAGTTATATTCGACGATCTAAAACATATATCCGGAAATAAAAACATCGTTCCAAAATTAACAATGGAAACCGACATAAATACATATTTTGAAGCACATTCTAAAAAAAGTTTTGAAGAAATGATAACAGGCATTTATTCTGAATCTACTTTAAGCGACGATGCCGATAAATTAGAGGTTGTCAGAGAAGAAGAGATAGGAAAATCAGAAGATCAGGCGCCTGCAGTAAAAGTTGTAAATGAAATTATGATGCGTGCTGTTGACGCAAGGGCAAGCGATATCCATTTAGAGCCATATGAGCGCGGCATGTATTTACGTTACAGAATAGACGGCGTTTTATATGATCAGCCGGCATTACCGAAGAAACTTCAAAACTCGGTTATTTCAAGAATAAAAATTATGGCAAAACTTGATATAGCGGAGCGAAGACTTCCCCAGGACGGCAGAATAAAAATCAGATTCAGTGAAAAGGAAATAGACCTAAGAATTTCTATTTTGCCGACTATACACGGCGAGAAAGCGGTTATCCGTATTCTTGATCCTGGTTCACTTTGTGTTGACTTAAGTAAACTCGGTATCGAACCTGAAGCTCTTGAAATATACAAAGCCAGAATAAAAACACCATATGGTATACTATTGGTTACCGGTCCTACGGGAAGCGGTAAAACAACCACTTTGTATTCCACAATAACAACAATAAATAGCCGTAACGTAAATATCGTAACAATTGAAGACCCGGTTGAATATGTTATTCAGGGTATAAATCAGGCGCAATGCCAAAGCGACATTGGTTTCACTTTTGCAAATGCGTTAAGATCTTTTTTAAGGCAGGATCCGGATATTATAATGGTCGGTGAAATTCGCGATACTGAAACAGCAGAGATCGCAATAAACGCTGCTCTTACGGGACATTTGGTTTTATCCACACTGCATACAAACGATTCTGCAGGAGCAATTACGCGATTGACCAATATGGGTATAGAACCGTTTCTTATTTCATCAACACTTATTATGTCTGTAGCACAAAGACTGGTTAGAAAATTATGCCCGGATTGTCGTCAACCGATAGAATGGTCTGCGCAGAAACTTAACGAAATGGGTATAGATACATCAATCCAATATCCTCCGGATACGGAAAAAGTTACTCTTTATTTTGCTAAAGGATGTAATAAATGCATGAATACCGGTTATGTCGGGCGAATTGGATGTTACGAAATAATGGACATGACAGATGGTGTTAGAGAACTTATTATACAACGTGCTTCTGCGCAAGAAATAAAAGAACATGCAATAAAAATAGATAAAATGGCAACCATAAGAAGAGATGCTTTAAGAAAATTATTTGCCGGTGTAACGACGCTTAAGGAAGTATTAAGAGTTTCAAGCAAAGACTAAATTGCCCCGTTAGAGATGCGTTTGTATAGTAAAAAAAGTCATAAAAATTAGAAAGTTAATTGTATTTTGAATATTTATAAATAAATGACGGAAGCATTTTTTCAAACGCTTCCTATCTCTAACGGGGTATAAAGAGGTGCAAAATGGTTCAAGCGGTTGGCAGGAAAAAATCCTGTAAAGAAATACTTCTCGATAAGAAAATATTAACTGATGAACAAATTTTAAAAGTTGAAGAAGAAGTCAAAAAATCAGGTACGCTCTTCCAGCAGTGTGTTATTGATTTAAAGCTTGTCGAAAAAGGGCAGCTGCTCAAACTTTTGTCAAATGAATGGGTTGTTAAGGCAATAGACCTATCCGTAATGGATGTAGATCCGGAAGTCGCCAAAATCATTCCCAAACAATCTGTTAAAAGGTATAACGCTGTTCCTTTTGCAAAAGAAGAAAACATTTTATTTGTTGCCATGGCGGACCCTCGCGATTTATTTGCAGTTGAAGATATCAATTTAAGAACGGGTTTTCAGGTCCAGCCTTATTTGGCATTTCCTGAAGATATTAAAATAGTCGTAGATAAAGTTTATGGTGCGGAAGATACACAACAGTCAGAAGAGGAAGAAGACAAGCCGGCAGCACCTACAACAACAGCTTCTGCGGCAGAATTAGCAGATGATGCTAAAGAACTTACCGCCGAATTAATAGCAGGCCTGGATTCCGGCGATGAAATTCAGGTAGATAAAAATAGAGAAGAGTCGTCCGACATTATGCAGGTTGATACTTCTGCTCCCGAGGTTGAAAAACTTGTTAATGCAATCATTTTGGAAGCAATGCGTCTTAAAGCGTCAGATATTCATATTGAACCATTTGAAAAAAAATTCGCTGTCCGTTACCGGGTAGACGGGGATTTAAGGCGTGCAACTTTTAAGATACCAATGAGTTTCAAACAAGCACTAATTGCAAAAATAAAAATTATGTCCGGCACAATGAATCTTACTGAACGCAGAATTCCTCAGGACGGCAGAATTCAGGTGAAAGCAAGGGGAAAGCCGATAGAATTCCGCGTAAACATCATTCCGACGATATACGGTGAAAGTGCTGTAATGAGAATTTTAGACAGATCCGGTTCGTCTGCCAAGCTGGAACAATTAGGATTTTTACCAGATACTATTGATAAGTTTATGGCATGTCTTGCAAAGCCGTTTGGACTGATTCTTGTTTGCGGTCCAACCGGTAGCGGTAAATCCTACACGCTTTCCGCTGCACTTGCTGCAGTTCGTGACCCGGCCGAAAAAATATTAACCGCTGAAAATCCGGTTGAATATAATTTGGATGGCGTGATTCAGGTACAGGTAAATCCGGACTTAAAAATGGGCGATAAAGTTTTTGATTTTGGTATGGCATTGCGTTCTTTTTTAAGGCAGGATCCCGATGTAATTATGGTCGGTGAAATCCGTGATAGAGAGACAGGGCAGATTGCCATGGAAGCAGCTATGACGGGGCATCTGGTTTTGTCTACAATTCATACTAACGATGCACCTTCTGCCGTATCAAGGCTTTCAGAGATGGGTATTCATACATTTCTTGTTGCGAACACAACCGAGTGCATACTCGCTCAGCGCCTTATCGGCACATTATGCAAGAGTTGCAAAGAACCGGACCCGAACCCGCCGGAAGACTTAATCAAAATGTTAGAACTTAAAAAAATAGATTACTCAAAAGCAACATTCATGAAAATGCACCAGGGCGGTTGTCCAAAATGCGGCGGCAGGGGTATGAAGGGTAGAACTGCGATACATGAGCTTTTAGTAATGAATGAAGAGTTACGCAGACTTTGTATAAAAGAATCTTCAGTAGGTCCGATACGAGATTTGGCTGTAAAAAATGGGATGCGTCTTCTTGTTGAAGACGGCCTGATAAAAATAACAATGGGAATGACGACTTTTGAAGAATTAATGGCAGCAGCGAATTAAGGCAGTACACAGAATACAGTACACAGAATATCCGCCACTTCCGCCACTGAAACTTTGGGGGACAAGAAATCGTAGGCGGGCAGGCAGTACTCAGTATATAGATTTCTAAATAATTAAAAACTGTATCCTGTGTACTGTGTACCGATTTTTAGCTGTATCCAGTATCCTGTATCCTGAGTACTAATAATGGGAGTGTAAAAAATGCCGGGAAAAAACTTTGATTTTACAGAATTTTTTGAAATTGCAAGAACCATAACATCAACATTAGATGTTGATTCTGCTCTCAAAAAAATCGGTTCAGCTGCAGAAAAATTAACTAATACCATGGCATCTTCAATAATGCTTTTAGATGAAGACGGTAAGAATTTATATTTTAAAGTTGCAAGCGGAGACAAAGGAACGGTTCTTACCAAATTAAAAGTTCCGGTTGGTGAAGGCATTGCCGGCTGGGTTGCCAAAAACAAGGAACCGCTTGTAATACAGGATGTAAGCACCGATCCGCGTTTCACCGGAAAAATAGATTCAGAATCAGGGTTCAGGACCCGATCCATATTATGTGTTCCTCTAATAGTCAATAACGAACTTATCGGTGTTGCAGAGGTATTAAATAAAATTGACGGTTCGCAATTTACTGAAGAGGATAAAATAATTTTAATGAATCTCTCAAATTTTGCTGCGGTTGCAATAATGAATGCAAAAAATATTTCAGATCAGCAGAATTTCTTTGCAAATATTTTCGAAATACTTACAAATTCTTTTGAATCAAAAGACAGGTCATTGTCCGGTCATTCATTTAGGGTGGCACAACTTGCAACAGCTATCGCAAGGGAGCTCAATATAACCGGTTCACAATATAAAGATATATACTATGCCGCTATTCTGCATGATGTTGGTTTTTTAAATTCTACCGAGTATACAACATTTGATCATTCAAGAGATAAAGTACATCCAACAACAGGTTATGAAATGATAAAAAATATAAATCTTCTCAGAAATTGTGCACTTCTAATAAAATATCATCATCTTATGTATGATGGTTCGGGCTACCCGCAGGAAGGCTTAAAAAAAGACTCAATTCCGATAGGTGCAAGAATAATATCTTTCGTCGAGTCGATTGAGGATATGCGGATTTACAATACATCAGACGAGAAAATAAAACAAGCTATAGAATCCCAAAGAGATATAAAATATGATCCCGCAGTAGTAAATGCATATCTGAAAATCAGTGAATGATTAATAAAAAAATTCTTATTGTAGATGACGACAAAAACATAGTCGAATTACTTAAAACTTTAGTTACTCCCATCGGTTGCGAAATTTTTACTGCCTGCGACGGTGCGGAGGCATTTTCAGTATACCGCAGGGAAAAACCACAACTTGTAATACTTGACATAATGATGCCAAAATTTTCAGGTTATCAGGTGTTACACCGCATGAAAAAAGATGAATCATTTAAACCTTTCCCAAAAGTTTTAATGCTATCCGCAAAATCTAATCCGGAAGATATCCGGCAAGCCGAAATGTTCAAGTGCGATGCATATTTAACAAAACCATTCGAACCGGAAGACCTCGTAAAAAAAGTCAAAGAATTGCTTGATCTAAAAAACTATAATTTATAAAAATGGAAAACATCATTGCCGAAATAAACAAATTAAAAATAAGCAAAAAGGCAGTTATTCTCTCTCATAACTATCAACTGCCTGAAATTCAGGATATCGCTGATTTTGTCGGTGATTCTTTGGAATTATCAAGGAACGCCGCAGATACTGATGCAAATATTATTGTTTTCTGCGGAGTTAATTTCATGGCAGAAACCGCAAAAATTCTTTCTCCGAAAAAAACCGTTCTTCTACCCGACTTAAGAAGCGGCTGTCCGCTTGCAGACATGGTTACCCCGGATGATATAAAAAAATTGCGGGAAGAGAACCCCGGAGCAGAAGTTGTATGTTATATAAATACTTCAGCTGAAGTAAAAGCAGAATGCGATATATGCTGTACTTCTTCCAATGCGGTTGACATTGTTAATTCAGTTAATTCAGATATGGTAATCTTTTTACCGGATAGAAATCTCGGCAATTATGTCTCAAAACACACAAAAAAGAAAATGATAATCTGGAATGGTTATTGTCCGACTCATGAAAATCTTAAAATAGAAGATGTTTTAGAAATGAAAAAATTATATCCTAATGCAAAATTTGTCGCACATCCGGAATGCACGGAAGATGTATTGAAACTTGCTGACAAAATAACCTCAACCAGCGGAATAATAAAATATGTAAAAACAGATCCTTCTAAAGATTTTATAATAGGAACCGAAACAGCTATTTTACACCGTCTAAAAAAAGAAAGCCCGGAAAAAAACTTTATTCCCGCTTCCCGGAAAATGTACTGTCCAAACATGAAATATAATAACCTTGAATCTTTATACGAATCACTCCTTAATGAGGAGCCCGAAATGGAAGTTCCAGAAAAAATCCGCCAAAAAGCATACCTTACTATAAAGAAAATGTTAGATGTTTCAAAAATAATTGTTTCCTAAAAACTGTATCCTGTGTACTGTATTCTGAGTACTATTTACCGCATTTTGGATATTATAATAAACTCTATAAACACAATGAACTCTAAGAACCCTACAAACCCTTACACCGGTATCGACAAATCCTGGCAAATTCTCAAAGAATCTAATCCGCAAAACATTGCAGAAAATACACTAACAGAATTTATACTCCAAAAAAACATATTTATAGTAAAATATCTTAATGAAAATTATGCGATAGATTTAAATACAAAAACAATTTACAATTTAAAAAATAACATAAAAGTTACTTCATTTGATTTTAATCTTTCAATACTAATATATATGACAACTATGGATGCTGAAATGCCGGCAGATAAATTTATTTCAGCTTCTGAAAATCCTTCGGTAACCCAGTTTTTTTCTAAAAATCATGTGATACCGGCAGATAAACTTACAAAATCATTTGATAATAATTTTGAAGAATTTAAAAAAAAGTGTATTTCTTTTGGTGCCAAAGAATACCCTTTTGGTGATTTAGGTCTGCAATTTAAAGTGTTGCCTAAAGGAAATATTGCTATTATCTATTGGAAAGGTGATGACGAATTCCCTTCAAATACAACTTTCCTTTTTGAAGAAATGCTCATAAATAAAATGCCGCCTGATTCTCTCTGGTCCTTTTCAAAAACAATAATCAAAACATTAGTCGAAGAATAAAAAAGCAGGTCTAGTAACCTTGTTTTTGCCATCGCAATGTTATATAATGAGATTGTCGAATTTTTCGACAATCTCTGATTACACAGATGGGAAAAAATGATTACACAGATTAAATCCTAATGGTTTATCAGTGTAATCGGGTCTCAAAATCCCTGCCCGCAGTGCTTTCAGCATAACTGAAGCAGGCGGGAGTGTAATCGTTTTTATCATGCAATATAAATCTGATTTCTTAATTATTGGTTCCGGCATTTCCGGGCTTTCTCTTGCTTTACGGCTTGAGAAATCCGGTTCTGTTTCTATTATAACAAAACGAAATACCATAAACTCGAATACCTTTGAGGCACAGGGCGGTATCGCCTGTGTTTGCAGGAAAAAAGATACTTTTAAAAAACACATAAAAGATACACTTATAGCCGGTGACGGACTTTGTAAAAAAGAGGTAGTAGAATTAGTTGTTAAACAGGCACCGGAACGGATTGAAGAATTAAAAAATTGGGGTGTAAAATTTGATAAAGATGTCGGACTTGAGGGCGGACATTCAGAAAGAAGGATTTTACATTCTGGTGACAATACGGGTAAAGATATAGAAACTGTTTTAGACAAAAAAGTTAAAAATAGAAAAAATATAAAAATTTTTGAGAACTTTGTTGCGATAAATTTAATTAAAAAAGACGGTAGATGCTGCGGTGCGTACGTATTAAACAAAGATAAAGGTTTAGTTGATACTTTTTTAGCAAAAACAATAATTTTGGCTACGGGTGGTGCGGGCAAGGTTTACTTATATACGTCCAATCCGGATGTAGCAGTAGGTGATGGTATTGCAATGGCCCATAGAATTGGCTGTAAAGTGGCGAATCTTGAATTTATGCAGTTTCATCCGACATGCCTTTATCATCCCGAAGCAAAATCATTTTTAATATCAGAAGCACTCCGCGGAGAAGGTGCTATTTTAATTGATTCTAAAGGCAAAAGATTCATTAAAAAATATCATCCTCAAAAAGAATTGGCTCCGCGTGATATTGTGGCACGTGCTATAGATGCAGAATTAAAAAAATCGGGCGACGATTGTGTTTATCTGGATATTTCATTTAAACCCAAATCGTTTATCAAAAAAAGATTTCCGACAATATACGAAAAATGTTTATCTTACGGTATCGATATAACTAAAAAGCCGATACCTGTAGTCCCGGCTGCCCATTATTTATGCGGCGGTGTTTTAACAGACATATTCGGAAGAACAAATATTTCAGGACTTTATGCAATCGGAGAGGTAGCGTGTACAGGTCTGCATGGTGCTAATCGGCTTGCATCAAATTCGCTTTTAGAGGGGCTGGTTTTTTCGTATCAGGCAGCTAAAAAAATAATTTCTGATAAATTTTCAAATAAATTTCCAAAAGTTGAATCTTGGAAAAAGGGACGTGCTACAAATCCGGACGAAGCAATAGTTATCTCGCACAATTGGGATGAAATAAGGCGTCTAATGTGGAATTATGTCGGAATTGTCCGTTCAAATAAACGTTTAGAGCGGGCACTTACAAGAATAGATATATTAAAGAAGGAAATCAATCAATATTACTGGGGTTTTATTATATCGCAGGATTTAATTGAATTAAGAAATATTGCTACAGTATCCAGGCTAATGATAAAATCGGCAGTTGCACGCAAGGAATCCCGCGGCCTTCATTATAATATTGACTATCCGACAAAACTTTCAGTAGTAAAAGATACAATATTATAGGAAATTTGTTATGCATGAATTAGGAATAGCTAAAAGTTTGTTTGAAATTGCTTTACAGACGGCAAAAAAAAATAAACTTACCAAAATTACAAGAATTTCTATAAAACTCGGAGAAGCATCCGGTATAGAAGAAGGTTTTTTAAAACATTCTTTTGTCGACCATTTATTTCCAAATACAATTGCTTCCGGCTGCAAATTGGAGATTGTAGTTGAAAAAGTAGCAGCAATATGTAAAAAGTGCTCCGCGAACTTCTCCCCGAAAGAGATGGTTTTTTGTTGCCCTTCTTGTAACGAACAAAGCATAGAGATAATTTCCGGTAAAGATGTTTATGTGAATTTTATCGAAGGCGAATAGCGCTCGCAATCAATTTTCTTAGACCTGCCTACCGGCAGGCAGGCACGCATCAGTTCTAATCGTCGCTCCTGAATGTATAGGTCGCTCCTCAAGGGTCTTACGAAAATTATTGCTTCGCTTGCACTAAAAGGCAAAATTGCAGTCATCCTGAGCGTAGCGAAGGATCTCATAATAGGTCGCCCGCCTGACCATTCATAACTTCTTATAGATAGTCGGGCAGGCAAATTGAGGCTCTACAAAAGTTTCTTGCTCGTTCACTATTAAAGTCAAAATCAGCAAATTTCTACTTCGCGCAACAATTAAAAAAAATATGACGAAAATTATTGCTCGCTTGATGTAAGACGTCATTCTGAACGAAGTGAAGAATCTTTTTTTTACACCGAGATGCTTCGGCCGCCGTGGCGAGCTCAGCATGACATCATCATAATCACAGTTTTTTAATCTGTGTAATCGTCTTTTGAAATCTGTGTAATCGTTGTTAAAATGAAAAGATATAAAATTATTATTTCCGGCAGGGTTCAAGGAGTTGGTTTCAGGCCAACAATATACCGCTATGCTTTACAAGAAAAGTTAAAAGGTTTTGTATTAAATACAACCAACGGAGTAGTAGTTGAAATTGAAGGTAAAGAACAAAATATAAAGAATTTTCTAAAAAAAATAAAAACACAATCGCCAAAGCAATCAAAAATTGCTAAAATTTCAATTCAGAAAATTGAGCAGAAGTACGATAGAAAGTTTTTAATTAAAAAAAGTGTATTAAGCAAAAAAAGCTCTCTGGAAATTTCACCGGATATTTCAATATGCGATGATTGTAAGAGAGAACTTTTTAGTAAAAATGACCGCCGTTATTTGTATCCTTTTATCAATTGCACAAATTGCGGGCCAAGATTTACAATTATAAAAGATGTTCCTTACGATAGAAAAAATACAACTATGCATGAATTTAAAATGTGTGAAATGTGTAAGAAAGAGTATGCAGATCCGGCAAATAGAAGGTTTCATGCCCAGCCGGATGCCTGCTGGGATTGCGGACCGGACGTAGAACTAGTGGCAAGTAAAAAGTTAAAAGTAAAAAGTTTAAATAAAGGCAAAAAAGCGATTCAAAAAACCATAGAGTTGCTCAAAAAGGGGAAGATTGTAGCAATAAAGGGAATCGGCGGGTTTCACATTGCTTGTGATGCAACAAATGACGAAGTTATAAAAAAACTTCGCCGGCGGAAAAATCGTCCGGATAAGCCTTTCGCAGTAATGATGAAAGATATTAACACTGTAAAAAAGTTTTGTTATGTTTCAAAAGAAGAAGAAAAAATTTTAAATTCTTCCGAGAAACCGATTGTACTCCTAAAGAAAAAGTATAGTACGCAGGACACAGTGGCTCCTAATAACAATTCGCTAGGTGTAATGATTCCGTATACCCCATTGCACTGTCTTTTATTCCAGTCAATAGACTTGTTGGTTATGACTTCCGGCAATAAACAGGACGAGCCTATTTGTAAAACCAATGATGAAGCAATAAAAGAACTTTCAGGTATATGCGATTACTTTTTAATTCATAATAGAGATATTTATAATAGATGTGATGATTCAATTGTAAAAGTTCAGAATAAAAATGATTTGGTAATCATTCGAAGAAGTCGCGGGTATGTACCAAATCCGATCGGACTGACACGGAGTGTCAATGCAAAACAATCAAAAACATCAATCTTGGCAGCTGGTGCAGAACTTAAAAATACATTTTGTTTAACTCGTGGTAATGAAGCGTATGTTTCGCAATTTATCGGAGATTTAAAAGACTCAAAAACATACGAATTTTATAAAGAATCAATTGAAAATATGGAAAGTATTTTAAAAGTGAAGCCAAAAGCAATTGCATATGATTTACATCCGGATTATCTTTCCACTAAATGCGCCAATGAACTACGAACTACTCACTCTAAACTATTTACTATTCCAACCCAGCATCACCATGCACATATAGCATCCGTTTGTGCTGAAAATAATATAGATGATAAAGTCATAGGTGTGTCATTCGATGGTACGGGCTATGGAATGGATGGTAATATCTGGGGCGGAGAATTTCTAATTGTTAATGGCGGAACTTTTGAGCGGAAATATCATCTAAGATATATTAAATTACCGGGCGGAGATTCTGCAGTACACGAAATATGGCGGATAGGATTCAGTTATTTATACTCGATTTTCGGAGATAAAGCAGTAAAATTTTACCCGGATAAGAATGTTTCTGTAATTAAAAATATAATAAATAAAAATATAAACTGCCCTCTGACATCTTCTGTTGGTCGGCTTTTTGATGCGGTTGCTTCAATAATAAATTTAAGGCAGGAAATAACCTTCGATGCACAGGCAGCTATAGAGTTGGAATTTTTAGCAAGCAGTAAGTCTAAAAACAAAAATTGTTATGAATATGAAATTTCCGGAGAGGAAATAAACTTGAAAAAGATGATAATTGGAATAGTAGATGATTTTAATAAACATAAATCAAATAGCGAAATTTCACTAAAATTCCACAATACACTTGCTGAAATTATTTTAAATATATGCCAAAAATTAAGAAAAGAAACAAAAATAAATAAGGTTGCATTAAGCGGTGGTGTTTTTCAAAACGAAATTTTGTTAGAAAAATCGGTTAAATTACTTGAAAATGATAATTTTTATGTTTTTTTCAATAAACAGGTGCCTACAAATGATGGTGGAATATCTTTAGGTCAAGCCTGGATTGCAAATAAAATAATGAATTCAATTAAAATAGCTTAAAAATAATCAAGTTTTTAGTAAATAAACTAAAAATTTCTAAGAATTAAACTTTTTATTGACAAAAACTGTAAAATTTAATAAAATCTACCAATTATTAGCATTAAGGGTTATTTAATAGGGCTGTTAGCTCAATTGGTAGAGCAGGCGACTCTTAATCGTCAGGTTACAGGTTCAAGTCCTGTACAGCCCAAATGATTCGCTCGGGAGATTGCTTCGTCAGCACGCATCGGCCCTGCGGCCGTGCTCCAAACTCGTTCTGCTGAATGTTTTAAGCGGAACTCCGTTATGGCTTCCTCAGCGACTCCCTCGCTCATTGATTTAAAAAGGTAAAATTTAACATAAATTTTTAATTTTGCATTTTTAATTTTTAATTGCTGTTATTGCCAGGGTGGCGAAATTGGCAAACGCATACGGCTTAGGACCGTACGGGGAAACCCTTGGAGGTTCAAGTCCTCTCTCTGGCAGTACATTAGCAGGTTTACCCACCGTAGTTTTAACGAAGGTGGGCGCGCACGAATAAATGGAGTTGGGTTCCCTGCCCCGTTTTTCGGGGAACTCCCTCCCGCGGCATTTTGAGACTGTTTAAAACCTTACGATTTGTCATTACGAGGAAGGTCGCTACAGTAACCGACGAAGTAATCTCGAAGATTGTAAACAAAGTGAAGCAATTTCATGGGATTGCTTCAACAGTTGTATTTCCCGCTTTGCGGGATTGCTTTCTCGTTCGGTCCAGTAGGTCCGAATTCCGAGAGCTAACGCAATGACAAAAAATGGATTTTTTCAGCGAGCTAATTATATAAAATAGATTTATTGGAGAGAAAATGGATAGTTTTAAAATGGATGTTTTAGAAAAAAAAGGATGTACAACCGAGATGAAGGTTGAAATTCCTTCGGAAAAAGTAAAAGAGGAAATGGAAACAGTTTTTGTAGATATACAAAAAAATGCATCTATTGATGGTTTTAGAAAAGGGCATGCACCGATGGATTTTGTCAAAAGAGAGTATGTAAAAACCGCATTAGACAGAGCGCTGCGTAATTTGATGTCAAATGCCGTAGAAAAAATTATAAAAGAGAAGAATTTCAAGCCGGTAATCAGTCCGGTTATTGAACCGTTAGATTTTGAAGATGGAAAGCCTTTATCTTTCAAAATGAAGGTTGAGCAGGCGCCAGAATTCGAACCGAAAGATTATAAGAAAGTGAAAATTACAAAAAAAGTAAAAAAGATTACGGATAAAGAAATAGACGATGTTATAAAAAACCTTCAGGACAGGCAAGCTACTCTTGAAGATGCCGGAGATGTTGTTGTTGAGCCGCATCATTTCCTTGTAGCGGATTATGACGGAACAATTGACGGAAAAAAGATGGATAAACCCGCAACAGACCAGATTATAGATTTGTCGCATAAATCGCTCCCAGAAGGATTTGCGGCAGGTCTTATCGGATTAAAAGTCGGAGACAGCAAAACTATCGATACAAAGATTGCGGATAAAAATGCCCAATTCAATATTAAAGTAAAGTCCGTAAAAAAGAAAGTAGTTAAAAAAATTGATAATGAATTTGCAAAAGACATGGGGCACGAAAGCATTGAACAGCTCAGAGAAAAAGTAAAAGAAGAACTTGTAAGAGCCGAAGAAGAGAAAACCAGGCAGGAAATGGAGAATCAGATTGTCGAGGCACTTTTAAAATCAAATAATTTTGATGTTCCGGACACACTTGTTGAAGATGAAATAAACCACTCAATTGAAAGAACAAAGCAGTACCTGGTTTCAAATCACAGTTTTGACGAGGAAGAATTTAAAAAATCTATACCTGCAATGCGTGACAAATATAAAGTCGAATCAGAAAAAACCGTACGAATTTCATATTTATTATCAAAAATTGCAAAAAATGAAAATATAGAAGTAACACAGGATGAAATAAACAAAAAAATTGAAGAAATGGCCAATGGCGATAAGAAAGTGGCAGAAAATTATAATAAGTATCACGATTATGTCGGACTTCAGTTAAAAGAGAAAAAACTTTTTGATTTTCTATTTGAAAATGCCAAAATTAAGGAGGCTTAAATAGATGAAAGCTAACCTAATACCTATGGTCGTTGAGCAATCGCCCCGCGGCGAACGCGCATACGATATATATTCACGTCTTTTAAAAGACAGAATTATTTTTATCGGCGCTCCGATAGAAGATGATTTAGCAAACATAATAATCGCACAGCTTTTATTTCTTGAATCTGAAAATTCTGAAAAGGAAATATCGCTTTATGTAAATAGTCCGGGTGGGTTAGTAACAGCGGGTATGGCGATATACGATACGATGCAATTCATAAAACCCGAAGTTTCTACAATTTGCATCGGGCAGGCTGCATCAATGGGAGCAGTACTTTTAGCTGCCGGAAGCAAGGGAAAAAGATTTGCACTTCCTAATTCGCGCATATTAATTCATCAGCCGTTGGGCGGCGTTCAGGGACAGGCTACCGACATAGGAATTCAGGCAAAAGAAATATTAAGGGTAAAAGCCCGTTTGAATGATATACTTGCAAAACATTCGGGACAGCCTCTTGAAAAAATAGAAAAAGATACAGACAGAGACTTTTTTATGTCAGCCGAAGAAGCAAAGAATTACGGAATCGTGGATGCGGTAATTACAGAAAGATAATAGTTTCAACGGAGGTTTAAATTGGGAGAATTTTCTATGAATACTAATAACAACAGAACTTTGCAAATTCCTAAAATATTACCGCTTTTACCGGTAAGGGACATTGTAATATTTCCGTATATGGTACTGCCGTTAGTTGTCGGCAGGGAAAGGTCCCAAAAAGCCCTGGATGAGGCGATGGCAGGCAATCGCCTTATATTTCTTGCTGCACAGAAAAAAATTCAAACAGAAGATCCTAGTAAAGAAGACATATACGAAATAGGAACAATCGCTGAAGTTTTACAGCTGCTTAAAATGCCTGACGGAAGTGCCAAAATTTTAATTGAAGGTCTTGTCAGAGGAAAATTCAACAACTTCAGAATAACACCAAAGGGTTACATAGAAGTAGATGTTGAAAAACTGGACATGACAATCGAAAAGACGCCCAATATTGAAGCGTTAATGAGGCAGACAATATCACTTTTCGAACGGTATGTAGGATTGAACCCGAGATTTTCATACGAGACTGTTACAGCACTAAATTCAATCGAAGAACCTGGCCGTCTTGCCGACATGATAGCCGCGCACATCATAGTAAAAAATCCTCAGAAACAGGAGGTCCTTGAAATAGCCAATCCGGAACAACGGCTTTCAAAAATAATAGAAATACTAAACAGCGAACTTGAGATTTTAAACATCGAGAAAAAAATACAATCCAGAGTCCGTAATCAAATAGAAAAATCGCAAAAAGAATATTATCTAACCGAACAAATGAAAGCAATCCAGAAAGAATTACGTCAAAAAGACGATTACGCAAAAGAACTGGACGAGCTTAAACAGAAAATAAAAGAAGCAAAAATGAGTAAAGAGGCGGAAGCTGTTGCTTTAAAAGAGATGTCACGGCTTGAAAAAATGATGGCTTTTTCACCCGAAGCTACTGTAATAAGAACATATATCGATTGGCTTATTGCACTGCCTTGGGCAGTAAAAACTGATGATAATCTTGAACTTCAGCACGCCGAAAAAATTCTGGAAGAGGACCATTACGGCCTTGAAAAAATAAAAGAAAGAATAATAGAATATCTTGCTGTTTGTAAAATGACAAAAAAAATGAAAGGTCCTATCTTGTGTTTTGTCGGACCTCCCGGCACCGGAAAAACCAGCATAGCAAAATCAATTGCAAGATCACTTGGCAGAAAATTTGTGCGTATATCTCTGGGTGGTGTACGCGATGAAGCGGAAATAAGAGGTCACAGAAGAACATATATCGGCGCTTTGCCAGGCAGAATTTTGCAATCACTCAGAAAAGCAAAATCTAAAAACCCGGTGTTTTTAATGGACGAAATCGATAAAATGGGTATGGATTTCAGGGGCGATCCCGCAGCGGCGCTTCTTGAAGTCTTGGACCCGGAACAAAACTCAACATTTTCGGACCATTACATGGAAGTTGATTTTGACCTATCCGATGTTATGTTCATAACAACCGCAAACACTCTTTATTCCATTCCGCCGGCACTTATTGACAGGATGGAAATATTAAGATTTGCCGGCTATACAAAAGAAGAAAAAGTTCACATCGCAAGAAAATTTCTTATTCCTAAGGAATTAAAGGAACATGGAATAACTGAAAAACAAGTTAACATAACTGACGATGCAGTAAATTATATAATAAAAGAATACACTCTTGAAGCCGGTGTTAGAAATCTTGAGCGGGAAATTGCAAATGTAATTCGAAAAGTTGTTAAAGAAATAGTCCGTGAAAAAATAAAATGTGTTATAGAAGTAACAGAAAAAAATACCCAAAAATATCTTGGCATACCTAAATACCACACTGATATAAAATCTGAAAATCAGATAGGAATTGCAACAGGTCTTGCATGGACAGAATTTGGCGGAGACACAATATCTATCGAGGTTTCAATCATGTCAGGCAAGGGCCAACTTACCTTAACCGGAAAACTGGGTGATGTAATGAAAGAGTCTGCCCAGGCAGCCCTTTCCTATATAAGATCCAACGCAAAGAAATTCAAAATAAAAGAAGAGGTATTTAAAACCAAAGATATTCATATTCATATTCCGGAGGGTGCAATCCCAAAGGACGGTCCTTCGGCAGGAATAACCATGGCAACGGCGGTCCTTTCAGCGTTAACCAATAAACCGGTAAAAAAAGATATAGCAATGACAGGTGAAATAACCCTTCGCGGCCGGGTTTTATCCATCGGTGGTCTGAAAGAAAAAGTTCTTGCGGCATATAGAACAGGAATAAAAATGGTATTGTTCCCATATGAGAATATGAAAGACATGGAAGAAATTCCGAAAGAAATTCAGGGAAAAATAAAATTTGTTCCTGTAAAAATAATGGACGAAGTAATCGAAAAAACACTCGGATTAAAGTAAGGATTATAACAGATTACCGTCATTACGAGAGCCAATTTATTGGCTCGTGGCAATCTAAGAATGACTTCATCTGTGCCTGCCCGCTGTGGCGGGTAATCGTTTTTTATAATCATCGTAATCAGAGATTGTTGATTTATCAACAATCTCAAAAGGAGCTGGTAAAATGATTCAAAAACAGTATTTGATGATTCCGGGACCGACAATGGTTCCTGAAAGAGTTTTGCGGGTAATGGTTCGGGAAATGATAAATCACAGAGGACCGGAATTTATAAAAATTCTGAAAAATGTGACCGAAGGCGTAAAGAAATGTTTTAAAACAAACAACGATTTGTTCATAATACCTTCTTCCGGCACAGGCGGGATGGAAGCGGCAATAGTAAACGTTCTTTCTGAAGGCGACGATGTTCTCGTATTAAATATCGGAGCTTTTGGTGCAAGATTTGTAAAAATATTGAAAGCATTCCGCGCCAATGTTGACGAAATAAAATTCGAACGCGGAAAAGCGGCAGATGTTGCCACCGTTGAAAAAAAATTAAAAGAAAAAAAATACAAAGCGGTATTCTTACAGCATAATGAGACCTCGACAGGAGTATTAAATGACGTAAAGTCATTAGCAGCAGTAATAAAAAAATATGATGCGTTGGTAGTGGTTGACTCCGTCTCCGGTTTAATAACCGCAGATTTAAGGACTGATGAGTGGGGACTGGATGTTGTTGTCGCCGCCTCGCAAAAGGCGTTTATGCTTCCGCCCGGACTTTCATTTGTATCGTTCTCCAAAAAAGCGTGGGAATACTATGCAAAAGCAAAAATGCCGAGATTCTACTGGGACTTTAAATCAATGAAAGATTTTGCCGACAAGGGACAGAACCCGTTTACACCGCCGGTATCGCTTTATTACGGCATGGAAGAAGCAATAAAAATTTTGGAAGAACAGGGGCTCGAAAATGTTTTTGAAAGCCATAAAAAATTAAGAGACATGGCAAGAACCGGATTAAAATCCATGGGATTAAAACTCCTTGCATCCGACGATGTTGCTTCATGTGCAGTAACCGCGGTATTTCCGCCCGAAGGCGTCGGTGCCGACGAATTAAGAAAAAAAATAAATGAAAAATACGGTGTTGTATTAGCCGGCGGTCAGGAAGATTTAAAAGGCAAAATATTCCGTATCGGCCATCTTGGTTTCTGTGCAGAAACCGATGTAATGATCGCCCTGGATGCGATAAAAAAAGAAATTTAAAGACAGTAACGAGTAACGGGTAATGGGTAACGATAGAAAGTTCATAGCAGTGGCGGGGTTTTCCCACTAATGTAGTTGCTAAGCTTGCTTGGCTTATTCGTAGTTCTATGAGCTGTATCCTGTGTACTGAATTTAATATGAATGCATTTGAAATAAAAAATCTTACAAAAATCTACATAAAAAAACGGCTTATCAAAAACAAAAAATTTCTTGCGGTTGACAACTTAAGTTTTGAGGTAAAGCAAGGCGAGATATTCGGTTTTCTTGGTCCTAACGGCAGCGGAAAAACCACAACCATAAAACTTTTGTTAGGGTTATTGTTCCCGACCCAAGGCAGTTGTTCTATATTCGGTGAAAAGGTACCGTCTCTAACAGCTTCTTCAAAAGTAGGATACCTGCCGGAAATTCCATATCTTTATAAATATTTAACAGCAAGGGAAATATTGCGCCTCTACGGTTCAATTTCTCATGTCAATAAAAATATTTTAGAAAATAGAATTGAAGAAGTATTAGAAATTGTCAAACTAAAAGCAGAAAAAGACACCCGTCTTGGCGAATTTTCAAAAGGCATGCTCCAAAGAGTCGGAGTTGCACAGGCGTTACTTCATAAACCGAAGCTTCTCATATTAGATGAGCCATTTACAGGCCTCGATCCGATAGGCCTTAAAGACATGCGGGAAGTAATGTTAAAACTGGAATCGGAAGGCGACACCATATTCTTCTCATCGCATATAATCTCGGATGCCGAAAAAATATGCGATCGGACCGCTATAATATATAAAGGTAAACTCTTAAAAATCGTCAACATAAAAGAAATAAATCCGGGTACGCTTGAAGATATTTTCGTTTCCGAAATAACAAAAGCGGAGGCTAGTTCATGAACAACATAATTCCGATAATAAAATATACAGTCAAAGAAAATATCAGGCACAAAATATTTTATGTTCTTGTGCTTTTTGCAGTTGCTATTATTGGTGCGGACATACTTTTCGGAGTACTTGCCGGTGACGAACAGGTCCGGCTTCTGCTGGATGTCGGTTTAGGGGCAATTGAAGTCTTTGGACTTTTGGTTTCCATATTTGTTGCGGTAACATTAATACTCGAAGAAGTTGAATCAAAAACCATATACCTTCTCTTATCCAGGCCGCTGCGGCGTATAGATTATATATTGGGCAGATATTTTGGAATGATATTAACCGTAATCATCGGACTTGTAATAATGGTTGTATTACATCTAACTTTTTTAATTATAATCGGCTGGGATGTTCAATTAGTATATTTTATAGCGGTATTTGGAATAATATTGAAAATAATATTAATTTCAACTGTTGCCCTTTTCTTCTCGCTTTTTTCTACATCTGCAGTTGCATCAATTGTATTTACTATATTTTTCTGGATATTGGGACACTTTGGCACTGAACTTAAATTTCTATCTTCAAAAATTACCAATATATTTTTAAAAATACTTCTAAAAATATTTTTCTATATCACACCAAACTTTCAATTTATGAATTTCAGGGACCGTTTAGACATGGGCAGTTTTTCTTTAACAATGCCGGTAATTTATACCGTTGTCTATTCCGGTGTATGCATTATATTGTGTTCAATTCTTTTCTCAAGAAAAGAATTTTAATTCACAGTATTAAAAAAAAGGAGGTGAAAAAAATGGCTGATACATTAGTAGTTGTCTCTAAGATTAAAAAAATGGGCAAAGAAGCTGGCTTAAGAACCGGCAAAGACTACATTGAAGCATTATCTGTTAAGGTTGACGGCATAATAAAAGCATCAATCGAAAAAGTAAAAGCAGAAGGCAAAAAGAAAACAGTTGGCGCAGAAGATTTAGCATAATAAAATAAATGATATACCCGTTAGAGAATTCTACTGACAAAATCAGTGGCATAATTCTCTAACGGGGTAGTTAAGACGTCATTGCGAGAGCCAATTTATTGGCTCGTGGCAATCAATCCAGTCTGTGAAGTCATTCCCGAGCCTGCCTGCTGGTAGGCAGGCGAAGTTATCGGGAATCCAGAAGTTTTTAAGTTTTGAATTGTCTTTCGGGTCCCCTTATGGCTGCCAATGAGACTGAAGTTGTAGCTGCAGAGCATAGCTCTGCTTATCTTGACCTGATGTCATTCTGAACGGAGTGAAGAATCTGGTATTTTATTTCCCTCATTCTCGAAGGTTCTAATCTGGAATCCAAAAGCAGTTGATTCTTTGAATGTTTTCAATAATTTTCAATCTGTGTAATCGGTGTTTAAAATCTGTGTAATCAGGTAATAAAATTTATGATCTGTACTCTATTATACCCATTTGATATGGGTTTGGACTTGGATTTAAAAAAAGAAGGCACAAACTCTTTTTTCAAGGTATTACACCACGAAAAAGCAGCTTCCTTAACTTTTTTTGACAAGCATTATCACAATATTGATATTGAAACACGGATATACAAATTCGGTTGCGGGCTTATCTCAATATCTTTTCCGATCGATAAGAACCTTCAGGCATGCACCCAAATATCTTCTTTATCTTCACAAATAAAAATCGACGGAGCCGAATTAGTTACTTACTGTAAAAGTTTAGCAAGCAAAACCATAAATGAAGTACAGCAAATCTCAACACATAAATATGAGAAAAAACTTGAAGAAGTAGAAATATTCCCCGTTTTTATAATGGAAAAATTAGCTACTTCAGCGGATGCGTACATAACAAAAAATCTTAAAACGCTTTATGGCATAGTATCTTCGGAAACCAACTATGAAAAACTTTCAGAATTTGTTCTTCAGCAGGAACCGCTAGCCAACTATGGTTATTACGAAGACGAAATAATCTTAATAAAAAAGTTTGGTGCATTTATTTCTTCCGAAGAATCTGATACAATAGTTGATGTAATAAGATTATCCCTGGTGCAGTGGTGGGTATTGAAATCCTACGACTTTATATTGGAAATGGAACTCGATGAAGCACAACAGCATATTGCAGACATCCCGTCGGGTTTTAAAATACTTAGAACTTTTACGCAATATAACAAATTCAGCAAGGACTCTTTAGATTTTAACAGAGATAAACTGGAAATAATATCCAGCATTCACACAAGCATAACTGAAATTGAAAATGACTGGCACTTAAAAACGCTTTACACAAATATAAACAAAATCTTCGATACTGACGAGCTTTACAAATGGGTAGAAACCAAAATAACAAGAATCGAAGATTCATATGAGAACGCAAGAGACTTCTTATCCACAAACTTTTTTATACTATTAGATATAATATTTTTCTTATCTCTTGTGTGGTCTATATTTGATACATGGTTGTTGTGGAAAATATCCGCAAAATAATTAAAAACGATTACACAGATTAAAAGGCAGATTACACACCTGCCTGCCGGCAGGCAGGGATTCTATTAAAAAGATTTGGTTCTAATCAGTGTAATCGGTGTTAAAAATCAGTTTAATCAGATATAATTCTAATTATATCAGGAGGCGTAACAATGTTCGAATCATTAAATATCCTGCAGTTAATAACCAAAGGCGGTTATACAATAGTTGTATTATTAATATGTTCTATAATATCCGTTGCGATCAGCATTGAAAAAATGATGATGTTTTCTAAAATAAAACCGTATTCTAAAAAAGAAATAGACAACATAAAATCCGCTGTAAACGCAGGCGATATAAAAAGGGCAAAAGAAATATCTGAAAGCAGCAACACTTTAATATGCGAAGTAATAAACGAAGCGTTAAAAAATACACACGGTATTGCAGTAAAAGAAGCTATATCAAGAAAAATTTCACAACAAATATTAAAATTTGAGAAACATCTTTCAGCAGTCGGGACAATCGGTGCCATAACCCCGTTTATCGGACTGCTTGGAACCGTCATAGGAATAATGAAAGCATTCCACGATTTAGGAAAATACGGAGTAGGCAACCCGTCAATAGTCTCTGCCGGAATCGCCGAAGCGCTGGTTGCAACCGCAGCCGGATTGCTTGTTGCAATTCCTTCGGTAATGTTATACAATTATTTTTCTAAGAGAATAAACAATTTAGAAAGCGAAATAGAAAATCTTACACTCGAAATTCTCAGTCCGGTGATATATGGCGATAAGTAATCATAACTCCAAAAAAATAATGTCGGAAATCAACATCACACCGTTTACAGATGTTGTACTCGTGTTATTAATAATATTCATGGTAACAACACCCCTTATAATGCAGGCGGGAATACCTATAAAACTGCCAAAAACGCAGACGGTACAAGATGTTTCTGATTCCGGATTAACAATAACAATCACAAGCGATAACAAAATATATTTTGGTGACGTTGAAATGAACAGAAACCATCTAGAAAATGCACTAAAAAACAGGGTATTAAACGATCCCAACATTCTGGTAATAATAAAAGCGGATAAAACCGCATATCATGGTCAGGTTGTAGAAATACTTGATCTTACAAAATCAATTGGTGTAAAACGGCTTGCAATAGCAACAGAAGCAAAAGGTCCGCAAGAACTAAAAGAAAAAAATTGAAGCTACATAAGTTTATGCTTCATTAGTCTCTATAAAGCTTCGGAGCGGAAATCCGCCGTAGCGAAAATAGGGCAATAAATCCACGTATTTAAATACGGTGGTGTTTCGCGAAGGCGGAATAAATCAATCGACTCCAAAATGATTTAGGGAGTAGAAAATGAAAATACTTGTTGTTGATGATGACGCAGAAACAAGAGAAATTTTAAAAGTTTTTTTGGAATCTGAAGGGTATCATGTATTTCTGCTTGATAAAGGCGAAGCAGTAGTAAAAAAAATAGCAAGCGAAACATATTCGCTTCTTCTACTAGACATTAAATTACCGGATGCAGACGGAGTAGAAATACTCAAAAAAGTCCATAAAATTGATGCTGAACTTCCTGTAATGATGATAACCGGTTATAAAGATGCCGAAAAAGTAATAGAAGCGTTCAGGGAAGGTGCAGTTGACTGCATATTAAAACCATTCAACTTTGAATATCTAAGAACTAAAATAGTAAGTGAAGCAAGAAAATACGTATAAACAACAAAAAGGGGGACAAACATAAATGATAGATGCAAAAATCGGAATAATCGGCGGCAGTGGAGTATACGAAATAGAAGGCGCAAAATTTATAAAAGAAATCAAAATAAGAACTCCGTTTGGTGAGCCCTCAGACGCCGTAAAAATAATTGAAATAGACGGAACACGGGTAGCATTCCTGCCAAGACACGGTATCGGGCACAGATATTCTCCTGCGGAAGTTAACTATCGTGCCAACATATATGTACTTAAGAAAATCGGCATAGAAAAAATATTAGCAGTATCTGCCTGCGGTTCTCTTAAAGAAGAAATCAAACCGAGAGATTTTGTCATACCCGACCAGATATACGATAGAACAAAATCAAGGCCTTCCACATTCTTTGACAGAGGTGTAGTTGTTCACATTGGTTTTGCCCACCCATACTGCCAGGAACTAAGCAAAGTATTATACGAAACTACAAAATCCTTAAACTTTCCGGTTCACAACGGCGGTACATATGTCTGTATTGATGGTCCACAATTTTCTTCCAAAGCAGAATCAAAAGTCTACCGTTCACTTGGTTTTTCCATAATAGGAATGACCGGCATTCCCGAAGCGAAACTTGCCCGTGAAGCTGAAATGTGTTACGCTTCAATAGGTCTTGCAACCGACTATGATGTCTGGAAAGAAGGCGAAGAAGTCACGGTAGACAAAGTAATCGAAAACATGCACATATTAACTACCAACGTCAAAAAAGTAATAAAAAGTGTAATAACAAAAATAGACCATTGCACTAAATGTACTTGCAAAGATGCGCTTAAATATGCAATAATGACCAGTCCAAAAGCAATTAGCATGACAACCAAAAAAAGATTGGAATTACTAATCGGCAAATACGTAAAATAATTTGTCATCTATGGAAAAGCATGTCAAGAAGAAAATAGTATCCTCTGTCAAAAATCAGCATCTTTTGACATGCTTCCTTCCTATTAAACGGGAATAGATTTGTACATGACACCATA
>Ga0208246_1000252_pt1 | contig 48296 bp, 50 predicted proteins | sample RifOxyD2_FD_184039 | JGI IMG/M metagenome (GOLD analysis project Ga0208246, IMG submission 184039) | Soil microbial communities from Rifle, Colorado - Rifle Oxygen_injection D2 (SPAdes) | ecosystem: Environmental > Terrestrial > Deep subsurface > Rock core/Sediment | place: Rifle, Colorado... | reverse complement strand
TTTAATAACAGGACGTCAGTTGAAAGAATTATATTTGCGATATTAACAAGACAGAATAAATTATGGGAGGGTAAGCCCTTAATTAAAAATTTTTCTAAACTTACACAAAATACTTGACATCACCCAAAAGAATCCTATGCTTGAAAAAATAATCTAAATTGCTATAATACTTTTATAATGAAAAATAGCCTGTTGGATTATTCGGGTGCCATACATGTTCATACATTTTACTCGTTTGACGGAGTAAAAAAGATAGACGATATTGTCCAATCCGCCAAAAAATGCGGGCTGGATTATATTATCACAAATGACCATTTTTCTATAGAAGCCAAAAAATATGAAGGATGGCATAAAGACGTTCTTCTAATAGCCGGCGAAGAAATCTCACCGAGATATAACCACTATCTTGCTTTCAATATAAAAGAGACAATTGCAGTTGACAGGGATTATAATAATCCGCAAACTTATATTGATGAAGTAAATAATCAAGGCGGATTTGGTTTTATCGCACATCCCGACCATGCAGGAAATAAAAAATTTGAAGTTAAAGATTACAGATGGGCTGACTGGAATGTAAAGGGATATTCTGGCTTTTGTATTTGGGATTTGCAGAATGACTGGCAGATAACATTGACAAGTTATTTGAAAGCATTTCTAAGCTATTTATTTCCTGCACGGTATTTAAGGGGTCCTAAGAAAAAAACGCTGAAAAGATGGGACGAATTAAATCAAAACCAAACGGATAAAAAATATGCAATTGGAGAAGTTGATAATCATGAAAATATGAGGAAATACTTTGGATTGAAATTTTATATATTTCCTTTTGATTTTGCATTCAGGACGATAAGGACTCATATACTATTAAAAGAACCGTTCTCGAAAAATAATTCGGACATAGCAAAAGTTTATGACGCGATTAAAAACGGAAGTTCATATATATCAAACGATTATTATTGCAATGCAAAAGGTTTTGAATTTTATAACGAAAATAATAAAATTAAAGTAAAAACACCGGTTAAATCAGTCATAAGAATTATTAAAAACGGTGAAAAGATTAGCGAAGCTTACTCCGATAATGTTAATATAGATGTGTCAGGTAAAGGGTGTTACCGATGCGAATGTTACCTGAAAAAACATGGTCTAAGACCATGGATATTTTCAAACCCTATCTTTATTTAAATAGAAATCGGAAATAAGGAACAATAGGAGAACAAGTGAGAAAAATATTTAGTATTTGTATTATAATGGTTTTGTCAGGTTCTTTTGCTTTTTCCGGAGGGCTTTTTGTTACACCCGGAACAAGAGCGGGTGCTATGGGTGGCGCATACACAGGTATTGCCGATGATGCTACCGCAATATATTGGAATCCGGCAGGTTTAGTCCAGATAAACGGTTCCGGTGTAGAATTGGATATTATTTATGTTAAGAGGAATGCAACTAGCAATACTTCGTTGATGAACGTAAATACTCCGGATGAAAAAGACGGTGATTTTCCGTTACCTAAAGTATATCCTACAGAACCCAATGAATATAATAGTAAGAAATTTACAACCAACTCTTTTTTACCTTTTATAGCAGGTTATTCCAAAATAAATGATATTTCATTAGCCGGAGGGTTTTATGCAATCGGAGGCGGAGGCGGAAACTGGAATGATACTGTTAAAGGCGGTGTAGATGATGTTTCAGTTTCTGTTGACGGAGCTCTCGGTTTTATAATCGGCAATATTTCTGCGGCAAAAAAAATAGTTTCAAAAGTTTATGTCGGAATTGGGTTGAATTATATATATTCAATAGACAACACCGAAGTAGAGAAACAATATACAAGGGCAACCGGTTCTTCAATGCCAAGTGATTACAGCGTGGCAATTGAAAAAAGCGGAACAGGCAACGGGATTCAAATGGTACTCGGAACAATGTATATACCTATAGACAAATTAAGAATGGGGTTCGTTTATAAAAACGGAACAACGGTAAATATATCAGGAAAATCGGAATATACTTTAACCGGATTGGCATCCCTGGGTTTACCCGACGTAAATAATGAAACTAACTATTCACAGAATTACGCTTATCCCGCAACTTATAGTTTTGGTGCTTCATATGATCCTATAAATCCTTTGACAATTGCTTTCAGTATAATTGTAAATAAATATTCAGTGTTAAAAAACGATGTGGATTATAAAAACGAAACAGTTTTTAAGGATGTAAATACTTCTCTGAACTATAGCGATACCACGCAAGTTATGATTGGTGGCGAATACCGTATGGCTAAAATATCATTAAGGGGCGGATTCCAAATCGACCCCGGCCCTGCTCCTAGTGATAAGAGGACACTTCTTGATACCAAAATGTACTCACATAAAGTAATATACTTGGGTTTTGGGTATAAATTAAAAATGTTGAGAACGGATTTCAGTTATGGTTATAGCATGTCTAATAAACCAAATAAAAATGAAAGAGAATATAAATATTCCGGTGGCGGCTATCGATTGACAGTAGGTTATGAGTATTAAGAGAACCGTTCTCAAAAAATAATTTAGATATTGAAAACATTTTAAATATTTAAAGAAACAGCTGCTTGACACTTGTCACTTGCTATTGTTTTTAATGAGGTTAATTATGGTTAATAAAAAAATCAGATGCCGGAAACTTTTTATAATCATAAAAAGTTTTCTATCCGTTATTTTATATTTTTTAATTACCGTTATATGTAATGCACAAAACTGTTCTTCAGTTGTTGGAGGTTACGGGCACACGTTAGCTATAAAGGCAGACGGCACGCTATGGGCATGGGGACGTAACGCCGATGGACAGTCAGGGTTTGGAAATAATATAAGCAAACATAGTCCGACACAGGTAGGAACTGCGGCCAATTGGTCGTCTGTTTCCTGCGGTCCGTATTTTACGTTAGCTATAAAGGCAGACGGCACGCTTTGGGCATGGGGAGATAACAGTAACGGTCAATTAGGGCTTGGACATTATATAACCAGATATGCACCGACACAAGTAGGAACTGAAACAAACTGGTCTTCTGTTTCATGCGGTTTCGGGCATACGGCAGCGATAAAGACAGACGGGACGCTATGGGCATGGGGGCTTAACGACTGCGGTGAATTAGGCCAAGGCAATACAACGCAAATCAATGTTCCTGTACAGGTGGAAACCGCAACCAACTGGTCTTCTGTTTCCTGTAGTTACGAATATACATTTGCAATTAAAACGGACGGGACGCTATGGGCATGGGGATTTAACGGGGAAGGTGAACTGGGAATTGGAGATAGCACCGGCGATAATATAAGTAAATATTCACCGATACAGGTAGGAACTGCGACAAAATGGTCTTCCGTTTCCGGAGGCAGGTATAGCCATGCGGTAGCGATAAAAACAGACGGTACGCTCTGGGCTTGCGGATTAAACGGTTATGGTGAATTAGGTTTTGGTAACACAACACAAATGAGCACAATGACACAAGTAGGAACTGAAACCACATGGGCTTCTGTTTCCGGCGGTTATGGGCATACATTAGCAGTCAAGACAGACGGCACGCTTTGGACATGGGGATTAAACAGCAGCGGCCAATTGGGGCTTAATGATTTAACAGATAGATGGACGCCGACACAAGCAGGAACCGCAACAAACTGGTCTTCTGTTTCCGGTTGCATGAATTATTCGGCAGCGATAAAGACAGACGGTACATTATGGGTTTGGGGTTTAAACACCTATTATCAATTAGGCCTGGATAATACAACACAAATGAATATACCGACACGGGGTAACATCCCGGTAATAGTTGTATTATCTTCTCCCACAATAACATCAGTTACTCCGGCATACGGGATAAATACGGGAACTATTACTATCTCAAATTTAGCAGGCACTAATTTTAGCAGCGGATGCCGCTTAAAATTAAGCAAAGCCGGTCAGTCGGATATCGCCGCAACTAATATTGTCGTTGTAAGTTCCACCCAAGTTACCTGCATATTTGACTTAACGAATAAAACAACAGGTTTTTGGGATATTGTTGTAACAACAAATTCATTAAGCGGGACACTTACAAATGGTTTTGAAATAAGACCGCTCACATCAATTTCTCAAATTGTTGACTCGGCAACAGAAGCAGAAATTACATTAAAAAATGATGCGCTGGATGTAAAAGTGGCCATACTTGTAAATACTTTTAGCTCGACAGCCAGCGTAACAGTAGAAGACGCTATTGCTCCGGTTGCCGACCGTACATCAATAAAAATTACAAATATTGCAATTCAAATAACCAATGACATGGATTATCAGCCGGTAAAAAACATAACAATCACAATAAATTATAAAGACAGTGATGTTTTCGGGTTTGACGAATCAAAACTTGTAATCGGCAGGTATGACAGCCTAAATGATAGATGGGTGCCATTACCATCCACGGCGTATCCGGACATTAACAAAGTTGTAGGTATAACAAATCATTTATCAACATTTGCATTAATGCAGCTTACCTCTTCCGGAAATCTTAAAACCGTTTATGTATATCCAAATCCGTATAAACCGGATACCGCTAAATACGGGGGACCGGGAATTATTTTTTCGGAACTTACTCCAAGAGCAAACATTAAAATATTTACCATTTCCGGAGAGCTGGTAACCGAGTTTGATGAAACCGATGGTGACGGCAGGTATCTCTGGGATGCGAGAAATAAAAACGGGGAAAGAGTAGCCAGCGGCGCATATATATACTTTATAACGAATCCCGATGATAGTTCGCAAAAAGTAAAAGGCAAGCTGGCCATAGTTAGGTGACAGTCTCATCGTCATCGCGAGGTCGCAGCAGCGACCGCGGCGATCTCAATATTAATTTAAATAGTTCATAGTTAAAAGTCCATATCTTTAATCCGCCAGTCGGAGAATTAGTCTTTTATGAGAGAAACAATTATAAGGCCTCCGGCTGAAGCAGATAGTATCTTATTGCATGTAACAACCGGATGCTCGGCCAATCACTGTAGTTTTTGCGGCGCATACCGGAAAACACCTTTCAGTATTTTGGAATATAAAGAAATAGAATCTGACATAGAAGAATACAGCAAACGATATCCATATACCAGTCGCGTGTTTCTTTTAGACGGTGACGCGCTGGCTACATCAAACGAGAAACTCCTGCCTGTATTAAAAAAACTTAATAACTCGTTCCCGGCACTTTCGCGAATTTCCAGTTATGCCAATGGTTATAACATAACCAAAAGAAGCGATACCGAATTAAAAGAACTTTCTGATAATAAATTAACCTTAATATATATGGGACTTGAAAGCGGTAATCAGGATATCTTAAATATGTGCCAGAAAGCTTCAAGTGCAGATGAAATGGTAGAAGCGGTAAACAGAGCGGCTGAATCTGGAATAAAATCTTCTGTTATCGTTCTGCTCGGGCTGGGCGGTAAAAAATATTCGGAAGCACACGTATCCGGTACAATAAAAGCACTTAATAAAATGCAGCCAAGGTATCTTTCGTTTCTATCGCTCATACTTATTCCTGGAACACCGTTATATAAAGAAGCTGAAAAAGGTAATTTCGAGGAATTAACCCCGGTAGAATTATTAAAAGAAATGTATAATATTATAGAAGGGCTGGAATTAAATAAAACAATATTCCGCAGTAACCACGCTTCCAATTACCTGTCTCTTGAAGGCCGCTTTCCTAAAGATAAACAAAAATTATTAAATATGCTTAAACCAGCCATCGAAGGAAAAAAGAAACTAAAACCTGAATGGTTAAGAGGTTTATAGTCTGTCGATAACGGGATAATTATCCCGTTATCGTTTGTTTATTTAATTGAAATATGGTATAATATTAATATGGTAAAAAATGGAAAATTACTGGAAAAATTTGAGAATAATTATATAAAAAAAAATAAAATTTCATATAAAAAAGCGTTGAAAATATTTGAATCGCTTTGGAAAGAAGCGGTATTGTTAAAAGTCCTTCCTTCAAAAAACTCTGCTGAGAATTTCAAATCAAAAATAAGAATAGCAAAAGCAATCAATTCAGGAATATGATATTTGAAGAAATCATAGTAAAAATTGCAAAAGAGTTTGATAAGAAAAAAATCCCTTACATGATAGTCGGCGGCCAGGCGGTTTTATTATACGGAGAACCTAGGTTAACCGAAGATATTGATATAACATTGGGTGTTGATATAGATTTTTTAGATGAAATAAAAAAGGTATGTAAAAAATGCGGACTATTAATGATTAAGGGTATAACCGATGATTTTACAAAAAAAACAAATGTATTGCCTTGTGTAGAAAAATCAAACAGGATAAAAGTTGATTTTATTTTTTCATATTCTGATTATGAAAAACAAGCAATGAATAAGGCAAGAAGGGTTAAAATTGCGAATACTTTTGTGAAATTTGCTTCGCCGGAAGATGTTATAATACATAAAATTGTTGCGGGCAGACCCCGTGATATGGAAGATATTAAAAATATTTTATTGAAACAAAATAGGAAGATAGACAAGGATTATATTGTTAAATGGTTGGATGAATTCTCAAAACTGGAAAACTATAAAAATATCAAATCTGAATTCCAAAAAATACTAAAAAGCTGTTTAAATACTTAAGTTAACTAACCTACCTATTGTAGCTGCAGAGTGATAGCTCTGCTTTTTTTATTGCTCAGCCCAGCCCAAACCCGCATTGGGCTTTGGCGGGGTGTAAAATGTTGGGTCCTTCGACTCCCTTCGACTTGGTTCGACTCCTTACAGTCACTCAGCACAAGACGCTCAGTACGGGTCGTTCAGGATTGTTTTTTGCATCCGAAGCTCGGACCTACTGGACCGAGCAAGAACACAACCCCGCATAGCGGGGTAAACCAATTAAAAATCCAGTTGGGGACATAATGATGAGATCCTTCGACTCCCTGCGGTCGCTCAGGATCATGTGCTCGTTCGTTCCAGTGGGTACGAACTCTGCGCATAAAAAACAACTTGACCCGCCTTGTGGGGATAGGCGAGGTCTAAAACAAAAACCTTGACATAATAGCACAAATGTGCTATAAATATTGGCGGAGGCAAAATAATGAAAAATATATCAAAATCGCAGAGCAAAGTCCTGAATTGCATAACCGACTGGGTTAAAGCCCACGATTATCCGCCGACATTGCGTGAACTAAGCAAATTAACCGGATTTAAATCTACCTGGACAATACGGTACCATCTAAACAATCTGCAGGAAGCGGGTTACATTAAACTAAAGAAAGGGTTCTCCCGCGGAATAATTTTAATGAAAAATGTTTTTGGCATACCTGTATTAGGCAGTATAAGTGCGGGCAAACCGGTTGACGCAATTGAAAACATAGACGGCCAGATTGACCTATCAAATATGTTTAAAGACCAAAAGGATATGTTTGCACTTAAAGTAAAAGGCGACAGTATGCAGGATGCTGGAATATTTGAAGGGGATATTGCATTTGTAAAAAAACAACTAACTGCGCAGGACGGTGAAATAGTAGTTGCACTTTTAGACAGTGAAGCGGTCGTAAAAAAATATTATCTAACAAAATCAGGAATAAAACTTGTTCCCGCAAACCAGAAATACCAGCCTATAATTTCAAAAAATGCGCAAATTATAGGTAAGGTAGTAGGCATAATAAGAAAATACTCAGGTAGAAATATATGATAACAGAAATCAATGAAAAAATAAAAGTAGGCGCTGTCTTTGACGGCAATAATATAAAACCCAAGTGGTTTATCTGGAAAAACAATAAATACGAAATCAACGAAACAACATATACATGGCAAACCAAACAAGGCGAAATCCCGATGCTGCATTTTTCAGTTACAAACGGAGCAACATTGTTTGAGCTAAGCCTAAACCAAAAAACACTTGCATGGATGCTTGAAAAAGTAAGCACGGAATAACCGGGCCAGTCCTTTATTTAAAAAAGTGAAAGGTGGGACATTGTGGACAGAAAAATACTTCATATTGACATGAATTCGTATTTTGCATCTGTAGAACAAATGTGCAATCCTGCACTTCGGGGCAAGCCTGTTGCTGTATGCGGCGAAGGGCGGACAATAGTTGTAACCGCATCTTACGAAGCGCGGAAATTCGGAGTAAAAACCGGCGTAACAATACCGGAAGCCAAACGGCTTTGTCCTCAACTTATATTAGTATTCGGCAATCTGGATAAATATATAGACACCTCTTTTAAAATACATAAAATTTTGCTTGAATTCACCGACCTTGTAGAAGTCTACTCAGTAGACGAATGTTTCTTAGACATAACAAGCATAAAAAATGCTTCCCAAAACAGCATTGATATGGCAAAAAAAATAAAAATGCATATAAAAAATGAACTTGGTCTCACTTGCTCAATAGGCGTATCATACAACAAACTACTTGCAAAACTTGCAAGCGACATGCAGAAACCGGACGGCCTGGTAGAAATAAGCCGTGAAAATTTTTCAAAAATTTTTGAAACATTGCCCATAGAAGAACTGTGCGGCATAGGCAGAAAAATGAAAGACAACCTGAATCAGCTTGGCATAAAAACGGCAAAACAGCTTGGTGACGCATCCATCAGCATGCTGACATCTCATTTCGGATTTATAGGATACCTGCTGAAACATATGGGACAGGGCATTGACGACACACGCGTTAAAAATTATTCGGAAATGGAACCTGTAAAATCCGTCGGCCACAGCCACACATTTCCAAAAGACACTTTTGACTTAAAAATAATTAAATCTTATATGCTAATGTTATCGGAAAAAGTGGGCGAGCGGCTAAGAAAATATAAACTTATAGGCAGGACGGTTTCTCTGATGGTCCGGTACTCCGATTTCGACACATTTGTAAGACAGTACAGCTTACAAAGCCATATAAACTCAGGTATAGAAATCTATGAAACCGCCTTGCAGGTATTTGAAAAAATACTTCCTCTAAAAAAAGCTGTCCGTCTGCTTGGCGTAAGCATATCAAACCTGGCACCCAATAAAGACCAGCAGTTTTTATTAGACAACTTGCAGAAACAACAGAAACTTGTTGCAGCGGTCGATGAAATAAACTCGAAATACGGCGAATTCACTGTAAAACCGTCATCATTGCTCATCTCGGACAAATTTGGTATACTTGAACGGTGCGGACTAATTGGAAAATACTGGCTGAAGAAAAGTTGAAGCTCCATGGTTTATATATAGGGAATTACTGTATATGATTAGGAGCTGAAATCCCTGCCTACCGGCAGGCAGGCGCGAAGCAATCCTGATGTTTTTATCGGGATGCGAAGGCTGGATAGAAGGCTGGATATATGATAAAAATAGGAACATCAGGTTTTTCTTTTCCGGATTGGAGAGGTGTAATCTACCCGAAAACATTACAACCCAAGGATATTCTGTTATATTATCAGGAAGACCTTGGATTTGACTGTGTCGAAATAAATGCCACTTATTACACATTATTATCTGACAAATCCTTTGTCGGTATGGAGAAAAAAACAAATCCTGGGTTTGAATTTGTCGTAAAGGGTTATAAAGGATTTACACACGATCCGTTTGATACCCGTCTTGCAGAAAAGAAACCAAATATGGAAAAAGCTCTTGAAGACATGGAGAAATTTAACTATTCAGTGCAACCGCTCAAAGAAAAAAATAAATTAGGCGCAATTCTTTTGCAATTTCCTGTATTCTTTTACCCTACAGATGAAAACAAGGAATACATAACAATCTGTAAAGACAAATTCCAAAATATACCGCTAATAATAGAATTCCGTAATCACGACTGGGCAAAAACCGAGATATTTGACTTTCTAAAACAAAACAATCTTGGGTTCTGTATTGTTGATGAACCTAAGCTTCCGAGATTAATGCCGTTTATAAATGAAGTTACATCGGATACCGGATACTTCCGCCTGCATGGCCGTAATCCGAATTGGTTCAATGTTTCAATCCAGGAAAGATATGACTATCTATATTCGGACAAAGAACTAAAATCATTCATTCCTGAAATCGAGAAAATGACTAAAAAAACAAAAAAAACTTACGCAATGTTTAACAATTGCCATGCCGGTTCCGCCGCAAGAAATGCGCTCTCACTAAAGAAACTTTTAAATATTAAGTCGGTAAAACGCACATTGTTTTAAAATTGTGTGAATGTAAGGATGTTAGCATCAATATGATTAAAATTGGTAAAAAAGAGATTATGTCAAATATAATAATGGCACCGATGTCGGGATGCACCGATCTTGCATTCAGAACAATGGTACGTAAACACGGAGCAGAACTTTGTTTTTTTGAAATGGTGGATGCGGCATCGCTGATAATGAAAAATAAAAAAACATTTCAAATGCTAAAAACAAATTCAAAAGACAAACCTATAGCTGCCCAGATAATCGGCAGTGATCCATTACAGATGTTGGATGCCGCTCATATTCTTTTGGATACTGTACCTGATATTCTTTTTCTGGATATTAACAGCGCCTGTCCTGTCAGAAAAATACTGAGGAAGAAATCAGGTGCTTACTTGATGAAATCGCCGGAGACATTGATTAAAATAGCCAAAACACTCTCCTATACCGGTAAATTGAAGTTGCCTGTAACTGTAAAGATTAGGATCGGTTATTATAAAAATGATTTGCCGTTTTTGACAGATTTAGTAAAAAGGCTTGAAGATACAGGTATATCGGCTATTTTCATACACGGCAGAACTTGCAAACAGATGTATTCCGGTGAAGTAGATTACGCAAGCATAAAAAAAGTAAAGGATACGGTATCAATACCGGTTTTCGGAAGCGGCAATATTTTTAGTCCTGAACTTGCAAAAAAAATGATTAGTGAAACCGGCTGTGACGGCATTACGGTTGCAAGAGGTGCATTAGGTACTCCATGGATATTTAGAGATATTGAAAGTTATTTGAAAACAAGGGAGTTAATAATTCACAAAGATATTATGAGCAAAAAAAGGAATACAATGAAGGAACATATAAGATATATTGAAAAGTTTAAGGGATGTTTGCCTGGGGGAGAAGGTAATATAGGTTTAATGAAAAAAGTTATGATGTGGTATATAAAAGGTTTCCCGGACGCGAAAAGTTTACGTAATAAAATCTGTAGAATAGAAAAATACGATGAATTAATGGATTTAATAGAATGATAGTGCTGTTAATCCTAACCAATCCTGTCTGAAAGACACAAAACCGATTAGAAAAAATGTTGACAACTTACCTTAAAAAGATATAATATCATACTGATAATAAATACAAGACAATTTATGAAAATAGTGGGTAAATATAAAGAACCTGAAATAACATTTCATGCAACAGCCGAAAATCTTAAAAAAGGTTGTGAGTTTAATGATTCTATAAATAAGTTTTTTAAATCAAAACTTTATATTCCTAAAGGTATTTACCACTACAAAACCCATGAAGAGGCTAATGAGCATTGGGAAAAGTATATTATTCAGGGGATTGTTGAGAAACAGAAAGAAATAAAAAACAATGGATGAATTAACATCTAGACCGGCAACAGTTGAAGATTTAAAAAAAGTAATCAAATCACTAAATGATAACAAAGTGGATTATTTACTTATCGGTGGTTATGCTATACAAGCGCATGGCTATATAAGAACGACAACAGACATAGATATTCTTGTACCGGCAGACAAAACTACGGGTGAAAAAGTTATTAAAGCATTATTGGTATTACCCGATAAACACGCAAAAAATATAGATCTATCCTGGTTTGAAGAAAAAGATACAATACGTTTAGCGGATGAAGTTGTTGTTGATATTATGTTTAATGCTTGCGGTGAAACTTATGATAGTTTGAAAAAGTATGCTGAAACAATCGAACTAGATGGAATAAATATTAGAACTGTAAATTTAGAAGGACTTTTACTAACTAAAAAGGGTTTTAGGAATAAAGATATACCCGATAGATTAGTACTTAAAAAAGCGTTAGAAGAACAACAAAAGAAGAAATAGCATATATTTGAGCAGTACCCACCCAAAGGGGCGAGGTTTGTTAGAATTTGATTTAACTAATTAATAAGTACAAATTACTAATTACTGTCTCTAATGGAGGCGTGGCCGAGTGGTTGCCCACCACTGAACCGTTGGCGGGTCTAATGGCGCTGGTCTTGCCCGCCACTGAGTCGCTGGCGGGTCCGCCAAAGCCGTAGTGGCGGAAAAACCTAAAATATAAATATGTCCTGTGTTTATATACTTAAAAGTTATAAAACAAAAAAATATTATGTTGGCTCATCAAGAGAAAATGATGCAAAAAAACGATTAGAAGCACATAATAGCGGTAAAATAAAGTCAACAAAATATGGTAAGCCTTGGAAATTAGTTAATAAAGAATTTTTCGATAGTTATACAATTGCACGAAAAAGAGAATTATTTTTAAAATCTGGTAAAGGTAGAAGTATTATTGCTATGGAGGCGTGGCCGAGTGGTTGATGGCGCTGGTCTTGAAAACCAGTATAGGCGTCAGTCTATCGAGGGTTCGAATCCTTCCGCCTCCGTACGAATACAAATTATTAAAGATAATACTGTTAGATATGTTCATTTTTAGTGACCGTGGCCGACGAAACGAAGTGGAGTCCCACTGGTTTGTTCCGATGACTATCGGAGCATCGGGGGTGGTTGCTGGTCTTGCCCGCCACTGAGTCGCTGGCGGGTCCGCCAAAGCCGTAGTGGCGGAAAAACCAGTATAGGCGTCAGTCTATCGAGGGTTCGAATCCTTCCGCCTCCGTTGATTTAAAAGCAGAGCGAGCAAACTGCTTTGAATAAATAGGTAGCTGTCCCCATTAAAGGGGAGTGGATGATTATATGAAAAAATTTAAAAAATTCTTGTTAATTTTTATCATTAGTGTTGTTGTTATTTTTATAGGGGCTATTGTTGCTCTCAGAATTGCGTTTCCTCCTGAAAAATTGAAAGGTATTTTGATAACAAAGATGTCGGAATTTCTACATCGGGAAATTGAAATTAAAAATGTTTCTATAGGGTTCAGAGGACTTGAGGTTGACGATTTGAAAGTTTCGGAGAGACCGTCATTTAAAGAGGGAACCTTTGTTGAAGCAAAACAGTTTTTGATTATGCCGGATCTATTCGCAATTTTAAGAAAACAAATTTCTATTAGCAAGATAGTTTTAAAATCACCCAAGATAAATATTGTTCGATATAAAGATAATAGTTTTAATTTCAGCGATTTGATGCCGAAAGAATCGACCGTAACCGTAAAGCAAGCAGAAAAACAGCCGGAGGGAAAATCGGCTAAAAAAGAAAGCACAGGTAAAGAAGCCGTCCCGTTTAGTTTTCTTGTTTCAAGAGTTGCTTTGTCGGATGGCGGTGTGAAGTTTGTTGATATGTCGGTTCAGGCTATGTCTGCAGAGTTAAAAAATATCGATGTGAGTTTAAGCGGGATTTCGCTGATTTCTTCTTTTTCAGTAGATGTGTCTGTTGACGCTTTATTTAAAAATATGGAAGGATCTTTGTCGTTTAGCGGTATAGTTAATTTAGCACAGCAGAGTTTGAAGATTAAGCAGGCGATTGTGAGTACCTCAGGTGCGGGTTTAAAAGTGTCCGGAGATATTTATAAATTCATGAATCCGGAAACTCTGAATTTTAATATTAATGTTAAAAATGAAAAGCTTGCTTTGGAAAAATTTGCAAAGTTAGCACCACTTCCAAAAGGGTTTTCAGTTTCCGGTGAACCTAAAATAGATGTTAATGTTTCCGGTAATATTAATAAGATACAAATTAAAGGGAGCGTTGACGCAAAGAACGTTGATACAAAGTTTGAGGATATGTTTTCAAAACCCAAAGATATGGAAACTTTATTGACCGTAGATTTGGTTTTGGATAATAACGATATTTTAAAGATTAATAATATTTCTGCAGTTTTGAATACGATTAAGACATCGGTGAGTGGTAAAGTAAGCGGAATTTCAAAGAATAAAATAGTGACTGATATGAATATAGTTTTGGAGAAGTTTGATTTGAAGCTAATCAGCCAGATTGTGCCGATGGCAAAGGATTTTGGGATTTCAGGCCTGGTTGAAGATGAAACCAGAATAGCGGGTGATTTGAAAACGATTTCAGTTACAGGGAAAGCAAAGGTTCAAAATGTCCAATCGGTACAAAAAGATATGACTGCAAAGATTACAGGCAGCGAAGTTAATTATTCGGTGAATATTGCTAATTCTAAAGAGATAAATATAACTTTTAATGTTGACGGCGATACGATAGATATTAATATGCCAGAGCCGCCTAAACAAGCATCAACACCTGTTAAGAATACGGAGAACGGTAAAAGTCAAACTGCAGTTGCCTCAGGTGCAGGAGATGCAGGTACAGGTACCGTAGGCGCAGGAACTGCAGGAACTGCAGGAACTGCAGGAGGGACTTCGGCAGTTCAGACGAAAGCGACTGCAAAATCGGGAGTTCCGAGAGATATTACGCTTAACGGTGATTTGAAGCTTAAAAAATTCATTTTTCAAAAGTTTATAATTTCAGATTGTTCCGCAAAAGTTGCTTTAGAAAATTCTATATTAAATATAAAACCGTTTGCTATGAAGATGTGTAACGGTAGTATTTCCGGAAATATTTTTGCGGATTTATCGGATTTAGACCCGGCTCGATTAAAATTCAGTTTTGCGTCTGATGTAAAGAATTACGATGTTCACGAGCTTCTTTTGGAGACAGGTAAAGATTTTAAGGCGCAGGTTTGGGGTACAGCTGAAGGTAAGGTTAAGATTTCAGGGACCGGGAGTAATATGGCCGGACTGAACGGGAATGGTTCACTTTCTATGAAGAATTTAAAAATAAATAATATGAAGATACTTGATCGGCTTGCTGCTGTTGCAGGGATGCCTCAGTTGAAAGAGACGACTTTTGTACTGGTTAACGGCGGGTTCAATATTACTAACGGAATTTTGAATCTTACGGAAACTAAGACTACAGGCGGTGATAAGTTGGACGCGTATTTGTCCGGTAGTGTAAATTTGGTTAGCTTTACGCAGGATATTAAGGGAGATGTTAAGTTTACAAGAGAATATTCCGGCGGTTCTTTAGCAAAGTACACTGCAGATAACGAAGGCAGGGTTACTGTTCCATTTTATGTTAAAGGTTCTTTTGAAGATCCGAAAGTTAATTTGGATTGGAATAAGCTGGCAAATACTGCGGCAAAGAAAGAGGCACAAAGGGTTTTGATTAAAGAAGGTGAAAAGCTTTTAAAAGGCCTATTCAACCGGTAACGGGTAACGGGTAATGAGTAATGAGTAAAAGGTAAAGAGGCGGGTAAAAAGGTAAAAGGGTAGAGAGATAATAAAAAATTTACCACAATTTTTAATTTTTAATTTTGCATTTTTAATTGCTTTTAATAAGGGGAATTTATGGAAAAAATAATAATTTTTGATTCGACACTTAGAGATGGGGAACAATCACCCGGAGCATCACTGAACACAAAACAAAAACTGGAGATTGCTCAACAGCTGGCTGTACTTGGCGTGGATGTTATAGAGGCAGGTTTTCCTATTGCCTCAGTGGGTGATTTTGAAGCAGTGTCATTAGTTGCAAAGAAGGTTAAGGGACCTATTATCTGCGGGCTTGCACGTGCATTAAAGAAGGATATTGATACTTGTTTTGATGCAGTCGAGCATTCAAAGAAAAGACGGATTCATACTTTTTTAGCGACTAGTCCGATTCATATGAAATATAAACTTAAGATGACACCGAATCAAGTTTTTCAAGCTGCTGTTGATGCCGTGAAATATGCAAAGAGTAAAACTGAAGATGTGGAGTTTTCACCGGAAGATGCTGCGCGCAGCGAGATAGATTTTCTCTGCCGGGTTGTAGAGGGTGTTATAGATGCAGGTGCAACTACTGTTAATATTCCGGATACTGTGGGATATTCGATACCAAAAGAATTCGGCGAGATTATTTCAAAACTTTTCTCAAGGGTTCCTAACATCCATAAAGCGGTAATATCGGTGCACTGTCATAATGATTTAGGGCTGGCTACTGCCAATTCCCTTTCGGCAATTGTGAACGGTGCAAGACAGGTTGAGTGTACTATCAACGGTTTAGGTGAACGCGCAGGCAATGCATCGCTGGAAGAAATTGTTATGTCTCTTTATGTTAGAAAGAAGTTTTTTAATGGTTTTACAAATATAAAGACAGAGGAGATATCCAAAACTTCGAAGCTTGTTTCGTCTTTAACCGGTATGGTTATTCAGGCGAATAAAGCTATTGTAGGAGGCAACGCGTTTGCTCACGAAGCAGGTATTCACCAGCACGGTGTACTTGCAAAAGCCACTACTTACGAGATTATGACTCCGCAATCAATCGGGCTTAAGTCGTCAGAATTTGTTTTAGGAAAACATTCCGGCAGACATGCATTTGAAAAGAAAGTAAAAGAGCTTGGATTTAAACTTGTACCAAAGGAGTTTGAAAAAGCATTCAATGACTTCAAGGCGCTTGCGGATAAGAAAAAAAATATTTATGACGAAGATATTGAAGCGATTATAGAAAGTGAAATTTCCAGGGAGCAACAGATTTATGAACTGGAAAGTGTTTTTATTACTTCCGGCTCCGAAGTTAAACCGCTAGCTAAAGTAAAATTAAAAAGAGACAATAAACTTTTTTCTGCGGAAGCGTCGGGAGACGGGCCGGTGGATTCCGCTTATAAAGCGATTGAGAAAATCGTTTCCCAGAAATTTAAGCTTGTAGATTATTCGTTAAAGTCGGTAAGTATAGGAAAAGATGCTGTCGGTGAAGCGATGGTGAAAGTAGAACATAAAGGAGCTATATATTTTGGAAGAGGAACTTCTACAGATGTTATCGAAGCTTCAGTTAAGGCATATCTTTCGGCAATAAATAGAATATTAAGAAAGAAATAAGGTAGTACACAGTATACAGTATACAGCAGATAATTTAACTAAGAGCTGAATTTATTGTTTTTATTGATTTTTTAGATAAAATTTTATAAAATACAAATATTATGAATATGACTATTGCTGAAAAAATATTGGCTCAGGGTTCTGGAAAGAAAAGTGTTTTACCAGGTGATTTTATTGAGTGCAATGTGGATATTGCACTTTCTAATGATGTTACCGCTCCGCTTGCTATTGAGGAATTTAAAAAAGCTGGCGGAAAAAGAGTTTTTGATAAAAACAAGATTGTGCTTGTTCCTGACCATTTCTGCCCGAATAAAGACATAAAATCGGCCGAGCAGGTGAAAATTATAAGAGAGTTTGCAAGAGAACAGAAGATAAAACATTTTTTTGAAGTAGGAGTTATGGGGATAGAGCATGCACTACTTCCGGAAGGGGGTATCGTTTTACCCGGTGATATTATTATTGGTGCCGATTCGCATACGTGTACTTACGGTGCGCTTGGTGCATTTGCAACAGGTGTTGGTTCTACAGATGTTGCCGCTTGTATGATGACAGGAAAAGTATGGTTTAAAGTTCCTTCAACTATAAAATTTATTTTTAACGGTAAGTTAAATAAATGGGTTACCGGTAAAGATTTAATCCTTTATCTTATAGGTGATATAGGTGTGGATGGTGCAAATTACAGGGTGATTGAACTTACAGGGGAGACTATACAGAATTTAACAATGTCTGACAGGTTTACCATGTGCAATATGGCTATCGAAGCAGGCGGTAAAGCGGGTATTATTGCACCGGATAAGAAAACTATTGAGTATGTGGAAAGTCGTGCAGAAAGACCGTACGAAATCTATGAAAGCGATAAAAACGCAAAATACGAAAGAGTTATTGAATATGACTGTTCGAAAATTGAGCCTTTGGTTGCGTTTCCGTCTTTACCGTCAAATACAAAACCGGTAAGAGAAGCAAGAAATATAAAGATTGACCAGTCGGTTATCGGTTCCTGTACTAACGGAAGGATTGAAGACCTTCGACTTGCTGCAAAAGTTTTTAAGGGTAAGAAAGTCCATCAGGATGTTAGAACTATTATTTTTCCTGCTACACAAAAAATATATTTACAGGCAATCAAAGAAGGGCTTATCGAAATTTTCATTAATAGTGGTTGCGCAGTGTCTACTCCGACCTGCGGTCCCTGCCTTGGCGGCCATATGGGTATTTTAGCAAAAGGGGAACGAGCGATTGCTACAACCAATAGAAATTTTGTTGGCAGGATGGGACATCCGGAAAGCGAAGTTTATCTTTCAAATCCTGCTATTGCAGCTGCTTCTGCAATTGCCGGGAAAATTGTATTGCCGGACGACCTATAAGAAAATTCGCGGATTGACGCGGATTTCAACGCACCTGCCTGCCGGCAGGCAGGGATATACGCTGATAAAATAGATTTGGATTCTAATCTGTGCCCACCACTAAACCATTGGCGGGTAAATAATTGGTGTTAGAAATCTGTGTAATTAGAAGTTATTGGAGATTTCAATGATATTAAAAGGTAAAGCACACAAATATAGTGACGATGTAAATACGGATGAAATAATTCCTGCGCGGTATCTTAATACGATAGATCCGGGTGAACTAGCCAAGCATTGTATGGAAGATATAGATAAGGATTTTGTAAAGAAAGTATCTTCAGGCGATGTTATTGTTGCGGGAAAAAATTTCGGATGCGGTTCTTCACGCGAACATGCACCCCTGTGCATAAAAGCTGCAGGTGTGTCTTGTGTTATAGCAGAAAGTTTCGCAAGAATATTTTTTAGAAATTCAATTAATATTGGTTTGCCCATACTGGAGTCAAAAGAAGCATCTAAAAAGATTAAAGATGGTGATATACTTGAGATAAGTATTAAAGAAGGAAAAATAAAAAATTTGACCAGTCATCAAACATATTCGGCAAATCCTTTCCCGGATTTTCTTCTAAAGATTATTAGTTCCAACGGTTTACTGAATTATATTAAAAGATAATGGGGTTTTAGGGTTATAGTGTTTTTAGAGTTTAAAATCTTAAAGATTCTAACGCTAAAACTCTATAACGCTATGAACTCTAAAAACTAAAGTATTTATGGCAGTGAGAGAGAATCGTTCATCGCAGAGATTTTCGGTTAAATCGCACGCAGAGTTGTGGAGTGAAGACGGATTAAACATTTTGTATAGCGGAAGATTAATAAATTTGTCAACATCCGGATTGAAAGCGTTTTTTGAAAAGCAACCTGTGGCTATATCAAAAAATCTAAAAGTTAAATTCGGTTTAGAGAAAGCAAGACCGTTTTTCTTTGACTCAGAATTAATGTGGACCATGGAAACAGAAAAAGAAATATATGTTGGGGTAAAGTTTAAAAATCTGAGTTTAGGTGATAAAGAAGGCGTTAGAAATTATTTGCGTGATTTGAGAATTGGTGACAGATACACCATGTAAGAAACTTAGAAGCGGAACAACGCGGATAATAATGGCCGCAGAGTAACGCGGATAAAAATCCACCTGCCTGCCGGCAGGCAGGGATATACGCTAAAAAAAGAAAAGATAAATACAGATTAGAAGAAGCGATTAAGACAGATTAAAAACTGATGAACACAGATACATAAAAAAATCTGTGTAATTAAATATAATAAGTAGTATACAGGGGGAGCAATGTCTAAGAAGTACAAAATTGGCGTTTTGCCGGGTGATGGCGTAGGACCGGAAATTATCCGCGAGGGTTTGAAGGTTTTGGAAGTAGCTTGCAAAAAGACAGACGTGAAATACGAACTGGTTAATTATGATTTTGGTGGTAATAGATATTTAAAAACCGGTGAAATATTACCTGATTCTGCAATACCGGAATTTAGAAAACTGGATGCTATTTATCTTGGTGCAATCGGTCATCCTGACGTTAAAGCAGGTATTCTTGAAAAAGGGCTTCTTTTAAGAACACGATTTGAGCTTGACCAGTATATAAATTTAAGGCCTGTTGTTCTTTATCCGGGTGTGTATACTCCTATTAAGGGCAAAGAGCCAAAGGATATCAATTTCGTGGTTGTAAGAGAAAATACAGAGGGTGCATATTCCGGTACAGGCGGGGTTTTTAAAAAAGGTACTGAAGATGAAATGGCAACCCAGTTAGATATAAATACTTACAAAGGTGTTGAGAGATGCGTAAGATATGCTTTTGAATTAACCAAAAAAAGGAACGCAAAGAAAAGTTTAACGCTTGTTGATAAGGCAAACGTTTTAACATACTCAGGTGATTTATGGCAGAGAGTATTTTATAAGATGGGAGAAAAATACCCGGATATTAAGAAAGACCATGCGTTTGTCGATGCTACTTGCATGTGGTTCGTTAAAAATCCGGAATGGTTTGATGTTATTGTTACAAACAATTTGTTTGGCGATATTATTACTGATTTGGCAGCAGTTGTTCAGGGCGGGCTTGGTGTTGCAGCCGGTGGTAATATTAATCCGGAAGGTGTTTCAATGTTTGAGCCTATTCATGGTTCAGCACCAAAATATACAGGTAAGAACGTAATCAATCCGATTGCGACTATAGCAGCGGGTGCGATGATGATGGATGTTTTGGGTAAGACTAAAACTGCGGAACTTATAGATAATTCTATTAAAAATATTCTTGCATCCGGAAAGATTAAATCGATGGATGCGGGAAAAATGGGATTTTCTACTTCTGAAGTCGGCGATTTGATAGCGAAAGGAATATAAAGACAAGTAACGAGTAATGGGTAATGAGTAATAAGTAATAGGTAGTAAAGAAAATTGAGGTGAGTCTATGGACATGTTTGATAAGTGTTACAAGAGTGAAGTAGTGCAAGGTGCAAAATATCTGATTAAGAATGATTTATATCCGTATTTCCATACAGTGGAATCAGGACAGGACCCTGAAGTGACTGTTGAAGGTAAAAAAATGATTATGATGGGTTCGAATAACTATCTTGGGCTTACTTCTAACTGGCGGGTTAAAGCGGCTGCTATTAGGGCAATTCAAAAATACGGCGTTGGTTGTGTCGGTTCGAGATTTTTAAACGGTACTTTGGATATACATGTAAAACTTGAAAAAGATATAGCAGATTTTGTTGGCAAGGAAAAGGCGTTACTTTTTTCTACCGGGATGTTAACAAACTTCGGGGTATTGTCAGCCATTGCCGGTTTACACGAGTATATTATTATTGATGAATATGACCACGCATCCATAATAGACGGTTGCAGGCTTTCTTTTGCCAAGATGATAAAATTTAAGCATAATGATATGGATGATTTGGAACGGGTATTAAAATTCATAGGTACTGAAAAAGCAAAGTTAATAGTTGTGGACGGTATATACAGTATGGAAGGTGATATCGCAAATTTACCCGGAATCGTTGACCTTGCTAAAAAATATAATTCGCGGGTTATGGTTGATGATGCCCACGGTATAGGTGTGTTAGGTAAGAACGGAAGCGGCACTGCCGCACATTTCGGATTAACCGATAAGGTTGATATTATAATGGGTACTTTTTCAAAATCACTTGCGTCAATAGGCGGTTTTATTGCTGCTGATGAAGATGTAATTTTTTATGTGAAGCATTTATCCAGAATCCTTATTTTTACTGCAAGCTTGTCGCCTTCTAATGTAGCCACGGTTATAGCTGCGTTGCATGTTATAAAAAAAGATTCGGGTAGAATTAAACGTTTGTGGAAAAATGCACAAAAAATGAGAAATGGTTTTAAGGCACTTGGATTTGATACCGGTAAAAGTGAAACTCCAATAATACCTGTGATAATAGGTGAAGATGAAAAAACATTCCAGATGTGGAAAACACTTTATGAACTTGGTATTTTTACAACACCTATAGTGTCGCCTGCAACACCGCCTGGGAGAGGCTTATTGAGAATTAGTATGATGGCAACACACACTGACGAACACATTGATAGAACTTTAGAAGCATTTGAAATAGCCGGAAGGGAACTCGGATTAATAGATAAAAACAGATCGTGGATCAGAAGAAAAAAATTTCATTACAGTATGTTCAATTTAAGGTCTTTACGTAATTGGATGAGTAAAGTCTGGAACTAATAAGTGCAGCGGACAGAATACAGGATACAGGATACAGTTTAAAACAAACTATTCCTTTTGATTTTTAGCTGTATACAGTGTACTGAATCCTGAGTACTGATTTTTGGAGGATAAGTGAAAGTTGTAAGCTACAATTTGCCGGAAAAAATAGATGAATTTATCAAGCTGCCTTTTCAGCTTTATAAGAATACTGAGTATGAGAAGTTCTGGGTTCCGCCGTTAATTTCAGAATTGAAGAAACTTTTCTCAATAAAAAATCCTTTCTGGAAACATTCTAAAATAAAGATTTTTTTAGCGGAAGAAAACGGTAAATTGTTGGGCCGGGTTGCCGCTATTATTGATAATAATTTTATAGAGTTTCATAATGAAAAGTGCGGTTTTTTTGGTTATTTTGATTGTGTTAATAATACGGATGTTGCCAGGCAACTATTAATTGAAGCAAAAAAATATTTAAAATCAGAAGGAATGCAAATTGTTCGCGGACCGATGAATCCTTCAACAAATGATGAATGTGGTCTATTAATTGAAGGTTTTGATTCATTACCTGCTATTATGATGCCTTACAACCCGCCATATTATATGAATCTTATGGAAGATTCAGGTTTTAAAAAGGCAAAAGATTTGTATGCATGGTTGCGTCCTGCAAAGGATGATCCACCGCCAAGAATTGTTAAAATTGTTGAATATATAAGAAAGAAAGAGAATATAAAATTCAGGCATTTCGATATTAAGAACTTTGAAAGGGATGCAAAATATTTTAAAGATATTTATAATTCTGCTTGGGAAAAGAACTGGGGATTTGTTCCAATGTCGGATGAAGAAATTGATTATATGGCGGAAGGATTAAAACCGCTTATAGATACAAGGTTATTTCATTTTTTAGAGATTGATGGTATTCCTGTTGCAGCTACATTAGCGGTACCGGATTATAATTTTGTTTTGAAAAAGCTAAACGGTAAGATGGGACCTTTAGAAATATTAAAATTTCTTTATTGGAAAAGAAAAATAAATTTTATAAGATTGATGGCTTTAGGCGTGAAAAAAAAATATAGAACTAAGGGGCTTGAGGCAATTCTATATTACGAGATACTAATGGCTTGCAGAAAATACGGTTATTCTGAGGGTGGCGAACTTTCATGGACACTTGAGGATAATGATTTAATCAATAATGGTATATCTGCGATGGGCGGTAAAATCTATAAAAAATACCGTATTTACGAATCTGGTCTAAATGATAATTAACAGATATAAAATGTTTTCAAGGAATATACTTCCGCAATCCATCTTATAGTCACAGACTACTGCAAAATATATTATGAATAAAGAATTGATTTCACTCGTTGTTTTTTTACTTGCGTATGTTCTGTTCATAGCATTTCCCCGAAAAAGAACATTAATTTCAATTTCAGGTGTTTTTATATTAATCATATTGGGTATAATTTCGCCGGGCAACATGATTAAATCTGTTAACTGGAATGTAATGGGAATTTTTGTCGGTACGTTAATTGTCGCAGATATTTTTATGGAAAGCAGGTTCCCCGCATATCTGGCCGAAATAATCGTTAACAAAGCAAAAAATACCGCATGGGCGATTCTTTTTATATGCGCGTTAGCAGGATTTATTTCCGCATTTGTTGAAAATGTCGCAACAGTTTTAATAGTTGCGCCGATCGCGCTTGCTCTTGCAAAAAAACTGAAAATTAATCCGACCAATATGATGATAGCGATTGCAATTTCTTCAAACCTGCAGGGGACCGCCACGCTTATAGGTGATCCGCCGAGCATGCTATTGGGCGGTTTTGCAAAAATGAATTTTTTTGATTTTTTCTTTTTTAAAGGCAAGCCGGGTATATTCTTTGCGGTTGAGTTGGGAGCAATTGCTTCTTTTTTTGTACTTTATTATTATTTCCGGAACCTTAAAGAAAAAACAGAGCTGATTGCCCTGGAAAATGTCAGATCATGGTTCCCGACCATAGTTCTTGTCCTTTTAATTTTTCTGCTTGCTTGTTCCTCTTTTATTGACAAAGGTTTTGGATATATGGCAGGTGTTATTTGTATGATAGCCGGATTTATTTCGCTTGTATGGGGCAGCATAACAAAAAAAGAAAAAATCTTAAAGGGACTTAAAAAACTTGACTGGGACACGACCTTTTTTTTGATGGCAATTTTTATTCTGGTCAACGGACTTTCATTATACGGCTGGATTGATAAAATATCGGTATTTTTGTCGGGTATGGTAGGGCAAAATATATTTTTAGGTTTTACGGCCATAGTTTTCGTTTCGGTGTTTCTGTCGGCATTTATAGACAATGTCCCGTATCTTGCTGCGATGCTGCCTGTTGCAATTTCTGTTTCAAATAATCTGGGCGTTGATCCGTCTTTATTCCTGTTCGGACTTTTGATAGGTGCCTCAATAGGCGGAAATATTACGCCGATAGGCGCATCGGCAAACATAGTTGCATGCGGGCTTTTGAAAAAAGAAGGATATTCCGTTAAATTTTTCGATTTTGTAAAGATAGGATTGCCTTTTACATTGGTTAGTGTTTTTGTTTCGTATATTTTTATCTGGTTTGTCTGGAAATAAATAAGGAAATAACATGGAAAAGAAAGAAAAATATTATGTAGAAGGAATGCATTGCGCAGCATGTGCTTTGAATATAGAAAAGGGATTGAAAAAAGTAGAGGGTATTAAAGAAGCACAGGTTAGTTTTGCAGGCGGGACTCTTTTTGTAGTTTATGACAAAGATACTAATGCTGTTGAAATACAGAAGGAAGTAAAAAAACTTGGTTATAATTTAAGTAAAGGAGAAGAACATAAAGAAGAGTCACATATTTATGAAATAATTCAATTAATAATAGTTGGTATTTTAATAATTTCAAGTTATGGTTTTCATTTCATTCAGCACGATTCTTTGATATTTCTTTTTTCAGCATTATGGTGCGGTTATTCATTTATAAAAGCAATTTATCTGAGTATAAGAAGCAGGTTTATAGATGCAGATGCTTTTATGGGTTTGGGTATTCTCGGCACTATTTTTATAAGTGAATACATGGCGGGGACAATTATCGGGTTCCTTGTTTTAATTTCTAGGCTAGTCGAAGATTTTACTACTGAAAAATCAAAGACAGCTATTCAGAATTTAATTAAAGCAGCACCAAAAACAGCACAGGTAATTAAAGACGGGCAGGAAATAGAGACCGAGATAGAGCATGTTAATTTGAAAGATATTGTGATTGTAAGGAACGGCGAAAAAATTCCTGTTGATGGCAGGATTATAAATGGTTCAGGTTCAGTTAATCAGGCAACTATTACAGGCGAATCGGTTCCGGTTGAGAAAAATATTAACGATACTGTGTATGCAGGCACGATTGTCGATTCCGGATTTTTACAAATTGAAACCGAAAGGGTTGGCAGGGATTCCACTTTTGGTAAAATTGTAAGACTTATAGAGGAAGCGCAGTCCAGTAAAGCACCGGTACAAAAAGTGGCAGATGTATTTACAAATTATTTTACACCAATAGTTTTAATGCTCGTGTTAATTACATTTTTAATAACAAGAAATTTTAGAATTGCTATAACGGTGTTGGTTGTTGCTTGTCCTTGTGCAGTTGCTCTTGCTACACCGCTTGCTTTTGTTGCAGCAATAGGTAAGGCTTCACGAAAAGGGATATTGATAAAAGGCGGTATTTATTTGGAAAATCTGAGCAAAACAAAAACAATAGTTTTTGATAAAACAGGAACGTTGACTCTGGGAGAACCGAAAGTTATAGAAATAAAACAATATGGTACGCATAATCAAAGTGAAATTATTGAATGTGCTGCTATCGCCGAAAAATTTTCAGGGCATCCGTTATCAAAAGCAATTTTAGGTAAAGCCGCAGAACTTAATATATCTGTGCCTGATCCAAAAAATTTCCAAGTGGTTAAAGGTAAAGGAGTAATAGCAGAATGTTTTGACCGTAAAATTATACTTGGAAGCCGTGATTTATTAAAAGATGAAAAAATAAATTTTCCTGCAGAAATAAATGATTACATGGAAAAGTTGGAATTAGACGGTAAAACACCGCTTATAGTGGCTCATGACGGTGATATATGCGGAGTTATTACGGTTTCTGATGTTATAAGACCGAATGCCAGGGAAACAATGTTCAAGTTGAAAGAAATGGGTATTAAAAGATTAATTATGCTGACCGGTGACAACGAAAGGACAGGTCGTGCTATCGGCGAATTATTAGGAATTGACGAGGTTTATGCAGATATGCTACCTGAAGAAAAGGTTGAACAAATAAAATCATTTCTTAGCAAAGATGATAAAATAGTAATGGTAGGCGATGGGGTTAACGATGCTCCTGCACTGACCCAGGCAGATGTCGGAATTGCAATGGGTGCTGCAGGGACTGACGTTGCTATTGAGTCATCTAATATCGCTTTAATGGGAGACGACCTTTCTAAAATACCCGAAGCGGTCTTATTAGGCAAAAGAACTTTTAGAACAATTAAACAAAATATTACACTCGGTATGACTTTTAATATTATAGGTATGGGTCTTGCTGCTACGGGAATATTAAGTCCTATGGCAGCGGCCGTTGCGCATGTCCTTCCGGATTTTCTTGTCTTTTTAAACTCCTCAAAGTTGTTTAAATAAGTGCGCAGAGTTCGTCCACCTTTTGGGCGAGATCTCGCCCCTTCGGGGCGGAGACCTACTGGACCGAATGAGCACACAATCCCGAGCTTGTCGAGGGATCCAAAATTTTAAATCTTTTATTATACCTCTCTACCCTTCCACCACTAAGAATTTGGCGGACCCACCCCTCCACTGAGACATTGGCGGGCAAGCGATGGTTCAGTAGCGGGCTACCTTTTTACCTATTTTTTTTGATTAAAATTTTTTAATCTTATTTTAACTTTATTTTAATTATAGATATTCTATATTTATACACAAGTACTACAAATTACGATATTAAATCAGTAGTACATTTAGATAGTGTTAGGGGGATGAAATGAAAAGTGTAAGAAGTTTGATTAGTATTTGTTTGTTTGCCACAATATTTATTACATCTTGTGCGATGACAAAGATTACCGCAGTATGGAAAAGTCCGGAGTATTTTATTAAGCCTAATAAGATTATGGTAATAGCAATTGCAAAGAACCAAGTAAGTAAAAGACTTTTAGAAGACAATTTTGCTCAGGATATTAAAATAAACGGAACAGATGCAATTCCCAGCTATACTATTATACCTGACGAAAAGCAGACTGACGATGCTCTTATCGCAACAAAGATGAAAGAACAAGGTGCCGATGCGGTTCTGATTACAAGATTTGCAGATAGAAAAACTGCATACAAATGCGTTCCGGGTTCCGATTTTTCGAGTAATTATAATATGTGGAGCGGTTATTATCAATATGGTATCGGACTTATGTGTTCGTCCGGATATGTGTCTGAAGATGAATATGCGATTATGGAAACTAACCTGTATGATGCCGGCAAAAGCAATCTTATTTGGTCAGCCTCATCAAAAACAGAAATTTTAAATTCAGATGCGAATTTCATTAAAGCTTATGTAAAATATATTGTTAAAGCTTTGGTTAAACAAAAAGTGTTAAAGTAAATAATAATAGGTAAAAGGGCAAAAAGATACGTTGTTCTGAGCTCATAAAGAAAAAATATGTTAAAAAGAAATAAGGGTTTAACCTTACAGAATAAATTAAAAATAAAAAAAAATAATCCGATATTAACGTTTACAGCTAAGAATACAGAATCTGATGAGATTATTGTATTGACCGGTGCAATAGGTAAAGGTAAAATTAAAGTAAAAGCGTTGAATAAATATTTGTTAAATTTAAGTGATTTTTTAAAAAGACTTGGATAAAAGAGGTGGATGATATTCACCTCGGAATACTACTTCAATGCTTTAAAAGTGGAGCCACACCGACAGGAGTCGGTGGCTTTTTGCGAAGGCTGGGTAAAAGGAGAACCCTAATTCTAACCTCTTGACGCTAATCCCTGAATCTAAACTTTTCATTAGAATATTTTAATCTTATTTTAATTATGTTTTAATGTTAAATATTGTAAATTAGTACATATTAGTAAATAATTGACAAAGGAGGGAAAATGCTTAGAGAAAACATCTTGAAGGAATTAAACAAACAGATTCACGCAGAATTGTATTCAGCATATTTTTATCTTTCAATGTCTGCATTTTTTGAAAAAAAGACTTTGAAAGGTTTTGCAAGTTGGTTGAAAGTTCAGGCACAAAAAGAACTTCAGCATGCAATGAAGTTCTATTATCATATAGTTGAAATGGGTGCTGACGTAGCAGTGTCACCGGAAAGGTGGGCATCACCATTAGAGGCTTTCGATGATGTTCACCAACATGAACATAGAGTTTCGGGTTTAATAAACGAACTTGCAAGTTTTGTAAATAAAGAAAAAGACGATAAAACAAAAGATGTTTTGCAATGGTTTTTGAAGGAACAAGCTGAAGAGGAAATACGAACTAACGAAATTGCACAAAAGATAAAATTTGTTAAAGAAGGAAAAAGCAATTTATCAATACTTGATAACGAGCTTGCAGCAAGTGCTGTAATGTGATATGATAGTTAAAATCCTAACAATCTTCAATCAATATTATTGATTATGTTTTGAAAAGGATAAAAATAAATTAGATCAAAAATATTTTTCTGATTAAAAAATGTATAAAAAATCAATTATTATTTGCGGTCAAGCAGGACAGGGAATACAGACTGTATGCTTTATATTAGCAAAAGCTATTGCACGGTCAGGTTATTATGTTTTTGCCTGGCAGGATTTTCAATCCCGTATCAGAGGCGGAGAATCTTCTTCTCGGTTAATATTAAGTGATGAGCCTGTTAGATCGTTGCCGGGAGAATATGATATTTTGGCATCACTTAATAAAACTAATACGGAAATGTATTTACCTTTACTTAAAAAAGATGGAATCGCGTTGGCTGAAAATGAAACAGATAAAAAATTTTTGAGCATACCATTTCAAAAATTTGCAATGGATATTGGTGAAAATAAAATTTATACCAATGCCGCTGCTATCGGGTCAATTTGGGGAATTGTCGGGTTACCTATAGAAAAAATTGAAGAAGTGTTAAAAAATGAATTTACAAAAAAAAGTGAAAATGTTGCAAATAAAAATATTGCTGTTGCAAAATATTCATATGATTGGGTGCAAAAAAATTGTAGTAGTTGTGTGCAAAAGATTAAAATAATAAACGACAAGCCTAAAATGGTTATGACTGGGAATGAAGCAATATCCCTGGGAGCAATAGCGGCAGATTGCAGGTTTATGGCAGCGTATCCTATGACACCTTCAACTGGTATAATTACTTATCTTTCAGAAACGGCACATGAAACCGGTATATTGACTGAACAGGCGGAAGACGAAATTGCATCAATAAATATGGCTATAGGCGCAAGTTACGCAGGAGTAAGATCTTTTACTGCAACCAGCGGCGGCGGATTTTCTCTTATGGTTGAAGGACTTGCTTTGGCAGCTATGACAGAAACTCCTTTAGTTGTTGTTTTAGGCCAGCGGCCAGGCCCTGCAACAGGACTTCCGACTAGAACCGAACAAGCTGAACTAAATTTTGCATTGAATGCAGCACATGGTGAATTTCCAAGATTTATATTTGCTCCTTCAAATCCTGTAGAAGCTTTCAATCTGATAATAAAGGCTTTTGAGTTGAGTCAGAAATATCGAGTTCCGGCTATAGTATTAACTGATCAGTATCTTGCAGATTCTTATTGGACTGTAGACGATTTTGATGTAAATAATATTAAGATAAATGATTACTTTACAAAACCAGAGGAAATAAAAGGAGAGTTCAAGAAATACGCACTAACGGATGACGGTATCTCCCCTAGACTAAAACCCGGAGAAAGTGAACATTTGGTTGTAGATGATTCCGATGAACATGATCAATACGGTCATATAACGGAAAGTTCTATTATAAGAAAACTTATGGTAGAAAAAAGATGGAAAAAATATTGTTTGATGGTAGATGAAATGAGGGTTATTGTTCCAAACGATATTAATGAATCGGATGTTGTTCTTGTAAGTTGGGGTTCAAATTACGGAGTAACTTTGAAATCTGCAGAAATTTTAACATCAAAAGGTATTAAAACTGTGATTATTAATTACAGCGAAATATGGCCGCTTAAGGTCCCGGCTGTTCTTTTAAATAGAGGAAGAAAATTTAAAATAATCGTTATTGAAAATAATTTTAACGGACAATTCGCTAATCTGCTTGAGAAAGAAGGTGTAAAAATAGATAATAAAATTTTAAAGTATAACGGCATGCCGTTTACTGAAGATGAAATAACAATATTGATTTCGGAGAAATATGGGAAACGCTGAAGATTTTAAAAACAATGTCAGTTCTGCTTGGTGCCCCGGATGCAGTAATTTCGGCATATTAAGCGCTTTAAGGAATACTTTTGTAAAACTTAATTTAAGGCAACAGGATATTGTAATTACCTCAGGTATTGGACAAGCAGCCAAACTTCCGCATTATTTGAATTGTAATGTTTTTAACGGACTCCATGGCCGCATCTTACCGGTTGCTACTGCAATAAAAGCTGTGAATCCAAAATTGACTGTTATTTCTGTGTCAGGAGATGGTGATATATATGGTGAAGGCGGCAATCATCTTCTGCATGCTTTTCGCAGGAATCCGGATATTACCGTACTTGTACATAATAATGGAGTATACGCACTTACAAAAGGACAGGCATCGCCGACAACTGAGCTCGGAGTAAAAACAAAGTTGCAATTTGACGGAGTAAAAGAAGAACCGATGAATCCTCTTGTCCTGGCAATCGCAATGAATTGCTCGTTTGTAGCAAGAGGTTTTGCGGGAGATTTGGACTTTTTATCCGATATAATTGTTGCAGGAATAATTCATAGAGGATTTGCACTTATAGATATTATTCAGCCATGTTTAACTTTTGGTGTTCATCAGGTTCCATGGTATAAGGATAAAATTTACAGATTGACAAAAGATTATAATCCGAACGACAAAGAAGCAGCATTAAAAAAAGCAGCTGAAGATGGCGACAAAATAGCGACCGGAATTTTTTATGTTAACAATAAACCTACTTTTCCGGATATTACTGTCAACCTTGCTCAAAAACCGGTAATTGAGAAAGATGTATTAAAAAAATTATTAAAAACTTTTGAATAAACCCCGTTAGAGATTAGTCAGTACAGTATATACATATTTTATAGTATAAAAGATAATAAGATTCACAAAACCTTTTAATTTAACCGGAAGCATTTTTCAAACGCTTCCTATCTCTAACGGGGTAAATAAACACAGGAGAATATTTTATGAGAGAAGTATATTTTGAAAATCATTCAAATACAAAACTTGATGAGCAGATTTTTGCCGAGATGTTACCTTTTTTAAAAGAAAATTATGGTAATGCACAAAGCATGCATTCACTTGGCAATAAATCAAAAGATGCTATGGAAAACGCGCGCAAGCAGGCTGCTAGTTTAATTAACTGTAAAGAAGGTGAGATCTATTTTACTTCTTGTGCTTCAGAGTCGAATAATTTGGCAATTAAAGGTATCGCTAAAGCAAATCAATTAAAAGGAAAACATATAATAGTTTCGAGTATCGAGCATTTTTCTGTACTGTATTCGGCACGCCGTCTTGGCCAAAATGGCTTTGATATTACATATCTTCCTGTAGATAAATATGGTTTTATTTATCCTGAAGATTTAAAAAAAGCAATTCGTGAAGATACTATCTTAGTTTCAATCCAGCATGCAAATCCCGAAATAGGGACGATCCAGCCAATAGAAGAAATATCAAAAATTGTTCATCAAAGAGGTATTTTATTTCATACAGATGCGGTTTGCACCGCGGGTGTGATACCGGTAGATGTAAATAAATCGGGCATAGATTTGCTTACTCTTTCCGGTTCCCAATTTTACGGGCCTAAAGGTGCAGCGGCTCTTTATATTAAAGATGGAATAAAAATTACTCCGCAAATTGACGGCGGTATTCAAGAAAATGGAAGGCGTGCCGGAACAGAAAACGTCCCCTGTATTGTAGGTTTTGGAAAAGCATGCGAAATTATTAAAAAAGAAATGGAAAGTAATTACAAAAAAGTTATCAATTTACGGGATAGATTAATACAAGAATTACCAAAAGCAATTGATTTTGTTTATTTGAATGGACCTATAGAAAAACGTTTGCCAAACAATGTTAATTTTTCAATTGAGTTTGTTGAAGGTGAAGGGATGTTTCTTTTTTTAGATCAGAGAGGAATTTATCTATCAAGCGGATCTGCATGTACGTCTAAATCACTTAAAATGTCGCATGTTTTGTCTGCGGTAAATATAGACCCGGCACTTGGTCAGGGTTCTATTTTGATGACACTTTCTAAATATAATGATGATCAGGATATAGATTATTTTCTATATGAATTTCCTTCAATAGTAAAGAAACTAAGAAATATGTCGCCTTTGTATAGTTATTTTGAAAAAACAGGTAAAAGACATGCTGCAGGACCCGGAACTGATTATGAGCATGAAGAAGCACACCATGAAAAAGAAGTTTGCGAATAAGGAGAATTATGGCTTTTTATTCTGAAAAAGTTATGAATCATTTTCAAAATCCGAGGAATGTCGGGGAAATAAAAGATGCGGATGGAATCGGCGAAGTCGGTAATCCTGTCTGCGGTGATATGATGACTTTTTATATAAAAGTAAAGGATGATAAACTTGAGGATGTAAAATTTAAAACATTCGGATGTGGCGCTGCAATAGCGGTATCTTCCATGGTTTCTGAAATAGCAATCGGAAAAACTTTAGAAGAGGCAATGAATATTACTAATGCTATGGTGGCAAAGGAATTGGGCGGACTTCCTCCAAATAAAATGCATTGTTCTAATTTAGGAGCAACAGCTCTGCACAAAGCAATTGAAGATTATAAAAATAAGCAAAAGGAAAAAAAGTGAAAAAAAAGTGCAAATGTCCTTTCTGTGAAACGGAACTGGTTCAAGGTTGTTTAGAACCGCTTTTCTGCCAAACTTGTAATATAGAAATAATTAAATGCGAAAAATGCGGAAAGATTTACAATTCGAAAATAAAAGAATGTCCTTTCTGCAAGAAATAATATGAAAGACAAAATGACAATAGTATTATTCTCCGGTGAACTTGATAAAGCGATCGCAGCTTTTACTTTAGCTACAACCGCTGCTGCAAGTAATATGGATGTGTCCATTTTTTTTACTTTTTGGGGACTAAATATTTTAAAGAAATCAAGATTTACAATAACGAGATTTCAAGGACCAATTCAGAAAATGTTCAATTTAATGAGTACCTCAAAATTACCGCTCTCACGCCTAAATATGTTTGGACTTGGTCCTTGGATGATGAAAAGACTAATGAAAAGAACAGGAATGGCATCTCTTGAAGATTTGATGATATTAGCAAAGCAATTAAAAATAAAATACATTGCATGTACCACTAGCTGCGGAGTATTGGGGCTATCAAAAGAAAGTTTGGCAGGTGTCGTTGATGAATTTGCCGGTGCTTCCTCATACTTGAATGAAGCAAAAGATTCAAAAATAAATCTCTTTATATGAAAACAGATAGAATATTGGATTGCACAGGGCTTTTTTGTCCTATGCCTATAATTAAAACCAAGGTATTGCTTGATACTATGAAATCTGGGCAGGTACTTGAAATAGATTCCGATGATCCCGGTTTTGAAAAGGATTTAGCTGCATGGTGTAAAATGACTGGTGAAAAGTTTGTAGGAATTGAAAAAGACGGTTCAATTTTAAAAGGTTATGTTATTAAAAAATAGAAGTTATTTGAGTTGACAATTTCAATTATTTTGGTAGAATATTTTGAGGTAGGGATAGGTTATGAAAAAAATTCCAATCGAATATCACAAACCCGAAGAAGCAGTAAAAGAAGAAGGAACTTATTATTGCCACATTTGCGGAACTGGGAGCGGCATAGAAGAAACTAAATTGAAAAAGGGTCAAAAGTTGGGTGAATGTCCAATTTGCGGTAAAACAACTTTGTGGATAAAAAAGGATAAATAGATTAAATGAATATTTTTAAGATAAGCGAAATGGTTGAGTTCGCAATTCAAATAGAGAAAAACGGGGAAAGTTTTTATCGTGAATCAGCTAAAAAAATTGCTCACGAAAAAACAAAAACTCTTTTTATAGAACTTGCGAACCAAGAGGTTGAGCATAAAAAGATATTTGAAAGTTTTTTAAAGAAAGTGGAAAATTATAACCCGCCGGAGGCATTTAATGAAGATTATTTTATGTATCTTAGGGCATATGCAGATACTAAGATATTCAATAAAGAATTTTCAGGAATAAATAAACCGGTTGAAGCTTTACAATTTGCCATAAACATGGAAAAGGATTCAATTTTATATTATACCGAATCTAAAAATTTTGTTTGGGATGATGACAAGAAAATTCTTGATAATATTATTGCTGAAGAAAGAAAACATTTTATAAGATTATCGCAATTATTAAAAGAACAAAACTAGGGGCGCAAATGAATAAATATTTATTATTATTTTTAGTTTTTATATCGATAGTAACTTGTAGTTGTAAAAAATCTGAGATTAGTAAGAGTGCTGATGAAACAAAAAATTTGACGGTGTTACCGGATTCTGATATTGTTAAGGATTTCATACCTCCTCAGGACGAGTATAATACTGTTTCACGTTGTCCTGTTTACAAAGAAAAAGTAACAGTAGATAAAAATACTAAAGCGGTACAATATAAGGGTAAAACATACTATTTTTGCTGCCCCGAGTGTGTTGCAGGCTTTAAAGCAGAACCAAAGAAATATATAAAATAATAAAAGACAGTAACGGGTAATGAGTAACGAGTAATCCCGATGTATCGGGACAAGTTGGGTAAAAGGTTATAAAAAAGGCAGGTAAAAGGTAAGAGGTTAGAAGAAAGGATTTAAAATTTTAACCTTTAACTTTTAACTTGTTTGTTTGGGGGTAAACATGGAAAAATGGAAATGTACAGTATGCGGCTGGGTATATGATCCTGCAGTTGGAGATTCTACTCAAAATATAAAACCTGGTGTTAAATTTGAAGATTTACCGGCAGATTGGGTATGCCCGGAATGTGGTGCAGCAAAAGATATGTTTGAAAAAATATAGTGAGAACGTTGTCGTCAGACTTCGCCGAACTCTGGCGAGAAAAAGTCATCAATGTTCTCGATTACACTGATTTTTTAAAAGCTATTGCACATCTGCCTGCCGGCAGGCAGGGATTTTTAAGATGAATTTATTATAATCAGGAGAATATTTAAAAATGAAAAATAAACACAATCAATCAAAAGCAATTCAATTACCGCAAATTCAGGAAAAAATGATTTCGAAGAGGGGAAAAACAGTTATTTCTATTGGAATCGGTCTTCTTATAATTGGTTACTTAATATTAACAAAAACAAATCCACAGGGCGATAATTGGGCTAGTATCATTTCTCCGTTTCTTCTTATAGGTGGCTATATAACTATCGCAATAGGCATAATTTCGTAAGATAGGGGCATTCAATGTTATTTTGTGTACTGTGCGGTAAAGAATCAAAAAAGGAAATGAATTGTCAATTAATGGGTACCAGGATCTGTTCACAATGCTGTTTTTCGATCTCAAGCGGTAATAAAATGATTGATAAAGTCAGAAAAGAAAAAGGCCTGCAAAAAGAAGATATTCTCGCCAAATGCTTATCCTGCACTACTGAAAAATAAAATAAATTTAGTAAATTCCAGACGGTAAATTACATTAATTTGTAATTTTATTCGCTTTTTCCTATCCTTTTTTATACAAATCAGTAATCAATTCCTTTATCTTTTTTCCGTTGAGGTTAATCTAGTAACTTAAATGTACCGCGGGTTCTATACTCACGGTGATTTGAAGCTTCTTTATTGACTTATTTATATAGTGTTTAACATTTAACATTGCTTATTTCCTTATTTTTGTAATTAAGTTAGTGTTTTCTATGATTCCCGGTTTTAAAAATGGTTTTTAAGTTGTAAGAATTAGCGAATTCCTGTCTTTTTTGAGCAATATTTTTATAATTTGTCGATAGTAGATTAAATTATTTCATCGTTTTTAGTGTTTTTCCTACCTCTTTTTTTGATAATTTGCTCTTTGTCTTCCGTCTTTTATTTATGTCTTGTTAATGTTCCTTGTCTTTTACGGAAACTTGCCAAATTTTTAATATTTTAATTTGATATCCTGCCAGGGAGTCTTGTGTTGTTCCATGGTGTTTTGATTTTCAGCATATTTCAGCCAACCTTTTTCGAAATTTAGCTTACTTCTTGCCAAATTTTGCATTTCACGGTTAAAGCCATTTTTATGGCTTCCATGGTCTTTTTAATAGCAAAGAATTTGCCAGATTTTTGGCAAATTTTAGCCAAATCATTTTTGTGATGTTCCTACCCTTTCCGGTCATTTAAAATAAAAAATATTTTTTCGGCAAATTTTGAAATTTTTAGCAAAATTTTGGGAAACTAAAATATATTAGAGTGCCAAGTCATTATTTTCAATATAAGTTATGATATACAATACAAATAAGCTCAATTATTGGCTATATTCTAATAATATCTATACATTTTATAACGGTAATAAATCTTAGCAGGCCCAGGCCAGATATAGTATATAAGTTAACATAAGATATCTTATGCGAACCAGTATCTGAGGGAAAAGGGTCAATTTTGAGATGTAATTTATGATTATAGACAGGATATTTGGCTAATTTAATTGAAATATTTGGATAGGTATCCTATATAGATTTGGCTATGCTGGCAAGAATAAGCTTAAAAAACTATTTGTATTTGAAGATCTCTACAAATAGCTATAAAACGTGAGCAAAACGGGCTAGAGCGGTCTCATTGATCGTATCCGGTGTAAAGAAAGAGTCGCTAGCAAGCTAAGCAACTACTACATCAAAGCTATAGAATAACCTTGAATGATAATAGCAATTTGGATATAAAAAATGGGTATAAAATAAGTAATTAGATAAGTTTGATTGCGGCTGATTGTTTTAAGCGGACCAGAATTCTTTAGGAAAGTTCTTATCGGGATGGTTAAATGTTATTGAAAAATGATATGGCCATCTTTCAATTTCTACACATTTTTGTTCTGCAACAACTACTAATTCGATTGTATCCCCTACTTTGGTTCCGATTGATGAAAGGTTTATAGCAAGCTCAATTATGCCTTTTTTGCCAACCATAATTTTATCTAATTTAGCATCATTAAATGTTGCAGTATTGTTTTTAGCGTTGATAATTATTTCTTTATTATCAGGTTTAATGAAAATTATTTTGAAAATAGTATCTTCAGGATAAGGATAACTGCAGTCAATTCTAAAGTAAGCATTAGTTTCATCAAAACCCCAATATAACGCTTTAATTACAGTAGCGGTTTGTTGCATTGCGCCGCCTGAATTAATAACATCATAGAAACCTGAGTTGTACCATTCGAAATAACTTGAAATCTTTCCGTCAATTTTAGGTTTAATGAAATCAACAGGATTTATAAAATTGCCGGTTTCCCATCTTTTTTTAATAGAAAGATAAAGATTGTCCGGTACTTTTTCATTTAGAAGTTTATAAATATTTATAAGATGTGCCCTGAATAGCATGTCAAATTCAGCGTCATTCATTGAAGAATGGTCTCCGCCATACCACCAGTTCCAATCGCTTCCTTCTGCAATATAAAGTTCCTTCCATGCTTTTTGGATTTTTTCAGGAGGTGCTGATTTTGATCTGCTTTCTAAAAATATTCTGGCTTGATTGAGATAGTCCCAAGCGGTATTGTCTTCTGAATGTCCAATCCATATTCCAAAGTTTCCGTTGATCCAAGAACCGGGGAATATTCCTTTAAGTTCGTCTTTTGGAGGGAATTTTTCAAGATAATCTGAAACTGTAGTTGTTATATAGCCGTTTTTTTCTGCATGTGAAAGTTTTGTATAAAGTGCATTTAAAAAATCTATACCATCGTTAGGATAATATTCCCAGCAGTTTTCACCGTCAAGAATTATGCTTACAAGATGCTCTTCATCATCTTTTCTAAGAGATCTTTTTATACTACAGAGCCTTTCGATAAAATCGTCAGCAGCAGCTTCCGGATCCATTTTGTGATATACAAAACCAATTAGATCCGAGAGTTTGTGATCTCTAAAAATAACATTTACTTTTGAGTTATTAACGTTTATTCTGTATGGTTTATATAGAATTTCTTCTATAGGTTCTTTTAAATCTACAATAGTCCTGAATAATATTTCTTCATCGGTAGCTATCCAGTTTATATTGTTTTTTGCAAACATAGGAACTATTTCAGAGGATACAGAACCTTCTGATGGCCACATGCCTTTCGGTTTCCTGTTAAATATTTTTTCGTAAAGTTCAATACCATTTTTTATTTGTATTTCTGCATCTTCAGGTGCATGAAATCTTGTTCTGGGAAGTGTAACTTGAGGCATTCCGATCTTTGCAATATTAGTGTCAATTAAAAGAGGCAAGATAGGATGGTAAAACGGAGATGTTGTTACTTCTATTTGGCCTTTATCCTGCAATTCTTTGTGTTTTGGAAGGACAAGATTAATAATTTTTAACATTTCGTCTAAAAGAATTTGTTTATCTTGTTCGGTAAAATTTTTTCCTTTAAGAAATATTTTTTTTATATTTTCGTTTTTTTGCCTGAAAGAAGGGTCTATCCAGGAAAGATTAAACCATACGATTAAATCTAATATATCCGAGACACTGAATAATGGCTCAATTCTTTTCAAATAATCATCCGATACTAACCATCCGCGTCTTCTAAAGAGCTCATTATATGCCGGATAGGGTTCTATCATGGTAGAAGGATTTACCATAAAAAAATTCTTTAATACAAAAACTCTATCGTCTTTAGAAAGTGTTTTTGTTACTTTACGGGAAATAGTTAAAAATTCATCACTTGCACATTTTGAGTAATCAATTATTTGTTCCATTAAGGAAGGTGTTATGTTAAAGGTTTGTCTTATACAAGGGTAATTATCCAATATTGCCGCGATATCATAATAATCCTTAGTGCAATGTAATCTTACCCAAGGAAGCAGATACTCGCCTGTTTCAGGATTTTTATAATATGGTTGATGTTGATGCCAAACAAATGCTATATATAAAGGTTTCATAGTTTTTGCCCAGTACGAAAATGTTGTAAATATTACTTTCTTATTATAGTTAATTTAATAAATACTATAATCTACATTTTCTAACTGGGTTTGCATAAAAAAACGATCACAAGGATTATCGAAAAGAAGACTACGGTGATTAAATCACTATAATCATTATTTAAAAATCTGTGTAATCGTCTTTATAAATCTGCGTAATCAGTAATTCTATAGATAATATCTTATTCCAACTGAAGATATAAATCCTGAGGAAGTTCCAAATTGACTTCTGTTATTAGCATTGCTGAAACTTAAACCTAATTCTGTTCCGAAACCGAGGTTACTAAGCCCGGTCAGGAAGAATTCTATTCCAAAGCCGGCACCTAGAGTTAACGATGTGTCATTCTGACTATTAACGTCAAAAGATTCTATGCCGGCTAAACCATAACTGTATACACTTAGATTATCTTCCTTTTTTAGAACCATTAATAATTTTGCACCAATATCAAAAATTGTATTGTCGCCAAGTGAAAAACCAATCAATCCTTCAAAACCTGTATTTCTGGTTGCCCAATGACGGATTGAAAGAGAAGTAATACCTAAATTGGATAACTGGTTATTAAAGCCGATACCTGTTCTTGAAGGTCCTTTTTCCATAATACGTTTTGCTGTATCTTTAGCATCACCGGAACTTACTAAACAAACACTGATTAACCCAACCAACACTGTAATCAAAATTGACTTCTTCACTTTTCCCCCCTATAATCGCTAATTAACACTGAATTATCCGCGTTAATCCCTGCCTGCCGGCAGGCAGGTGCGTTGATCAGCGTAAATCTGCGAATTCTCTTAAAATTTAGCTGAAATAGACCAGCCGAGTTTATTAGCAGAAATTTTCTTGGTTATCCCTTCTGTTTTTAATATTCTTAACGGTGAGAATTTTCCGTACAGAAGATTTATTGAACAATTTTCCGTATATTTATAAGATGCCATTATATCAAACTCTTCACCTAAATAACTTTCCTGGCCTGAGAGTTCAGGAGAATCAAGCGAAAAAAGAACATAATAATTAAAATCCATATGCAGTTTATTATATGGTTCAAAACCTAAACCAAGTAAAGTTGTGTGAACTCCCTGTCCATCCGCTTTAAAATTTTTCAATCCGCCGTAAAAATCGGACATAGATGCACCAAAATATTCTCCATAACCGGCACGTTCTAAGCCATCTGTTTTGTGACCGTATGTGGGATCAAACCCTAATCCATTGTTTTGCCCGGAACCAACTGCATATTCCAGATTTACCGATGTTGTACCAAGCCGTTTTATTTTAGAATAAGCGGTTAGACCGACAAGATATGATATCCCGGAATAGCCTCCGCCGGCTTTTATTATTTCTGCTCTATAATCAACACCTTGCTTGAATCTGCCGTCTGCACGAAGTGATATAAAATCTTTCTTTAATGGTGAAGACGAATTTTCAACAAAATAGTAAACCCTGAAATTATAATCATCATCATAGGTCCAATTTCCGCCTATTGAATAAAGGTCTTCACCTTTTTCATTTGTATATTGTGTTGCTGATGTTTCAACCCGCTTTATTAAAAAAGTATCTGCCCTAATATTTACTAATGGAATAGTCCCTTGTAATCTTAGAGCGTCAAAACCTAGTCCGTCATCATCCACAATTATTCCCTGGCCTATTTTTACAGGTTGTCTTCCTACAATAAGATCAATAGGATAATCGTTTATTTCTTTAAACTTTACAAATACGTTTTCTATCTGAGGGGTATAATTTATAAATGTAATCGAAGATTTTACTGTTGTAAATTCTTTGCCGAATTCTTTGCCAAAAACTCCCCTGCTGAATAGTTTAAACCCTGCAGATACATTGTTTTTAAGATCGCCTTCTATATAAAATCTGGATTTTTCGTATAAGTATGTGTTTTTAACGCCGGATGTCTTCCCATAATTTGGATTTGAATAGGAAACTCCGCCGGTTTCAATTTCGCTTCCTATTCTTACATCTGAAAATAAGAAATTAGAAGTGGTTAATATGAATAGTGTCGGTATTATAATATAGAATCTTTTCATTTTATTTTAAATAATTATACTATTTTTTCTATTGAAAATCAAACAAAAAAGAAAGCCCTTAATTTAATTAAGGGCTTTCAATTCGTGTTCAACAAATCGTATTTTTAGAATTTAACTGTTGCTGATAACGAAAGGTTGCGATATGTTGATAAATCGAAAATACTTGCATTTGCTCCGAATACGTCTGAAGATGTATCAAGGAACGCATTGATAGCAACTGTCAGGCTCGGAGTTGCATCAAACTGAAGTCCATAAGAATAATATACGCTATGACTTTCAGCGTTTGTTATTGATTCGTCAGTTTGTGCATTTGTTGTAGAATCTGTTCTTGTTTTTGCAGTTTCTCCGGTAGGAGTTGCAGTAGTAGTTCTACTTGTTGCAACTGTTGTTGTTTCAGATGTTGTCTGGGTTTTTGTCAATATGTATTCGGTTCCGGCGCGGAATGTGAATTTCTTTGAAAGCGGAATTTCAACACCAACAGGAACTCCGAAATTTGTTGTGACTACTTCGGTTAATCTTGTTCCGGTCTGTGATGTCGTTTGAAGCCACGAACCCTCACCGTTACCGGCTATTGACATACCTATGTCGCCTCTTCCTGTGATGTATACGTTTGTTTCAGAGATTGAACCATCTACTGGACCGGGTCTGTTTGCTAATATCTGAGCCGGTGTTGTTCCGCCAACAGTTCCCGAACTGATTGCTGCAAGTCCGTCATCATACGTAGTAGTTTCTGATGTGTCACTTGTAGTATCAAGATCTGTTTTAACTGAACCTCTTTGAATATAACCAGCCAGGGCTAGTTTTAAACCTTCAAGGGCTTTCATTTCAACTTTTACACCTAAGTCTAAGTTTGAGTTTGTTGCAGTTCCCTTAAATGATACTGCTTGTGCTAAATCTCTTTCTATAAAACTATCAGCAGTATCTGAAGTTGTACCCGCATATAAAATATGAGTTGTCTTTACATATTCACTTGAAGTTGCTGTGGCATCGATATCTTGAGGTACACTACTGAAATTAACAAGACCGGTTACATCATATTTCGCAAATTTCTTTTTTGCTTCAAGTCTTAATAAAACTCCGGTTCCTGTTCTGTCATCTGAAAAGTCAGCCAAACCTTTATCGTCATGTGTCCAGTTATTTGTGTTGTAAATGTCACTGGCTAAATTTGTATTTGTTGTTAGATTGGTTTGGTCCATGTCAACATTGTAATTACCTGCTCCGCCGCTCTTAATAAGAATTGCGGTACCGGTATTGAAACGTTGGTTTGTTGCTAAACCGCCTGCTGCGGTTGAGACAAGGATATCTTCTCTGGAAGTAGCTGTAACAACATTCTGTTCCCAAGATACGTTGCCTTTGAATACATCAGCTCCGTTTGTTGCATTAGAAAATCTTAAACCTATACCTGCATCAACATACAAATCATCAGCTATGTTAAGTCTTGCTTGTGGAAGTACGTCTGTTGTTGCTGATGAATTTTGGTCGATTTCCTGGTCTGGGTATGTAAAGGTATAAGTAATTGATTCTGTTGCGGTTGCGGGTCTTCCGCCGTCATTTACTGCTCCATTAGCTGTTAAATATCTGATTCCGTAAGATTTTGAACCTTCAGATGTTAAAATGGTTGAATCTGAATTCCTATAAAGAGAGAGACCTATGGAAAGTTTATCCATTAATTTATACGCTGAACCTAAATTCCACTGAGTAACAAACCTATTTGTAAAATATTTTGTATCTGAATTAGTAGTTGCTGCTCTGTCAATTACTGGTGCAGTTGGATAAACAATTGTATATGCGTTTGTGCTCCATATGCCTTCTGATTCATTGCCGTTTACAAGATCTAAATTTTTTGTAGATGTTTTTCCACCAAAATTTTGGTAAATAATACCGGATCTTGATTTATCGTTATTTGTTGGATTACCGGTTACTCCAAAAGTAAAGTAACTGGTATCGGTTATATCACTCGTTGATCCAAATCTGAGGAGTTGGTTATAATTAACGATATCGTTAAAATTACGGATATTTCCCCAATTTGTATAAAGAGCGTTACCCGAGAAATCTAACAATTCTACCGGTGCTGCACTGATAATATCAAGTTCGTTATAGAACATACCGCGTGTTGCGCCACGTTGATATGAACCGATATTTTCGGCGTTTGATAATGGTACAAATGCAAAGGCAGTTCTTGCCATTAATATGACCATCACCATAGTTAGTAATTTTTTCATTTTTTTCCCCCTGTGTGAGTTGTAATGCGTAGTTCTTAATAAAAACAACAGAAACTAGCATTATGTGTGTTTGGTAAAGTTTTGTTTTGACTAAACTTTGCCAAAATTTTACCTCAGGCCATTTTAGGGTTTTTCACCTCCTTTACGGCTTAAATTGAGGATTTTTTAATTACGACTTTTATATTCAATTTTAAAGGAACTTTCTCAAACTAACTGAATTTTACAAAATTATGAGCAATATGTCAATAATTTTCTATCTTTTTTATTTTTTTTTAATAGCACAAATTAATGTTAATTTTAAAATATAGCTTCAATTTTGATTAATTATTGGTTTTTCCAATATTTTCAATCTTGCATCTGCCACGGTTTTATAAACAGTTGTAGGATTTAAGCTTCCTACAGTTTGATAGTAGGAAATTGCGGATTTTAAATCACCAATTGCTTCATAACATCTTGCCATCCCGATTTGTGCTTCCGGAACAAGATAATGTGCCGGATATTCATCTACAATTTGTTTGAATGAATTTATAGCATCCTGATATTTTGTTGCATTTTCATAAGAATTAGCTATCGAGAAAATAATCATAGCTCCCAAATCTTCTTTTTTTCTTAGTAAGGTTAAGGCTTTTTGATATGATTTCACCGCTTCTTCATAGTTCTTTTTAAGATAAAATGCTTCTGCTTTGTAAAAATTTGCGAAACCGCCTTGTATGCCAGAAGGATGTGTTTGAATTATTTGATCACATAACTGTATTGCTTGATCGATGTAACCCGCTTTCAAATACATTGATGCAAACCCTGTTTGTTCCGAAGCGAGTTCTGAAGCTTTTTTTAACCTATTTGTTGTGACTACAGAAATAGCTATCACGATTACTAATACTATAATAGCTGCTATTACAGTTTCTCTATGTGTTTTAATATAGAGAATCGACGTTTCAACGATGTGTTTTAGAGGATCTTTTTTTAATTCATCTTTTACCCATTGTCTTGCCATAATTTCATCTCCTTTATCCTGCTGCCTATGGCGAGCCTCGCCCCTTTGGGGCGGGAGCTTTTCAAGGGCAGTCGAAGGATTATTTCTTTACCAGTTTATAAGCATTTTTTTGAATTTCTTTGAAATCATCGGAATTCAAATGTGTTTCTTTCAAAATATTTTTTATTTTGGTTTTATTTAGCAGGTTTTCAGGTTGATGAGTGTCGGTATTAATAATAAGTTTTGCCCCGTATTTTTTTGCAAGTTTCGCTACATGCGGGTTTCCCTTTTTATGGCCGTTTCTTGTGGTTATTTCAAGTAATACATTATTTTTTATAGCAAGTTTGACATCTTCTCCGGTTATAAATCCCGGATGGGCTAAGATATCGCAGCCGGAAAGGATAGCTGCTTTATTTGTTCCTTGAGGTACAGGTTCAACCGGTGATTCACCGTGTACTATTACAATTTTTGCACCCAATTTTCTAGCTAGCTTTACTGCCTTTTTTATGAGTTCGGGCGGTATGTACGTTAATTCACAACCGGCGATAACATTTATTTTGTAATATTTTTTTAAATCATTAGTTATCTGCTTTATATTTTTAATTATAAATTTTATGTTTGAAAAATCGCAATGGTCTGTAATAGCAATAGTATCATAACCTGCGGTTTTCGCACGGCTGACTAATTCACTAGGAATTAAGACACCGTCAGAAAAAAATGTATGTGTATGTAAATCAATCATAATTTTAAATTCAGTACTCAGGATACAGTATACAGGATACAACACAAGGCTTTGACTTTTAACTGTATTCTATGTGCTGTATTCTGTGTACTGCTTACTTCAGTGCTCAGGATACAGGATACAGCACAAGGTTTTGACTTTTAACTGTATTCTATGTGCTGTATTCTGTGTACTGCTTACTTCAGTGCTCAGGATACAGGATACAGCACAAGGTTTTGACTTTTAACTGTATTCTGTGTACTGTTTACTGTGTTCTGTTTTTGAATACCCCTGAGAGGATTTGAACCTCCGACAACCGGTTTAGGAAACCGATGCTCTATCCAGCTGAGCTACAGGGGTATCTCACTCGCAACGAATTTTCTCAGACCCGCTCGTCCGACCACCCTGTCGTCCTCGCTTTAATCGTCGCTCCTCAAGGGTCTTTGGAAAATTGTTGCTTCGCTCAACATCAAAAAAATAAGGTTTAGGAATTGTTTCGTCAGCCTGCCTACCGTAGGCAGGCACACGGTTCCCTGGTGGGACCGTCCCCACTCGTCCCGCTGAATGCGTAAGCGGGACTCCGTGAGGGCATTCCTCAACGACTCCCTCACTCACCCATCAAAACCTAAAAGAAAATTGTTGCTTCGCTCAACAATTAAAAGCAAAGGCGTTCTGATGTTTTGTTGTACTGAAGTTCTATAGAACAGCAGAACCATAGAACATTGTTTTATGCAACGACTCCCTCGTTCACCAACTTGTCCTGAGCGTAGTCGAAGGATTGCTTCTCTCATGCAATCGTCTTTAATCTGTGTAATCATAAAGTTGTTAAAATTTTTAACAACTTTAATATTTTATCAAAGAAGTTATTTCATAACCTTTTAATTTTTCGTATGGATTTAGAAAAGAAAGTTCAATTAAGAAACAAAGTCCTACAACTTTTGCGTCAAGTTTTGTTATTAAAGAACATACAGCTTTTGCCGTTCCGCCTGTTGCTAAAACATCATCAACTATTAAAATATTTTCACCGGGTTTAACAGCATCTTCGTGAATTTCAAGAATATCTGTGCCATACTCGAGCTGATATTCCTCTTTAATTGTTTTGTACGGAAGTTTCCCCTTTTTCCTTATTGGTACAAAACCACATCCAAGTTTTAATGCAAGTGCAGGACCAAAAATAAAACCGCGGGATTCCATTGCAACAATTTTATTTATTTGTTTGCCTTTATATTTTTTTGCCATGTTATTAATTGCTGCCTTAAATCCTTTCGCGTTACCAAGCAGAGGAGTTATATCTTTAAAGATTATTCCTTGTTTTGGGAAATCAGGTACATCTCTAATTAACTTTTTGAGATTCATTTTCTACCCCCTAAATGAGTTATTTATAGCAGTTCCGACTTTGTGCGATTGTATTATGGCGCGATAGTGCAATTGTGCAATGTGTGGTTAGATTGATCTTTTAATATAATAATTTATCATATCATCCGCCCCGTAGGGGCGAGACCTCGCCCAAAGGGCGGGCACAATCCCGCTATCCCACGATCGCACATCAACTATTTTCCATCTCATCTTTTTCGAGGAATCTTAATTTCATTACCGCCTGTTTTATTTTTTCAGATGCTCTTTCTTCTATTTGACGGATCCTTTCCCTGGTTAATTTCATTTTTTTCCCTGTTGCCTCGAGCGTATGTGGAAGTTCATCCATTAAACCAAAACGCATTGCTATTACTTTTATCTCTTTTGGTGAAAGGTTTTTTAAAACGGTTTCCATCTGTTTTGTCACCTTAAGATATTTTATGAAAACAGTTGGGTCATCTTTACCGCCGTCAGAAATTATGTCAGATAAGGATACACCTTCATCCTCATCTATTTTCATATCGAGCGAAGTTAGTGATTTAGAGACCTCAAGGTTTTCAAGAAGTCTTAGAATATCTTCAGGCGAAAGCTTAAGTTTTCTTGCTATTTCTTTAGGTGTTGGGTTTCTGCCAAGTTTTTGTTTTAAGATTTCAAATTCGCCCAACCATTTTCTTAGCCTTGCCATTATATGTTCCGGAATACGAATTGTTTTTAATTGTAAAGAGGCGTAACGTGATATATGTTGAACTATCCAGAAAGTTGCATACGTAGAAAAATAATACCCTTTTCTAATATCAAATTTCTCTACGGCTTTCATTAATCCAAGATTACCTTCTTCAATTAAATCTAGAAAAGGTATTCCGGGCTTATAATATCTTCTTGCTATCGGTATAACAAGACGGAGATTGCCTTCGATCATTCTTTTTTTTGCAAATTTATCGCCTTTTAATATTTTTGGAATTAGGACTTCGACTTCTCTTTTTGCAATTTTCGGAATTTTTTTGATTGTTGAAAAATATAATTTTACAGGATCTAAAACATCCATAGTTTTTACCCCGTTAGAGAATGTTGTAAAGTGTTTCTGTTAAACTTACTAAATTTATCTTTACATTATATATCTACATTCTCTAACGGGGCATACCTCCTTAAAAAGTTATGTTAAAATCAGGATAATTTATCTTATTGATTTTATTTTTTGTTATTTTGATATCGTTGATTATTGCATAAGGATGTTTTGTTTTTAATGTGCTAACAAAATTTTCTAAAATTTTTTCTTCACCTTCCGCTAATATTTCAACATTGCCGTTATCAAGATTCTTAACCCAGCCGGTTATTTTAATATTTTTAGCCGCGCGTTCAACAAAATATCTATATCCTATTCCCTGTACCTGACCACTTACTATTATAATGTAACTGAACATAAAGAGACAATTAAAAGTTAAAAGCAAAAAGTTAAAATTAAGTTTTTGTGGTTTTATTTTTATTCGTCTCTTTTGACTCAATTTTAATTTATACTTTTTATTTTGACTTGATTTTTGTATATCGGGGCGACTGGACTTGAACCAGCGGCCTTACGGTCCCGAACCGTACGCTCTAGCCAACTGAGCTACGCCCCGAATAAAAATTGAATATGTCTGGAAATTTTTTCGGGGTGACAGGAATTGAACCTGCGACCACTCGCACCCCAAGCGAGTGCCCTACCACTGGGCCACACCCCGAAAAAATTTCCAATAACCTTAAATTTGCCTTTGGGGTGATCCCGATG
>Ga0208246_1000249_pt1 | contig 49116 bp, 44 predicted proteins | sample RifOxyD2_FD_184039 | JGI IMG/M metagenome (GOLD analysis project Ga0208246, IMG submission 184039) | Soil microbial communities from Rifle, Colorado - Rifle Oxygen_injection D2 (SPAdes) | ecosystem: Environmental > Terrestrial > Deep subsurface > Rock core/Sediment | place: Rifle, Colorado... | reverse complement strand
TGCCCGGGGTTGCGTCCGGCGCTGCGCCGCGGCTCGTCGGTTCACGGTCAGGCGAAACATCGCCTCGCCGGTCTCGATGTCTCGGACTGAAGCAGTTCAGTCCTCGCTCCACCTCGACCTTGCACCGTCCGGCGTTCGGCCGTCGGTCCGGTCGAACGATCGGACCTCGGCCTCACTTTCAACCCGTTCGATTCCCTTCATGTCCCAAACACAAAGACGACCGACCGAAAGGCCGCTCGTCTTTGTGGCAGGGGCTGTAGGAATCGAACCCACGACCGAGGTTTTGGAGACCTCTGTTATACCATTTAACTAAGCCCCCATAACACATCTTTTGTAACTGATTTTGACCCAACTGTCCACTACGCAAAAACGGCGACCTTAGTCCCCGTCTTGCCTCGACCCATCTACTTCGTTTCCTTATGGGCAATATGTTTCTTGCACCACTGACAGAACTTAGACAACTCCAACCGAATAGCTTTGAGTGTCTTTTTATTCTTGTGAGTCCGATGAGTCACACGTCCACACTGACCACACTCTAATTTTACGAGATTGTCTTGAGACATAAACTTTTTACCAGTCCATTACGACACGCGGGATATTAGCAGGTCTGTCCACATCTGTCCAGACTCGTGCCGTTACTCTTACTCTCAGATGGAGCCACCTCTGGGGTTCGAACCCAGGACATCCAGTTTACAAAACTGGTGCTCTAACCAGCTGAGCTAAGGTGGCATGGTGGGCAGGCTAGGATTCGAACCTAGGAAGGCTGAGCCAGCAGATTTACAGTCTGCCCCGTTTGACCGCTCCGGAACCTGCCCTCTTAATCGGCTTGCGTCCTATGCCGCCTAGACCTAGAGAAGTGAAGCCCGCCCAATCCTTTAAGGACCAGCGGACATGGAGCCGACGACCGGACTTGAACCGGTGACCTACTCCTTACCATGGAGTTGCTCTACCAACTGAGCTACGTCGGCATGAAAATCATGCCATTTTATCCTTTTTTCACTGAATCACACCTATTCTACTCACGCTTCGGTTCAAGCGCCAATATCCTTTCTTGTAACACTCTCAACTTTTGATTCTCAGGATTGACCACACGCAGACGTTCCAATGCCGCTATAGCCCTATCCTTATCGCCGTCCATTATACATGCCTCGACCAGCAAATCAAGATACCTTGGATTGGACGGCTCGAATGACAATGAAGTCTTTAATCCAACCTTGGCCGCACCCCAGTCATTGCTTGCACTGCAGACATGGCTAAAATTGGCGAATTCACGGGCAATTTCAGCGTGCTCTGGTGCTCCGGCCACACAAGTCTCGGCAAATGACTCCCGTTTCGGTACTGGCACACCATGCGATTCGGTCACTGATTGACCACACAACCTCCGAACCAACACCCTAATCAAAAAAGCGTAAGTTTCTCTAGCACGATCCCACTTTTTAGTGAACAAATAGAGCTCGCCTAGATCACGGTACACATCCTCATTCATCTCGTCAAAAGTCAGTATCTCAATCAACTTCTTCTCTGCTTCGCCAAACTTCTCTTGTTCAACTAGCTTGGCTGCTGACTTACGCAGACGATCTATCCTGTTTTGACGTTGTTCGGGTTTAAGAGGTTGTTCATTCTTAAACTGACGATCGAGAGTAGTAAGATGATGTACTAATCGACGAAAAGAATCACGTAGACGAGTAACTAGTGGTGACAAAAATTTGAGTGTTCCTACAACAAATTTCTTAGCTGCACGACTGACACGCTCGTCCATGATCTGTTTTTTACGAGCCGAATTCTGAACCTGAGGCATCGATTCGGTCTCAATCAGTGTCAACTGCGGAAACTTACGAACAAAAATCAAAGCCATGATACCTGCACAGACAATAATTATCGCCAGCAAAACCAAATAAAAAAACATAGATATCAAGAGCGTGATGCTATCTCTACTAAACTCATAAAATTATCAGCGGTTAACGACGTACCACCAACCAGAGCACCATCAATTCCTGAACAAGATAAAAATCCAGAAAGATTAATGGTATCAACTGAGCCTCCGTAGATAACGGTACAAAATTTATCGGCCACGGCTGCAGTACACAATTCATTTAGTGTCTTACGAATCAATTGAGCCGAGGCTATTACATCCTCTGACTCAATCATTTGTCCGCTACCAATCATCCAAATTGGCTCATAAGCCACAATAAAATGCTGACCATTGTGAGGTTGACGAAAAGCATCAGCTAAAGCTAAAGATAATTGTTGAACCAATACTTCCTCACGTCGTCCATCATCCCTCTCATCCTCGGTCTCTCCAATACAAATAATAGGTGTAATGTCCTGAGTCAGTAACGCAGCAACCTTACGTCCGACCATTTCATCGGTTTCACCTAAATACTCACGACGTTCCGAATGTCCAACCAGACAAAAAGAGCAACCTAGTTCTTTTAAGTTAGCCGGGGAAACCTCTCCGGTATACGCACCACGGTCTTCCCAAAAAGAATTCTGTGCACCTAATAACAAATCTGATCCACGAATTACTCCGGCCACCTGACTTAATACTGGCCCGGACGGACAAACCACTATCGATGTATCAGTTTTAATTAAAGCCAGGCGTTCTACTAACTCCTGTGCCAACGAACGACTCTCGTTGATCGAAAGCTGCATTTTCCAATTGGCAATCAAATACTTCTTACCCATAAATTGAAGAGTTACAATTCTTTGGTCGTAGCCAAAAAACTTTCTGGACTATCGAAAGGACCAATGACCGACATAGCCAAACGATTACGATTAAATATCTTCTTGGCTACACGCTGAACATCAGCTCGACTAACCGATTTTATCTTAACTAAACGTTCATCCGGAGTCTCGGTTCGTTTGGTTAATAACTCTTGTTTAGCAAACCAATCTGCTAGACGACTTGAATCCTCCAGAGCCAAAAGCGTCCTACCTCTAATGTATTCTTGTGCCAGTTTGAGTTCTGCAGCCGTGACACCACGACGAACCAGTCGCTTGATCTCCCGGAAGGTCAAACACAAAGCTAGTTCCACTCGTTCCTTAGATAGCCCAGATTGAATAGTTACATCCCCAATATCTTGATAAGGATTAACCTGCGAACGAATAAAATAACACAGACCTTCCTTTTCTCGTACCGTCGTAAACAACCGCGAACTCATCGTTCCGCCTAGAATGGTACTCATGACCTTGGCGGCTGCTAAATCCGGATCCCCATAAGCAAACGCCGGAAACGAAATTGCCACCTGAACTTGCTCGGTGTCACGTTTTTCAATACGAATACGTGGTCGACGAAAACTGGCTCGAGCTAAATCAAACCGCTCATAACCACGACCACTACCACTGGCTTTGACTTGCCCAAAGGTACTCTCAAGTAGATCGATTGTCTTGGCTTCATCAAATTGCCCAGCCACCGCCAGGACAGTTCGCGACGGAACATAATAACGATCACGCAGTCCAAGCAGATCGGTTCTAGACAATCCAGAAACCGACTCGACTGTACCACCAATGCGCTGACCCAACGGAGAACCGCGATACAACTCTTCCTCAACCAACTCTTCAACCAACATCATCGGGTTATCCTCATACATTCGCAATTCTTCAAGAATGACCTGACGTTCGGAGCCGACATCAGTCGCCCTAAACGACGAATGATAAATCATGTCTTCAAGCATGTCGACCGCTAATCCAATCTGACCCGACTGCAACTTAATATAATAACCGGTGTAATCTTTAGAGGTGAAGGCGTTGTAGTCGGCGCCGACCGAATCCAAGTCACGCGAAATGTCGAGTGTTGCCGGTCGACGAGATGTACCCTTAAACATCATGTGCTCAATAAAATGTGAGGCACCAGACAACGCTGCATTCTCATACCGCGAACCAACTTCATACAAAGCCAAAACGGTCACCGCTGCCGTATCGGCATGTGGGACCATCATGACCCTTATTCCATTTTTGAGCCTTACCTTTCTAAAACTCATGAATCTGTGTCGAAGAATTATTCCAGTACTATCACCACCTCAACCAATAGTGACTAAACTTTAAAGCGCGCAACGCTCGCCGATCAGGTCGGACAACTCATCAATCGCCACTCGTTCCTGGGCCATGGTGTCACGATCACGAACTGTGACCTTGCCATCTTCGGGTGTATCAAAATCTACAGTTATGCAGTACGGCGTACCAATCTCATCTTGACGACGGTAACGACGACCAACTGAACCAGTTTCGTCGTACTGAACCATAAACCGTTTGGATAACGTCTTGCGAATCCCCTCAGCCAACTCGGTGAGTGGCGCTTTCTTAGAAAGCGGTAGGACAGCCGCCTTGATCGGTGCAATAGCCGGATGAAAACGCAGTACGGTTTCAGTCTCCTTGGCTGACTCAGTGGTAGTAGTCCGACCACCATCGATCTCCTCGTAAGCATCAAGTAGGAAGGTTAACACTGATCGATCCAATCCCAATGCCGGCTCAATCACGTACGGAAAATACTTCTCGTTGGTCTCCTGGTCACGGTATGACAGGTCCTGTCCGCTGAACTTGGAATGCTGCTTTAGATCAAAGTCAGTCCGATTAGCACAACCCCATAGTTCACCCCAACCCCATGGATACTCGTATTCCAAATCTACCGTCCGTTTGGAATAGTGCGATAACTTCTCCTTAGGATGCTCATAAAAACGCAATTTATCCGACTTTACTCCAAGCTCAACAAACCAATCTAACATAAACTGCTTCCAGGTCTCGAACCACTCCTCATCCGTGCCTGGTTTAACAAAAAATTCCATCTCCATCTGCTCAAACTCACGAGTACGAAAAATGAAATTGCCGGGTGTAATCTCGTTACGAAACGACTTGCCAACCTGGGCGATGCCGAACGGTAGCTTGCGGCGCGAAGTCTGCAACACATTGCCGAAGTTGACGAAGATACCTTGAGCGGTCTCCGGTCGCAAATAAACGGTCGAAGCTGCATCTTCGAGCGGACCAATCGACGTCTTAAACATCAAGTTAAACTCACGAATGTCAGTCAGCTCACCACCGCACTCCGGACACTTTAAATCCTTAATACTGATCTGATCTTCCTTCAAGCCAGGCATACCAGCGATATGCGCTTCAACTAGATGGTCAGCCCGAAACCGCTTCTTGCAACCTTTGCAGTCCACTAGCGGATCAGTGAAGCCCTGCAAATGACCAGACGCTTCCCAAGTCTTGGGATTCATAATGATAGCTGCATCAAGACCAACAACATCAGCACGACGCTGAACTATAGCTTCCCACCAAGCCCGACGCACGTTGTTCTTAAGTAGGACACCCAATGGTCCATAATCATAAGTCGAGCCAACACCACCATAAATTTCCGAACCAGGAAACAAAAAACCACGTCGTTTAGCTAAAGAAACGATTTTATCCATCAATCCTTCAGTCATATTTTTATCGGTCATATGGCGAAAATGTAGCACGAGCCTGATGAGGCGGCAAGGCGAGAGTTGAACCCGAACTGACTTGGTTGTGAACCAATTTCGTGACCGATAATTAAATAAAATTAACTGATTTGACTGAAACTAAAGAAAACGAAAAGCCGCCCAGTGGAAGAACCCACCGAACGGCTTATCAAGCCTACTTTTAGTGACGTGTCGTCAAAAAAATTCCGACACGTCAATCTCGATCTCGGCGGACCGACGAGCTCGCCGATCCGCTTCATAAACGACCCGGACCCAACTGACAAATTCAGCCGGCCGTGGGCAGCAGACCGCCGCCAGCACCGCCATGCTGGACCCGAAAGCTTTGATCGCTAGCACGTACTGCCGCCGCGGCTCGCCAACGATCAGCCCGCCCTTATATGGGCGAACACTGGCGGTCTCCCAGCTAGACTGGTCCACGGTCCGAACGACCGCCGCCACCAAAGCTGCCAAGGTCTCCCCCGGCTCCAGGCCGATCTCAAAGACCCGACCTGACGCTTCGGGTCGACGGGTGGCCTGCCGTTCCGAAATTCGCATTCCTCTCCTCCTTCTGCCGACCAAAAAACACAAAACTCCCGGTCGACGATATGGAGACGGAATCCAGGGTAATCCGCTAGGGATGCCTGGACGAGACGTTTCCATTGGTCCATCTTCAGCCTGAGCCGATGATGGCCAATTTTCACGTCGAGCAACAGCACTAACCGGAAACCGGTCGGCTGAAGCCTGTCCCCCTCCATATCTCCGCTCGGGAGCAACTGGTATTTTTGATTCGGTTATAAAAAACTCCTGACCAACGAACTGGAGACGGAAGATTTAGGGTAAAATCCGCCGAAGCAGACGCCTAAACCTAGGATGCTCTAGTCGAGAGCTGTCAGCCGGAGCCGACTTCAAACGACTTCACATCAACATCGCACCTTCCGGACAAGCTCGGTTGGTTAACGATGGGTCCCCCTCCATGTCGTCGATCAGGAATACTTTTTGATCAACAAAGCACTATAACAGATAATATCCATTTTGTCAAGGATCTCTGGTGCTAATTGTAAAAATTAACCTAAAATAAGCCAGATTTAGCTCATTACTCTAGACTAAAAATGTAAATTACAGATAGTCAAATCTAATTTATTACTAAAATTAGTAAATCCAGTTTCTGGGCCCATGTGAGACTCAAGCTGGTAAAAAAAAAGAAAACCCCCTTTTCAAAACAGGGGGGTTATAGAGATGGGTTGGCCGCTGATCTCAACTACCAAAGTTCACAAAGCTCAGGTCGTGCATCCTCAAGATTAAGAAAGGTCCGCTCGGCCTTCGGACAATAGACAACCTTAAGTCTGGCTACTAAATGACCATTAACACTGATTTTTGCGCCAGCAGGGTACACGTTCGGATCTTCAATGGTCACAAAGCCCTCAATGACTAAACCGAGCAGTTCACTCAACAAATCAGTTATAGCTTGAACATGTTCTTTACGCTCATTATCAGACTCAGGCAATCAAACTTCTTTTTTCTCCTCTACCCTTACATCTACCATGACTAACTCCTTTTACATCGTTAGAAACTACATCGTTAGAACCATAATGTCAAGACTAAAAACACGGACCGTTACCGATCCGCGTTCAACCCCCTTAAACTAATAACTGGCTAGATGGTCATGATTTCCTTTTCCTTCTCCTCTCCAATCTCCTTGATCCGATCATTAAACTGAGCAGCTACTCGGTCAAGATCCTCAAGTAGCCGGTACTTATCATCTTCAGGAATATCCTGCGCCTTAATTTGACTCCGTACTTCCTCCCGAATCTGACGAATCGCTATCCGTCCATGTTCTAGTCTCTCACCCAAGAGCTTTTTCATCTTCAATCGACTCTCCTCAGTCATTGGCGGGATGATAATACGAATCACTGTTCCAGCTACAACCGGATTAAAACCTAGGTTAGCCTCAATGATCGCATGCTCAATATCTTTAACGACCGACTTATCCCACGGCTCGATTTGAACTGTATGTGCGTCCGGAATGGTTATACTGGCCAACCCGACTAGGGTAGTTCGACCACCATAAGCCTCGACCGACACATTCTCAACCATAGCTGAACTAGCTCGGCCAGTGCGTAATGAAGCAAGCTCTGTCTTGAGATGTTCGATTGCTCGATTGAAATCCGAACTCTTCCCGGAAACGATATCATCTGGCATAACGTAATTCTGTAAAAATCGAATTACTATTTGAACTTAGTTACTCCCATATAAAGCACGGTTGAATTCATATTGTCAACCATGAGAGCAGTGGCAGTTCGAGTTGTTGGCATGGTCTTGGGCACCCAGTTAATACCACCATTCGACGTACTATAGAAAGTTGTGGCTGTGCCGTAATAGATGTAACTCGAATCTTTGGGATCGACTGCCAACGTATAGACAGTCGTACTCTTAGGTGGAGTTAGCATCGGGATCTTCTCCCAATTGTCACCATAGTCTCGCGATCGAAGTAATCCGTAACGACTAGCTACAATCACAACCGCTGGATCACTCACTCCCAAAGCTAAATCGGTTACTAGTTCAGTACTGCTCGAAAATTCTTTTTTGTGTGCTTCACTCAAATACTTCCAAGTAGCGCCAGCGTCATCTGATCTCCATATACCATCACTCTTAGTGGCGGCGAAGATACGTCGACCATCAGAGGCAACCAAAGCGATTTCGACCACCGAACTCTTGAAAGTTCGAACACTAGACCACGATCGTCCACCATCTGAACTCCTTAACACATCACCACCATCGGTTGCCACCCAAACTTGATTCGGATCAGCACGATCTACCTGCACCGAAGTTAGACTGCGCTCCTGTCGTGGATCAAGATAAGAAACCTCCCAAGTACGAGAACAATCCTCAGTTCGAATTAACCGATTGCTGTAGGCAGCAAAGACAACACATTTATTTTTTGAACTAACAGCAATCGACGACACTCGTCCCTTGCTCACCTGAGCTGGTTGCTGCCAAGATTCCCCCCCGTCGTAAGTATAAAACAGTCCATCATTAACCGTGCCAATATAAACAGCGTCCGCAACTTGCGGGTCTTGAGCAATAGCCACGATATCAAATGTCGAAATCGAACGAACCTCGTCACCTACAGTCGGAATAGCTGACTTCTGAGTCCAGCTATCACCACGATCCGAACTTTTAAAAATCCCCCCTTCGCCACCTACAGATGAACCGCCGTTTGATGAAAACGATACACAACCTACACCAAAGAAAATTAAACTTCCCAATAACGGTAGTAGAATGACAGATGTTCTACGCATGGTTTTATGGTCACTTTAGGCTGGGTAATAACTCTGCGGCGACTGCATAAGACGCCGCCAATGGGTTGATTCTAGCACGGCGACAAGGGAGATGCGACCTTTGTTAGGTCTGCACCTGGTTATCGACTACAGTGATAAAACAAAATTTTGAAGTACAGCTCGCGGACCAACATTACTATCAATTTGTCGCTTAGACTTTTGCAACACCTCGGCTGTAACCTGCGGATCGAAATTTGAAGCTGACCATCGTCTGATACCGTCAATGGCGTCAAGATGAACTAATCGCTCAGTTTGGCTATAACGAAAAAGCAACACATCACGCAACAACTCGGCGGTCAGATCTAAAAAATTTCGTGTGCGTTCCTGTGCATCTTGAAAGGGTAACTTCTTGGGTAAAATTTTTTCGATGATCTGCCATCGGCTAGCATAATCGATACCAAATAGGGTCAATAATTGATCACGTTGCTCACGCATCTCAATCAAAAACTGAGGTTCAGTGACATAACGAATCGCCCGCGCCGGACAACCGTCAGCTAGTCGTGCTAGTAACGAAGCGTCAGAAGATAATACTCCCATCGCAGCCAATCCATCTCTAATAATTGATGTAGCTACTCGCGGTAAATGAATCTCCTGACAACGCGAACGTACTGTTGGCAGAACCGATTCAGTATCTAGAGCTGTCAGTAAAAGCAGGGTCTGTGCATGCGGCTCCTCCAATGTCTTTAAAAGTGCATTACCTGACTCACAATTAAGGTACTGTGCATCACGAATGACCGCCACTTGCCAACCACCTAAAAAAGCAGTCCGTGATAGACGACCACGCAAAGCCTGAATTTGATCAATGGCGATGACCGTGCGCGGTTTGCTGGTCTTGGGATCTAGTCCACGCTCGACCAAGCAAAAATCGGGCTGTGACTCGAGCGTGTCGGTGTCGAGTAGGTGGGCGGCTAGAGCCCGGGCTAAGCCAAATCGACCGCTCCCCGCCCGACCAGTGAGTAAGTAAGCATGAACGGCTCGATTACTTATGAAAGACCGTTTTAGAGACTCAAAAATTGCCTCATGTCCCAACGGGACTGGGAATGAGGTAATCTTCAATGTCTTAGCTGGAACGGAATCTTGATTCATATGCCACTACTTTAATTCATTGGTCCGATTTGAGACAGAGACCACCACCGAAACAATGATTAGCTAATAAATGACTCATTTTGATCAATTTTTTATTTATAGGAGCTAGACCGCAAGATATTGACAAAACGAGCTCAAAGCGCTAGATTCCTCAGTCATCCATGAGGGTGGATGGCAGAAGGAGTGAGGAGATGGCGCAGAAAGCTAGATACCTGGAACTAGTCGATCACCCGCTGGTTGTCGGAGAACTTCACAATATGGGCTGTGAGTTATCCGAAAACTTCCAGGACGTCGTAGTCCGATGCGGACCAGGTGGTCGGCTGGATGGCCGCCAAGAAAATGGCTGCTGGACCCAAACTGGGGTCAACGACCTGGAGGATGGCATTATCACCATCCTGGACAGCGAAGGTCCAGACGAAGAAAGAGGAGAAGATCCTTGGGAAGGCTTCAATGACGAGGAGGAGGAAACCTCCATCATAGAGAACGAACCCTCCACCGATCCCATCTTGGCCCGAGGGCGAAAGTGGATCACGGAAAATCGCCGTCACTAGGACAGCGACCACCTTCATCCCTCAAACTAAAAGCCCCGGCAGACTTATTCTAACCGGGGCTTGTGTTTAAACACATAAAACCCTGACCTCGTCAGGTCAACCAAATCGATATATCCCCTTGACAGTCTAAATCCACTAAGCTAAGTTGTGGTTGGTGCGGAGGCGGAAGAGGACGAAGCACAGCAGCCGTAGCAGCGGCCTAAAAGGAAGCACATATCCCGCTCTCGAGTTTGACTTCCCCGCGTTGGGGAATCGAGAATCCGGAAAACCTTCCGCGCTGGAGACGTTCGTCCTACCGTCACGCCTCCGCACCAAACCAGCACCTCCTTTCTTCCACCCCCAGACTAGTTCTGGGGGTACTTTTTTACCCTAAAAAATGAGATATAAAATCGGCCAATCTGCAAATACCTGAAATCGCAATCGTGCCACATGTTGTAGCCAGATAGAAACCCTTGATGATTTCGCTTATTTCGTCTAGCGTAAAGCCACTGTGGAGGCGATCGGCTTGAGATTGAGGAGCTGTATCCGTACGTCCCTCACGGGTACTGGTTTAACGGGAGTCACCCCCCGTCTCGTTCACCTCAAACGAGCCAAGGAACCTGCTTCTCTCTCGTCACCGTCTCCACCTTCTTCTAGAACCAAAAGTGCCACGAATTATTCAGTGGCACTTTATTTTTGCTCAAAAAAATCCGAAGAGTGGTTTATGTCAGTAATTTCTTTTTAATTCATTTCCTTACTATTTATCCACAGGGGCAAAAAACGCTTGGCATTTTTTAGCTAAGTAGCGCCAAATTAATCTAAAAGTGTCAGAAAGTTGACACTTTCTTAGTCATCGCCTACGGTCCGAGTACCCGCGGGCACTTTATAAAATTAACGCGTTCGGGCGACCAATAGAACGGGGCGCCCACGCCGGTCAGTGTTATGCAACACGTTTCCGAAGCCATATCCCAACTGATTGCCCATCCCATTTGCTGTGAGGTGCGTAAAAAGTCGGACGATCAGGAGACGGATAACCAACCCGATGACGAAACGGTCGAGGAATTGGCATTTGTCCAAACTGTGAATCGGACTATTGGACCAAAACTTGACCCCAATAGAATCCGTCGGGCTGAACAGGGTGTCGGACGACTTTACGGTTGCCGAACCAGACAACTACGTCATACCGGTAGTGAAACAACCGTTTTCCCGAACCAAGATCTAACCATAGATGCCTATGCAGACGATCAAGGAAACGAATTTTGGGTCGACTCAGAAAATGGAACTGTCTTACAGATGGGTCCGGAATCGGGTCGCTATTCGCCGTCACACGCGACTGAGGAGGAGAATACCCTTACCGTTCACGAGCTAAGAGAGTTAGCAATAGGTATAATCGAACGCCAAATGCCGACTTTTGGATTATTGCTACCAGTATTCCATCCGCTTGAGGCTAATGACCGCCGTAATGTTTACTTCTTTCGTTGGGAAGATTTATCTGAACCGTTATCCGAGACTGAGCTACCACCATTCATACAGGTTGGACTGTATGCAGATGGTCGTTTGGCCAGTTTTGCTGATACCTTATCCGGGACATGTAAGCACTTACCTGGATATCGTGGACCAATTCTCGACCTGCCTTCCAGTTGGACTAAAAACCGAGCTGGAGGAAACAACTAATCCATGTCGATCTTGTAACCGACGAAATCAAAACCAATCCTAAACCTGAATATCGGTTTAATAATCGACAATTAAACAAAAGCCGGCACATGAGGGAGAGCCGGTTTTTGTTATCATTTCTTTATTTTTTAGAACTTCTCGATCTGGAATGACTGATTGACCGTTGTTCATGACGGACCAATTTTCTAACTTCGCCTACAAACTGATCACCTCGATCAAACTCGTTTATGAACAAGCCAAAACTAGCACAGGCCGGCGAAAGCAGAATTGTATCATTTGATTGGGCCAAGTTAGTCGCGCTCTGGACGGCCTCAGCCATCGAATCAACTAAAATGACCTCGCCACGGAAACCGGCGGTCTTGAGTGCTCGTTCCAATTTTGGTGTAGCTGTACCTCGAAACAACACTACCGACTTAACCAGACGTTTAACCGTCCTCCCCCACTCTCCATATTTCAATTTTTTATCCGCCCCTCCAGCCAAAAGAATTATCCGTGATGATTTTTGTGTAGCAAATGCTTCTATAGCCCTAATCGAAGCTTCGGCCACGGTAGCTGTAGTGTCATTAATGTATTTAACGCCACCAACTTCACCAACCAATTCAAGTCGACCTGGAACACCGTAAAAATTTTTGATTACTGTAGAAATAATTCGAATTGGCACACCAGCCTTACGAGCCGCTGCATAGGCGGCTAGTACGTTCGATAAATTATGATTACCAAGAAGTGGTATATCAGATACTGACATGACCGACCGTTCGATTCCTTGTTCACTCAAAACCACCTGCCCTTTACGCACAAAACAACCATCACCTTTTAATGGTTTGATTGAAAACGGAAACCTTTGTCCACCAAAAACCAAACTAGTATTTGTCTGATGACCGGTTCCAAACTTAACTACTCGCGCATCATCTGCATTAACAACTGCAAAATCTCCACTGCTTTGAAAAGCTAAAAGTAATGATTTTGATCGCGCGTAATCGGCTAAGCCATTATAACGATTCAAGTGATCCTCGAGGACATTAGTAAGAACACCAATATGCGGACTCAGCTGATGCTTCTCTAAACCATCGAGATGCCAAGATGACAGCTCTAGTATCACCGGAATTGGATGACCACTGTGATTGGAAGATCTAATTAGTCGATCCAAATCATCAAATGGTGACCGACGAATGTTACCAGCAATAATCGCACGACGGTCGTAACGCTTAACTATTTCTCCAAGTAGTGTAGTAACTGTACTTTTACCCTTTGTTCCAGAAATACCAATGATTGGCACTGGACACAGTAGAAAAAAAATCGCTATATCCATCTCGACCCGAACCCCAGCCCGATTGGCAGCAGCCAAATAATAATTATCATCCGGCACAGCTGGATTTCTAACTACCAAATCAGCTCGAATGAAGTCACTCTCCTCGTGTCGACCAAAAACAAACTTTGGTCGATAAACTGTATTTCCACCTGATCGTTCGATTGCTTTTTGATAGGTGTGCATTAGCGCCTCAACTGAAACAGCTAGGGCTGCCCTAGACTTAAGATCAGTCACAGTCAAGCGCGCTCCGTGTCGTAATAACCATTTAGCTACACCCAAACCACCCTCATTCACCCCCAAACCCATGACAGTAATCTTCTTTCCGCGAAACCAAGACGGGGTCAATTTTTCTATTGTTGTCTTCATTTCTATCTGGTCAGTTGTCACTTTAGCTAAAATCAACTCTTGTTTTTGATTTATTTGACCGTCGAACCGTTAATTTAACCATTAACAACCAAACAATCAGCTGTAGAATCATGCGAATATATTGAACCAGGCCATAGAAAAAACCAACCTTCTGAATCTTACGAACAAAACCAAGTCCCTTCAGTACTACAACTCCAATCGATTGGTGATTAGATCGACAATATTGATCAAAGGCCATTTCTGCTCCATAACCTACCATTTGATGATGGGGCACTGATTCAAATACATCCCGTCGCAGAGCACGCTGACCACTAACAAGTGGTAATCGACGTGCAAACCAATTAGCTACAGTATTTCTGTCACAAAGTCCGACGTTCATAACTAATTCGCCACGCACTACCGGACTAACAACCGAACGGACATGATCCACTGTTAGCCCAAGAAGATCAGCATCAAAAAAACAAACCACCGGAGTGGTTGTTGCCGCCACACCACGAACCATGGCGGACGCCTTACCAATATTTTTTGAAATCAATAAAACTGTTGCTCCAGCCAATTCGGCCTCCATTGCTGTTCGATCACTAGACCCATCATCAACTACGACCACTTGGCTAAACATTCCAGAGGATACAAGAACCTGCACTACATCACCGACTCTCCCCTCTTCGTTATGGGCCGGGACAATAGCTGCCACCTTCAGTAGTTCTCCGGTGCTCTGATTCATGTCCGTCGGACGCTTAGCTCGTAGAGAACCTCTTCAGAACGACGAAAACTATTTTTTACCTGATCAAACTTATTACGTAGGTAACCAGTCAGGTCCATTTCAAGCAATGCACCAACCACATCTTCAGCTAAGTCACGCATAGCTCGAACACCTTCAATATTTCCGTCGGTAGCCAATCTAACTTGTTTTCTTTGTAGCTCACCAATCATGTCACATAATCCACCGAGAAAAATATCAGACGGCACCTCAATATTAGCAACCTCAATTGGTCCTAATTCTTTACCATTCAAAAAATCACGATAGAGCCTAGCCTCAACATACTCCTCAAGAGCAGCACGGAACGAACCCTCATCCGTCATTCGTGGTCCGTCCTGCGATTTAGCACGAACGGCAGAAATTCCCTTAACAGCCTCTACTAATAACTGATCTGCAGCTACTAAATCGTCTCGATGCATGGCAAAGATAGCTCGCTTTGAAACAGTGCGTATGTCGTCTGATAACCGAATAGTCTCACGCCGTCCAGTTTCATAGGCTGTACTATCACTCTTGATTTGCTCCAAATACTTTCTATTCAACATAAAAGTTATCCGATCTTACCGCCACCAAATCGACTATAAAGTTCATTAACTAATCGCTGATACTCGGCTGGAGTGGCACAACGACGTCTTATTTCGGCCTTCTGCCGACGAATGTGAGTTCGAATGCTCTTAGAAAATCGGCGATCTATCTTTTTCTTAATCATGCAGTTCGGGGGTTAATTTCTCGGCAATCATGGCCTATTTTGCTCTTTCTGGCAATGGTCAAGAAATTATTAAGCCTTGTATGAATTTTATTATCGAGAATAAGAAAACAACGACAAAAGCTGGCTAAATCCATTTTCAATCTCCTTTTTCTCTATTCACTGTGTTCAAAATTCGTCACTTTGACGGCGTCACTAAATCAAAGTAGAACTCCTCGGTCATTCTAGCTAGTCGATCCCAGTTGTACTCCAAAGCAACCCATTTTATAGCCCGCTCACCACGCTTCTTAACAACCTCAGGATGATTAATGAGTGATTGGAGTTTATTAGCCAAGTCATCAACATTAGTATTCGCAAACGTCAGGCCGCTACCATCAAGTGGTTCGCGATTCTCTGGAATATCAGATGTCAGTACACATCTACCATGAGCCATGGCCTCCAAGATGGTCGTGCATAAACCTTCAGACTCGGATGGATGAACATACAAGTAAGCATTGGAGAAAAGTTGCTTCAAGATTTCGCCAGTCTGAAAACCAGTAAAGACAATACAACTGTCACTACTACTAGCTTTATATTTCAAATAATCCTCGTAATCACGATCTGACCCACCACCACCCACAATAACTAGCTGCAGATCGGTTTGAAGTCTAGCGAAAGCCTCAATTAAATAATGAATACCTTTTTGTCGAACAAACCTAGTTACCATTAATAAGTATCCATTTGGCTTCAGCCCCCACTTCGCCAGTCGATCGTTTCCGGGATATTTCTCAACAACTTCTACACCATTAGGTATATAGCTTGTATCGGACTGATAAGTCCGATCGCAATATTTTTGAAGACTGCGCGAAACGACGATTGTTCGATGTGGAAAACGAACCGCGGCCCACTCTCCGAATCTCAAATACAAACGAGCAAATAATCCCCATTTCTGATGCTGACGATCGATGCTGTGAAAAGTTACGACAATCTTGGCTCGACGAGACAATAGACGTGGCAACCAAGCTAGTGTAGCCGGACCGACACCATGATAATGAATAACATCGAATTGACCGGACAAAGACAATAAAGTTGCTGAAAGAGTACGAGTAAAAGTGTCTAGATGTTTCGTTGGTAGTGACCACACCGACCGGAGACGAAAACCACGATATCTAGACACCACTGGCCCACGCACAAAAACTGTCACATCATGACCCAATTCAGATAAACGAGCTGATAGCTCTTCAATGTGCCGCTCCACACCACCCGAACCCTGACGCACCGGAACATAACGAGCGCCAATTATAGCGATACGTAACTTTCTAGATGTAAGGTCTGGCATACATCAGTAGTTTAGCACGCAAAACAGGTCGGCACTAAGATGTGGATTCTCTTTCAACTGGGGAAGATTCTCTCCCCCAGACCTCTTTCTTCAACCCGGGGGAGTTCTAGTCCCCTGAGAACCCTAGTGATCTCTCTTCAACTGGGGAAGCTTCTCTCCCCCAGACCCCCGGCCCGGTTTCTCTGTCTTGTCAAAGAAGTGAAGGGAAGAAACCACCCGCCCTACCTCCCACTATGTGTGGGACCTTATGTCCTCGGGCCGGACTGGCCTCCGGCACATACCGTCGCGGAGAATAGATCGGATTGAGATCGATTAGCTTCTGGATCCTGGGTCCCGACCCGGGATGACAGAAGTTAGTTAAAGCCGTTCTTAAACACTTTTGTCGTCCCGAAACTGCGAGTGTGGCGAGCAGTATCCGGGACCCAGGAGTAAAAAGATTGGGATTAGCTTCTGGATCCTGGGTCCCGACCCGGGATGACAGAAGTTAGTTAAAGCCGTTCTTAAACACTTTTGTCGTCCCGGAACTGCGAGTGTGGCGAGCAGTATCCGGGACCCAGGAGTAAAAAGATTGGGATTAGCTTCTGGATCCCGGATATTACTCACTACGCTCGTAATTCCGGGATGACAAATAGAGGAGAGTGACCCTGTGAAGGCACTCAGCAAGATTTGACCCCAAAAAGAAAGTCCAGACCTTATGAGTCCGGACTTTCATGTGGTGGGTCGGCCGGGGCTCCCCCTCGCTCCGACTCGGGTACCGGGGCGGCTGCGCACCGGACGCTGCGCCAGCTCGCGTCCTCTCGCCGCCCTTCTCGCCCCTGTCTAAACAAAAAATATCAAAAAAAGAAAGTCCAGACCTTATGAGTCCGGACTTTCATGTGGTGGGTCGGCCGGGGCTCGAACCCGGGACCTTCGGCTTAAAAGGCCGCTGCTCTACCAGCTGAGCTACCGACCCACAATTACTGCAACTCGCAACAGCAGCCCAAGGTTAGCAGAAAGAAACAAACTTTAAAAGCCCCCAAGGAACCGAGCTCTATTGCTTGATAAATCCTTTAACAAAGACGTAAACCAAAAAGACGTCCAATCCAAAGACGTCTTCTTACTATTCTATTTCGAATATCTACAATTCTGGCACGGCCTGAGAGTACTGATCATACCTAGACTGAATAGACTCAACCAAATACTGCCAATCATCATCGTCGTCGATCCCCATTGAATCACGCTTCTCTTCAAGAATCTCCTCAACTAAGTCATGCCACTCCTCACGAGTAAAGGCACCATCGGCCTCAGCTCGGTCTTTTACCTCCTCATAGAGGTCTTCAATACTGAACGTTAAATTATCCATAGCTATAACGGTGAAAATTTAAAATTTAATCGTCGGGTGAAAGAATAGCATAAGGCAATCTAGACAGTAACCCTCTTACTCACAACCTTACCGATCAGATTGTCTTCGATGATGTACAGCAGCCAAAACCAAATCAGTAACTAATTCAGTTGCTTGAGGATTGCTCAACTTATGCATAGCCAAAGACAAGCTACCAAGCTGTTCCCGATCGCTACAAATGGAGCTAATCAGTTTAGCTAAATCAACAGCGGAAGAATTTTGACTAAACCTAACCGCTGCATCGGCCTGAACAAATAACTCAGCATTGTCCTCCTGGTGTGTCCCAGGCATAGGTACGATTACAGCTGGTCTACCTAATGCAGCTAACTCAGTCAATGTCCCCATTCCAGCTCTGGTCACAACCAGATCAGCAACAGCTAGGGCCGACGGCATCCTCTCATTCAAAAAGTCAAACTGCAAGTACATACCGATCCAATTAGGTGGCTGAACCATTTTATTCAACCCAGTGATATGCATTACTTGGAAATCTGACCTTAAAAAAGGCAAAGTTTCGACTATTAATTGATTTAGAGCTGCTGCACCCGTTCCTCCCCCTAAAACCAAAACAATCGGTCGATTGGCTGATAAGCCAAACAGCTCGTAACTATTTTCTTTGGCAGCCTTCAAAATTTCAATTCTGATTGGATTCCCGGTAAGGACCGTTCGTTGACTATAAAAATCATGCAATGACTTTTTAAAAGAAACGGAAACAGATGTTGCGAACGGCGCAGACAATCTATTAGCTAAACCTGGCCGCCAATCGAGTTGATGAATATGAACTGGAATCCTAAGTAACCAAGCTGCCCAGGTTACTGGTACTGCCACAAAACTTCCAGCGTGAAATACCACATCCGGTCTCCAGTTATGTAACACCAACAACGAATCAAACAAGCCCCACAATATACGAAAAGGTAAAACCAAATTCTGCCAAGTTAACCAACGACGCAAACGTCCAGAAGTAATCACCTTGAACTCAACACCAAACCGCTCTACCAACTTACGTTCCGGACCCCTCTTAGTTCCAACCCACAACAATTCAACACCCGAATCACGCTTGCATAATTCCTGAACCACAGCCAAAACAGGAGTAACTGACCCTAACGTTCCTCCCCCAGCTAAAAGAACCCTCATACTCTTACCATTCTCTTAGTACCAGACCGAGAGGAATCCTCGATCTGACGGGATACATTAGCAACAATACCCATTGTGGCCAACATGACCATGAGTGCCGTACCTCCGTAACTCATAAAAGGTAGTGGTAACCCGGTCATCGGGAACAAACCAATCATCGAACCGACGTTAAGTATGACTTGCGCGAACATCCAACAAGCAATACCACCGACCAACAGACGGCCAAAACGGTCCGGTGCGCGTTTGGCTAAGACAGTTAAACGCAATAAAAACAAAACCAATAAGACTATGATAATCGCCATGACCACAAATCCCAACTCCTCGGCCATAACGGCAAAAATTGAGTCACCAATTACTTCTGGTAAATACATATACTTCTGACGTGAGTGTCCCAAACCCAAGCCAAACAAACCACCTGATCCAATCGCTAGATAGGCTTGATTAATATGATAACCAATACCCTGTGGATCGAATTCTGGATGCAAAAAAGACATTAATCGGTTCGCACGATATGGTTTAATCTTAATCAATATCCAGAGAACTAAGGCACCAGATGATGCCAAACCAAACAAGTGAGACCATGGTGCTCCAGCCAGCATGAATGTCAATCCGGCTAACGAGGCGATAGCAATCAAACTTCCCAGATCTGGCTGCAAAACTATAAGTACCGAAACCAAACCCAGAGCTACTAAAAATGGGACCAATCCCAACTGAGGGTCTCGTAAATCATCTGGATCCAAATCACCAAAACGATCAGCTAGAAATAATAGTAGTGACAATTTAACCAACTCAGCCGGCTGAAAAGAAAATCCGGCCAAATCAATCCAACTATGTGATGTTCCCCAGTCCGCTCCAATTCCAGGAATAAAAACCAACAATAATAAAAAAATGGAAAAATAAAAGAACGGACGTACCAATCGACGCAAAGCCCGATAATCGATATGAGACAACAAAAAGAACATAACAACTCCCGGCAGCAGACCAAAAAATAACTGATGCCGGACATACCAATATGGATCCTCAAACTTCTGATAAGCAATGGGGCCAGAAGCTGAAATCAACATGACCATACCCAATAATAAGAATAGGCCCAAAAAGACTAGAAACTTCCTGTCGATGCGGTTATCGGCCATAGTCCAATTTATGTAGGCGACATATCAAAAAATACATACTTTCTCTCGACCTAAAAATTACCGTTTTTTAGGTCGTCGTCCACTACCTGACTTGAGAATTAGAGGCAATACTTCAGTAACATCACGAACGAAAATAAATTCTAGTTCAGATCTAATTTCGGCCGGCACATCGACTAGGTCACGACGATTATCGACTGGCATGATTATCCGCTTTAGCCCAGCCCTGTGCGCTGCCAAACATTTCTCCTTGACTCCACCAATCTCCAAAATCCGACCGCGTAACGTAATCTCTCCAGTTAATCCAACACGACAATCAGTTCGATTACCACCCAGCAACGAAATCACAGCCACAGCCATGGCTACACCGGCCGATGGTCCATCCTTTGGAATAGCACCAGCTGGGACATGAATATGGACATCGCTACTTCGATGAAATGAACTATCAAGTCCTAGACGTTCAGCAATCGAACGAACATAGGAAAAAGCGGCCTGCGCTGATTCCTGCATAACATCACCTAGCTGTCCGGTCAAAATAAGCTTGCCTCGTCCAGGCATGAGCGTAGCTTCGATCTGTAAAATCTCACCACCAGCTTCGGTCCAAGCTAACCCATTAACCACGCCAACTTCATCTCTCTCGGTTGCCTCAACATGAGAAAAACGCCGAGGTCCCAAAAAGGATTCTAAATCAAATGGTTTAACTGGTAATGACACTGAACGTTTCTCAACTGTGGCCTTAGCCAACTTGCGGCAAACAGCTAAAATCTCGCGTTCTAGGTTACGCACTCCTGCTTCACGAGTATAGGAACGAATTAATGTTCGTAAAGTGTCATCAGATAACCGTCCGTTCTGTCTAGTCAAACCATTGGCCTTAATCGACTTCGGGGCTAAGTAACCCTTGGCAATCTCCAATTTTTCACGTTCGGTGTAACCGAGAAACTCGATCGTCTCCAGTCGATCACGCAAAGCCGGTGGGATGGTATCGAGCATGTTAGCAGTAGTAATGAACAATACTTCCGACAAATCGAACGGTACCTCTAAATAATGATCTGAAAACTCAGAATTCTGTTCCGGATCAAGAACTTCGAGTAGGGCAGACGATGGATCACCACGAAAATCAGCACCGAGCTTGTCTATCTCGTCTAACATAAAAACAGGATTACGACTACCAACTGTAGCCAACCCCTGAATGATACGGCCGGGTAGAGCACCAACGTACGTTCGTCGGTGTCCGCGTATCTCCGCCTCGTCATGCACCCCACCTAAACTCAAACGATGAAAACGTCGTCCCATGGCCGCCGCTATTGAACGTCCAATGGAAGTTTTACCTGTACCGGGAGGTCCGACGAAACACATAATGGTTCCACCAGTACGACCAGTCAGCTTCTGCACAGCCAAATATTCCAACACTCGTTCTTTTACCTTCTCTAATCCGTAATGATCACGGTTCAACTTATCGCGTGATTTTCCAATATCTATGTCCGACTCATCCTTTGTGCTCCAAGGTAAATCACAAAGCCACTCGAGATAAGTACGCACATAAGAAGACTCCGGACTAAAAGATGGCATGGATTGTAAACGCCGATGTTCTTTGAGAGCCTTTTCCAATACTGTCTCAGGTAGACCGGCCGCTAATAACCTCTCCTCGATACCTTCATCGTCTGTTTTACCACTCAAACTTTCCAATTCCCTTTCAACTGACTTGAGTTGCTCGCGTAGAAAGACCTCGCGTTGCATCTTATCGAGTTCTTTGCCGGTATCAGCCTGAATCTTGGATGCCATCTGCAAAATCTTGACCTGTCGTCCAAGTGCTTGACCAACACGTTCGAGTTTTTCTTCGACTGTCACTGCTTCTAATATTTCCTGCTTTTCATCAACACTAAATTCAACATTGGCCGCAATTAAATCCCCGAGTAGCCATGGATCACTCATATTCAAAATGACCAATAGTACATCGAAAGAAACGCTAGCACCCATACTGACCACCCGACGAAACTGGTTCAATACACTATAGGTTAACGCTTCAACTCTCTCGGTTTTTAAACTATCGGGGTTGGGTATGGGACTGACTGAAACATAAAGACTTGATTTGCCAGCGATGACCGATTTGATGCTGACCCGCATCTCACCCTCAACCAAAACGCGAACCGTACTATCGTCCTGCTTAATCAATTCTCGAACCTTAGCTAGTGTACCGATTGTCCTAATATCCTGAGGAGTCGGATTCTCGGTATTCGAATGACGTTGGGCCGCTAGTACTATCAAGCGTCCATGCCTCATGGCCTCATTAAGCGCCTTTATCGATCTATCTCGTTTGACGACAATAGGCATCGCCACATGCGGAAAGATGACCGTATCTCTCAATGGTATAAAAGGTAGACGTTTCGGATTTAAATTTTCCAACAGGTCATCGACCACGTTGTCATCTTTATTTGTCATGTTTTCTATTTAAGAAATACGCAATGGACTAGCTCAAGAAAAAAATCCAAAATCGACTGCTGCGAGCATTAGTCCAACGACCGAAGTAACTCCAGCAATAACCCAAAAACGCATCACAATCTTAGGCTCGGACCAACCGATAGCCTCAAAGTGATGATGAATAGGTGAAGATCGAAAAATCTTTTTACCACGAAGCCGCTTAGAAAGAATCTGTAAAATTACAGAAGCCGACTCCAATACAAAAACGAAGCCAATAATCGGCAGCAGTAAGGCGGTATTGGTCAACATAGCTACCACACCTAAAGTAACACCCAAAGACATTGCCCCGGTATCGCCCATAAAAAACCGAGCTGGATTAATGTTAAACCACAAAAACGCCGAGAGAGCTCCGACGATCGCACTGCAGAATGCAGCAAGATCAATCCGACCCTGCATAAAAGCAATGGCTCCAAAAGTTGCGAAACTAGAAAGTAATACTCCTCCGGATAGACCATCAAGTCCATCAGTTTCATTGACTGAAAACGATGTAGACACGATCACTAAAATGAAAGCCGGGATATACCACCAACCGATATTGAAATTACCAACGAATGGCACGCGTAACAGATCCCAATCAAGTTTAAAATAAAACCATAAAGCACCAATCGCTGCGATAATCGTATATATAAGAAGACGATGTCTCATCTTCAGGCCGCCACCATGTGGACCAATACCTCGAACATTAAAATAATCGTCAACCAGACCAACTAAAGCCGAAGCAACTAGCACTCCCAACGGGAGTAAAGTCTGTGAACGCGACAAAAAATTAAATCCAGAAAAGAATGGCCCACCGAACCACCGTTCACCGAGAAAGAAGAATAAAGCCAAAACCAGCACCGTCACCCAAATCAACAATCCACCCATTGTAGGAGTTCCAGCTTTTTTACGATGCAACTTGGAAAAAATCGGAGCTGAACTCTCATCTCTAATTTTCTTACCTAGTCGATATTTATACAGGAAACCAGTTAGAAACGGAGTCCAAGAAACAGCCACCAGAAACGAGACGGCGGTTAGAAAAAAAATTTTAATTATGCCAAATAGTTCCATCTTTAGAATATGTAAGGCTAAACCTGAATAATCAACCTTAACCGTTAAGCAGGACGGCCATTACCCCTCCTACAGCAAAAACCACCTCCAAAAACACGGTGGTCCACATTATAACTAACCCAAGTAGGCGATGACTACGGGCCAACCGACCGGACAGTACCGCATTAACCAAAAACGTAGCAAGTCCAAACCCAGGAAAGACGAACAACTTCCACCAAACATCAATCCAATCAATCCCCAAGGCGGCGGTGTAGTGCAAGCGCAAAAAATCAAGCGTTCCTAGACGACTAATCGAAAACCAAAGCAGAAAAAACCAATGTACTAAAAGAATGATTAGCGATAGAACAGCCGCCAGTTCAGCCTTACGACTGTACAGTCCGAAAAGGCGCTCCAAACGCCCTTCTCCATATATTCGTGGTCTCCAAATCATAAATCATTATCCTTACTCAAGGATGGTAGCATCGGCCTTGACCGTATTCAAGGTCGACGAATCGACATGGTAACTATTTTTTTTTGATGATGTTCAAGCAAAGACGATAGTCAGCGGTAACTATCCTGTGCTAAAATTGCAGTGAACTATGCTATCAGATGAATTACTAAAAAAGATCCTGCGCGAAACTAAAACTTTCGACAGTAAGGGTCTTAAACAATTGGAGAAAGAAATGCGGGATCATGATCCCGACATGACCTTCGAGGCGTTTCTGCTCAAAGAAAAGAAAATGCCCGAAGAGATGCTCTACCGCATAGCTGCTCAGTTCTACAAACTACCTTTTGTTAGTCTCCGCGAAAAACCGATTCGACGCGATGTATTGTTCTTAATTCCAGAACAAATCGCTGCCTCGCATAAACTAGTCGCTTTTGATCGAACTGAAAATGAACTGTCGGTCGCTACTCTTGAACCAACGGACCTTCAAACTTTTGAATTCATCAAACGCAAAACAAATCTCAAATTGGTCATTCATTACACCAATCCATCTTCCTTCGATCAAGCTCTCAAACAGTATCGACAGTCACTTTCAGCCGAGCTTGGAGCTCTAACATCAGTTCCAGCTAAAGATGAAGAAAGTATCGATCCTAGCGAAGAAAGAGAACTATCGAAACTCGCCGAAGATATACCAATTATCCGAGTAGTCGATTCCATCCTAGAACACGCCATACTAGAAGGTGCATCCGACATCCACATCGAACCCACAGAAAAAGATGTTGTGGTTCGTTTTCGAGTTGATGGGGTATTACGTCCGGTCATGACCTTTCCTCAACTAGTGGCGGCGGGTATTGTCGCTCGCATCAAAATCCTATCCAACCTAAAACTCGACGAGCATCGTCTACCACAAGACGGACGTTTCAAAATAGAAAATCAAAACTACAAATTCTCGATGCGTGTATCGATACTACCAGTCCAAGACGGAGAAAAAATCGTCATGCGTTTACTATCCGAGACCGCCTCGGCTTTAACTTTAGACCAGCTTGGATTCCGCCCTGAGACTCAGGAAATCATGATGCGTAACATTAAAAAGCCGCACGGTATCATCTTGGTTACTGGACCAACCGGTTCCGGTAAATCAACCACGCTCTATTCTATCCTTGGCATATTGAACACCCCTCAGGTGAACATTTCGACTATTGAAGATCCAATCGAATATCGCATGGAAGGAGTGAATCAAAGCCAGGTCAATCCTAAAATCGGTTTCACTTTTGCTGGCGGTCTACGTGCCTTACTTCGCCAGGACCCGAATGTCATTATGGTTGGTGAAATCCGTGACGAAGAAACCGCCGGCATTGCCGTCCAGGCTGCCATGACCGGTCACCTGGTTCTTGGAACACTTCACACCAACGATGCAGCGACTTCCCTGCCCCGTCTAGCAGACATGAAAGTACCCCTGTTCTTGATTGCTTACACAGCTAACTTGATTGTTGGACAACGTCTAGTACGCAAAGTTTGTCAAAACTGTTTGCGCTCGTATCGACTACAAAAGCACGCTATTGACGAATTACGTAAGGAAATGGACATAGACGCAATCTGGAAAACTCTCCGTGATCATAAATTTGTTGAAAAGGATCAAAAAATCGAGGACACCAACTTTTGGCGCGGTTCTGGTTGCAACCAATGTGACAATGATGGCTATAAAGGACGCATGGGAATCTATGAAGTACTTGAAGTTTCAACGACCATTAGTAACTTGATCAACGAAAATGCTAGTGCGGACAAAATTAAACAACAAGCCATCGAAGAAGGCATGATCACTATGTTGGAAGAAGGCTTCATGAAAGCCATCAAGGGTGCAACTACTCTAGAAGAAGTCCTTCGAGTAACCAAAGACTAAGATCGAACCTCCACTGATTAAAGACGGCAGCCATAACCGACGTCAGCCCGCTTAGAGCGTGGCTTTCAAATTTACATGAACGTCATCGACAAAATAAATTTCTGGTTGATTCGAAATACTTCAGTACCACTGACGCAAAAGGTTTTTTTTACCGAGAACATGAAGGTCATGATCCACGCCGGACTCTCCATGTCCGAAGCATTGAACACCTTGGCACTACAGTCGGAATCGAAAGCGTTTCGTCGAATCATTACCGAAATCAAATCAGATGTAGAGGCTGGAAAATCACTATCAGTCGGATTGGCCAAATTCCCAAAATCGTTTCCTGATATCTACTGCAGCATGGTTCAAGTTGGTGAAATGTCCGGCACACTGGAAAATGTTCTGAACGAGTTAACCCAGCAGATGAAAAAAGATCACAAACTGCGTTCAAAGGTAAAGGGCGCCATGACTTATCCGATTGTAATTTTGGTTGCCATGACCGGTATCACTATCGGACTCTTAGTCTTTGTACTACCTAAACTCCTAGTCATCTTTAAAGATTTTGGAGAGACGGTAAAACTCCCACTGGCCACGCGCATACTCATGGGAGTTAGTGACTTCGTTCAAAACAATGGCCTACTAACCGCAGTAGGAGTGGTAGTTTTGATTATTCTTATTACCCTATCCGCCCGCACTAAGAGAGGACAATATTTTTATCACTGGCTCTTTCTTAATTTACCAATTCTCGGACCGATTACACGAAAAGTAAACCTAGCTCATTTTTCACGAACCATCTCTGGGCTAATGCGTACCGATATTCCAGTAGTTCAAGCCTTTGAAATCACTTCCAAAGTGGTGGGTAATGTTTTCTTCCATGATGCCATCCTTTCTGCCTCAGAAAGAGTAAAAAAAGGCGCAACCATTGCTGAAGGACTAGGACTTCATCCCAAAGTGTTTCCGCCACTAGTAGTGCAGATGGTAATGGTTGGTGAACGGTCCGGAAACGTCGATGACCTACTAGCTGACATCGCCGACTTCTATGAAGCACAAGTCGACAATGTTCTGGACTCGCTATCATCAATCATTGAACCAGTTCTGATTCTGATCCTAGCCTTCATGGTTGGTGGTATTGCCCTAGCGGTCATCACGCCAATGTACGCCCTGACCGAGGCTATGGCCGAATCATAATGCTCCACCAAAAAAAGAAAAAAAGAATCTCTCAACTTTCACAGCTTGTAACCAACTCAACTGCTGGTTTTACACTCCTTGAAGCACTTGTAACCATTGGTCTAGTAGCAATGCTACTCTCAATCTTCACTGCACTTACTACGGCTGTTCATTACGTTTCTTATACCAGATTCAATTTTCAGGCAGCTAGCTTCATCCAAGAAGGGCTAGAGTCACTACGTATTGTTGATTTCGATAACCTAACCACCAGAGAAAACGGTCGACTTCTCGGACAGGCCTTCAATCGAGGATATTGGACTGTAACTAATGACGTATTAAGAATCGCTGTCCCCGAATCGAACTTCATTAACGAAACCGGATTAGCAATACTACCAGGCAGCTATCGAGATGACTTTACTTTCACTACTCAAATTATGGTTAATGCCGGTTCACCTATAGGTTGGGGAACTGGAATAGCTCTACGTTACCGTGATTCTGAAAACCACTATCGTTTTCGCTTTACGTCTGGAGGACTAGCCTTTGATCGAGTTTACCAGGGTGTTGTGCAAACACTTTGGACCCAAGGTGGTGGTTACAATCCTGGTATTTGGTACACCCTAGAAGTCGAAGCTACTGGTGATCAATTCATATTGAAACGTAATGGCCTAGTTTTAACCACAGTAGTCGATGCAACGCTTTCTTCTGGAGATTTAGCTCTACTATCACTTAACGAAGCAATCTCAGACTTTGATAATGTAGTTATCTTAGGTGATGAACCTGGTTCATGGAATTTTGATAATGACGAGGAAGGTGAAATACCAGAGGATTGGCGACGTTTTAGCCCCTTCGATCTTCCTAGTGGAAACGCCACACTGACTATTTCTGACTATCTTAATCAACCTGACATGAAGCAGGTCTCAATGACAGTATCCTGGACCGAAGCAGGGCGACCAAAAACTATGACCGGGTCGTCAATCATTGTTCGTTAGCATGAAAACTACTCAACAACAATCCAGAATCTCCCAATCCTGGCCTGGTTTCAGTCTAGTCGAGGTTATTGTTGTTTTGGGTGTAATGACACTTATACTGGTAATGGTCATCCAAATTTTCATGGTCAGCTACGACACCTACGCCAAGCAGTCGGCTCGGGCAAACAACGACTCCGGTATTATGTTAGCGACGCGCACTATATCCGAAACAACAAGAGGTGCACTTTCGATACTCACAAATAAAACCATTAATGGAACCAACTACACATCATCGTCTGACGAACTAGTCCTGGCATTAGCAACAATCGATGAAAACGGCAATCTCATTGAAGATGAGACAGATTACGTTGCCTACTACCGCAATGATTCAAATCCGAATGAAATTTTGGTCGATATTGAATCAGCACTTGGTAGCTATCGGACAACAGGGAAAAAACTAGTCACTGATAATAACGTAATACTCACCTTCCGCTACGATAATCAAGACTTAGGGCAGGTGCGTAGGGTCTCAATTTACCTAAAAAACGAGCAAACAATACGAACAACTACTGTTGAAACTGAAGCTTGGAGTTCGATTTTCCTTCATAATCAATGAGAGGCATGAACGACTTACAAAAAAAATCAACTAAACCACAAAGTGGCTTTACCTTAATTCTGTCGGTCGTTCTTTTATCCGTTATAATGGTCGCCGGTATTGAACTACTTAATTACGCCTCCTCTGGACGACAGGTTACCAAGCGTTATCAAACATCGGTCAATACATTTCAACTAGCTGAATCAGGACTACAAAAAGCTATCTTTTGTCTGAACGCTGAAAATGGAGCGGCTTGCGGTGGCAATTTCGGCGAACTTTACACTGGAGAGAGTGGTTTAATGTTCGGAGACGGCATAATAAATATAGAAATTATAGGCTCCGGTGACGAACGTGAAATCACAGCGACTGGATTAGGACCAACCGGTGAATCAACATCAATCAAAAGTTCGATCTCTAGAGCACCGTCCATAAACACAGAAACACAATTTGAATACTCACTAATGGTAATGAATAGCGTTAGTTTCAGTAACAATGCCACAATTAATGGCGGACCGGTCTACTCGAACACTAACTTCACCTGCGGTAACAATGCCGAAATCGAAAATGACGTCTATATTTCTTTACCAGGTGGTAAACTCGATAACTGCGAAGTTGGAGGAAATGCCTATGCTGACAAAATAGAAGATTCAGAAATCGAAGGAGACTGTTTCTATGACAGTTATTGGGTGGGAAGTGACTGTGAAGGAACCAGACATTCCAGCCAACCAACACCAATTCAAAAGGCACTACCAACTCTTGATGAAGAATTTTGGCATCAACAAGCTCTTATTGGTGGAACAATCGATGGTAACTACTCACCGCCCGACAATAGCTTCCTTGGTCCAATAAAAATTAACGGTAATTTAACACTAGATAATAACTGTGACGTCACTATGCTTGGACCGATTTGGGTCACAGGCAATGTAATTCTTTCGAACAACTCTACTATTACACTGGATTCTTCGTTTGGTTACAGTGGATCAGTGCTCATGGCCGATGGCACTTTCAACTTCTCCAATAATTCCCAGCTGAGTGGTAGCGGACAACCAAATAGCTATATCGTGGTCTATACTTCCAACGCAACCGATGCTGCTATCAACGTCAATAACAACGCCGGAGCAGCCGTTTATCTGGCACCCAATGGAAAAGTAACACTTAGTAACAACGCCGGTGCTATCGCTGTAGCCGCCAACCGTGCCGCACTTAGCAACAACGCCGAGATTAACTACGACCCAGAGGGCCAACTAACAGAAATGGAATTAATGATCCATTCAATTGAAGCCTCTGGTTGGAATCTAGATGAGGGAACCTGGCGCAAATTCTGAATGAACCCTATATGACCAAACGAAATTTAAACAATGAACAAGTCAACAACCACTGCTTACAAGATGGGTTCATGTTGCCATTTATAATGATAATTACTGCCCTAATAGTCGTGGCTGGACTGTCTTTATTATCTTACGCTTCCTCTACTGGACGTACTAAAAAATTGGTGCGAGAAGAATTCATGGCCCTACAATCAGCTGAGGCTGGACTAAGCAAAGCTATTTTTTGTCTAAATGCCCAAAACGGCGATGGTTGTGGTGGAACATTTGGCTTAGCCTACGTAGGAGAATCAGATGTAATCATGGGAACCAGCAGCTTCACAACCGAAATCACAGGCGCAGGTAGCCAAAGAACGGTTACTTCGGTAGGAACCATGCCCTCCGGACTCTCACGTGTTGTCCGAGTTGATCTGACTACTATCCCATCGCAGGATGATGTCTCATTCGGATATGCTCTCCAGTCTGGCGATGGTGGTGCGCATTTAGAAAATAATTCCAAAATAAATGGCACACTATACTCCGGTGGTAATGTTACATGTCAAACCGATCGAGCGGTGGTCGATGGCGATGTTTATGTCTCGGCTGATGGTGGAAAGATCGACTCCTGCACTGTCAATTACCACGCTCACGCTGATCGTGTATTGAACTCAGAGATTGGGGGCGATGCGTACTTTCGCTTCAATCCAGCTGATATTGCTGGTACTGATGTTGATGGTACGAAATTCCCCGGAAGTATTCGTCCTAACCCAGAACCACTACCTGAAATTGATCTCGACTTCTGGCATGAATCAGCTGAACAAGGAGGTGTAGTTGCCGGCCCCTTCTCACCACCTGACAATTCAACCATTGGACCTATTAAGATTGTTGGTGATTTAGATATCGGCAATGGCGTTGACCTGATCGTTGCAGGCCCAGTTTGGGTCACCGGAAATATCATTACTGGCAACGTATCTTCCTTCACTTTGGCAGCCGGATTTGGTGAATATAGTACAGTCATCTTGGCTGATGACCCTTCAGATCAAGACAATCATGGAAAAGTTAACATTACTAACAACACCACAATCCATGGTTCTGGAAACCCAAAAAGTCACATACTCTTTGTTAGCACCAATACATCAACATTGGTAGACTCTCCAGCCCTCTCTGTAGCCAATAATTCCGATGGTGCTATCTTCTTCGCGACTCAAGGAGCCTTGCGTATACAAAACAATGCCGGAGCAAAATCTTTAGCTGCTTACCGTCTTCATGTTAGTCAACAAGCTACGGTTAACTATGTTGAGAGTGACCTAGCTGACACAAAATTCTCCAATAGTCCGGGGGGTGTCTGGCATATGATCGAAAACTCATGGCGACAAATAAAGTAGTGAAGCACGGCCCGAACTTTTAACAAAAATAGGTTGGTATCTGTGATCGGCAGCGTAGTTGGGTTATAATTCAAATGAAAATAAATTCTTTCTGTTAGAGTAATGCTCAATCCCCTTTCCAACGCCTTCGGACTTGATATTGGTGACAGATCATTCAAATTGGTCCAGCTTGGTCGTCCGCGCGGACGTAAAAAAGGTTATCGATTGAATGCTTGGAGTATCGTTGATGTACCGGATGGAGTTATGAGTAATGGAAACATTCTCGACCGACCTAAGGCTGCGGCACTAATCAATAAATTGGTAAAATCCGCCGTCGGTCATGTTGGTGGACGCACTGTTGTTGCTTGCCTACCAGAAACTAAAACTTTCATTAAAGTAATTGAAACCAACCCTAACGAGACACGAGAACAAATGATGTCGGCTGTTCTCAAAGAGATCGAAGATAATATCCCCCTTCCTAAGGAGGAAATCTACTTTGATTGGCAAACAACGAACGACAAATTACAACCAGCAACTACACCGAAAGAAATAAAAAATCCCCAAGAAAAAATTTCCACCATTACAGCTGAACCAACAAAAATTATACTGGGAGCAGCTCCAAAACAATTAGTCGACGATTTCACAGCTATGATCGACTTGGCTGGACTAGCCCCGGCAGTTTTTGAGATAGAAGCCATGGCCATTAGTCGAGCAGTACTGCCAATTACCAATGAACCGGAGACAGCTGTCGGATTACTTGATATCGGGGCAACTCGTTCTAGTTTAATAGTTTACGACCGTGGGGCGATACAGATGTCGCTCAGTATACCAATTTCTGGAGCAGAAATTACCGAAACGATCAGTCAAAAATTAAAAGTCAGCCTGGAAGATGCCGAAAAATTAAAACGCAAATGCGGGTTGGATGCTAACCGATGTGAAGATAGGATTTGGAAGATTCTACAGCCGCAAATCGACGACATGACCGAAAAAATCAAAAATGCTCTCAGATTTTACAAGATTGGTTTCCCACACGGACGCGATATAGAACATCTACTCGTTGCTGGTGGTGGAGCTAACTTCCGTGAGATTGACTCAGTACTCTCAAGAAAACTGACTATCAAAGTCGAGCGAGCCAATCCGTTTATCAATATTCAACTCCCAGTTCCAAAACGCTTTCCAATTGAAACGGCACTGACCTATACCACAGCCATTGGTCTAGCTATTCGAGCCGCAGATGAAACAATTTCTGGATTACGCGGAATTCAATAGAGAAACATGAAGATTACTCTAAACTTACTTTCGCCGAACAAGAAACACGCACTCCGCACAGTGCTAGCTTTGACTTCTGTTCAAACAGCAATACTACTTGCTGCCTTCGTGGCAATGTCGCTGGCAGGACTCCTTTTTTCGCTTCGTATGACCCTAGCTAGTACTGCACGTGGATTGCACGATCAGTCATCGGCCGCATTAGATGAATATGAAACCACTGCCAAACTAATTCGTGATACCAATGGGTTCATTAAACGAACCGAAGACGTACATGAGTCATTCATTGATTGGTCGGCGATATTGGAATCAATTAGTCAATCAGCACCAGATGGTATCAAATTCGACGGGCTAACTGTCGATGTTGATCACTCCATTTCAATCGTCGGATTAGCCATGACTCGCGATGAAGTATTAGAGATGGAACGACGTCTAAAAGCCAATCCAAATTTCAAAGATATTAGTTCACCCTTATCTAATATCCTTCAACGTGAAAACCTGCGTTTCGAATTCAATCTGAAGTACGACCCAAATCAGGATTCTAATTAGTTGTATGACCGTCGAAAAAAGGATAATAACCACTACTACCATTCTACTACTGCTAACCGCAGCAGTGATTGGTCTAGTTATAATCCCTTCAATCAACGGCATAAATCGACTAACCGACGAAATTACCGCACAGCAATCCGAAATTGAACAGCGCTATTTACTCAGAAACTACGCCAGACGTATCACAGCTGATACTGATGCGGCGGCGGCTGGACTTGATGAATTACGCCTAACGTACGTAATCGAAGGTGAAGAGTTAGATTTCATCCAATCCATGGAACGATCCGCCGGACTAGCTGGAGTAATTCAGGAGATTTCCTTGGAAACAGCCAATGAGATAGAAATTAATCGCTGGGAAAAACAAATACCGCTCAAAATAAAAATCCAGGGTTCATTACCTCAAATCATGAGTTGGCTCAATGAGATTGAACATCTCGATAATTATGTCATTATTGATTCTTTAATCATCAACACTCAACGTGGTAGTGCTGCAGCAATCAAATCCGGCAATGTTGACGCCTATCTAACAGGACACATCTTTTGGTTATCCAAATCAGCACCTTACGTTCAGGACTTTAGAAGGATTACTGCTATCCGAAAAACAAACGAAGACACTAGAGAATAACGAGTGTCTTCAATAAAATCATGGCTGACTCCAACAAGAAAAAAATTCATATTAGTCTCCGGCTAGCGACTGGAATGTTTGCCATACTAATTATTGTAGTATCATTGATCTCCATTGCTGCGACTGGTTTTTTTATCTTCGGTGCGCTGAATGACATCTCCGGCGAACATTTTATCTTATCCGACTCGGACCGTCGTCCAGTTGAAACCATCGACTTGACTAGACTCAACTCACTACAAGAAAAAATTGCCGACAAAAACAAGCTAGATGCACCTCGCGAGGGACGCCTACATAATCCTTTTCTAGAACCCATTATCGTTCCGCCGACTGAAGCACCAACAGACGAAGCCAGCACCAATATTTAAAAAAACTAAAAACGGGACTGTCGAGTCCTGTTTTTTGCTATCGATAATTATAAAACTATTTACTCAGGGAAGTCCTAATTGCGAATATTAGATCCATCACCTCTGCTTCAGTTGTAAATCGACCGATTGAAACCCTAACTCCGCCATACCGCAAGGCCTGACCGGAACAAATAGACTCAAGTGTCGGAGAAATCTTATGCTGTCCAGCGTCACAAGCCGAACCAGTCGAAACAGCAAAACCAGACGAATCTAACTTCAGAGCAATTGTGCCACCATCAACCCCATTTACAACGAAAAAGATAATCCCAGGAACGGTTTTACTCGGGTCTCCATAAACAGTTAACCCCCTTATTTCTCTCAACGACGAACGTAATTTAGTGGTCAAACTTTCAATTAATTTACGGTCGATCTGACGCTCGGCCCTTAAAAGTTCGGCCGCAACTCCTAGCCCGATGATACCTGGTAAATTTTCCGTCCCACCGCGTCGACCAGACTCTTGTCCACCGCCGGCAACTACTGAAGATAAATCAACACCACGTCGAACATAAAGAGCACCAACACCTTTAGTGGCATAAATCTTGTGACCAGACAAAGTCATCAAATCCACGGAAGCATCGCGTGGCTGAACATCTTCAGTTCGCAGAGCCTGAACCGCATCAGTCATGAGCAAGATAGGTAACCCACTCGGATCACGCCTCTTTCGTTCAGATACGACAATGTCACCAATAGAGGCGATGGGTTGTAACGAACCAATAATGTTATTCGCCCACATAACACAAACCATAACAGTAGCGGGAGTCAACATTGTAGAAATTTTAGTTACATCTATAACACCATCTGCATCCACTGGTATCTGATCTACTATCACTCCTAGCTCTGATTCTAATCTAGTAACAGCTGTTCGCACTGATGCGTGTTCAAGTGGAGAGATGGCTAACCTAAGTTCAGTCGACGAACCATACAATTCACGTAATCGCCTAAAGTATCCCCAAAGTGCCATTGAATTGGCCTCTGTCGCTCCAGAAGTAAACACAATCTCACTAGCATCAACTCCCAAAGACTCTGCTACTGATCTACGTGCATGATCAATCGCCGCTAGGCACTGTCTACCAAACAAATGAATCGATGACGGATTACCAACCAAAGTCAGCGAACTCTCGACCGCCTCCTTAACACGTGGGTCGATTGGGTTAGATGCAGCGTAGTCAAAGTAGATTGGAGTCATATCACTCTATCATTTCAACTGCGACAATCCCGGGCAAACGCTGTTTGATTGTCCTTTCTATACCCTGTTTCAAAGTAAGTTTGGCGAATGGACAACCGGCGCAGTGCCCCAAAAAACGCACTGTTAAAGTACCCGACTCATCATTAAAAGAAACGATTTCCACGTCTCCACCGTCTTCTTGTAGTGTTGGACGAATCTCATCTAACGCATTTTCGATCTCAATCATGTTCATATAGACCCGACAATAACACCAAATCGAACCAAAATCAAGACCAAAAACATACCTCAGGTTGGGTTCAAGAAATACCCAGATGCCTATTGACAGGCAGGAAAGTCTGCCGTAAACTAAGCCCGCGAACCTAAAAGATTGGCTTTATGGCACATAAAAAGGCATCAGGCTCCACACGTCTTGGACGAGATTCAAATGCCCAACGCCTCGGCGTCAAACTCTACGAGGGTCAGAAGGCAAAAAGTGGAGCTATTATCATCCGTCAACGTGGCACGAAATTCCGCCCCGGTAAAAACGTGATGAAGGGTAAGGACGATACATTATTCGCCTCTATCGAAGGAATTGTTCACTTCAACAAAAAGAAGGTCCGTAAATTCGATGATCGAATGTCCTACGTCAACTTCGTCTCGGTTGTTACTGAATAGACGGTACCGATACAAACAAAAAGCACCTGGTGAAAACTGGGTGCTTTTTATTTTTATTGGAAATCTGTGAACTACTTGGTAGAACGATTCTCTTTATTCGATCGATGGTGATTTTTACGCGAACTTCCGACCTTAACAGCTGCCTTGATAAAAGCCATAAACAATGGATGTGGTGCGAGCGGTCGTGATTTGAGCTCTGGATGAAATTGAGTACCAACGAAAAACGGATGATCTTTAATTTCGATAATCTCAACCAACCTACCATCAGGAGACGTCCCAGAAATAACTAAACCAGCCTTAAGTAAATCCTGACGGTAAGCATTATTAAATTCGTAACGATGACGATGACGTTCACTAATCTCAGCTAAGCCGTAAGCTCGACGAGACTTAGTGCCAGAAGCTAGAACACATGGATAAGCACCTAGTCGCATCGAACCACCATATCTTTTTTCTTTAATTAGGCGTTCCTGCTCTGGCATCGTATGAATAATCAGATGAGGAGACTTTTTGTAAACCTCCTCAGTGTTGGCATCTTTAAGCCCTAATACATTCCGAGCAAACTCTACTGTAGCTAGCTGCATACCATAGCAAAGCCCCAAGTACGGTATACCGTTCTCGCGAACGTATCTGATAGCTCGCATCTTTCCTTCGATACCGCGACCACCAAAACCTCCAGGGATAATCAATCCATCATAATCCGCTAGCTTCTGGGCGTACTTCGGATCAGTTTCAAATTCCTCGGCATTTAACCACTCAATTACCGGCTTCCTTCCCTGTGCCCAAGCTGAGTGTTTAATGGCCTCGATCACCGATAGATACGAATCGGATAGTGTAAACTCCCCGGTGGCGAAATACTTGCCAACCATGGCAATACGCACCGGTTTACTCGATTGATCAATACTCTCTGTGAATCGCCGCCAATTAGCTAAATTCCGACGCTTCGGATGCATACCAAATTTCTTCAGTATCTTTCGACCAAAACCCTCATCCTCAAAATGAATCGGTACCTTATAAATCGAATCTACGTCCGGAGCCGAAATAACATTATCTTCACTAACATTACAGAAAACCGACAATTTACGCCGTCGCGGTCCGTCGAGTGGACACTCTGCGCGAGCCAGAATGAAGTCAGGTTGAATACCAGCCGAATTAACCGTCCGAACAGCGTACTGTGTCGGTTTAGTCTTCATTTCACCGGTATTTTTAGGAATGGGCAGATAACTCACCAAAACGAACATAACATCCTTTGGAGACTCCAAATGGATCATGCGTGCAGCCTCTAAAAAGAGAACGTTCTGATATTCACCGACCGTACCGCCAACTTCGACAATGGTAAAATCAGCCTTAGCCTGACGCTGAGCCTCTTTTATTCGTCTAATGACTTCCTCTGGAACATGAGGCACTACCTCGACACATCGCCCGCCATACTCAAGATTTCTCTCCCTCTCAATAACTGTCTGATAAACCCGACCAGTGGTCATGTAATTGACCGAGTAAATATTTTCGTTTAGGAAACGTTCATAATTACCAATATCTTGATCAGTCTCATCACCATCATCAGTCACAAACACTTCACCATGCTCAATTGGATTCATTGTCCCGGCATCCACATTCACATATGGATCGATCTTAACGGCTGTAACTCGATAACCATAACTCTGTAGTATGCATCCGATTGAGGCGACTGCTGCCCCCTTGCCGACACCGCTCATGACGCCGCCGACGACGAAGATAAACTTAGGCATAACGATCTTGTTGCGTTAAAACTCATCTCAATATCCCATTTCTGTACCATGACCAGCTGACTATGGTATCGACAACTGGAATAATGAGATGATTTTTACCGACTAAATTAAAAAATAAAAACCAAACCTAAATTAATGATCCGACTAGGCCGAACCACATCCAGACTGATTCAATTTTGGTTTTGATCTATCTCCTCTGCGCTGTCTCCGGCTTCTTGAGCGTCCATCAAGATGACTTACCGAAGCTTGCCGGCTTGCGCCGGACTGACCAATATTAGATTTATTGCGAGTTTCAAGAGTTAAAATTTCAATCATTCGACTTAACATCGGCTTAACATCTAAGTAACTCGATTTACTTTTAACCTGCCGCAGATCGACCCAAATCACCCGCCGAATATTCTCATCCTGTTGTGGTGTACCCATCTCCGGCGACAGAGCTTCCATTAAAAAATAATGGACGTGTTTATGAATAAGCATACCCCGAATTTCGGGCCGATAATTATCGCGGAACCAAAGATCCAACTTACCTAATGGAGCAATCACCCGTACCTGCTTCAGCCCCATCTCCTCTTTAGTTTCGCGCACAGCTGCCTGCCGAACCGTCTCACCTGGTTCAACATGACCTTTGGCAAAGGTCCATTTATTGTATGGATCCAAGATAAACGCAACACGCACTCCGTTGGGAGTGCGTCTGTAGACGATTCCGCCGGCGGAGACCTCAATTCTGACCCGACCTGCCCGGCTATTCTTGCCAGACTGTCTAGCCTTACCCGCTCTGACTTTCTTATTACGTTGATTATCCATAGCTAATCATGACCCAGACGTCATATCACCATTTCCACTAGTCAGTATTTCGATAGCTCGATCGTACTGCGGATCACGGTCATTATTGAAATCATCGACTGTCAATTCGACAACTTGATCCGGGGTTATACCAGCTTGATCAATCGACTGTCCGTCTGGTGTCAACCATAATGCAATGGTTAATTTGAGAGCCGACCCATCATCAAACTCGATATAATCCTGTACCGATCCCTTACCGAAAGTTTGTTCGCCTACAACTATCGCTCTACCTTGTTGCTGCAGAGCACCAGCCACAATTTCTGAAGCCGAGGCAGAACCACCATTAACCAAAACCACAGTCGAAACATCGGCAAATCTAGCTAGCCCATCAGAATTATAATTCCTAATTGATCCGTCACTAAACTTTTCCTGAACTACAACACTATGTTGTATCCATTCACCTGCCACATCGACGGCTGTATCAAGAAATCCACCTGGATTATTACGCAAGTCTAAAATTACACCATCGGGATTCTGTAGCATGATTCCCTGGACCGCTTCCTCAAAAGCCGGACCGGTGGTCTCGTTAAAATGAAACAATTGAATGACACCAATCCGCCGACCAGGCTGTTCCTCCATACGCCAACGAACCGAATCTACGGTAATTGTCCCACGGGTGATGCTGTATTCTTTTATATCATCACCTTCTCGCATAATCAGCAGCTTGACATCGGTCCCCTCATCGCCACGTATCCTTCGTACAGCTTCATCAATAGGCAGTCCAAACGTCTCAATGCCGTCAATCGCCATAATCGAATCACCAGCCCGGAGCCCAGCTCTCTCAGCCGGAGTCCCTGGTAGTGGAGCGATAACTTTGAGTTGATCCTCTTTAATACCGATCTCCGCCCCAATCCCCTGAAACGTACCAGACAATTCGGACTCAAACATGGCTGCTGTTTCTGGATCAAAAAATATTGAATACGGATCATTGAGTGAACCGACAATGCCAGCCACAGCACCATAAAACAAATCAACGTCATCAACTGGCTGTTTGGCTGATCGAGACTTAACTATCTCCCAAATATCCCAAAAACTAGCAAAATCAACCTTGCGATCTAGGGCGACGGTAGGTTTTGCGTCCCGATTCACGACTTGTCCACCATCGACCGAATCTGCGTCGACTGGACTGATCCATAATTCACCAACTGAAGAGCCTAAAAGAAAGCCGGACAAAAGCAACAAAGCTCCTACCAAACCCAAAACATAGCGATTCCGACGTTCGCGGCCACTAACACTTGAGCCTTCTTGTCTATCAATCTCCATATTCATAAAAACAGAAATCCGGACTAAGATCCTGTTTAGGATTTGCTTACCAAGACCATTCAAATCTCATTCCCAACCGGTCAGGAGAATAAGATTTCAGATAGGCTCTAACGACTCCGGCACCAATCGAGGCTAAGAATACCAACCACCGGACCGCCGGTCAAAACCAAAGTTTTCCTTCCACTGGCAGCCACAATCTAACCACTGTAATACAACGCAAAACAAGCCTAATCGACACGTTCAATACTGGCCCCCAACTTATGAAGTCGCTCATCGATACACTCGTACCCACGATCGATAATCGATGCGTTGTGTAGTATGGTCTCACCAGAAGCAATCAAACCAGCAATCAACAAAGTCGCCCCTGCCCGTAAATCCAAACTGAAAATCTCTTTACCATAAAGTGGAGTCGGACCAGTGACCACCACTCGATGCGGATCACAAATGGTGGCGTTTGCTCCCATCTTGGTCAATTCATTCATGTAACCCAATCGTCCTTCGTAGAGCGGATCATGAATGAGTGAAGTACCCTGACACTGAGTCGCCAGTACACCAAACGGTGCTTGCAGATCAGTCGGAAAACCCGGATACGGCATAGCCTTCAATCGAAAGGCGTTCAGTTGACTGGATGGCAGCATGATTAAAACATCACCTTTTAGCTCATATCTAACGCCGATCCGATCCAAGGTTAGTAGAATGATATCCAAATGATCGGGTCTAACGCCAAGGATATTAATTGTCCCTTTAGTGAGTCCGCCTAGAACGGCAAAAGTTCCGATCTCGATTTGGTCAGGAATGACCTGAAAGCTAGTCCCCTGCAGTTCGGACACACCCTCAATTACCAAAGTATGGGTACCTAATCCGCTAATACGAGCCCCAGCTGCATTCAAAAACTCGCCTAGACAAACTACATTTGGTTCAGCTGCTGCCAATTTAATAATCGTAGTACCCGATGCCATAACAGCCGCCATTATGGCGTTCTCAGTGGCTGTGACCGAAAACTCTGGTAAAATGACGGTGGTTCCAGTCAAACTTGAAGCAGTTAGAGTGTAGGTCTCGTCATCATTGTGAGTAATCTCGGCACCCAATGATTTCAAGGCGTGTAAATGCGTATCAATTGAACGATTACCAATAATACAACCACCCGGCTCAGGAATTGTAACCTCGTGGAATCTGGCCAAAAGTGGACCCATGAGCAAAATCGACGAACGCATGGCTTTAACTGCCTGTCGATCGAGTGAACCAATGTCTGCTCCACTTGCATCAATTGACAGCTCATTGTCTCCGGTCCACTCGACCTTGGCCCCCAACGATCTCAAGATATCGAGCATCCTCTCAACATCCGAGAGATGTGGAACATTGTCGATGACACATTCCCCCCGAACTAATAAAGTTGCCGCAATAACTGGAGTAGCAGCATTCTTCATTCCTCCAACGCGAATATCGCCATTGATTGGATTACCACCATGGATGACAAATCGAGTGTCTGCATTACCAGCCATAGAATCTAAACTTAATAGGTTAGGGCTCAAAATACCCTTAGATAATAGAGTCGGCTGACCCCTTTGGCAAGCCAAGATAGTAACCGACCTGAAACACCAACCAAATGAATATCCGGAGAAAAATTGTAGTTCTGATTCTATTATTAACCTTCTTCGCTTCCGCTCCACTGATCCTGCTCTATGCTTCAGGTTACAGTTATAGCCTAAAAAAGAATCGATTAGAAAAGTCCGGCATTTTGAAAGTGGACACTGTGCCCGACGGAGCTACTGTCTCGCTTGATGATAAAGCTACACGACGAACCACCCCGGTTTCGATTGGTCACCTAACACCAGAACAGTACCTGGTAACAATCAACAAACCCGGCTTCTTACCCTGGTCCAAAACTCTAATGATTGAAAGCGGTAAGACCACCTTTGCAAAGGGTGTTGTGATGGTCGCCGGAGCCTTACCACAACTAATTTCTCGCGCTACAGCCAAAGTGAGTACACTTGATTCTAATGGTATCTCGGCGGCCTATGTAAATGAGGATGACCAATGGAAAGAAGTGCAATATCTCGAAATCACGACCAATAACACCCTACCCTTAGCTCGTTTCGCTATCGATAGATACGAAGAAACATATTTGTCACTATCAAATGATGGCCAACGCTTGTTGTTTAGTGGTCGTGCAACTGACGGGCGAATTTCATTGCAGATATATCGTACGAACCTATTGTCTAGTCCTAATCAACTCGAACTACAAATCGAACCATCAGAAAACCATCCTCTATTCAGCTGGTCTAATGACGGACATACTATTGCTTTAGCGAATGGTTACGAATTAACCCTACTAACTTCTACCAACGAACGAATCGACACTGTATTAAAGAGTGCACCTTCGGGAATCTTCCTAGCCAACGACGCAATCTGGCTACTAAACGACGCAGCCGGCGACACTGGGTTACTAACTCAAGTTGGTCTCCGTGACCTCAAGCCGACTGGACAGGAAATTTCTTTACCACATGCTGGACTGTCACTAATTGGAGGCAATAATCGTTATCTCGTGCTAAGCGGAGATGAACCAGATAGTGGGCTACTGGTTGACATAGGACGTGATCAAGTCTCCAGACTGCCCAAATCTGATGGTCTGGCCTGGGAGCGCGATGATTCGACTGGTCGCCTACTACTCTGGAATGACTTCGAAATCTACGTCGCCAATCCGGAAAACGGAGAGTCATACTTGGTTACTAGACTCGGTACTCCGATCACGGACTGTCAGTGGTTTCCATTGGGAACAATGATCATCTTTGCGACCAACAAAAAAATAACAGCCATTGAACTCGACGATCGTGATCATCGAAACACCTTCACACTAGCCAACTTCGAGTCTATTAGTTCTATGGCGATCGATGAGCAAACTGGCATTCTACGTTTTGTTGGAGCGATAGGTAGTCAACGAGGCATTTACGAACGACCGCTATAATAGCCTGACTATAATCGAGGGCTTCCAACCAGTGGAGGCCTTTTTGATTTAAAGAAAAAAGTTTCTAATAACTCCTAAACGATTACAGCTCCACTCGAGAATTATCGCCGATCACTAGCCGATGCCCGACTGGCATATTAGCTGCAGCCGAAGCTAACTCAACATTCTTGCCAATCAATGCGTCGACAACCCGCTTGGAACAATGGATATTAACGTTGTCGAAAACCACCGAATGTTCTATCTCGGAACCGATGACCCGCACTCCATTACCGAGCGAGGTATACGGTCCAATGTAACTATTTTCAATAACACAGTTCTCGCCAATTGTAACCGGTCCACGAATTAAACAACGTCCTTTAATAACCGTCCCCTGACCAATCTTAACTCGGCCGTGCACAATCGCCTCTGGATCGACTTCACCCTCAACCACCGCCTCCTCACGAGTCATCTCGGCTAAAAGCAACTGATTGCCTTCAAGCAGGTCCTCGGACTTGCCAGTATCCTTCCACCAACCAGTGATCTCCTGATAACCAACATTGAAACCATTCTGAATCAACCAAGTATGAATATCCGAAATCTCGTACTCCCCACGACCGGACGGAACGATATGTTCGAAGGCCTTAAAATAATTTCGATCGTAGATATAAATACCAGTCACAGCAAAGTTACTCTTGGGAGCCTGCGGTTTTTCATCCACTCGAACGATCCGACCATCGCACATCTCCGGCACACCGAACCGCTGCGGATCGCGCACCTTGGAAAGTGCCAGCATACAGTTCGGACGTTCGTTCCGAAACTTGTCGACGAAACTATTAATGCTGCCCAAAATAATGTTGTCGCCGAGATAGAAGACAAAGTCATCCTCGCCTAGGAACGACTGAGCATTTTTGACGATGTGTGCTACACCCAACGGTCCACCCTGTTGTTCAATAAAAGTAATCTGCACACCCCAGCGCGATCCGTTGCCGACCACCTGCCGAATCTCAATCTCACCCGGATTTATATTGATACCAATCTCGCTAATGCCAGCGTTAGCGATCTTCTCGATCGCATGAAAAATCATCGGCTTATTAGCCAGAGGTATCAAATGCTTGTTAATGGTAAGAGTGATCGGCCGAAGTCTAGTGGCATGGCCACCCGCAGCAATAAGAGCTTTCATAGGTATGTTCGAATACAATGTCGCCCGGCGACCTTAACAAAAATGCACGATTAAACTAAATCGACTTATCCCCAATCAATCTAATCTTATCTTTGAATTATAGAAGAAACGGAACAAAAAAGGCCCGCCGAGTGGTGGGCACATTTCAAGACTTTCGCCTACTTTCGCCTACCTACAGGAACATCCGATGAAGAAGCACCAGGCTATCCGTTGGTGGATCAAGCCTCTGTCCATCCAATAATGCCTGTAGTACTCGGTTGAGAGCATTTAACCGGCACAAAGGAACGCATCTTGTTAGCCCAAATTTGCGAATGCTTTCACGTCGCACGGGACTGTCCAACCAATCAGACCACAAGACCTCCCTCAAACTGCCGACTTTCGCCCTCTCGTTCCCGACATGATGACAACAGACGTAAATGTCCCCATGAGGATCGATCATGCTGTAGAAGAAAGCCCCGTGACAAATCGAGTACGGACGGTCATTCATCCAATTGCCGTCCATCATCAGGTGATACTTCTGGCCGCTGATCAGCACTGAGAAGTCAGTTCGGGCGTAAGCTAAACACGAATCGATCTGATCATCGACGGTCACGTCTGTGAAATGAAATGGCCGAAAATGGATGTAGTCCACCCCTAACCCAGAAGCAAGACAGGTAACCCTCTCCATGCCGTCTTTAGTGGCTGGACCAACCAAGTAACCCAGACCTATCAGACAACTTTTTCGAGATACACCGGCTCCACGGCGTGCCTCTACTAACAACTCGATACCCTGTAGAACACGCTTCCATTCGTTCTTACCGACACCATGAGTGGACCGAAAGGACGCAAGATCATATCCGTCGAGACTGACCCTGATCCCCCGGCTCGACCTAACCAGAATTTCCGCCAAGTTTCTTGTCATGCGTCCGCCATTGGTGATCATGACGTACGGCATCGATCGCTTTTCCAGTATCAGTAGCAATTCACCTATCTTAGGATGCATCAACGGCTCACCAGTTTGACCGGAGATGATGATGCCCTCCGGAGGACGTTCCCAGAGACCATTTAGTATGGTCAAATCCATAAATTGACCACGGCGAGACAGCTCACTAACCCGACGGTCTCCCAATATCCAACGTGACTGACAATCCGGACAACGATGGTTGCAGCGCTCCGACGGATGAATCTCGACGACTACCGGCTCAAACGGGCGCTCATCCCGCCAACGCCGAATACGATCGGGAAAAAGCAGCACCTTTTTGGGACCATCCGAAAAAACGTTGCCTTCCCGTCTTTCGGTATCATCTGCCATGACGAATCCCTCCTGGCCGTTGTAAAAGATCGACGTCGCTTTTGACCGCAAAACACGACCACAGCGAAGCGGAAAAACCTTGGCACAAAAATCGATGACTGACAAGCCTGGCGACCGCGTCTACTATCCGCAACAAAAAATGCCGGAAGTGTATTCCGGCATGTGACAGCCACTCCATGAGGAGGGGCTCAGAAGAAAAAGTGGGTTTTCAGAAGTGGAACCCCGCGATGGCCAATGCGGCCAGTGAAAATCCGCAGAACAACTGACCAATGTCGACCAGTTGTCGAACCTCTTTAGGCAAGAAGAAGCGCATCCCTCCAATGAACTCGCGGTCCTCGAGCTCTGGTTCGGACGAGCCTATCACGTTGACCACGACGACCGGCTGGGCGTGAGCGACGAATGTCGTGTTGGGAATGATTCCGATTCCGATCACTCGGGCATCCCCGACAATCAGACCGGTCTCCTCCAAAGCCTCCCTGGTTGCGGCTTCGATTGTAATCCTCAACAGATCCTGATCGAAGACCCGACTCTCGGCCGCAGCTCTCTCTTTCTCTCTATTCAGGGCTTCGGCCAAGGGCTTTGCATAACCCCGCGGAACCTCCCAGGATTTGCCGCCCAGATTCGCAAACTCACGGGCCAACGTCTCCTCATCTCTGAAGATCTCCGAGGCGTAGTTCTTCTGATCCAGGTCGGGGAGTCTCGGACCCACCGGCCTATCATGATGAACCAGAGCCACCTTTCCGTCCTTCATGATGACGGTAATGACCCCCAGTCCCTCGACTGTGACCTGCTGATCATACCGGATGAGTCCTCTTTCGGACTCTCTCTCGAGGAGAGCGTGAACACTGACCGTGCCGATACGAGGATTGCCAAACCCACCCAGGCCGAGAGGTAAACAGCCCCATTCGTACGGCTGACCGTCAGGCTTGGTTTCGCCCTTCCGGAGGGGGGTTACTCTCAAACTCTTGTCGGCTTTGCCCTGACCTTCACCTGCTGACATTCTGAACCTTCCTTTCTAAGGAACCGCCAAGAGCTTAGTACAATAAAAAATTACCAACAATCAAAGTTATCCACAGTTAGTAACTCACATCATTACTACTTAGCTCTAAAACAAAAGGCGCTCACTATGGAATGCGCCTAAAAATTTTGTGTCTGACGGACACGGTCTAGCGCCGACTGAAGAGATCGGGGGTGTGACCCTGACGAAAACGGTGACTCTCTGTATCAAACAGAGGATCTACCGCGGCTAGAGAAAGCCCATTGGACAAAACATGGCCAACATTCTTGACGTACCCAATTCCGGTAACCTGCACCGTACCGTCGGGGGCAATGATGACGTAGCCGGCCTTCATATTGGCGTTCGAACCCACCGTCACGCACAGACGTTCAGCGAAAATACGCCGGATATATTCAGCCCTCTCAAGAAACTCACCATCATCTAGTGTGAATTCCTTCATCCCCAACAGTTCATCAGTATTGGGGAAAAACTGGAGCAGACGCCACTCGTCAGTCCGCTCGACAAGCAACTCGCCAATCTCCTCCAGCAGATCGGCATTCTGCGGCATCACTATGGTATTGACCCGCAGACGAACACCACTTCCGATATGCCGGCCGAGGAAAGCGAGTATTTGCTTGAGGAGTTCCGGCTTAGCACCGCGAATGCGCGCATGCAGCTCGGCTGACGGTGCATCTACGGAAAAACCTATCTCATCCAAGGACAGCAGGGACCTGACAAACTGGCTCGTTTCGAGACAGGTACCGTTAGTGATGGTAGTGGAGGTCAAACCGTTCTCCTTAATCAAAGCGAACAGCCGATCGATCCCACTTACAAGGAAGGGTTCACCACCTCCGACACAGATCCGTCTTGCCCCGGCTGCAGCAATACACCGCACGACCTTCGGCCAGTCTTCCTCTTTCATTGATTCGATGCCCCTTTCCCGAAAGCAGTGACCGCAATTGAGGTTGCAGAGAGCGGTTACATTCCAACATACGGAAATGATCGACATTTTCTTCTCCTTAAGCCCTAACTCTACTGACCAAGACCTCACCCACTTTGCAAGGAAAAAAAGTTCTTGTCAAAAACCTGTGTATCCACGTACCCATCTTTAGTAGATACACATTTCTTGGCTAGGCTGAGCTAACTTCTCGCAGGTGGCGTCAGGCCTAAAAAGCCCAAAAAACATTAAACTAATGCCCCAAAACAAAAAACGATCCATCTTGCTAGATGAACCGCTTTAGCTGTTGATGATTTCTCTGGTTGGAGGATCAAGGAGGCCGGTGGGTGTGAGGCCTCTGGACCGCTGGAACTCCATTAGTCTGAGCCAGGTCAGACGGCCGTATCTGTCGGTCTCGTTGCCTGGAGAACCGGGGCCAGAGTCAGCTAGAGGAAAACCGTGGGTGTTTAGGTATCGCTGGAGTGCTCTGACGTCTTCGCCGACCATGTCAGGTGAGAGGTCGCGGAGGAAAGTTGGGGTTAGTAGTGCGGCAGCTGCCTCTAGAGCAGGCTCGGAAACGATAACGGTGCAACCAGCTCCTGACTCAACGATCGGCTCGCCGATTGTGTACTCGGAGAATAGTGCGACGCTTAGGTCGTCGACCATCCGGCTCCAGTCATCACCGTAGATCTCACGAGCTGCACATTCAGTCGTTAGCCAGCGTAGCGTACCACCACGCGCGACGGCGTAGGTTCTAGGGTCGGACTGAACCTTGATCATCCGTCTGCCAGGACGATAGAGCACGCTGTGGCCGAGTGGTATTCGTGCCATCTCCTCGGCACTAATGGTAATAACATCGTCAAAGCCTTCAAACCAGGAATAGAACACTCGCTCGTTCGGGAAGGCGTGCCGTCGTCCGTCGGCTCCGCAATAGTAGACAGCCGAAAAACCAATGCTCATGATCAGGGAACCCGAGACACAGTGAACCTCACCGACTGGTGATTCCAGACTAAGGTCAACATCAATTGATCGAGTAGCCTCCTCTGCTGACCTTGGGCTGTATGCTCCGGTTAGGTTGGGATCGGTAGCGGCTGACTCAGAGGACTCGTCGTCCGAATCATCACTTTCGGAATCGTCGTCCACTGGCCGGTCATCAAGAGGTCGGCCTGAAACCGAGAAGACTGCTCCGTCCCAAGTTGAAACCAGAACCACTCCAGCAGAAGAAAGTCCCTCTACCTTGAGTCGAACCCGGTCGGACGTAATATCGGGTACTGTCCAACGAACAGAACCTGAGGTTGGCCCGACTCCGGTGACCTCAGACCAGGACGAGCCGTCGTTGGTGGAGAAATGAATCCTCGAGCCGGTCACACTAGCACCACCAGCGTTCCAAGAGAGAGTCAGACTGTCCCCAGCTGAATAGGTGACGCCACCGACCGGACCGGAGAGTAGGTAGGCGTAGGGTGAAGGCGGACCAGGAGGAGCAGCACGAGTCCCACCGTCCGGATTCTGAATGACGGAAAATTCCCTCTCAGTAGAGGCGGAGTTCCAGTCATCGTTGCCAGCTTGTGAGGCAGTGATCGTAGTTGTGCCGACTCCGACGACTGTGATTGTAGTGCCGGACACTGTGGCAATTAGTGTGTTGGAACTGGCAAACAATACAGGTAGCCCAGAGGTGGCTGTAGCTGAAACCTCAAAGGGCAGGCTGCCATAGATGCGGGGGTCGAGCTCGGCGAAGGTGATGGTTTGGTCGTCTTTGGCCACAGTGAGATCACGTTCGACGTTTAGGGCAGCGTTGTAGTCATCGTCTCCGGCCTGGGAAGCGGTGATCGTCGTAGTACCAGC
>Ga0208246_1000246_pt1 | contig 49712 bp, 36 predicted proteins | sample RifOxyD2_FD_184039 | JGI IMG/M metagenome (GOLD analysis project Ga0208246, IMG submission 184039) | Soil microbial communities from Rifle, Colorado - Rifle Oxygen_injection D2 (SPAdes) | ecosystem: Environmental > Terrestrial > Deep subsurface > Rock core/Sediment | place: Rifle, Colorado... | reverse complement strand
AAGAAATATCTGATAAAGAAAAATATGAAATATACAAAAAATATAATTTTAATGATAATAATATAAAGTATAAGTTATTTTTTATGTATAATAGAGTAAAACATTTTTTACTTAGAATTTACTATGAAGGTATTTTAAATACTTTAAAAATAAGATCAAGGAAAATATTGTATGAACATAATACCGGTAATAATAGCATGCAAAAAAGAGATAATTTCTAGTAAAAATAACTTTCTGTTGCAGATGAAAATTTAAAAAAAATATACTATGAATAATGGATGATAATTTAATGGAAAAACAATCGCTTTTAGTTTCAATAGTTACACCTACTTTTAATCAATCAAAGTTTCTTTCAGAAACAATAGAAAGTGTTTTAAAACAGGATTATGGTAATATTGAGTACATAGTAATTAATGATGGTTCAACGGATGATACGGAGGAAATATTAAAGAAATATAAAAATAGAATTAACTGGGAAACTCAGAAGAATATCGGACAAACACCAACGATTAATAAGGGTTGGCAAAAATCAAAAGGTTCAATTTTAGCTTACATTAATTCTGACGATACTTATTATTCAGAAAATGTAATATCTGCAATAGTTGATTATTTTCAAAAAAATCCGGATGTTTATATTGTATATGGTAATAGTGTATATATAGATGAAAATAGCGTTGAATTGGGTATGTATGATTCATACGAATTTAATTATGATAAAATATTCAGCACTTGCTCGAATCCCATTCCGCAGCCTTCGGCTTTTATAAGGAAAGAGGTATTAGATAAGGTTGGATATTTAGATGAAAGGATATATTATGCAATGGATTTGGATTTATGGTTAAGAGCCGGAATGCATTTTAAAATTGGATACATACCTGAAAAGTTATCAACATATCGATTGCACAAGGATGCAAAAAGTGTTTCTTCAATGGCGAGAGCTGCGAATGATGTGGTATATATTTATAATAAATTATTTAGAGATAAAGATTTGCCAAAACATTTTATAGAACAAAAAAAGAAAATCATGGGTCGTGTATATTTATTATCAGCCGAACAATATTTTATGGGTAAAGATTGGGATAAATCTTATCAAGCATTTATCGAAGTTATAAAAATGGACATTAGTAATATGAAAATCCGGCATTGTGTAAAATTTATATTTTCATATATTTCATCATTAATAAATATTTTTAAAAAAAAATAAATTTATGCAAATATTAAATGTCAACGATCACAAGAATAAAGATGATAGATTTATAAATTTTTCAACAATAATGAAGGCAAGCACTTTGATATTATGGATGCTTTTCAGCATTATGTTTACATTCCAGAAATTTATAAAAGTTAAAATCTATGCTGATTTTAAGACTTTTATACTAATAACATTATTTTGTTTATTCCTTTATATTTTTATTAGTTTAAAAAACGAACATTATGAAAATAGTTTAAGATTAGGTATTGGATTTATTTTAATAATAATATTTCTTCAAAGAATAATTTTTCTGACAATATATCCAATAGATTTTGAATACAATTTTTATAGAATTTATACATTAAAAGAGTTTAACTATGCAATAACCACATTCACTATATTGCTTTTTGCATGTTTTATAGCAATAAAGATTGCAAAATTTATTCCTCTTAAAGAACCAAAAATAGTTTACACATTGCCTTCCTATACAAAAATAAGATATATTTTATATATTATTGCATATTTGTCTTTAATTATTAGTATAAATCTTGGTTATTTTCTGAATTGGAAAATGGGTACAAAATGGGAATATGGTTGGTTGTCTAAATTGTTTCCGAATTCTTTATATACCACAATGATGGTTTTATTATGGGTTTTTTACGGACAATATTTAAAGATAAAAGATAAAATAATAATATCAATATATTTATTGTTGACTGTCACATTTGGTTTAATACAGGGTAGTAGAGGCGGTATTTTTGGAATAATAATAACATTTTTTAATGTTATAGTAGTTGTAAAAGGTAATTTTAAAGTATCTAAAAAGATTTTTATTATATTGGTTGTTGTTAATTTAATATTAGGTCCAGCTTTGTGGTTTGTGGGAAATGCAATAAGATATAAAAAAAGCATAAGTTATATTTATAAAACATCAAGTATATTAAAATTAACCAGTGCTATTTCATACAGAGTGGGTGTTGCTACTGATGATTTTTTAATAGAAGTTAATAATTGGGGTGATAAAGAAATTATTAAATCACTGTTTACTCTAGAAAACGTTGCTAAAGCAGGAATAAATGCAGCGGTTCCAGGCGAGATATTTAAAGATGCTCCGTTTGAAAGCAGCGGTAACTTATGGCTTTCAGTATTCATGAGTGAAGAATTGGGCAGTAGAGTGCAAGGTACAGTTTGGTCGGGTTTTGGATTTATGTATACTTTATTTGGGAAATGGGTTTTATTACATGTTTTTTTATGGTTTTTGTTAGTAAGTTATATATTAAGAATATTTATCATTAGAAAAACAATATTTCATAATTTGATAGCAGTTTATATTTATAATATATTTATTATAGAATATTTTATGAATGGTAATTTAGATGCTTTTGTTGCCGGAATAGTATCAGTTACTCTTTTGATATTTATTTTATATTTTATTATAATTATCGGAATTAATGCTCTCGATAATCCTGTAAAACAATCTTAATAATTTAAAATAAGTTGATTTCAGTAAATAAAAATCCTATAATAATAAAGTGAATATAATTCGTTTAGATTTATATTTACTGTAATTTTTAAAATAAATGCTAATAAAGTTAAATAAAAAAAATGAAGTTATTATTTATTTCACAGCATTTTCCGTATCCTCCATATAGAGACGGTTCAAGATTGATTGAATATTATCTTTTAAAAAATCTTTCAAAATATGATAATATATATTTCATTTCATTTTTAATTCCGGGCGAAGAAAAATATATTAATCGAATTAATACATTTTGCGATAAAGTCGTTACTGTTCCGTTGAAGTATAGTAAATTAGAGAGAATAAAAAAATATATACACGACGTATTTTCACCTAAAAGATTTGAATCGGTACTAATGAAGAATGAAATTATTGAAGCCGTCAAGAAATTTAATCCGGATGTCGTGCATGTTGATTTACCAATGATGTCGCAATATTGGAACTGTTTTGATAATATTCCAAAATTAATTAATTCGGTCGATGCAATATCATTATTAGCATATAAAAATATAAAAGATAATAAGAATTTAATAAAGAAACTTATGTGGTATTTGCTTTATAAACAACGAAAATATATAGAAAGCAAATATTTTTTAAACTATAATATTTGCACAGTAGTTTCAGGAGAGGATAAGGGAATGTTGGAAAAACATAGTCCTAATCTGAAAATAGAAGTTATCCCAAATGGTGTCGATATAGAATATTTTGATACAGATAAAGTAAATATTGACGTAAATTATTCTGATAATCAGAGTGTTGGAATATTTGGGGGAATGGATTTTTTTCCTAATGAAGATGCTTCAATATTTTTTATATCAGATATTTTTCCTTTAGTTAAAAAAGAATATCCGCAACTTAAATTGTACTTAGTTGGCAGGAAACCATCGGAAAGGTTGAGTAATTTCGTGAAAGATAAAAAGGATATTATAATTACGGGTGAAGTTGAAGATATTAGGGAATATTATAAAAAGGTTTCCATAGCAATATCTCCGATCCGGTTAGGTTCAGGTATAAAGAATACGGTTTTACAAGCTATGGCGATGTCTAAGGCTATTGTATGTACATCGCAGGCAGTGAAAGCTATTGATGTTATAAACGGAAAACATGTTTTTGTAGCAGATAAAAACGGAGAATTTGCTGAAAAAATTATTAGTTTGCTAGAAAACTCAGAACTTAGAAAAAATATTGGAGAGAATGCGCGTAGTCTTATTGTTGAAAAGTACTCCTGGGAAATTCACGCAAAACATTTCCAAAAAATTTATGAAGATATAAGTTCAGAAAAAGGTGTAAGGTGAAAAATGTCTTTTATTATTTTTGATAAAAACATCGAGTATCCGTCAAATGAATATTATTTTTCACCAAGTGAAAAATATCCGGAATATAACTTTGGGCATATTTCTAAAAACCCGAATAATATATACGGGGCAGTCAGAAAATGCTTGATAAATTCGGGTTTAGACAATGAGAAATTCGGAACTTCTAATTGGAATCCTTTAGGTTCTATTATACCTCAAGGTAGCAATGTCTTTGTTTTGTGTAATTTTGTATATCATAGGAAGAACACTGAATCTGAAGAAGATTTTTTTGCAAAATGTACCCATGGTTCAGTTATTCGAGTAATTATTGATTATTTGAGTATAGCTGTCGGTGAAAAAGGTTCTGTTTCTTTTGGTAATTCTCCGCTGCAATCATGTGATTGGGATAAAATATTGCAGGATACAGGAGCAAATAAGATTATAGAGTTTTATAGTAAGTATGGAAGTAAGAGTTCTAAGGTTATCTCGGTTGATTTGAGACTTTTTAAAACCATAAGAGATAATTTAGGTAGAATATTATCAATTAATGATGAAAAAGAAAACGGTTTAAATATTAATATTGATCTTGGTAAGGTCAGTTTGCTGGAGGAATTATATAATGATAATAAAAAGCCGGAGTTCAGGGTTTCAGATTATAATTCCCAAGATATAATGGAATGTCATGATATCGGGAAACATATTTATATGTTGAACAAAAAAATATTAGAATCCAATGTGATAGTAAGTATTCCAAAGCTTAAAACACATGAGAAAGTTGGGATAACGTGCGGGTTAAAGGGTTGTGTAGGTGCAATTACATATAAGAAGTGTTTAGTGCATCACCGTTTTGGTTCATTAAAAACTGGAGGAGATGAGTATTTAGAAAATTTTTTTTTATTGAAATGGTTTTCAAGATTTCACGATTATGTTAATAAAAAGCGGATAGGTTTATTTGAAAATATTTTACATATTTGTGATAGAATATTCTGGAAATTTTCAAGAATAATTGGTTTTAATGTGTTTGGAAGCTGGTATGGAAATGATAGCGCATGGCGTATGACTTTGGATATTGCAAGAATATTGAAATATGCAACTATTTCGGGTGAACTGAAGAATGAGCCGCAAAGAAAACATATACTTATTACCGACGGTATTATTGCGGGGGAAGGTAATGGACCCCTATCACCTAAATCTGTGAAGAGCGGAATCATTAATTTTTGCGATGATATTGTAGTTGGGGACTACGTTAACAGTTTAATAATGGGATTTAATCCGAATAAAATTAAAATGATAAAAGAAGCATTTCGGATAGATAAATATAATTTAACTGAAAGTTTACCAGAAGATATAACAGTAAAAGTAAATGATGAATTAATACCTCTAAATAAATTGAACTCGCATTTAAAATTAAAGTTTATCCCTCCTAAAGGTTGGAAAAATCATATAGAATTATAGAAGAAAATCAAATGACACTATTCGGTACTATTAGAAATAAAATATTATCAAAAAATATTGAAAAAAGAAGTTTTGAATATTTTCAAAATATTGAAGATAAAAAAAGATTAAATTTTCAGTTGGAGAAATTTAATAAGCACTGGCAAAAAATAATAAAAATTCCATATTATTCAGGTTTGGTTAAGAAAGGTATTGTTCCTAATAAATTTGAGTCATGGAGCGAGTTTGTAGAAAAAGTTCCGGTTACTACAAAAAAAGTCATACAGGATAATAAAAATAATATGACTGATAAATCAAGAAAATCTGAGTTTACTCGTATTACTGGAGGTACTACAGCACAGCCTGTCCAATTGCCGTCATGGAACTCCGAAATGAAAGAAGCTGAATTGGATTTGTGGACAGCAAGAAGTTGGTACGAAATTAATCCGAAAAGCAGATTATTTTTAATCTGGGGGCATAGTCACTTATTGGGAACCGGTGTCAGCGGAAAAATAAATGGATTCAAAAGAAAATTAAAAGATAAATTATTGGGTTATTACAGGTTTTCTGCATATAATATAAACAGGGAAAAAATGCGGTTAGCAGCAGAAGTAATGCTGAAATTCCAACCTGATTATGTTATAGGATATAGCGTGGCATTAGATAATTTTATTCGCGTTAATAAAGATTTGATTGATAAGTTAGGGGCTCTAAAATTAAAAGTTGTTGTTGGGACAGCGGAATCATTCCCAAAAGAAGATTCAGAATCAATAATTAATGAAATATTTAATTGTCCGGTAGGAATGGAATATGGCTCAGCTGAAACCAATTTGGTTGCACATACTCATCCTGACGGGGGATATAAAGTTTTCTGGCAAAATTATTTTGTAGAAGCAATTGATAACGGACAGCAAAAAGGCAAAATTATAAGAATAACCAGCCTTTATCCGAGATGTTTCCCGTTGATACGCTATGAAATAGGAGATGAAGTTGAATTATATGACGGTGACAACGGTTTGGGAATTTCGCGTTTAAAAAAAGTTATAGGCAGATGTAACTTATTTGCTTTGATGCCAGATGGGAGTAAGATTCATTCCGAAGCATTTACTCATTGTGTTAGGGATGTTCAAGGCATAAATCAATATCAAATTTTGCAAGAAAAGGATAAGATTAGATTATTGTTAATTGTAAATGATAAATATATTAAAGAAAATGAAAAAGAAATAAAAAGTCGTTTGGTAAAAATTAATAAAGAATTTAATAATATGAATTTTGAGTATGTTACATCATTGAAGCAGACCATATCCGGTAAAACGCCAATGGTAATAAGGAAGGATAATGAAGATAGTAATTAATGCTTTTTCTGCACGCCGTGGTGGAGGACAAACATATTTAACAAATCTTCTTAAAAATATAAATTCAAATCCCAGCTTTGAAATTTATATTTTCGCTGACGAATCACTAATACTTCCCGAACATCCCAACATAAAAAGAAATAAAACAAACTGGCCGAATAATAATCCTTTTTTTAGAGCAATCTGGGAAAAGTTTATATTGTCAAATATTTTAAAAAAATTAAAAGCTGATATTCTTTTCTGTCCCGGCGGTCTTGTGAATACAAAAGTTCCGGTTGGATGTAAAATTGTCACAATGTTTCGTAATATGACTCCGTTTGATGTCGAACAGAGAAAAAAATATTCTATTGGTTATATGCGTTTTCGTAACTGGCTGCTCGAAAAATTATTTTTAAAAAGTATGCTAAAGGCGGATTTGGTTATTTTTATATCGGAATATGCTAAAAAAGTTATTGAAAATAGAATACCTATTAAATTAAAAAAAACAGTATTAATACCTCATGGAATAAACGAAGAATTTAAGGTTTCTGATAGGACCGATGTGATAAGACTTAATCAATTGCCAAAAGAAGATTATATTCTCTACGTTTCTTTGTTTGACGTATATAAAAATCAGCTTGAAGTTGTGCAAGCATATAATTTATTGAAAGAAAGGCGTAAAACTTTCGAAAAACTGGTTTTTGTCGGATTTAATGATACTCAATATGGTGAAAGAGTTAAAAAAGAAATATTGAGATTAGGCTTAAAAAATGATATAATTTTGCTTGGTAATATTAATTATAAAGATTTGCCAAGTATATATAAGTTTGCTAAAATCAATATATTTGCATCTGAATGTGAAAATTGTCCGAATATACTGCTTGAGGCTATGGGAGCTGGCAGGCCATTGATTGTTTCAAGTAAACCGCCGATGCCTGAATTTGGCGGCGATTCTGCAGTTTATTTTAATCCTAAGTCACCGGAAGATTTATGCGATAAAATTCTTTCTATAATTGATAAACCGGTAGTTTTAAAAGATTTGTCAGAGAAAGTTCGAAAACGCTCCATAAAGTACGACTGGAAGGAAACTTCTGAAAAAACTTGGAAAGTAATAACGGATTTATGTTATGGAAAATAATAATTCTATTTTAATCTGTCCTGAAACAAAAATACCGGTTGTTAAAAAAACTATCAAAGAAGCTGAACAAATATTAGGGACAAAGTTAAAAAAAGTAGATATTTTAAATTATAATAGAGAAATTTTAATTGATTGTGAATTTGTTTTACTTAGAGAAGACAAAAAGTGCGTATATCCGATAATAGAGGATATTCCAATATTACTATGCCCTGAAAAGTTGGTTAGCGTTAATGAAAGGAGAAGAATTGATGTAAAAGACATAAAATACCGTGAAGCATATGAAGAAATGGCTCATTATAACAACCGCGGTCTTGAAAGTATAAATATTGCTGAAAAATCAGATATTTGCAGACAGATAGATGAAATAAAGGATAATGGTAATAAATATGTCGATTCTTTTCCTAACCCCAAAAAAATATGGATAGATGCTTTACATGATTGTTTGGGGCAATGGGACGCATATAATTTTATATCTCTAGTAAAAGGAAAACGAATTCTTCAATTAGGCGGAAGCGGTTCCCATGCTGTAAAATTTCTTCTGGCAGGCGCTTCCGAGGCATGGTTATTGACACCTATGTTAGGCGAAATAAAAATGGCAATACATTTGGCGAAAAAAGCCGGTGTTAAGGATAGGCTCAAATGCGTAGTTGGTATTGCGGAAGAAATCCCTTTTAAAGATAATTCATTTGATGCAATATATTCCGGTGGATGCGCCCATCATTTTTATATGGATTTAGCAATGAATGAATGTTCCCGTGTTTTAAAAGAAGGCGGAAAAATTGCCACGGTGGACCCTTGGAAACACCCTTTATACAGTTTTGGAATTAAGTTGTTCGGAAAAAGGGAAGCCGATGTGCATTGCAAACCTTTTACAGATACGAGGATAAAATCTTTCAGAAATAATTTCAGTAAAACGGATGTTATCCACCACGGGCACATATTAAGGTATTTGTTTATTGCTGCTTCAAAATTCAAATTAGTGCTAAATTTGTCCACAATGTGGAAGATTCATAAATTGGACGATATTTTATTTTCCTGGCTGCCGTATTTGAAAAGGAACGGCGGCAGTGTCACATTATTAGGAGAGAAATAATAAAAGGTAAAGAGGTAGAAAGGTAGAAAGCTAATATTACTGATATATTATGAAGGTTTTAATTGTTTCACATTATTTTTGGCCGGAAAATTTACGTGTAAATGACTTAGCGCTGGGTTTAATTGAAAGAAATCATTCAGTTACCGTTCTTACGGGTATACCAAATTATCCTGAAGGTGAATTTTATAAAGGATACGGATTTTTTAAAAAACTAAGACAGAATTATAGTAATATTAAGATAATAAGGGTGCCGGTAATACCGCGTGGCAAAGCAAGGAAAATAGATATGATATTAAACTATATGTCATTTCCGTTTATGGGCAGTTTATTGGGTCCTTTTTTTTGTAGAGATAAATATGATGTAATTTTTGTTCCGCAGTATTCACCTTTTACTGTAGGAATACCTGCAGTAGTTTTAAAGTGGTTCAAGCAAATACCCATTTTTTTTTGGGTCCAGGATTTATGGCCTGAAAGTGTCCTTACCGCAAAGGATTCAATAAAATCACCTTTTATATTGAATCTTATTGAGAAAATGGTAAGATTTGTGTATAAAAATTGTGATAAAATTTTAATACAATCAAAGGCATTTGTAGATAATATGAGAAAAATGGATGTTGCTCAGGAAAAAATTTATTATTTTCCTAATTGGGCCGGTGAGTTTTCTCAACAGAATTCAGTATCTGAAAAAAAAGAAATAATACCTGATTTGCCAAAAGGTTTTCGCTTGATGTATGCCGGCAATATTGGAACAATTCAGGATTTTGAAACTATATTAAGTTCAATGGAAAAACTGAACAATTATTCTGATATACATTTAATTATCATAGGAGAAGGACGGAATAGCGGGTGGGTAAGGGAACAGGTAAAACTTAGAAATTTGGATAAGAATGTTCATTTATTAGGAAGAAAACCTTTGAATGAAATGCCGTATTTCTATTCACAAGCGAATGCTATGCTGGCAACGCTTAAGACTGAACCGATTTTTGCTTTGACTATTCCTAATAGAGTCCAGTCATATCTTGCGAGCGGCAGGCCTATTATTGCTGCATTGGACGGTGAAGGAGCAAGAGTTATTAATGAAGCCGGAGCGGGATTAACATGCCCTAGTTCAAGACCGGAAGAATTAAAGGATATTATTTTAAAACTTTACAAAAAAACACCGGCAGAACGGACTGAAATGGGGTCCAAGGGTTTGGATTATTATAAAAAAAATTTTGATTATGATATGTTGATGGATAGATTAGTAAATTTGATGTCTTCTTGTTGTAATAATTAAAAATATGAGAATAATTATTTTAGGTGGGACTGGATTACTCGGTCATACTCTTTGGGAATATTTTTCCTTAAAATATCCGGATACTTTTACTACCGTAAGATTGGCTCGTACAACGTATGAAAATCATAAAATATACAAAAATGATAAGGTTATAGATAATGTTGATATAACTGATATTGAAAACGTTGAAAAGGTACTTTATAAAGTAAAACCTGACTTCGTTTTTAACTGTACAGGTGTAACTAAGCGAAGGGAAAATATAGATGATTATCAGTATCTGGGCATTCTTTTGAATGCTTTGTTTCCGATAAAATTATCAAAGTGGGCTAAAAAAAATAATTCAAAAGTAATCAATTTTAGTACTGATTGTGTTTTTGACGGAAAAACCGGAAACTATTCCGAAGATAGTCCTACAAACGCAACGGATATATATGGAAAAACGAAATCACTCGGAGAAATTAGGGATGATAATTCTCTTACACTACGTTCTTCGTTTATTGGCTTTGAACTTTATAATAAGACAGAATTATTAGAATGGTTTCTATCGCAAAAAGGAACAGTGAAAGGTTTTAAGAATGCGATATATACAGGATTAACCACTTTGGAATTAAGCAAAGTAGTTGAGAATATATTATTATCATATACTAAAATGACCGGACTTTACAATATCTCAAGCGAGCCGATAAATAAATATGATTTATTAATGCTGATTAAAAAGAAATTTAAACTTAATACGGAAATAATTCCTGATGAGTCGTTTCATTGTGATAGGAGTTTAGATTCCACAAAGTTTAGAAAAGAATTTAATTATATCCCGCCGTCGTGGGAAACAATGGTTGATGAATTGGCTGAGGAATATAACAGGGGGAAATAATGATTTTTGAAGGAAAAACGATATTAGTAACCGGTGGGACAGGATCTTTTGGTAAAATATTTGTCCGCCGTGTTTTGACAGGAGAAATGGGTACACCAAAAAAGGTCATTGTTTTGTCAAGAGACGAAGCTAAGCAACATGATATGAGAATGGCTTATTTGCATAAGCTGGTAGCAACAGACGAAGTTATTTACCGCAATTTTATGAACGTGCTTGAATTCAGAATAGGGGATGTAAGAAGCTATCCGGATGTTTGTTCTGCGATAAAAAATGCCGATATAGTTATAAATGCCGCAGCGTTGAAGCAGGTCCCTGCATGTGAATATTTCCCGACACAGGCTGTTATGACAAACTGTATAGGGGTTGCTAACATAGTCCGTGCAATAGAAGAAAATAGTTATTCCGTTGAAACTGTTATTGCTATAAGCACGGATAAAGCGTGCAAACCTGTAAATGTTATGGGTATGACAAAATCAATCCAGGAAAGGATTGTAATAGCCGCAAATATTCTTAATCCTAAAACCCGTTTTATATGTGTTAGATATGGTAATGTTCTGGCATCACGTGGTTCGGTTATACCATTATTTCATGATCAGATTAAAAACGGCGGGCCGGTTACTATTACTGTTCCGGATATGACGCGGTTTCTTTTAAGTTTAAATCAGGCTGTTGATACCGTATATGCTGCATTAAAATATGGAAAAAGAGGGGAAACATATATACCCAATGCAGCTTCTGCCACCGTTTTAGATATAGCAAAAGCTTTGATAGAAAAAAGAAATATTAAAATTAAAGTCACAGGGATTCGTCCAGGTGAGAAAATGCATGAAATAATGGTTTCAGAAGAAGAAGCAAACCATTGTATAAAACGGGGCGATTATTATGCAATATTACCGATGCTTCCTGAATTGCGCGATAAGAATGAGAAGGCGATAAATGCGTTGAAAAAAGAATTTAGTTCAGCAGACAATGTATTAAATTTTAAAGACACGATTTCTCTACTGAAGAAACACAATTTAATGATTGGTGAATCAATACCGCAGGAAGATGGTGAGTTGCTCAGATAAATCATAGTTATAGAGTTTTAGAGTTATAGGGTTTTAGTGTTTTAACTCTATAACTCAACGAACTCTAAAACACTATAAACTCTTTTAGTTGGGAGAATTTATGAAGAAGACGAAAGTAATGACGATAGTCGGAACAAGGCCTGAAATAATTAAACTTAGTAGAATAATGCATGAATTGGAAAAGTACACAGAACATATACTTGTTCATACAGGGCAGAATTTCGATTATGAATTGAACGAGATATTTTTCAAGGAAATGGAAATAAGAAAGCCTGACTATTTTTTAAATTCTGTCGGTAAAAATGTTGCAGAAACAATAGGGAATATAATTTCTAAATCTGATGAAATAATGGAAAAAGTAAAACCGGATGCGATAGTTCTTTACGGGGATACGAACAGTTGTCTTTCTATTATTTCAGCAAAGCGAAGAAAAATACCAGTTTTTCATTTAGAAGCCGGTAATCGTTCTTTTGACCAGCGGGTACCTGAGGAACTAAATAGAAAGATAGTAGATCATTTAAGTGATATTAATATGACGCTTACCGAGCATGCCCGCAGATATTTAATAAATGAAGGAATAAAACCGGAAACAGTTATAAAAGTCGGTTCTCCTATGAAAGAAATTTTGGATTTTTATATGCCAAGGATATTGAAATCAGATGTTCTAAGGCGTTTAAAATTAAAAGATAATGATTATTTTGTTATTAGTGCACATAGGGAAGAAAATATAGATTCTGAACAGAATTTTAATGATATGTTAGATTCTCTTAATGCTATAGCGAAAAGATACAATAAAAAAATGATTGTTTCTACACATCCAAGGACAAGAAAGAAATTAGAAAAAGTAAATAAAAAATTTCATTCTTTAATAAGTTTTATGAAACCTCTTGGTTTTAGCGATTATGTTAAGCTTCAGCTTAATGCTGCATGTGTTATTTCTGACAGCGGAACCATTACCGAGGAATCTTCGATATTGAATTTCCCTGCTGTGACAATTAGGCAGGCACATGAACGTCCGGAGGGAATGGACGAAGGTACACTTATAATGTGCGGTTTGAAAAGTGAGCGTATTATTGAGGCTATGGATATAGTTATGTCACAATATTCTAAAAGAAACAGGCAGTTTAGAATAATACCTGACCATGATGTAAATAACGTTTCAAAGAAAGTTACTAGAATTATTATGAGTTATATTGATTATATAAATCGTGTAGTATGGCAGAAGAACTCGTGTGTAAAATAATATGAATGTTGCGGTAACGGGCGGGACAGGTTGTTTAGGTCAGCCATTAATTAAAAGGTTGCAGCAAAATAATTATAAAGTTAAATTATTGGTTGAACCTGCAGATAAAAGAGTATTTCTATTTGAGGGTATTGAAATAATAAGAGGGACAATAGATGATAAAAAAGCTTTAGAAAATCTATTGGAAAATGTAAATGTTCTGTTTCACCTGGCCGGCAAAGTTCATGATTTTTCGAAGAATACTGATGAAGAGGATTTTTTTCGGATTAATACTGAAAGTACAAGGCAGCTTTTAGAGATAGCAAAAATTAAAAAAGTAAGAAGAATTATTTTTTATTCAACGGTAAGCGTTTATGGTAAAGACAGTGATTTTCATGCTGATGAGGATACTATGTGTAATCCAAAAACACCGTACGGAAAGAGTAAATATGAAGCAGAAAAGTATATTTTAGAATCTTCTAAAAATGGAGGGCCCGAAGGTGTAGTTCTAAGGTTTCCTGTTGTGTATGGACCTTTTGATAGGGGAAACGTTGCTAGTTTAATAAAAGCGGTATATAAAAAACAGTTCATGTATCTTGGTGACGGAAAAAATTCGAGAAGTATGATTTCATCTGAAAATACGGCAGCCGCGGCAGTGCTTGCGGCAATTACTAATAATTCAGCTAACCAGATTTTTTGCGTAACCGATGGAATTGATTATTCAATGGAATATATAATAAATACTATTTGTAAAATACTTAACACTTCGTGGATGCCTATACATTTACCAATGTTTATTTCAAAACTTCTAGGTAGCATCGGGGATGTTTTAGAAAAAATAACTAAACGCACAATGCCTGTCAATTCAGACAGAGTTAGAAAACTTTCCACTCCTATGACGCTTTCTTGTACTAAAGCTAAAAAAATATTGAACTATAAAGCAGAGAAAACGCTTGAAGAAGGTATGAGAAACGAAATTGATTGGTTAAGAAACAATAAAAACAGTTAAAAGGTATTATGTATTTTTTATTTATTATTAGTCTTATATTAGCCGCAGCTGGGGCTTTTTTTATCAATAAGTTTGGTGCAAAATTGGGATTGGTTGATTATCCGAATTACCGCAGTTCACATTCAATTCCTATCCCAAAAGGCGGAGGTATCGGTATCCCGTCAGGGTTTCTACTTATTAGTATTTTGAGTAAGTCACACATAAGCATTTGGCTGCCTGCGGTACTTATTGCATTTTTAAGCTTTATTTCAGATAAAATGGAAATTCCTCCCAGACGGCGATTTTTATTGCAATTATTAATTGCTTTATTATTTTTGAATCTAATAAATAGATATTATTTATTCACTACCGAAAATATTATAATTTTTGTTTTTTTAACATTATTTATTGTTGCAACGACTAATTTTTTTAATTTTATGGATGGAATAAACGGTATCGCCGGGATTACAGCTTTGATTGCATTTAGTTTTATTGCTTTTTTTTCATTTTATATAATGGATGATAAAAATACTGCTTTGATGAGTTTGGTTTTAGTTATGGGTTGTTTTGGTTTTCTGCCTTTTAATTTTCCTAAAGCTAAAGTTTTTTTGGGTGATGTAGGTAGTATTTTTTTAGGGTTCGTATTTGCTGTTTTTGTAGTAAAATTATCAATAACAATAAACATTTTTCTTTGTGTAATAATGTTTTTAAGTACTTTTTATGCTGATGCCATAATAACCATTTTTTATAGATTAAAAAATGGGGAGAATTTAACTAAGGCCCATAGAAGTCATTTATATCAGTATTTAAGTAACGAATTGAATTACCCTCATTGGAAAGTAACAGTAATATATGCGTTAGTTCAAATTGTATGTGGATTTTTAGCAATAATTTTGTATAATAAAACGATTAGTTTTCAATTGATATTGATTTTTGTATTTGGATTGGCGTTTATAATAGTTTACAACAATATAAAAAAAGATTACCAAATTAGTTGAATAATATGATTAAAAGTGTAATTTTAAAATACCGGCGGTTGCTGATTATTGTTCTTCATTTTATATTTATTGTTTTATCATATATTACAGCATTTTATATAAGATTTGATTTTACATTTCCTAAAGAATACTTACAAGTTGTAGAAAGAACCATCCCGCTTTTAATTTTAATTAAATTATTATTCTTTTATTCTTTTGGTTTATTTGTCGGGCTATGGCGATATGTAAGTATCGGAGATATTTGGAAAATTTTGCTTGCAAATATGTTGTCTTCTGTTACTTTTTTTGGCGGAGTTGTATTCTACCGCGGTTTAGTAGGATATCCGCGTTCTGTTTTTATACTTGATTTTATTTTATGTGTAGCTATTGTATCAGGTGTTAGATTTCTTACAAGATTAATAAGAGAAAAATCCAAAATTGATCTTTCTGAAAAAAGGAAGAAAGTACTTATTGTAGGAGCCGGAGATGCAGGTGTCCTGACATTAAAAGAATGCCAAAATAATATTAATATGGATGTTGAGGTAGTTGGTTTTATCGATGATGACCCGATTAAAAAAGGACATAATATTTATGGTGTTAAAGTATTTGGTGGAAGGAAACTTATTCCGGATATCGTTGATGGTTATGGTGTTGAAGAAATAATTTTAGCGATACCCTCAGCAAGCGGCGATGTGATACGCGAGATACTTTACTATTGTGAATTAACAGATGCGAGGATTAAGACAATTCCCGGGTTAGATAAAATTTTAGAAGGAAATTTGGAAGTAAAACCCCGTGCAGTTAAACCGGAAGATCTTTTGGGAAGAAAATCGGTAAAAATAGATAAAAAAGAAATAAGTTCTTGCATAATGGGAAGGACAATTTTAGTTACAGGAGCCGGCGGTTCTATTGGTTCAGAATTGTGCCGTCAAATTGCAAGTTTTTCTCCGGAAAATATAATATTAGTAGATAATCATGAGAACTATGTATATTTTTTGGGTATAGAATTCAAGTCAAAATATCCTCAGCTTAAGTTTGATACAATAATTGGTGATATAAAAGATATTGGTTTTTTGAGATATGTATTTTCTACTTATAAACCGCAAGTAATATTCCATGCAGCAGCTCACAAGCATGTTCCTTTAATGGAAGAAAATCCTTCGGCGGCTGTAAAGAACAACGTTGTAGGCACGCGAAATATTATTTATGCCTCGAGTCATTATAAAGCCGAAAGGTTTATTTTGATTTCTACAGATAAGGCAGTGAATGCTAGTAGTGTAATGGGAGCTACCAAACGAATAGCTGAAAAAATATTACAAGCAAAATCTAAAAATAGTAAAACAAAATTTATGGCGGTTAGATTTGGTAATGTATTAGGTTCTTCGGGAAGTGTTATTCCGCTTTTTAAAAAACAAATAGAAGAAGGCGGTCCTGTAACTGTTACGCATCCGGATGTTAAAAGGTATTTCATGAGTATTTCTGAAGCATCACAATTGGTGCTGCAAGCGGGAGCGATAGGTACGGGTGGTGAAATATTTGTACTTGATATGGGTGAACAAATAAAAATTGTGGATATAGCAAAAAACTTAATTGCATTTTCTGGGCTTAAATTAGGAAGAGATATTTCTATTGAATATGTAGGTTTAAGACCCGGTGAAAAACTTTTCGAAGAGATTTTATTAAATACGGAAGAAGATAAAGTTACAAAAAATGATAAAATTTATATAACTAAACCCGGTGATTTTGATTCAGCAAAGATAAGGAAACAAATAAGAGAATTGGAAAAATATGCGAATAATTTTGATGATGATAAAATAACTGATATGATAAAACGAATGGTTCCTTCATATAAACCCGAATCTAAAAGTAAAGATTAATTTTTCAAGGAGTCAAAATCATTGAATATAGCTATAGATGCCAGGTCGGTGAATAATAATAAAACCGGCATAGGAAATTATATTGTAAACTTAGTAGATGGTTTAAAAGCAGCTGATAAAGGAAATAATTATGTTGTTTATACAGAGAAAGTAAGACATAGTATAAAAAAAATACCAATAATATCTGCTATAAGCAGAATATTTTATTTGTTTTATGATAATCTTGTATTTCCGTTTGTTTTGCTTGTAAATAAAATAGACGTATATCATTGTCCGGCATTTATTTTGCCGTTGTTTAATTTTAAGTATAAAAAAGTTATCACGATCGCTGATTTGGGTTTTTATGTGTTTGGTAATAACTTTTCAAAGAAATGGCATGCACGGCATCTTAAATTCATGCTCCCGATTTCAGTAAAAAAAGCAGATAAGATAATAGCAATAAGTGATTCAACGAAAAAACAGATTGTAGAGATTTTCGGTGTTCCGGAAGAAAAAGTGAAAACTATTTATCTTGGGGTTTCGGAGAAATACAAAGTTATTGAAGATAAAAAAGTAATAGAATCTTTATTGGAAAAATACCAAATAAAAAAACCTTTTATTTTATTCGTAGGTAATATGGACCCTCGGAAAAATTTGAAAAGGCTCATATCCGCATTTCGTAAATTAAAGGTAAATAAAAGTAATTTACAATTGGTGATAATTGGAAGAAAAGGAGAATTGTTCCAGCAAGACATTTTAGAAGAAGTAAAAAGAGGGGATATTGTTTTAACCGGATATTTAGATGAGGATGCAGTTATTTGTTTATATAATGCTGCTTCGGTATTTGTGTTTCCTTCCTTATATGAAGGTTTTGGCTTGCCGATTCTTGAGGCGATGGCATGTGGTTGTCCGGTTGTAACCTCGAAAGTTTATTCTATGCCGGAAGTAGCCGGTAATGCTGCAATTCTAATAAATCCGGAAAAAGTTGATGAAATTTCGGAGGCTGTATTAAATATAATGGATGATAATAAATTGCGGGAAAATTTAATAGCCAAAGGTTTTGAGAGAGCTAAGAAATTTAATTGGGAAAAAACCGCTTTAGAAACAATGGAAGTATTTAAAACAATATAAAAATTTATGCTAAATTTTACAGATCCTGTAACATATATCTTCTTATCAGTATTTTTTACTGCCCTGGGCGGAATTTCTCTGTACAATATAGGACCAATCCATTTTAGGCCTTACCAAATACCGTTAATAATAGCTTTACTTCTATTAATATTTAAATTTTTAATATCTAATAAGAAAATAGTATTACCGATACAATTTTTTCTTGTATTACTGATATTTTATATTACTATAATTATTTCTTTTTTAAATGCTCCTTTTCCAATTCTGACATTAAAACAATCTATACTTTTATTTCTATATGTAATTTTATACTTTTTAATAATCAATGTCTGCACTAATAAAAAAAATATTCTTCAACTTCACAAAGTAATAATATTTTCATGTTTTGTAGCTTGCGTATATGGTGTTATAATGTTAGTTTTGACAAATTTGCCAAATCACGGGAGGGAAGGGGGGTATTTTTACAGCAGACCGCGTTCTTTTTTTGTTGAACCTAATGAATTTGGAGAATATCTTGTTTTTGTATTCGGTTATATTTTTTCCGAATATGCTTCTCGTAAAAAAATAGTAAATAGAAGAATATTTTGGATTACATTTTACTTAATACTGATTTTATTGGTTCCTAATATGAGCAGGGGTTCCTGGTTGGGTTGTGTTGTTATTATGTTTCTTGTTTTTTATTATCAAGATAAATTAAAATTAATTAAAGTAAATTTTGCGAAAAAAATAAAGACAGTATTTTTTATATTTTGTTTTTCTGTAATAACATTGTTAGTTGTATCAAAATTTATTCCGAAAAGATGGAATATGTCAGTTGCAGAAGTTGTTACTTCAAGGATATCTTCTTTATTTAGCGGTACAGATGCAACGAGTTCAATACGTATTGATAGTAATAAAAAGGCGTTCAAAACGATGTTTGAATATCCATTTACCGGAATAGGTTTGGGAAATGCTTTTACTGTCATGCAAGATGTAAAAAAGAATGACGGAAAATTACCCAATGTAATAGTAGCTACATCATCTAATTTTATTGCTGATCTAGGTATGGAGTTGGGATTATTCGGATTAGGAAGTTTCATTTTATTCCTTTTCTTTGTTTTTTTTAAAGGGATATTTAGTCTTAAAAAGATAAAAGATACAGATCTGCTTGTTGTTTATATAGGTGCTTTTGCCTCGTATATAGGATTATTAATAAATAGTTTAACATACTCAAGTTATTTATTGCCATTCCTTTGGATTTCGGCCGGAATTATTTCTGCAGGGGTTATTAATGACGAGTTGTAAAGAATTAAGTGAGTTGTATGAAGCTGCTATTTCCGGTATTCTATTAGGCAATAAAGATTTGTCGCATTTATCCAATAAGGTTGGAATTAAAAATTATATTAAAATTGCAGATGAAATAAAGAAAATAATTAAAAAAGGTAAGATTCTTGATTGGGGTTGTGGTTATGGACATATGACTTATTTGCTTAGAAACAGGGATATAGAATCTATGCCGTATGAAGTTGAAAAGCGTGATAACCTTGAAAAATTTCAAATATTTTCAAAATTAAATATAATTTTTGGTGATAATGAGCATAGATTACCCTTTGAGACTGGATTTTTTGATGGCGTGCTATCCTGCGGAACTCTTGAGCATGTTTCCGATATAAATTCTTCCTTAATTGAAGTTAGCAGGATACTTAAAAAGGATGGGTTTTTTTTTATTTATATGCTGCCTAACAAACGGTCTTATGCGGAATGGATAGCAGAAAAAAGAGGTAAAAGCATACATCCCGTTAAATATAATATTAAAGAAATTTCGAAAATTCTAGGGAATTTTGGTTATAAAATAATCACAATAAGAAGGAGCAATTTACTTCCAAAGAATTTGACTGACTTGCCTTTTATTATAAAAAAAATATACGGAAGTTTATCTTTTTTGATAATTCCAATAGATAGTCTTCTCTCTAAAATTCCTTTATTAAATCAATTTTGCGGTGTATTCGAAATTGTAGCTAAAAAAAAATAAGAATAAATAATTAATATGAAAATATTGTTAGATTCAAGGATGATAAATAATTCCGGAGTTGGAACATATATTAGAAATTTATTAAAAAATTATGAAAAATCAAATGAAAATATCTATGTATATGCATTGACAAATAATTCTGTCTATGAAATATCAGGAAAAAAATCTAAAATTGAAATTGTAGAAGTAAAGTATTCTACTCCGATTTATTCAATTAGAGAACAGATTGTTTTACCCTATTATATTAACAAAATAAAACCGGATTTGGTTCATTTTCCGAATTTCAATGTATCATATTTTTTAAAAACACCTTTTGTCGTTACAATACATGATTTAATTTATTATCTTCATGCCGATGCATGTCCAAATAAAATAGGGTATTTATATGCAAGGGTTATGATGAAACATGCGGCTCGAAAGGCAAAATTAATTATAACGGACTCGATGTATAGTAAAAAAGATATTGTTCAAAATTTAAATGTTTCTGAAGAAAAAGTTCATGTAATTAATCCGGGGATAAATAAAAATTATTTACATGTAGAGAATAGTCAGAATATTTTAAAAAAATATAAATTACCGGCTAATTATATATTCTATATTGGTAATCATGAGCCGCGAAAAAATATAATGGGAATAATAACGGCATATTCAAAAAGTAAATATCGTAATGATTATTTTTTAGTAATCGGCGGAAAGAAGGATTTAAGAAGGAAAGATATTTATAATATTATAGAAAATCTAAAATTAGAAAAACGTGTAATTTTTACTGATTATATTGAAGAGGAAGATTTGCCTGCAATTTATAGTGCAGCAAAGTTATTTATATTTCCTTCGTTTTACGAAGGATTTGGTTTGCCGCCTTTAGAAGCAATGGCTTGCGGAACTCCGGTAATTTCTTCAAATGCTTCTTCATTACCTGAAATTTTGGGAGATGCATCAATTTTTGTTAATCCTACTAATATTGATGAATTAACCGGGGCAATAGATAATATATTAAATAATAAAAATTTAGCTGATGATCTTATTAAAAAAGGATATGAGCAAGTAAAAAAATATTCTTGGGATACGGCTGCAATTAAAACAATAGATATTTATAAAAACGCTTTGGGATATATAAAATGAGATTCAATCGCATATTATTAGTTTTTCCGGAATACAAACATACCCAGTTTGGTGCCACTCATCCGCCGGTTGGGTTAGGTTATCTTTCTGAAATCCTAAAAGTTAATAATATCGTCCATGAAGTTGTTGATATGCGATTAGGATGCGATTTAAAAGGCTTAAAGCAGAAAATACAGAAATTTAATCCTGATGCGGTTGCCATAAGTATGATGACACTCATGCATAAAGAGACATATGGGATAATAGAAGAAATAAAAAAATCATTTTCAAATATTAAAATAATAGTAGGTGGTCCGCATATTTCTACATTCAGAGAACGGGCGTTGGAACAATGTAAATCAATAGATTTTGGAGTAACAAGAGAAGGCGAAATAACTTTGATTGAGTTGTGTCAAGGGTTGGATTATGAAAAAATAAAAGGACTTATATTTAGAAAAAATGATGAGGTTGTTTACACGGGTGAGAGGGAATTTATATTAGATTTGGATTCAATACCTTTTCCAAAGTATGAAAAGTTTGACTTAAAAAAATATATAACTGAAGAGATAGCAATACTAACTTCAAGGGGCTGTCCGTATAGTTGTATTTACTGTCCGGTAAAGACAGCAATTGGCAGGAAATTTAGAGTAAGAAGCCCCAAAAATGTTGTCAAAGAAATCCAATATTGGTATGAAAATGGAAGACGGTCATTCGGAATAGTTGATGACAATTTCATGATGATAAAGGAAAGAGTTCTAAATATTTGCAGTGAAATAGAAAATCAATCATTAACTAAGCTTGAATTAAGATGTCCTAATGGTATAAGGGCAGATCAGTATGACCATGAGCTTTTAAGTAAAATGAAAAAGATTGGTTTTGAATATTTAGCAATAGGTGTTGAAGCTGGTAATAATAAAATTTTAGAAAATATAAAAAAGGGTGAAAAAATAGAAGTTATAAAAAAAGCGATTGAAGATGCATGTAATTTGGGTTATGAAGTAATTCTTTTTTTTCTTGTTGGTTCTCCCGGGGAAACATGGATGGATATTGAAGATTCAGTGAAAGTGGCGCTTGCATATCCTGTTTTTGACGCAAAATTTTACAATCTAATACCTTTTCCAGATACCGAATTATTCACTTTGGTCAGTGAAAAAAAATATTTTATCAGAAATCCTGATGATTATTTGAACGATGCTTCACATTGGGATGTTAATCCGGTTTTTGCAACGCCTGAGCTATCCTTTGAACAGAGGGTCAATGCACTTAAATATACAAATAAAATAAGAAAGCGTATTAGAAAAAATGCAATGGAAAGAAAACTTAAAAAATTAGGATTTATGTCAAAATTTTTAGCAAATATTTTTGTTTTAGACTTTGTCCAGTATCAACTTTTGCATAATTGGTTTTTACGTAAGTTAAGTACGAGTATATTTCGTCGAATTAACAAAAAACATTAGAGAGCGTGAAAGTGTCTTATTAATTCAATTAAAATGCAAAATTTTCGCAACTGATACTTTGTTATAAAAATCTTTGATTTAGTGACAGAAAAAAATTAGGTGTTTATATTATTAAAAGCAATTAATAAGATTTTAACATTAATTTTTCATTTTTAATCCCGCAACTATCTCGGGACAAGTTTTTAAATTTTGAATTGTTTATTTTAAAAAATATGAAATTAGCAATTGTACATGATTATCTTAATCAATATGGTGGAGCAGAAAAAGTTATAGAAGCATTAAATGAAGCATTTCCAACGGCTCCAATATATACTTCTATTTATGTTCCTGCTGATATGCCTGAGAGTTTTAAGAAAATGGACATAAGGACTTCGTTTATGCAAAAATTGCCATTTATAAAGAAACGTTTTAAAGAGTATTTCTTACTTTATCCGTTTGCATTTAAAAGTTTTAATTTTAATGATTATGACGTTATTTTATCTTCAAGCAGTGCATACGCAAAGGGGATAAAAATCCCGAAAAATGTTTTACATATATGTTATTGTTACACTCCTACAAGATTTATATGGAGATTCGAGCAATATGTGGAAAATGAAAAACTCAGTAATATAAAGAAAAAAATTCTGTTTTATCTTACCCGCATATTGAAGAATTGGGATATTAAAACTGCAGAAAATGTAAACTTTTTTATATCAACATGTGAGAATATTCGGGATAGGATAAAAAATATTTATAAAAAAGAATCCGAGGTAATTTACCCGCCGGTTGAGACTTGTAAATTTTCTATTTCAAAAAATATAGATAAGTATTTTTTAGTAGTTTCAAGGCTAAATGCGTATAAAAAAATAGATTTTGTAGTTGAGACATTTAATAATTTAAAATTACCGTTAAGAATAATTGGTGATGGACCTCACCGCAAGTACTTAGAAAATATTGCAGAATCAAATATAGAATTTCTGGGTAAGGTTAACGAGAAAGTCTTAGCAGAAAATTATGCAAATTGTCAGGCTATTATATTTCCTGGGGAAGAAGATTTCGGTATAGTACCTGTTGAAGCTATGGCTTGCGGCAGGCCGGTTATTGCATACGGGGCTGGGGGAGCTTTGGAAACGGTAATTAATGAAAAAACAGGTATATTTTTTAAAGAACAAAGTGTTTCTTCTTTAAAAGAGGCGGTTAATCACATAACAACAATATCGTTTGATAGCGATTACATAAAAAAACATACAGAAAAATTTAATAAAGAGAGATTTAAAGAAAAAATAATAAAATTCATAAATAAAAAATATAAGGGATAGTTTGAATATGAGAATTGGACTAGATGCCAGAATGATCGACCATTCCGGCATAGGTACATACATAAAGAATCTTTTATATTTTCTTCCAAAAATAAGTAATTATGAATATGTATTATTTGGAAATACCGAAAGGCTTAAAATGTATAATATTCCGGTATATGAATCGAAAGCACCAATATACAGCATACAAGAACAAATAATGTTTCCTAATATAATAAAAAAAAGCAATATTGATCTGTTTCATTCACCTCACTATATAACTCCGATTTTGTATAACGGAAAAATGGTAGCTACAATACACGATCTGATACATTTAATATTTCCTGAGTATTTATCGTCAAAAATGGCTAATTTATATTCAAAGTATATGGTAAAAAGTGCTTGTAAGAAATCCAAGAGAATTATTACTATTTCAAGAAATACAAAGAAAGATATTATAAACCATTTTAATGTTGATGAATCAAAAATAAAGATTACGTATTTAGCTGCAAGCGAGATATTTAAACCATCGTCAGTTACTGCAGAAGATATGAGAATAAAATACGGCAAATATCTATTATATGTTGGAGCTATCCGACCTCATAAAAATATATTATTTCTGTTAGATTTATTTAAAAAGCTGAAAAAAGAAAAAAAAATAACACATAAACTTATCTTGATAGGTAAAGGTAAGGTTCCATATATTAATGAAGTTAGGAGAAAAATATATGATTACTCTATGCAAAACGATGTTTTAATAATAGAAGAAATAAAACAGGAACAAATTGCAGAATTTTATTGCGGTGCTGATTTGTTTGTATTTCCGTCTTTATATGAAGGTTTTGGTTTGCCGCCGTTAGAAGCGATGGCTTGCGGTTGTCCGGTTGTTAGTTCGCAAGCTTCATCTTTACCGGAAGTTATCGGAGATGCAGGTATTCAGGTTAATCCTGCAGATAAAGAACAGTTTTTAAATTCTGTTTATATTGTTCTGACTGATGAAAAAATAAGAAAAGAACTAATAGAAAAAGGTTACAAAAGAGTGAAACTTTTTTCATGGGAAAAAACTGCTAAGGAAACATTAAGTGTATACGAAGAGGTCTTGCAATGAAATCTCTAATAATTATTCCTACCTATGATGAAAAAGAAAATATTGAAAAGCTGGTTAAACAGATAACTGATTTGGGATTTTTTATATTAGTTATTGATGATAACTCGCCTGACGGGACCGGCGAAATACTCGAAAAATTAAAATTGAGTAATGAAAGACTAAGTGTAATCCACCGTGAAAAAAAACTTGGACTGGGAACTGCATATATACAGGGTTTTAAATGGGCGTTGAAAAGAGATTTTGATTATATTTTTACTATGGATGCCGATTTTTCACATAATCCTGAATATTTAAGAAGTTTTGTTGAAAAACTTTCTGAATTTGATTTGGTTGTTGGAGCCCGCTATGTAAAAGGCGGCGGTGTAGTTAATTGGCCGTTCCATCGAAAGATAATATCCCGGTGCGGTAGTTTATATGCCAGGACTATATTAGGTTTTCAGGTTAAAGATTGTACTTCTGGTTTTATGGGATTTCGAAGAAAAGTTTTAGAAAAAATTGATTTAGATGATATAAAATCTGAGGGATATGGTTTTTTAATAGAAATGAAATATAGAACGTTTAAATTAGGTTTTAGAATTTATCAGAATCCAATTATATTTGTAGATAGAACGGCGGGGAAATCCAAAATATCTAAAAATATTATTTGGGAAGCAATTTTTCTTGTTTGGAAATTAAAATTTACAATTAAATGAAAAACAAATCGGTATACATACTTCTCTCAATAGTCCTGTTTAGTATCATTATGCATTTAAAAGGAATTACCAGTCCTTTGCTTGATTTTCATGCATGGCGACAAACACAAACTGCTATGATAGCTAGGAATTATTATGAGAATGGCTTTAAATTTTTTAATCCTCAGGTAGATTGGTATGGACAGGAATCAAATAAAAGGGCAGGTACAGAATTTCCGGTATTTTCATTTATCATAGCTTTGTTATATAAAATGTTTGGAATGCACGATATCCTTGGAAGATTTCTTGCTGTATTTTTTTCAGCAATGAGTTCTGTTTATCTATTTTTGCTTTTAAGAAAATATTTTGAGTTTTGGTATGCGTACATCTCAACATTAATTTTTATTATTCTACCGATCAATATTTACTTTACCAGAACAGTTCAACCGGAATCCATTATGTTGTTTTCTATAATTTCCGGACTATATTACTTTATAAATTATCTTGAAAATCCGAGCAAAATATTACAACTCATATTTTCATTTGTTCTTTTAACAATAGCACCGTTGGTAAAATTACCTTCATTATATGTTTTACTGCCCATAGGATTTCTTGCTTATAATAAATGGGGCTGGAAAGTGATATACAGAATAGAAATATGGTTGTTTAATATTTTTTTGGTTTCTAATGTCTTTTTGTGGTATAGATTTGCAAAAACCGGAATGGATGTTTTACCTTTAAAAATAAACGATTATATTTATATGTTGAAAATATTGGGACAACCAAAGTTTTGGATTATGCATTTTTTATCAAGATTTGTAGAATTAACAACTACTTATGCAGGTTTGTTATTTTTTATAATCGGGTTTTGGTTCATTGTTTTAAAAAAGCATTTATATTTTTTCGGAGTTTGGTTTATATCGGTAGTTATTTATATAATTGCGATAGGGGAATACGGCTATATTCATCAGTATACAGCACTTCCATATGCACCAATAAATGCAGTATTTATTGGTGGCGGAATAGTTTATGCTTGGAATAAATACAGTTTAGTTAAAATAAATAAAATATTATTGATATTATTAATAATATCTATACCTTTACATAGTTTACTTAGAATTCGTAATTGGTATAAGTTGAGTGATTTATGGTTGCTGAATGCAAAAGAAGATGTAAGCAGAATAAGTGAAAAAAATGATTTGTTTTTATGTAATTCAAAAACAATACCAATACAATTATATCATATAGATCGTAAAGGATTCTCAATAGACATACTAAAATCTGATTTAAACGAAGTTAAATATCTGATTAAGAAAGATATGAGTTTTTTTCTAACTGCTAACGATAAAAGATGGTCTGATGATAATGAAATCGGAAAATATTTTATTAAAAACTACAAGGTAGTATGTGAAAATGAAGATTATAAAATATTCGATTTGAGAAAGAAGATATGAAAGTAGCTATTATTCATGATTGGCTTACCGGTATGCGCGGTGGTGAAAAATGTTTGGAGGTGTTTTGTGAACTTTTTCCGGAAGCCACTGTTTTTACGTTATTGCATAAAAGAGGTTCCATGTCTAAAATAATAGAAAATATGGAAATCAGGACATCTTTTTTGCAAAAATTTCCGAATATAGAAAAAAGATATAGATATTACTTACCGTTAATGCCTATTGCGATTAAGCAATTTAATCTGCAAGGATATGATTTGATTTTATCATCAAGTCATTGTGTTGCTAAGGGTATTAAAATTCCTAAAGGTTCTTTGCATATATGTTACTGTTACACACCGATGAGATATGTTTGGGATATGTACAATCAATATTTTGATAATTCAAGATTTTATATAAAATATAGCATGAAATGGCTAAGAAAATACTTACAAAAGTGGGATGTCAAAAGTTCTGTGAATGTACATCATTTTATAGCGATTTCTGAATATATAAGAGAACGGATAAAAAAACATTATAACCGGGATTCTTTAGTTATTTATCCTCCTGTAGATACAATTTTTTTTAAATCAGAAGATTTGACTCCCGAAAAATCGATTCATCCATATTATCTTGTTGTTTCAAGTTTTGCACCGTATAAAAAAATCGATTTAGCTATAGAAGCATTTAATAAATTAGGTTATTCTCTTAAGATTATCGGTAATGGGCAGGACGAAAAAAAATTGAGAAAAATTGCAAAAGATAATATTGAATTTCTTGGTTGGCGTAATAATGACGAATTGCGGATATATTATAATAATTGTAAAGCACTAATATTTCCTAGCGAAGAAGATTTTGGAATCGTGCCTGTAGAAGCTCAGTCAATGGGTAGACCGGTGATTGCATATAAAAAAGGCGGGAGCTCTGAAACGATAGTTGAAGGTGTGACCGGCATTTTTTTTGAAGAGCAAAATGTAAGTTCACTAATTGATGCTGTTAAAAAATTAGAGAATATGAAGTTTAATTCAAACAATGCTGTTGAAAATGCAAGAGGATTTAATAAAATAATATTTAAAAATAAAATAAAAAATTTTATTGATGAAAAAGTAAAAATAATGTATAATATATGATTGTTAAAAAAAACAATCACTGATTAAAATGATTAAGAACACAGATTACACAGATTAGAGCGTGTCGTTAAATCTGTGTAATCGTCTTTCAAAATCTGTGTAATCAAGAGCGGGGATGACTTTTTCAACGCTCTCAATATATAACTTATGAATTTAAAAATTAGAAAAATTTTGTTTCCAGTCGCACTTTTAATAACGGATATAATTGCGATATATATATCTTTTATTTTTGCATATTGGATAAGATTTTCTTCTACTCTTATTCCGATTATAAAAGGAATACCGCCTTTTAAATTATATCATACTGCAATTTTGGTGGTTATATTTCTCTGGATTATTATATTTTTATATACAGGTTTTTATGAAGAAAAGAAAACCGATGGGTTTAGCGAGTTTCTAAAAATTTTTAAAGGTGTGTTTTTAGGCACGATTGTGATTGCTGCGATTACTTTTATTTATAGAGATTTCACTTTTTCAAGAATGATGTTGTTTATCGCTTCAGTTGTGAGTACATTCGTTATTTTTATTTTTCATGAAATTATAAGAATTATAGATATGTATGCAGGAAATTTTTTATTAGGAACACACAAAATTCTAATTTTGGGCAGCGGTAACATAGCAGAAGATATTAAAAAGACATTGAGGCATAGGAAAAAGTTTGAGGTTCATATTTCGCATTTCACTGATTCTGAACATTTAAAAAATTTTATAAACGAAAATCAAATAAATGAAGTTATATTTTCGAAAAGCCAGATTGCTCATAAAGAAATTCTTAAAATTGCTTCAGTTTGCGAAGATTTGAATGTTGAGTTTAGATTTGTACCGGATGTGTTGGAATTAACTCGAGGGGAAATTATAATAGACGAATTTATAGGAATTCCAGTTTTTAGATTTAAATCGATATCATTGTATGGCTGGAATTTTATGCTTAAACGGTTAACAGATATAGTGGTATCGTTAATAATTATTACTTTTTCTATTATACCTTTATTGATTTTAGTATTACTTATTAAGCTTGAAGATGGAGGTCCTGTATTTTACACACATAGAAGGAAAGGATATAAAGGTAAGGACTTTGAGTTTATAAAATTCAGGACTATGGTTGCTAATGCGGATAAAATGCTGGGTAATTTAAAGATTTTAAATGAAAGAAGCGGACCTGTCTTTAAAATGAAAAATGATCCGCGGATGACTAAGATAGGAAAGTTTATAAGAATGTTTTCTATAGATGAGGTGCCACAGTTTATTAATGTATTAAGAGGTGAAATGTCGATAGTGGGACCAAGGCCTCAGGTGCTTTGGGAAGCTGCGCATTATGATGAGATTGCAATGCGCCGTTTAAAAGTTTTACCGGGAATTACGGGAATTTGGCAGATTCGCGGTAGAAGTGATTTGTCATATGAAGAAATGATACGCCTGGATATTTATTATCTTGAAAATTGGTCAATTGCATTAGATATAAGGATAATGTTAGGTACTATACCTGCGGTTTTATCAAAAAAAGGCGCATACTAATAAATGCAATTAAAAATGCAAAATGCAAAATTATAAATTTTTGTAAATAACTTTAATAAAATAATCCTTAATTTTTCATTTTTAATCCCGCAACTATCTCGGGACAAGTTTTTAAATTTTTAATTGTTTTTTGCAAGGAGTTAATATGAAAGCGATGATTTTAATAGGTGGATTTGGTACCAGGTTGAGACCTTTGACGTGTAACACTCCAAAACCTCTTTTACCGGTTATAAATAAGCCATTTTTACTTTATCAGATAGAACTTATTAAGAAGCATGGCATTAAAGATATTATTTTGTGTATGGCTTACTTGCCTTTGGAGTTCAAGAAATTTTTCGGTGACGGTAAAAAATTCGGTGTAAATATATCTTATGCAATTGAAAAGATGCCTTTGGGTACCGGTGGGGCATTAAAAAATGCAGAAAAATTCGTTGATTGTCCTGTTTTAGTATTCAATGGAGACGTTTTGACAGATCTTGATTTAACCGAGCTTATAAAATTTCATAAGCAAAAGAAGTCCAAAGCTACCATAACATTAGTAGAAGTGGCTGATCCTACTAGTTTTGGTTTAGTTGAAACAAATAAAAATGGCAATATCCTTCAATTTTTGGAAAAACCATCGTTAAGCCAAATTACCTGTAATACAATAAATGCCGGAACTTATATTTTTGAACCTGAAATTTTAAAGGAAATACCTGAAAATACTGTTTATTCCGTAGAAAGAGGGCTTTTTCCCAATTTATTAAATAAAAAGTTTCCATTTTATGGATTTGTCTATTCAGGTTATTGGATAGATATAGGTACTACCGAGAAATATTTTCAGGTTCATCACGATTTAATGAACAAAATGAAAAAAAATATTATAGGCAAAGATTCTAAATTAAGTAAGACTGTAAAAATAGAAGAAGGAAGATTAGTAATTGGAGATAACTCAACACTTGGTGAATCAACAATAATTGAAGGAAATGTTTGTATTGGTAACAATGTCGATATAGAAAATAATTGTAGTCTTATAGACTGTATAATTTTAGACGGAACGAAAGTGCAGGAAGGCAGTAAAATAGAAAAATCATTGATAGGTAAAAACTGTTTAGTGGAAACGAATTCTATTCTAAGCAGCGGTTGCGCAATAGGCGATAATACTATAATAAGGAGTTACAGCAGATTATAAGAGCGTTGAAAAAATACTTACCGCTCTTGATTAGACAGATGTTTAAGTCATGCCTTAATCTGTGTAATCTGTGTTTTTAATCGTTTTAATCAGTGATTGTTGGATTTTTCAACAATCACATAATAAGGAGCTACAGTAGATTATGAAAATTGTGAAAAAGCCCTGGGGGCAAGAAACTTGGTTTGCGTTTACTAAATATTATGTAGGGAAAATACTTTTTATAAAAAAAGGACATCGTTTAAGCAGACAGTTTCACAGAGTAAAGCATGAAACCATTTATACTCTTAAAGGAAAATATATAATGGAATTAAGAAATAGTAAAAAAATAATGAAAGAAGGCTCGGTAATAGTTATCCCGCCTAAAAAGATACATAGAATGTATGCAAAGTATGGTGATATAACTTTAGTTGAAGCATCAACACCTCAGGTTGAAGATGTTGTGCGTTTGGAAGATGATTATGGAAGAAATAAATAAAATCAAATTTGGTACTGATGGCTGGCGAGGTATAATAGCGAAAGATTTTACATTCAGCAATATAAGAATTGCTTCGCAGGCAGTATCGGATTATATTAATTCAGAATTATACGATTCTAAATATGCTAAATCTGTTATTATCGGTTATGATAACAGGTTTCTTTCTGAGAAATTTGCAAGTGAGGTAGCAAGAGTTATAATGGCGAATAATATTGAGGCTAAGGTTTCTAAAACAGCCGTAACTTCGCCTTCTATTTCTTTATTCTGCAAAGAAAATAATTGCTTGGGTATAATGATAACCGCAAGCCATAATCCTCCTATTTGGAATGGCTTGAAAGTTAAACTTCAATATGGCAGTTCGGTGTCTCAGGAAGTAATCAATAAGATTTCAGATTTTCTTTATAAAAATAGTGTTAATACCGGAAATAAAGAAATTATATTTGTGGATGTATTGAATTCTTACAAAAAATATCTTAAATCAATGGTTAGTATTAAATCGCTTTTAAAATTGAAAATTGTCATAGATTCTATGAATGGCAGCGGTGCAGGGATTTATGAGAGTTTTTTTAAGAAAGAAAAAATATATTCAGTTAGAAATTACAGGGATCCTATGTTTTCAGGTGTGAATCCTGAACCGATAGAGAAAAATCTAAACGAACTGAAAAAAGAGATATTAAAAAACAATGCAGATGTGGGTTTTGCTTTTGATGGTGATGCGGATAGATTAGGTGTGATAGATGATAGAGGGCGTTATTTACCGCCGCATATCGTATTTCCTTTAATATTATTATATTTGATTGAGGGTAGAAAGTTAAAAGGAAACATTGTGCAAACTATTTCATTGGGTTACATATCCGAAAGAATTGCTAAAAAATATTCTATACCGCTTGAAGAGGTTTCCGTCGGATTTAAATATGTTTGTGAAAAAATGCTAATAAAAGACGTTTTACTTGGCGGTGAAGAATCTGGCGGATATGGCTGGAAAGGCGGAATTCCGGAAAGAGACGGAATATTGAATGCGCTTCTATTGACAGAAATGCTGATAAAAACAAAAAAGAAATTATCATTCTTAGTTGATGATATGCAGAAAAAATTTGGAAAATCTTGTTATATGAGAAAGGATATAAAATTAAAACAACCTGTAGATAAAGAAAAATTTACTAATAAAGTTAAAGAAATAATAAGTAAAGAAAAAAATATAAAAGAAATCAGAGCTTATGATGGAATAAAAATAGTTTTTGACAATGATAGCTGGCTATTACTAAGGCCATCCGGTACTGAACCGGTTCTAAGGACTTATTCTGAGACGGAATCAGTTAACAATACAAAAAAACTTCTTGATTTTGCGGAAGAAATTTGTTTAAATCTTTTATAAGAAACGATTAAGATTGATAAAGGGAAAAGGAGCGTCTTGTAGTTAGTTTGAGTAGTTAGTAGTTAGGGATAAATTTTTCGTTGAATTAGTAAAATTATTACCTAGTGCTAATTACAAAATACTAATTACTAATTACTTAAATTTTGGAGGTCGCCGCGGCGACCGAAAAATTTATAATGGGGGGTAGAATATGTTTTGTGGTGATTATGTTTTTACGTCGGAGTCAGTGACAGAAGGGCATCCGGATAAGGTTTGTGACCAAATTTCTGATGCGGTGTTGGACGAAGTTTATAGGCAGGATTCGCCTTTAAAAAATAATTTTACATGCCGGGTTGCTTGCGAGACTTATGTCACAGCCGGACTTTTAATTGTTGGTGGTGAGATAACAACAAAAGCATATATAGATGTGCCTGTTATAGCCAGAAGAGTTATTAAAGATATCGGTTATACAGATGTAAAATATGGTTTCAATTATCAGACTTGCGGGATACTTAACGCAATCGGCCGTCAGTCACCAGATATTTCTCAGGGTGTATCAAGAGGTAAGGAAATCGGTGCCGGAGACCAGGGATTAATGATAGGTTATGCATGTACCGAAACAAAAGAGCTTATGCCGCTTCCTATAACACTCGCGCAGGAATTAACTATGCGTCTTGCTGAAGTAAGGAAGAAAAATATATTGAAATATGTCGGACCTGACGGAAAATCACAGGTTACAGTAAAATATGTTGATGGAAGACCTGTTGAAGTTGATAAAATTGTTATATCAACCCAGCATACAGAAGATTCTGTTGATAAAAAAACCGGAAATCTTGCTAAATGGGCGAAAGACGAATTGATTGAAACGGTAATAATGCCAACTATTCCAAAAAATCTTTTAAAGAATTTTAGTTTTAAAAATGATTGTTTTGTTAATCCAACAGGAAGATTTGTTGTCGGTGGTCCGCAGTCAGATACCGGTATGACCGGCAGGAAGATTATAGTTGATACATACGGCGGTATGGCTCCACATGGCGGCGGTGCATTTTCAGGAAAAGATCCGACGAAAGTTGATCGTTCTGCATGTTACATGGCAAGATATATTGCAAAGAATATTGTCGCGGCAGGTCTTGCTGAAAAATGCATGGTTCAACTTGCATATGCAATCGGAGTTGCTGAACCGGTATCAATAATGGTTGATACACTTGGAACCGGTAGAACAGACGGCAGACTTGAAAAAGTAGTAAGAAAAGTTTTTTCATTGACTCCAAAAGGTATAATTGATTCACTTGAACTCCATAGACCGATTTACCAAAAGACAGCAGCCTACGGTCATTTTGGAAGAAAAGAATTTACATGGGAAAGAACTGATAAAGCCGCTCAATTGAAATCGGAATTAAGATAGAGGGAAAAGGGTATCCCGCCACTGAATCATTGGCGGGTCCGCCAAATTCGCCACCTGGCGAATTTGTAGCGGAAAAGGTAAAAAGGGAGAAAGGTGGAAAGTGGGATATTGGTGGATAGATGTTCCATCATTGCACAATCGCACTATCGCACCAACTTACGACCTTATCACCTAAATACTTTTATAGTTAAATAAAGAGAGGATAAAAATGAACTACGATGTTAAAAATATGAAGCTTTCAAAAATGGGCAAGAACAGAATTGAATGGGCGGAGCGTGATATGCCTGTTCTCCGCAGTATAAAGGAAAGATTTGCAAAAGAGAAACCTTTGAAAAATGTTAAAGTTGCAGCTTGTCTGCATGTGACTACAGAAACGGCAAATCTTATGATTTCAATGAAAGCCGGTGGTGCTGATATATCTTTATGTGCTTCAAATCCTCTTTCTACTCAGGATGATGTTGCGGCATCATTAGTAAATGATTTTGGTATCTCTACCTTTGCAATTAAAGGTGAAGATAATAAAACTTACTACAAGCATATAAAAGCGGTTCTTGCTACTAATCCGGGTATAACTATGGATGACGGTGCAGATTTAGTTTCTACACTTCACTCCGGAGGGTACGATCTTAGTAGTATCATTGGTGGAACCGAAGAAACAACAACCGGTGTTATACGCCTGAAAGCAATGGCAAATGACGGAGTTTTAAAATATCCGATTGTCGCAGTAAATGATGCTTTAACAAAACATTTATTTGATAACAGGTATGGGACGGGACAATCAACTCTTGACGGTATTATTCGTGCAACAAATGTTTTACTTGCAGGCAGGAACTTTGTAGTTGCCGGTTATGGCTGGTGCGGCAGAGGTGTAGCAATGCGGGCAAAAGGAATGGGTTCAAATGTAATTGTTACCGAAATTGATCCTCTAAAAGCTATTGAAGCAATAATGGATGGTTTCGTTGTTATGCCTATGTCAGATGCTGCAAAAATAGGTGATATATTTGTTACCCTTACCGGAGATATAAATGTTTTAGATGAACAGCATTTTTTAAAGATGAAAAGTGGTGCGATAATTTGTAATTCCGGTCATTTCAATGTTGAAATAAATATTCCTGCCCTTAAAAAAGTTAGTAAAAAAGTAAGGGAAGCAAGAGCATTTGTTGAAGAATATACATTGAAATCAGGTAAAAAAGTTTATATCCTTGCAGACGGACGCCTTATAAATCTTGCATCTGCTGAAGGACATCCTGCTTCTGTTATGGATATGAGTTTTGCTAATCAATCTTTAAGTGCCGAATATATGGTAAATAATCATCAGGATCTTGAAAATAAAGTTTATTCGGTTCCGAAAGATATAGATGAAAATATAGCTAAACTAAAACTTGAGTCATTAGGTGCAAAAATTGATAAACTTACTCCAGAACAGAAAAAATATTTATCAAGTTGGCAGGAAGGAACATAAAAGACAAGTTAAAAGTATAAATTAAAATAAAAAAACAGAAAGACTTAATTTTAACTTTTGATTTAAATTTTGATTGCCTTTATTGGGGGGTATTATGAAAAAAAACAGTTTATTACTTGTTTCTATTTTAACTTTTATAACTTTTCCGCCACTGATTTTATGGCGGACCCGCCAACGGCTCAGTGGCGGGTTACTTTTCACCCCGTTTAGAAAATTAACAGAGAGAATAAATAAAATATTTAAACCTGTAGAAAATAAAATATATCATTGTTTTATAGTAATTACATTTTTGTATTTTCTAACGGGGTTAACTTGCCTCTATTGCGAGTCTTTTAAAATTCTTGGAACTCGACCTTTGGGAATGGGCGGTGCATATGTTGCCATAGGTGAAGATGCTATTACTCAATATTGGAATCCAGCCGGTCTTGGTATTGGTTCTGATGTTGATGTACAATTACCTTTTACCGTTCAAGCGGAATTAACAGGTGACATTCTTGGTTCTGCAGATCGTCTTTCAGAGCTTGCCGAGCAATATTCACAGATATCAACTGCTCAAAAATCAGGAAAAGCAATATCGCTAAGTCAGTTAAGTGCGTTTATTAAGGGTATTAAAGAATTAGAAGACCTTAATGACCCCAAAAAAGGAGTACTTATAAATGCAGGTGCAGGTGGAAATATAAGGATAAAGAATTTAGCGTTTTCGGTAAACAATTTTACTTCAATTAGCACAGATCCGAGCGTAGATATAAAAAATTTGGGTTTGGGTGCCGGAAGTTTTTCTCCGGAGATGAAACGTGCAATTTATAGAGCTGAAAGTTACAGCGGAGTGGATTTAGGTGAAATTGTGGATAGTTATAATACTACATATGCAGCAGAACATCCCGGACAGAATATTTTTGATGCTCCTACTGACCCTACGCTTCAAACATCAGCAAATACTTTATCAACAGGAATTTTAACAGATATTACAGCAAATCTTACAAACCTTGGAATTGATACGACAATAACTGCAACTATCCCTCTAGGAATGACAGTCGAACAGGCTCTTGCAAATGCAATTGTAAAAGCCGCCACAGATCCTACAATTGCTGCACAATTAGGTTCTACAGTTTTAACTCCTGCAGAGGTTGCAGATTATGTTCAGCAGATTGAAGATATTAGGCCATTAGTAGTTAGCATCTTAACAGGTGCTACGTCAGGTTCATCATATGCAAAAAACCAGTCTAACTTTACAATTCGCGGAGCATCAACATTTGAAGCATCTTTGGGATATGGCAGAGAGGTTCCGTATGTACAGACAGAAACATTTCTAAAAGGTATTTTAAAAGGACTTTATGCAGGTATAAATATCAAATATATAAAAGGTTATGTTGCATATCAAAAAATAGAGGTTCTTAGAGATACTGATACAGATTTATTGGCAGATTTTAGAAATAATCAGCAAGCTTCCAATTCTTTTGGTTTGGATTTAGGTTTCTTATTGCAAAAAAGGTTTTTTGATAGAAAAACTAATTTTGGAATTTTAGTGAGAAATATCAATCAGCCAACATTAGATATGCCGGTAGCTGCTACTAATAACGGAGAAGGTTCAAAATATGAAATTGATCCACAGGTAAGGGGTGGAATAGCAGTTTGGCCGTTTAACTGGTGGACAGTATCAACAGACATTGATTTAACAAATAATTTTACAGCACTTCCAAAATATAAATCCCGTTTGTGGGGTTTGGGTAACGAATTTAATCTTGTGAATAAGCCATGGCTTAACTTTGCATTGCGTGCCGGTTTAATGAAAAATATGGCAGAATCTACATCAAAACTTGCTTATACAGGCGGTTTTGGAATAAATATTATGCATTTCGTTATCGATGCCGGAGTTGCTATGTCTTCCGATAGGGTTGAAATAAGTGATGGCACAAAAGTACCTTCTTCAGCAGCCGGCGCAGTAACAATATCATTCGATTTCTAACCCAATTTTTTAAAATAGTAAAAATGGGTTAAAAAAATCTTACCATATTAAGAATCCAATCAATATAATATTGCATCATAATATATATAAGAAAGAAAATATTTAATGAAAAAAATAAATGCTTTAATAACTATTATAACTTTTTCCGCCACTACTTCTATGGCGGACCCGCCAACGGCTCAGTGGCGGGAACTTTTTTATCCCGTTAGAAAATTAAATAATATCATTTATAATCACTTGGATATTTAATGAAAAAAAAATATGGTTATTATGTAATTGTAATTTTTATGTATTTTCTAACGGGACTTACCTACCTTCATTCTGTTCCACACATAAATGGCAGAAACCCTGGTCCCAAAGAATACGTTAGAAGAACAAAACAAATAAAAACAGTTAAAGGTGCGGTTTCAAAAACAATAACCGCAACTGGTGCGCGAAAAATTGCTATCATAATGGTTAATTTTGCTTCAGCCGGTACAAGTACTTCAGGTAATGAAATAATGTCATCTGACGATATTAGAGGTCTCAATTATAATTTTTCATACTTAAGAAACTTTTATTTAGAAGCATCGTATAGAAAATTAGATATAGAAATAACATTTTTTTTCTCAACAGGTTCTGCATCTTCGCTTAGCGGAAATGAAACCCCTTTTACATTGTCTACTCCGATGTCGACATACGGGCAGGATACAGATGCCTCGCTTTCTCAACTTATAATGGATTCAATAAATATCTGCGGTCAAGTAAATTCAATAAACTTTGACGGTGTAATGGTTGTGCACGCCGGATACGGTAATGAATCAACGAGTAATGATGGCGATATATGGGCTGCGTATGTTGGACCTTTTGCGAATACATACGGTTTTACCGAAGGTACAAATGTCCCTGTAAAAGAATCCGGTGCAAGTCCTATAGGGGTAACTTGCCATGAATTTGGTCATCACATAGGTTTGTTTGATTTATATTCTACGGTTACTAGGGGAGCCACGCAGGTTGGGTTTTGGTCTTTAATGGATTATGGTGTTTGGCAGGGGAGTGTGCAGGGTTCAAATCCTACACATCCATCCGCCTGGGAAAAAAAATCGTTAGGATGGCTTGAATTTGTTGAAATATCTTCGGGAACACATAATTTAGAAAGTTTTGCTTTTGAAACAAGTTCAACATCGGTATACAAACTTAAATTAATTGATACCGAATCGGAATATTTCCTTGTTTATCAAACATCTAGAACCGCTTTTTCACCGGCACCTTCAGGGAACAACGGTATTTTGATATGGCACATTGATGAAGGAATAATTGACGGTACTACCCTTAGCGATAGAATGGCTACCAATTCTTTAAATAATTTTTCTCACAGAACAGTTAGTGTAGTTCCGGCGAATGGTATCGATCCTTCGGCAAATTTTGGTGATTTTGGCAATTTGTGGCCTGGTAAAAAAGTAATTTTTACAGCTCCGTTATCAAATAAATATAATGGACAAGAGACTATGTTAACAGTTTTTGATATTAATAACCTAATACAATCATCACAATTTAAAGCTTCTTATAAACCTTTTATACGAGGTTTTGTAAAAGATTCGGCTGGTGTTGGAATAGAAAGTATTAATGTTGCGTTAACCAAAACGAACTTTGTAGATGTTACAGTAACTGATAAAAACGGTTCGTATGTATTTGCTAATTTAGAAAATGGAATTTATGAAATTAGACCGGTAAATGCTAATCTAGAATTTGTTCCAACGAGCAAAATAATTTCTATAGTAGATTTGCCGTTAAGCAATAATAATTTTGCAGGAATTGCTGTAAATACTTTTGCAAACCTTACAGAAAAATCAAATAATATAAAAGCGGTTAATAATCTATTTGTCCCAGGACAAGAACTGTCTACGATATATTATAAGATAGCTAAAGATGGAAATGTTACTATAAAACTTTATACACTTGACGGTAAATTTATAAAGACCCTGGTCGATGAATTTACGTCTGCAGGGATAAATTCTATAACTTGGGATGGAAAAAATCTTAAAGATAATGAGGTGGCTTCCGGGATCTATCTTGTTCATATCGAAGCTCCCGGTTTTAAATCAACAAAAAAAATATGTGTGATAAGATGATAAAAATAAGTAACGAGTAACGAGTAATGGGTAATGGGTAAAGAGTAACTGATAAAAATGAAATGAAAACTATTAAAATGTTTTATAAAATAATTATTATTCTTTCATGTTTATTAACTGGGTTTAATTGCCTTTATGCTAAGGGTGCCGGAAGCAATTCGGGCGAAAATATATTACAGTCACCGGGAGTAAGACAAATGGGGATAGGCGGCGGTGGAACTGCCGTCAGTGGCGATATATATTCAATCTATCAGAATCCGGCGGGTATTTCAATTATATCTGAAAAACAGGTGTCATCAGTTTTAGAAAACGGGCTAAGTAATGATTACAAAGCTTCAATTGTTTTTGGCCATGGTGTTAGTGGACAGAATAAGTATGGAATTGCTTTTGCCGTTTCATATTTTAACGGCGGACCCATGGAAATTAATTATATCGACGGTACTTCTAAAAATGTTCTTTCTCAATCAGATTTTCTAGCTATGCTTGGCTGGAGTATGTATACAGCATCAAACATTTCCATGGGGTATAATATAAAATATTTATCTTCACAACTTATAGAGAATTATAATTCTTCTGCAGTAGCTTTTGATGCCGGTATTATAGCAGAAAATACAACTAATAAAAGATTAAAGCTTGGGCTTGCTGCGCAGAATTTTGGAACTTCTTTAAAATATAGAAGTAAAAAGGAAACGCTACCGGCATTGATTAGGGGTGGTCTTTCATACATTATACCTATAGATACTAAAAGTTCACTTCTTACTGTAATTGATGGTTTCTATTTGATTGATGAAAGTAATTTTTACAAATCTTTAGGTGCTGAATATTCTATGAGTGATAGATTTTTTTTAAGGGGTGGTTTGAAAATCTTACCAGATAGACGCAGTTTTACTTTTGGCATGGGTTTAAAATTGTATGAAAAATATAATATTGATTTAGCGTCTGAACCCAATTCAATTAATAATATATATAAAGTTTCTTTTACAATGAAGTTTGGGGGTATTGAACATGCAGGGTCTAAAGTGATAGGGCAAAAGCAGGAGTTATCAAAACTTGAAGAAGAAAAAAAATATGAATATGAAAATATTATGGAAAAAATTGCGGTTGTAGATTTTGAAGGTAAAAGTGTTTCTCACACAGATGCATCCATTGTTACGGATTTTCTGAGAACAGAACTTGTCAACATTGGTGCTTTTAATATAATCGAAAAGAATAATATGGATAAAATTTTAGCAGATGCTTTATTCCAGCAATCAGAGTGCTCAACTTCCGACTGTGCAGTTGTAATTGGCAAAATAGTGAATGTCAAAAAAATATTGATTGGTTCATTGTCGAAAACGGATGATGCGTATTTTTTAACAGTCAATCTAGTTGAGGTTGACACCGGTAAGGTAATAAAGTCTGAAGATTCTAAAGCATATTCAATCGAAGAATTCAAAGATATTAGTAAGAGTATAGCTCAGAGAATCAGCCAATAGTTTAAACAGTTCAAAGTATATAGTTCAAAGTTCATAGATAAAAAGAGTCCATAGTAATTGGTTTAAGAAAAATATAATACCATGAACTATGAACCTGCCTGCCGGTAGGTAGGCTCAAAACTATGAACTTTTTTATTTTTCGGTTCTGTAAATCAATATAGTAGCGAGGGTTAAAAAAATAACATTAGGTATCCATGCAGCCAAAATAGGACTCAGTGTTCTATTCATACCCAAAGCAAATCCAACCGATACGGCGCCCCAATAGATAAATCCTGTAAAAATTGAAATAGTAAATGAAAATATTTTAGCGGTTCTTGCTGTTTTTATTGCAAAAGGGATTCCTAGAAAAATCATTATTAGATTTGCAAAAGGTTTTGCAAATTTAGAATATTTATGCACCGTCTCCTGATGCGAGGGGATTCCTGATTTTTTTAATCTTGAAATCAAAACTGAAATTTCCTTGTAAGACATTTCATCCGGATTTTTCTTTACATTAATAAATTCTGACGGTTTTTTTTCAAAAGTAATTTTCGTTATACGATATTTTTTTATTTCAAATCTATTATTGTTGAAATTTCCTATTGAGGCATCTAGAAGTTCGAGCGAATTATCTTTCCAATGAGCTTCTTTGGCAGTTATTTTTTCAGTTATATTCATTCCTTCATCCAATCTCATTATAATAAGACCCGTAATCCGCTGTGTATCACCGTCAATTATTTTTGCTGAGAAAATGCTGCCTTTTTCCATTTGAACAACATTAAATCCTTTGTTGGGTTGTTCCTTCTGTTTTGTAATTTTGTAATTCCAAATTTTATTGAATTTTTTATTTGACTTGACCAAAAATGAGTCGTTAAAAAAAATGAAGAAAAGAGTTATAGCAATTCCGGCAATAATTATAGGTTTTGAAATTCGTAAAATACTGATTCCTGAGGTTCTTAATGCTGTGATTTCATTATTTCTTGCTAAATCACCTATAGAAAAAAGTGTTGCAAGCAATGCGGCTACGGGAAATATAAGTGAAATCCAGTTGGGCAATGAGTAGAAAAGTGATAAAAGGAAAATGGAGATTGAAGCATTATTTTTAAAGACAACATTAATTCTGTCGAAAATATAGGTTATACAAATAATAATTAAAAAAACTATCGATGCCATAATCAGCGATTTTAAAAATGTCTTTGAAAGATATTTATCTACAATTTTCATTTTTTTGAAATATTTAACAACAATAGGATACCGGTAAACCCAACAATAATATTCGGGATCCAAACAGCTATCATGGGATTGATTGCACCTCTTTTTCCAAGTGTTGTTCCAGTGACCAATATTATATAATATATAAACATAATTATAATAACATTTGTAATACCCAAACTTTTAGTTCTTTTTTTAGTGAAAGAAATAGAGAGAGGAACAGCAACAAATACAAAAATAAGTCCGGCAGAAGCAAGTACGTTTCTTAGGTGAAATTCGGTAAGATAGAAGTTTTTAAATTCAGGTGAACCGGTTCTAGCTTTATTTAAAAGTTCTTTTGATTTTAATTCCCGCATTCCTCCTTCTCTATTGGCAAGGAAATCTGTGTTTTGAATTATTTCAAGAAACATCTCGTTTTCGGAAAAGTTACATAAATTAAATTCGCCGCTTTTTTTAGGATTTTCCTGCAATATTTTACCATTATATAAACGGAATAATATACCTTTATCTTCTGCAACAGTCATCTCGGCTCTTTCTGCGGTAGTTATGGTTGGAAGATCATCTTTCCACTTATAAATAATAATTTTTTTTAATATATTATTTTTAGATATTTTTTTTACATAAATATCATAGTTTTGTATCTGAACAAAATTTTTCTCTGAAAATTGCATAATAGGATTTTTATAAAGTATTTGGTAATAAAGTGTTTTAAATTTTGAATTTAATATAGGTATCAGAGAGGAATTAAAATAAAACATTATTAATGATAAAAAAAGTGAAATTGTGATTATTGGTTTAATAATTGTTAGTATCTTTATTCCGGATGTGCGAATAGCTAAGATCTCATTATCTTCACTCAAACGGGAGAAGAGCAGTATTGTGCCGGAAAGTATTGACATCGGCATAGTGAACATAAAAAATGATGGTAAAATGTAAATAAAAAGCTTAATAGTATTTATCAATCCGGCACCTTTGTTTAACAGTAAATCAGATAAGTCAAAAAGTAAGTCCATAAGCAGGATAAATGTAAATACCAAGAGCGATGTTAAAAATTTGGGAATAAATTCTTTTATTAAGTAACGATTAATTATTTTCATAAAAAAAACGGTATTGTTATTATAAGAACGTTGAAAAAGTACTAAATCGCTCTTGAGTACACAGATACTATCGTCGTGCCTTAATCTGTGTAATCTTGTTTTTAATCGGTGTAATCAGAGATTGTTGTGTTTTTCAACAATCTCATTATATAAAAAGTCCTTGACAAATACAAGTTTTTTAGTTATAAATATAAGAGTGGTATTGGTAACAAGCGGCAGTAATAAACATAGTTAAGAGTTCATTGTTTTAAGTCAGAAGCTATTATTATTTACTAATTATTTATTGTAGACTATGAATATTAGTTTTTGCTATGTTACCGAAACGATAACAATTAAAAGTTAGTGATTGAAAATTGCGGTAATTATTTACCTCATATTTTAATTTAATATTTTAATTTTTAATGACTTAACGTCCGAGTTTTGGTAGCATTACACTCGGTCTTTTTATTATTTGTGTGTTTAAAGTTAGTTTAAATTAAATGAAAAAATACCTTATTTTTATATCAATTTCCTTAATTCTATTAGCATCTGTATCCATATTATTTGCAGAAGAATCTTTTAGTGCTGGTGATTTTGATATTGATGATTGGCAACAGATCAGGAAAGAAAAAGAAGAAAAGACATTTAAAGAAGAGGAAATAAAAATTGCAGCACCTGAATCTCTTCAAGTAAGTTCAGCGACAAAAACTTCCGGACCTTCTCTGCGTTCGATACTTTCAGAGGGTATAGAATTCCCCTATGAGTCAAAGCTTGAGGTTACAGATTTTTCAGGGATATCAGGAATTTCAGGAAGAAAGTTTATAGGAATGAAATATTCTGTAACGAAATATCTTCATAAAGACGAAAATAATGTTTCCAGTAATAGAAATTTAGGCACCAGCGGTTTTGAGTTAAATCAACAGCTTCAGGTTAGAGTAAAGGGAACAATTAAGAAAAAAATAACTGTAAATGTTGATTATGATGATACTGTTGAAAATAAAAAAGATATTTCAATTATGTACAGGGGTGATCCGGAAGAATTAGTTCAGGAGGCAGCATTTGGTGATATTACACTTTCGTTACCTGGTACAGAGTTTGTATCGTATAATAAGGCAGCTTTTGGTGCTATGGGTAGGCTTAAGTACAGAAAAGCAAATTTATACGGTGTTTTTTCAAGAACAAAAGGTACAACAGAAATAAAACGTTTTAGCGGAGCCACAACTTTTGAAAAAAGAGATATAAACGATACTTCTTATCTAAGAAGAAAATATTACCGATTGAATTTAGATTCGTCTCACCTTCCTATAAAACCGGGTACTGAAAAAATTTATATTGATGATAGAATTGCCACTAATAATACAATTCTTACTTCTACAATCACCGTATCAATATTTGGTGTGCCTAATTCTACTTTTTCAATAACGGCAGATCTTTTATATTCCGGAAGTGATTATACAATTGACTATGAAAAAGGTATTATTATTTTCAAGAAGTCTATAAATCAGAATTTTATAATTGCAGTTGATTATGAGAAAGAAGACGGCACAAGAGTTATTGATGACAATCCTTCAAGCACATATAAAATGATAAAAGATGAAAACGAGACCCTGGCATACGAATTAAAAAACTATTATTCTATTGGTCATACTAAAATTGTACGCGACGATAATAGGGGCAACTTTATTTTCAGAGTTTTAGATTTAAACAGGACGCAAGTTCTTATCATTGGAACTACCAATGTTGCATATCCTGGTTTTGTTGAAGTGGATTTTGAAGCAGGAACATTCAGGTTTACGGATGGCAAGGGTAATGATGTGGAGCCTTTTCCTTCAACAGTATATACAAATTCCCCGACAAGAAGTTTTATAATTTATATAGAATATAGATATAGAACAAAATCATATCTTGTAAGACCTAATATAATTCCGCAATCAGAGAAGATATTAATGGATGGTAGGACATTGATTAGGGACCAGGATTATTTTATGGATTATGATTCCGGTTTCATTACATTTATGAATGAAGAAAAAATTAATGATTCAACATTAATAGAAATAACATATGAATGGGCACCTTTTGGCGGACAAATGGACCAAACGGTAGTTGGGGTTCGCAGCGAATACGCTCCGTTTGATAATATATCTATAGGCTCTACATTCTTATATAATTTTCCTGCAAAACCGCTTACTTCTCCCGATGTGCGTTCTACCCCGGAGAGCATTTCGGTTTACGAGGTAGATACAAGAGCATCATTTAACAATGTACCTTTACAACCGGTTATATCCGGAGAGTATGCGGGCAGCACAAGAGATCTTAATACGTTCGGAAACGCACTAATTGAAAATATGGAAGGTGTAAAGCAGGCAGATATTATGCCTACTGATAGGGATTCATGGAAAATATCATCTAATCCTACATCTGATGTGACAACAAAAGATTCATTTGTATGGGGAAATATGGATGTAAAAAATGGTGATATAAATCCTTCCGTTCCGGAAAGGGAGCGTGATTCAACACAACAAGTGTTGAGTATTAATTATAAACTTAATGCCGGTAAAGAAGCATCTCTTATTTTTCCAATATCAAAAATAGGTGTTGATTATACCAAAAAGCTATTTCTTGATTTCTGGATGTACGGCGATAATTCAGGCAATAATATTAATATAGCAGCCGGTTCTTTAAATGAAGATTCAGATAATGACGGAATACTTGAAAGTGAAGATAAAAATTCAGATGGTATTTTAAATCCGGGTGAAGACATCGGAATTCTTTTTCACCATCCCGACGGTCAAATAACTATAATAGGAGCAAACAACGGCAAAATAGATACAGAAGACCTTGATGGCGATGGAGTATTAAGAAGAAATGATAATATATCAGGTAATTTTGATATATCAAATTTTACTAATTCAGATGGTTCTATAGGATTTAAAGATGAATCAGGTATAGTTTATAACAGCATTTCCTGGACTGGTTGGAAACATTTCATAGTACCGCTTGGAGATGTTACAACTTGGGAGACTGTGAAACAAATAAGATTGACTATCAAATCAAACTTTGGTGATACTATACTTAGAAATATTGAATTTACGCAATTGTCTTTTGTGGGAAATAAATGGGAAAAACCTACAATTTTTGGTACTGGCGAGATGACAGCAACCGGTATAAACAATATTGACAACACGGGTTATGTTCCGTTGTATGCACAATTTCCGTCAGTTTATAAAGATTTGTATAATCTAGGAGCAATTGATTTAGACCAAAAAAAAGAGCAAGCATTAGCTTTAAGATATACTCTTGACAGTGGTTCTACCGGCACTACTAAGGTCGTTTTCTCTAATTCTGCAGATTATTCCAAACATAAAGAACTTACATATTTTTTATGGGGGAATGAGGCTAAGGGTGCTACATTTGCAATACAATTTGGTGCAGATTCGGCATATTATGAGCATAGAATAATACCTAATTGGATAGGTTGGAAAAAAATAACCTTAAGATTAGTTGATATAAACAAGGATTCAAAACCTGATACCATCACAAGTGACGAAGGAATTATTAGCATCGTTGGTAATCCTTCGCTTACTAATATATCACAAATAAAAATTCTTGTCCGGAACGATACCGCATTTCAAATCAAAGACGGTGAAATTTGGCTGGATGAAATATTTTTAGATCGGTCCTGGCAAATAACAGGATTTGCAACCAGGGAAAATGTAGATTTTACCATTCCGGACTGGACAACTTTTGGCGGAAGATACAAATTTGTTAACCGTGATTTCCAGACACTTACGACTCAAATATCAAACCAGGATAATGAAGAAATGTCTGCTTATTTTAATATGCCCCAGATTTGGGTTCTGAAACCTTCTTTTCTTAGCTGGATTTCCGTCCCTCTTAATACTTCAGTTTCAAAAACATTAACAACAACACCTTCATCTTTTCAGACAGGAGATCCAAATTTAGTTTCTATTCTATCTCAGGGAAAGGTTGTTTCAGTCTCAGGTAACGCTTCAACATCAGTTACAATCCCCTTATTACCCAGGGTGGGCGGATCTTATTCAAAATCGATAACAGATTCAAATAGTATATCACAGCGTGATGAAACCAATACATTTAACGGGACTATTGATTATGTTAATCCAATAAAACTTTACATAACCCCGAACAATATATCCGGATCGATTTCAAGAACTGATGCATACAGAGGAAAAACTCGGGAAAAGTTTTCTAATTTCAGGGATTTATTGCAAAAAACAACAGACTGGGAATTATTGACATATACTAATGAATATTCAGGGCAAACATCTTTCACACCATTAGGATGGACTGATTCTTGGTTTGGCATACAACAATTTTCAAATCTTTCCCTTGTACCAAACTATAAATTTACAGTAATAAGAGAAAAAAAACGATTATCGATTGAAGAAGATACTGACTATCCAAAAAGTGATGCACAGTCAGCGTCTTTATCAACATCATTCAGTGTGTTCCCGTGGTTTCAGCCGTCAGCATCTTACAATACAACAATTAACCAATCTTACAACTTGAGCTCTTCAACATCTCAGCTTACAGGTCCTGCAACAGGTCAAATTGAAGCTAAAACAAAAAATATAGAAAGAACTTCGGGAGGAAATGTATCAATTGCATTGACACCAAAAGATATAATAGATTTTAAACCTATTAACTCTCTTTCATTAAATTCATCGTATGAAATTTCTGATGGGGATTCGTATGAAAATGTTAGAAAACAATCATATATTTATAATAAACTTTGGATTAGAAAATCCTTATCGTTGAATAATTTTGAGGCAAAAAGAAAGTCATTGACTATATCTGATACCTATAGGGTAAATGCCAGATGGCTGCCTTTTGAATTTATTAACTTTGGCGGAAGATTATCACCTATAAGTACAATCAATACATCGTCAGCCTTTTCAAAAACTGACAGAAATAGTGAAGTAACAGGTACAAGAAGCCGTTCAATAACAAGAAACTGGCCTGATGTTTCTGCCGGAATAACAGAAACTGAAAAAATATTATTTATTGAAAAAGTGATTTCTGATACCCAGGCAAATTTAAGATATACTAAAAGAACAAATAGTGATTTTTCTTTTGGTGAAGAAACTAAATTATCACGTTCGATTTCAAATTCTTATGATTACAGGTTTAATATTATAAAAAAATTCGACTGTTTTACCTCATATAGTGTTTCTACAGATTTCAATAAAGCTGTTCTACAAGATAAAGTTACAGGCGATGCAAAATCGCAAAGTGCGGCATTTCAGGTGGGTTATAGAATAAATGACCTTAGGTTTACTCCAAGGTATGACTGGAAAAAAGATTTTTCTGTAGATGGTACACCAACAATATTACAAGATGCTGTGAATCATGCTTTTTCAATGGGAATTAATTATGATGTATCAAAGCCGATTACCTGGAAAATACCATTTACATCTACAATATTAGATCTAAAAAACAGACTAACAACTACTACTAACATAAAATATGCAAGAAATATAGATAGACGTGAAGCAAACAATAATACTGATACCTATTCGCTATCTCTAAGCGGGGACTATACGATTTCAGATAATCTCAGGGTAGACCTTGGCTCATCAGGATCGCTTTTTAAAAACCGTAACAGAAAAGAAGATGATTACTACACTTTAGAAATCTCCGCAGCACTTACCATAACATTCTAATTAATAAAAAGCAGTGCGATAGCGGGATGGTGGGATTGTGCTATAGTGCAAGGCATTTTCTATGAACTCTCAACCATGTACTTAATTTACTATTTTAGGTCTGTCCCGCCAAAATGATAATGTCTTGTATGACCAAAGTAGAAATGTCCTGAAATAGCTATGGTATAATGCCTGTAACCAGGAGGGCATTATGGTAGCAAGGGGCATAATAATGATAAGCAAGCGAGA
>Ga0208246_1000244_pt1 | contig 49755 bp, 55 predicted proteins | sample RifOxyD2_FD_184039 | JGI IMG/M metagenome (GOLD analysis project Ga0208246, IMG submission 184039) | Soil microbial communities from Rifle, Colorado - Rifle Oxygen_injection D2 (SPAdes) | ecosystem: Environmental > Terrestrial > Deep subsurface > Rock core/Sediment | place: Rifle, Colorado... | reverse complement strand
TGATTTTGTATGTTTTACCGTCGGAGATATTATACAAAAATATTGGGGGTAAATCAAGTTTCTGATAATTGATTTTACCGACGAGAAGTTAAACTCTTAACAGCGTCTTGAAAGTAAGGGGGTAAAAAATGCTAAAAGCTAAATTGCTTCATATAACAAATCCTATTTTAGTTATTTTATTTGTCGTTCAAACAATTACAATTTCACATATGCTTTTTGGTTTGAATATAATAAGTCCGCAAATAGTATTTATAATTCATAAATATAATGGTTTGTTTTTTATTTTGCTTATTACAACCCATGTCATTTTAAATTGGGGCTGGATAAAAGCAAACATTTTCAAGAGATAATTATTTCTGTATTGTGACGATAAATTATTAGCAACTATCCTGCCTCAAATAAAAAAAATTATTAAAATAAAAAAAGTACTTGACAAATTATTATAGATATATTAAAATGATTATGAAAGTCATATTCATAAAAGGTATTTATGTCACATACTCAGGAAGAAAAAATATTTGAGACCTATATCACTTCTAAAAATCTTAAACACAGTAGGCAAAGGGAAAAAGTATTAGAAGTGTTTTTAAGTACTGATAAGCATCTTACAGTTGAGGACTTATATAATTTAATTAAGAAACAATATCCAACAATAGGTTTTGCAACCGTATATCGTACTTTGAGGTTACTTTGCGAATGTGGACTTTCCAGAGAACTTAGATTTGAAGATGGAACAACCAGATACGAGCATCTTTATGGTCATCAACACCATGACCATATTATTTGTACTAAATGTGGTAGATTTGTAGAAGTTGTTGTTCCTGAAATAGAATATCTTCAGGAAAAGTTATTTGAGCAGCATGGATTTTATCCTCAAAGACATAAAATGGAACTTTATGGGATATGTAAAAAATGTAAAAAATAGAACAAGTTAAATTTTTTTAAACTTATATTGAAAATGAATTTCAATATCATATAAAGAGGTATTTAAGTATGTTAAAAAAAATTGTTATTGTTGGTAGTCCGAATGTAGGCAAGAGTGTTATTTTTAATTGTTTCACCGGGATGTATGTAACAGTTTCTAATTATCCCGGAACTACTGTTGAGGTGGCTCGCGGTAAGGGAAAAATTGGCGGACAAGAATATGAAATAATAGATACTCCTGGAATGTATTCTTTATTGCCAATTACAGAAGAAGAAAGGGTTGCTCGTTCAATACTTTTAAATGAAAATCCAGAAGTAGTTCTTCATGTTGTTGATGCAAAAAATTTAGAACGAATGCTTCCTTTAACATTGCAATTAATAGAAGCCGATTTACCGGTAGTTCTTGTTTTAAATATTATGGATGAAGCGGAACGACTGGGAATAAAGTTTGATATTGGACAATTGGAAAAAGAACTCAAAATACCGGTAATTCCGACAGTTTCTATCACTGGGCAAGGGATGGAGTTACTCAAGCAAATTATTAAAAAAGGTTTTAGTAAAAATAGAATCCGCTTTATTTATGATGATGTTATGGAAAACAATATTAAAGAAATAGAAAATCTTCTCAAAAACGGATATCTGATTTCTAAAAGAGCAATATCATTACTTCTCTTACAGGAAGATGCGGACATTTTTCAGATGGTTAAGAAAAAAGAAAGTGAAACTTTAAAGATAGAAAATATTGTAAAGCATACAAAGAATAACTATAGTTACTCTATAAATTATGTAATAGCTCTACGAAAACAACAGATTGCAATACAAATATATATAAGGACTATTAAAGAATTTAAAAAAAAGAGGATTGGTATATTAGAAAAATTAAGCCGAGTAACTATGAACCCATGGACAGGTATTCCTATTTTATTAGCGGTTCTCTATTTTGGATTATACAAGTTTGTCGGAGAGTTTGGTGCGGGAACGGTAGTTGATTTTATTGAAACGAGTATCTTTGAAAATAATATAAATCCATTTGTTACTAAGATATTTACCAATATTATTCCTTGGAAAGTAATTCAGGATCTTTTTGTCGGTGAATATGGAATTGTTACTTTGGGTATAAGATATGCTATTGCTCTTATTCTCCCTATAGTATCAACCTTTTTTCTCGTGTTTGCTATTATAGAAGATACGGGTTATTTACCTCGACTCGCAATGCTAATAGATAGAGTATTCAAAAAAATAGGACTTTCAGGTAGAGCTGTTATCCCTATGGTATTAGGTCTTGGTTGTGACACTATGGCAACAATGGTTACAAGAACACTACCAACTAAACGAGAACGAGTGATGGCGACCTTACTTCTTGCTTTAGCAGTGCCCTGTTCCGCCCAATTAGGAGTAATTCTTGCATTATTCGAGAATAATCCAAATGCATTGTTTGTATGGTTAGGTGTAATAACTATGGTATTTTTATTTACTGGGTTCATTGCAAAAAGAATTCTTCCCGGAGAACAGCCAATATTCTTTATGGAAGTTCCGCCTTTGAGATTGCCAAAATTATCTAATGTCTTAATCAAGACATATACCAGAATGACTTGGTATTTTAAGGAAATATTCCCACTTTTTATTCTTGCCAGTGTCTTTATTTGGTTTGGCCAACTTACCGGTATTTTTGATTTAATGATTAAATTTTTGAGTTATCCGGTAAGATTACTAGACCTACCGGAAAAGACATCTGTGGCATATCTGTTTGGGTTTTTTAGAAGGGATTATGGTGCTGCAGGACTTTATGATATAAATAAAGCAGGATTATTTACTGGTAATCAATTAGTTGTGGCAGTAGTAACGATGACTCTTTTTTTACCTTGTATTGCACAATTCTTAATAAATATAAAAGAAAGAGGTTGGAAGACCGGTATTAGTATTTCTATATTTATATTTTTCTTTGCTTTTATTGTGGGATATTTTTTAAATATTTTATTGCATGTTTTAGGAGTTAAATTATGAAATGTAATTTTTGTGGTTATGAATTTGATGAAAAAGAAAGCATGCCGGTTTGTCATAATTGTTCTTTAGTCAAAAGTTGTAAATTAATCAAATGCCCAAATTGTGGCTATGAATGGCCACCTGAACCGCAATGGTTAAAAAAATTAAAAGATAGGAGGATTAAAAAAAATGTTAAGTGATAAAGCAGAAGAAATATTAGAAACACTTTGGATAAGTTTTGAGGAGAAAAAACTTCAAGTAGTTAACCTTGAAAAATTGGGAGTTAAAGAAGATGACACTGTTTTAAAAGAATTGATTGAAAATGATTTAGTAAATCTTACCAAACAAAGTACAATTAGTTTAACAAATGATGGTAAAAAGGCAGGACAGGATATTGTTAGAAGACACCGTTTAGCCGAACGTCTTTTGGTAGATGTTTTGGATGTGAAAGGTGAATTAATTAATGAAACAGCTTGTCAATTTGAGCATTTGCTTCATAAAGGTATAGATGATAATATTTGTACCTTATTAGGGCATCCTAAAATTTGTCCACATGGTAATCCTATACCTGAAGGGCGGTGTTGTGAAAGTAAATCTCCAATCTTACGAATAATTTCTCCTCTGTCTAAATTGTCACCTGGAGAGAAGGGTAAGATTGCATATATTCATTCAAATGATAAGGATAAATTACAGAAAATGATGGCAATGGGGATTTTACCCGGAATAGAAATTTCTCTGTTACAGAGTTTTCCATCATTTCTCTTTCAAATAGGTAACAGCCAATTCGCTGTTGACGAAGCAATTGCAGATGAGATTATTGTAAGAATTTCAAAGGAGTGGATATTGTGATACATAAAATGATTAAAAATTTTATTATATTGGAGTTTTTATTTGCGGGTATTTTTAGTACTTCGGTTATGGCACGGGTGCATGAACATGCATGGTAACCGATTCATCCATGACCATTTATGGCAAAAATACCGATTCTATCAATGGAATTGCATTTACTATGGCTTATCCTATTTTTTAAACTTAAGATGATAATGATATTCATTATCTATAAAAAACGGGGTTTCTCAAATAAGCTTCATTAAAAAAAGGAGGTGAATATTTATAGAGATATTTTGGAAGCAATTTAGTTCGTTTAAATTTTGGTTATGAATTTTAAGGAGGATATAATAAAATGAAAAATAAAATGAAGTTTATGTTAATAAGTGCCTTAATTTTGTGTACGTATTCATTTGCATACGGTGATTTTCGTTACTATGCATGGACATATCAGTTTATGACTATGTTACCGGGAAAAACAGAATTGGAGTTTTATAACAGAATGGACCAGGCAGATTTATCAAAGACGGATACAGCAAAATGGAAAAGACAGTTGGAAATTGAAACTGGCTTAACAAGTCGTTGGGATTTTTCTTTCTATATGGTTGATAGTTTTTCAGCAGGATCTGATGGCAAAGGAAGAATAAAATTTGACGAAGTAAAACTTAGGACAAGATATAAACTTGCCAATAAGGGAGAGTTTTTTGTTGACCCCATCCTTTATATTGAGTATAAAATACAAACAGATAGAAGTTATCCTGATAAATGGGAAACAAAACTAATATTGGCTAAAGACATCAACGATTTGAATATTGCCATGAATGTTATTCCAGAAGAATATTATAAAACAGGGACAAAAGAAAAGGATTGGAAAGTAGAATATAGTGCTGGAATAAGTTATCCTATAATCAATGATACTTTTAGGATTGGGACAGAAGTCAAAGGTGATTTGAAAGATGATAAACATTTATTAGGTCCTACAATTTCTTTTAAAGGAGAAAATATATGGTCAGCAATAGGATGTGTATTTGGTTTAAATGAAAAATCCGATGATTTACAGTCGCAGGCAATTATTGGTATATTGTTTTGATATAATAATTTCTTTAGATTTTAGACAGTAAAATAATCATAAGTATAGTACCTCAAATAAAAAAAATGTCAAGACTAAAAAAAGTACTTGACATTTTTTTTATTTTTATGTATAGTATAGTTAGTTGATAGACATTATAGTCAAACTACATGGAAGCAGATTTACGCAGAACGGAACGCTGAATTACGCTGAAAACTTCCGCGTCTATCCCTGCCTGCCTGCCGGCAGGCGCGTATTAATCAGCGTAAATCCGCTTAGAGGTTTTTAAATGAGGATAACATACAAAGGGGATTATGCATTAAAGATTTTATTGAATTTGTCTTTGAATTATCAGAAAGGGCTTATTCAGATAAAAGATATTTCAAAGAAAGAAGATATTCCGATTAAATATCTTGAACAGATTGTTCTTATATTAAAAGGAGCAGGTTACATTAGAAGCAGAAGAGGTCCATCGGGCGGGATTCAGTTAGCAAAAGCACCGGAAAAGATAAGGTTGGGTGAAATAATTCGTTTAATGGATGGAACCACCGCTCCTATTACTTGCGTAAGCAAAACAGAAAAATCAAACTGTAATGATATTCATCGATGTCCATTCAGAGATGTATTTGTTGAAATTAGAGAGTCCATAAATAATATTGTTGATAATACGACTTTTGCAGACATGGTAGAAAAAATTCGTAGAATGTCTACAAAATCTCCGGATTATTCAATCTAACGATTGATGATTACACAGATTAGAAAGCAGATTACACAGATTAAAGAGGCAGATGTTACAAATTCAATTAAAAAGTTTAGATTCTAATCTGTGTAATCGGTGTTAAAAATCTGTGTAATTGATTTCAAAGGAGGGATTAAAATGGCAAAGAATGAAAAGAGTTTAAAAGTTGAGACGTTGGCATTGCATGGCGGGCAGGAAGCGGACAAAACGACAGGGGCAAGAGCGGTACCGATATATCAGACGACTTCGTATCAGTTTGAAGATACCGAACATGCTTCCGATCTTTTTGCGTTAAAAAAGTTTGGAAACATTTACACAAGGTTAATGAATCCAACAACAGATGTTTTTGAAAAAAGGATGGCATTATTAGATGGCGGGGTTGGCGCATTGGCTGTTGCAAGCGGACAGTCGGCAATTACGCTTTCAATTCTCAATATTGCAAAAGCAGGTGATGAGATAGTTTCGGCCGATAACCTTTATGGCGGAACATATAATCTGTTTCACTATACTTTTCCTAAATTGGGAATTAATGTAAAATTTGTTAAGTCAACTGACTTATCGGCATTTGAAAAAGCGATTACTCTAAAGACAAAAGCATTATATGCGGAATCTATTGGTAATCCTAAATTAGATGTTGCTGATTTAGAGGGTATTTCAAAAATTGCTCATAAGCATGGAATACCTTTCATATTGGACAATACAGTGTCGCCATATTTACTTAAGCCTATAGATTTTGGAGTTGATATAGTTGTCTATTCTGCAACTAAATTTATCGGCGGACATGGAACTTCACTCGGTGGTGTAATAGTTGATTCCGGAAAATTTGACTGGACTAACGGCAAATTTCCATTAATTGCTGAACCGGATCCAAGTTATCACGGTATTAATTTTGTTGAGGCGCTGAAACCACTTGGTAATATTGCATATATTATTAAAGCAAGGGTAGTTCTTCTTCGCGATCTGGGTCCTGCATTATCACCGTTCAATTCGTTTTTGTTTTTACAGGGGTTAGAGACTCTTCATCTTAGAATGGCTAGACATTCATGGAATGCATTAACCGTTGCAAAATATTTAGAGGGCCATCCAAAAGTTTCATGGGTTAATTATCCCGGATTGGATTCTAGTCCGGAAAAAGAGAGAGTGAAAAAGTATCTGCCGAACGGTTCCGGTTCTATTATCGGATTTGGTATTAAAGGCGGGTTAGAAGCAGGAAAGAAATTTATCAATTCTCTTGAGTTGATATCACATCTTGCGAATATTGGTGATGCAAAATCACTTGCTATTCATCCTGCGACTACGACACATCAACAGTTATCGGAAAAAGAACAGCTTGCAACCGGTGTAACACCTGATTTTATCAGGTTGTCTATAGGAATTGAACATGTTGATGATATAATTGCAGATATAGACCGTGCTTTGAGTAAAGCATAATCTTCTGGAGAATTAAGATGTCAAGATATAATAACGTTATTGAGGCGATAGGAAAAACACCGTTAATTAAACTAAATAATATATCAAAAGGAATAAAATCTACTATATATGTTAAACCGGAATTTCTTAATCCCGGTGGAAGTGTTAAAGATAGAATCGGTATTTCTATGATTGAAGCAGCCGAGAAAGAGGGATTATTGAAACCGGGAGGTACAATAGTAGAAGCCACCGCAGGTAATACGGGTGTAGGACTAGCTCTTGCCGCTTGCGTAAAAGGTTATAAGACAATTTTTGTTCTTCCTGATAAAATGAGTGATGATAAAATAGATTTATTGAAAGCATATGGGGCAGAAATCGTGATTACTCCAACTTCAGTTTCACCTGATTCTCCGGACAGTTATAATGGGGTTGCGGATAGAATTGCAAAAGAAATTCCAAATTCATTTAGGCCAAACCAGTTTTCTAATCCAAACAATCCGCTTGCCCACTATCTGACAACCGGACCCGAAATATGGGAAGATTCTGAGGGAAAGCTGGATGTTTTTGTCGCCGGAATGGGGACAGGCGGTACTATTTCAGGAACAGCAAAGTATTTGAAAGAAAAAAATCCCAATATAATTATTGTAGGTGCAGATCCGGAAGGTTCGATACTTTCCGGTGACAGTCCCAAGAGTTATAAAGTAGAAGGTATAGGCGAAGATTTTATTCCAAGGACATTTGACAGGCAAGTAGTTGACGAAATGGTAAGAGTTAGTGATAAGGAATCTTTTAATACTGCAAGAAGATTGGCAAGAGAGGAAGGTCTTCTTGCCGGCGGTTCGGCAGGAACAGCGGTAGCGGCTGCTTTAAAGTATGCTCAAAGATTAGAAAAACCTAAATATATCGTTGTGTTATTACCGGATACCGGAAGAAATTATTTGACAAAAATATTCTCTGATAAATGGATGCAGAAAAATGGTTTTTGGGAAGGTAAAGAAATAAAAACAATAAGAGTAAAAGAAATTTTATCTCAGAAAAAAGATTTTTTAAGTATAATTTCTATAAGTCCGAAGAATACTCTTATTGATGCAATAAAATTAATACATAAATATAGTATTTCTCAAATTCCTGTCATTTTAAATAATAAGGTAGTGGGAAGTTTAAATGAAGCGTCAATAATGAAACTGTTGCATGACGATTTGGATTTGAGAAAACAAGAGATATCTTCTGTTATGGGTAAACCAATACCGACATTGGATGAAAATGTAGATGCATCAGAGGCATATCGATTGCTTCTATCAGGAGCAACAGGTATTGTTGTAACAAAAGAAGAGATACCCATAGGCATAATTACAAGAACTGATCTGATAAATGATTTGATAACACAAAAGGAAAAACGCAATTATGAAATTTGAAACAAAGGCGATACACAAAGGGCAGGAACCGGATTCTTTAACAGGGTCTGTAACGGTTCCAATTTATCAAACATCTACATATGAACAGGAAGCCGTAGGTAAACATAAAGGATTTGAATATTCACGTACCGGTAATCCTACTAGAAAAGCATTAGAATGTGCTCTTGCTTCTCTTGAAAGTTCAAAATATGGATTGGCATTCGCTTCCGGAGTAGCTGCTACAAACGCCGTATTAAATTTAATGAAGAAGGGTGATCATGTAGTTTCCGGAGATGATATTTACGGAGGAACCTACAGACTTTTTGAAAAAGTGTTCAGACGCTGGGGGCTTAGTATTTCATATGCTGATGTAAATGATATAAATAATTTTAAAAAAGCAATCAGGAAAAATACTAAATTGATATGGATTGAAACACCGACAAACCCGCTTTTAAAAATTATTGATATAAAAAAATTATCAGAAATAGCAAAAAAGAAAAATATAATTTTAGCGGTTGATAATACTTTTGCAACTCCATACTTTCAAAGACCGATTGAGTTAGGAGCGGATATTGTTGTACATAGTACAACCAAGTACCTTTCGGGACATAGTGATATAATTGGCGGTGCTGTTATTACGTCTAATGAAAAAATATATAACGATTTAAAATTTTATCAGAATGCTGCAGGTGCGGTACCAAGTCCGTTTGATAGTTGGTTAGTTTTAAGAGGAATAAAGACTCTGGCAGTAAGAATGAGAGAGCATGAGCTAAATGCTTTGTATTTGATTGAATATTTAAAAGGTCATCCTAAAATAGAAAAAGTTTATTTTCCGGGATTACCAAATAATAAAAATTATGATATTGCCAAAAAACAGATGTCTGGATTTGGAGGAATGATTAGTTTTGAATTAAAAGGCGGTTTTAAAGAAGTTCAGAAATTTGTATCTAAACTAAAAGTATTTTTACTTGCCGAAAGTTTAGGTGGAGTTGAATCGCTTGTATGTTATCCTTCTAAAATGACACACGTTTCTATGTCTCAGGCAGAAAGAATAAAACGTGGTATAAAAGATAGTTTGATTCGTCTGTCGATTGGTTTAGAAAATAAAATAGATCTAAAAAATGATATAAAAAGAGCATTAGATTGAAGATATTTGAAAAAAATGTTATAATAAAAAATCAAGTAAAAATAAAAAGTATAAATTAAAATAAAGACTTAATTTTAACTTTTTCCGCCACTGATTCTATGGCGGACCCGCTAATGGTTTAGTGGCGGGAACTTTATATTTTTAACTTGTCTTTTTAGGGGGATTTATGGCGAATATTTATAGTGATATTACAAAAACAATAGGAAGGACACCGTTAGTTAGAATTAATAAACTTGCTAAAGATATAGATGCGACAATTTTAGCAAAAATAGAATCTTTTAATCCGCTTTCAAGCGTAAAGGATAGAATTGGCGTTGCTATGATCGAAGACGCTGAAAAAAAAGGTATTTTAAAGAAGGATTCTGTTATCATTGAGCCGACAAGCGGGAATACGGGTATTGCTTTGGCATTTGTCTGTGCTGCAAAAGGATATCGTCTTATGCTTACAATGCCTGATACTATGAGCATTGAACGCCGGCAACTTTTAAAAATATTAGGAGCCGAAGTTGTTCTTACGGATGGTACCAAGGGTATGAAAGGTGCAATAGATACTGCTAACGAGTTGGCAAAAGCTACTCTGAATAGTTTTATTCCGCAACAATTTGATAATCCTGCAAATCCGGAGATTCACCGTAAGACAACTGCTGAAGAGATATGGAAAGATACTGACGGTAAAGTTGATATTTTTATTGCCGGAATAGGTACAGGCGGAACTATTACGGGTGTAGGTGAATTTTTGAAAAAGAAGAATCCCGCGGTGAAGATTATTGGTATTGAACCAAAGGATTCGCCTGTAATTTCAGGTGGTAAAGCTGGAGCTCATAAAATACAGGGTATTGGCGCAGGGTTTATTCCCAAAGTTTTAAACAAAAATATTTTAGACGAGATTATAACAGTTTCAAATGAAGATGCCGGAATAACTGCACGCAGAATAGCAAAAGAAGAAGGTATTTTAGTCGGGATATCAAGCGGTGCCTCATTATGGGCCGGATTAGAAGTCGGACGCAGAAAAGAGAATGAAGGTAAAATAATAGTTGTATTGCTTCCGGATACCGGAGAAAGATATCTTTCTACCTGGCTTTTCGAGGAAGAAAAATGAAATTGTTAAGAACAATTTCTGATTACACACCTGCCTGCCGGTAGGCTGGGATTATTAGAGACAGATTATTTACCCGCCATAGGTTTAGTGGCGGGCACAGATTAAAAACATAGGTGATTTTTAAAGGTATAAATATTATGGATAAAAAACAGGACAATATTTCTATTCCACAAAATAATGTCGGTATTACCGAGACAAAATATTTTACTTTTGCAGAACCGCCTAATGAATTGATTTTAGATTCGAGCGAGAAATTAAGCCCGATAACATTAGCATATGAGACCTATGGCAAGCTTAACAAAGATAAAAGTAATGCAATTTTATGTGAGCATGCATTAACCGGTGATGCTCATGTGGCGGGTTATCATAAGGGTGACAAAAGTCCGGGTTGGTGGGATACTATGATAGGTCCGGGTAAAGCATTTGATACAAATAAATATTTTGTTATCTGTTCTAATGTAATAGGCGGTTGCAAGGGTTCAACCGGTCCTTCTTCTATAAATCCAAAAACTAACAAACCATATGGTTTGGAATTTCCGGTTATTACAATAAGGGATATGGTGAATGCACAGAGACATTTAATAGATTATTTGGGAATACAAAAACTTTTAAGTGTGGTAGGCGGTTCAATGGGTGGAATGCAGGCATTACAATGGGTCGTTTCTTATCCGGATAGAGTGTGTTCAGGTATTCCTATTGCAACAACCGCAAAACACTCTTCACAGCAGATTGCATTCAGCGAAGTGGAAAGACAGGCAGTTATGGCTGACCCTAATTGGCACGATGGTAATTATTACGGAGATATAGGTCCTTCACGCGGGCTCGCCGTGGCAAGAATGATAGGTCATATAACTTATATGAGTGATGCTTCAATGGCTGAAAAATTTGGACGGCGTTCAAAAGATGAAAAAAATCTTTTTAAATTCGACCCTGATTTTGAGGTTGAAGGATATCTTCATCATAGAGGCGATAGTTTTGTTAAGCGGTTTGATGCAAATTCCTATCTATATATAACAAAGGCATTGGATTATTTTGATCTTGCCGGCGATAATGAATTGTATGAAGTATTTAAAAATGTAAAAGCAGAATTGCTGATAATAGCGTTTAAATCCGATTGGCTTTACCCTGCATATCAATCACAGGAAATAGTAAAAGCTTGTAAATTGGCAGGTGTTGATGCTTCATATTGTGAAATTGAGTCTACATATGGTCACGATGCTTTTCTATTGGAGATAGATCAGGAAACAAATTTAATAAAACATTTTTTAGAACATGCATGTATAGCATGCTCAGGTGAAAAAAATGGAAGAAAATAATAACAAAATAGAATATAAAATAATGATGGATTGGATTAGTGAAGATGCTTCCGTTTTAGACCTTGGTTGCGGTAATGGCGAATTTTTATCAATGCTTGTTCAACAGAAAAAAGTAAAAGCACAAGGGATAGAATTGGATGAGCATGCGATATATAAATGCGTAGAAAGAGGTATTAGTGTTTTTCATGAGGATTTGGATAATGGTCTTAAAGGATATCCGGATAAATCATTCGATTATGTAATTTTATATCAAAGTTTACAACAAATAAAAAAACCCGATGTTATATTACACGATGCTATAAAAGTTGGGAAGAAAGTTATTGTTGGAATACCAAATTTTGCATATTATAAAGCACGTCTACAGATTTTTTTTAAAGGGACGGTTCCGGTAACACCTTCATTGCCTTATCAATGGTATGATACACCCAATCTTCATTTTTTGAGTATCTCTGATTTTATAAATTATTGTAAAAATAAGAATTTTAATATAGAAAAATCTGTTTTTATAGAAGAGCAAAATATAGTTAAAGTATTCCCGAATCTTTTTGCATTAACTGGAATATTTTTAATTTCAGAGTAACTAAATATTTTGAAAAGTTAATTTAAAAACTTGTAATATGTTGAATTAAAAGTGATTAACTTAGTTTTTTTGGCACATAAAGTCTATAATGATGATAGACTAAATATATAAAAAGGAGGAAAGATGAGTATTTTTGAAGAAGTGAAGAATGCAGATTTGAAAGTATTGGTAGATGGTTTAAATTTTAAAGAAAAGGTGGACAGATCCTTGACTTTAATCTCAGAAGCATATAAGAAATATGGTGATGGGCTTGTGGTTGCTAACAGTTTAGGAAAAGATTCAGTTGCTGTTTGGGATTTAGTTAAAAAAGTAAGTCCCAAAATACGCGGATTTATAATCACAACAAGGTTCAAACCAAAAGAAACCATTGAGTTTATGAATGAAACAGTTAAAAAATATCCGGAGTTAAGAATCTATAAAAATGATGAAAAAATTCCGGATAATCTATATAAAACAGATCCTCATAAATGTTGTGATGTTTTAAAAGTTTTACCTACAAGAAAGGCGATATTAGAAATGGGTGCTACATGCTGGGTTACCGGATTAAGATGCACAGAAGGGAAAACTCGCACTGATTTCAAAGAAGTCGAAGAAAGAGATAAGGGGTTAATAAAATTAAATCCTATATTACTTTGGAAAGAAAGAGAAATATGGCAATATCTTGCTTTATATGAAGTTAAAGTAAATCCATTGTATAAGGTGGGGTATCGTTCACTTGGTTGTCTTCCATGTACAAAAATAACAAATGAAGAAGATGAAAGAGCTGGCAGATGGGTAGGAACAAGTAAAATGGGTGGGGAATGCGGTATTCATACACGACCGTTAAAATGAAATGTTAATTTTAATTATATTGTTTTCAATTGTAATATTTTTTGCAATTAATATGGGTGCAAGTGGCATAGCCCCATCATTTGCGGTATCTTTTTGTACAAAAATAATAAAAAGAAAAACATCAATTTTACTTTTTGGCTTATTTGTTGTTTTAGGTGCAATACTGTTAGGGCATAATGTGACAAAGACTCTAGGCGGCGGCATATTGCAAAAGAATTATTTTTCTTTTAATATTGTTTTGATAATTCTTTTTAGTTCATCATTAGGTCTCTTTATTGCAAACGTTTTAAAAGTTCCGCAATCAACTTCATGGGCAACAGTTTTTTCAATAGTCGGTAGCGGTGTATCAATTGGGCATATAAATTGGGAAAAATTTTTAATAATAATACCTTTTTGGATTATTTTACCACTTGCTTCATATTTTTTAACATTATTTTTTTATAGTAAAATTTATCCTCCAAAATTTAAAAATTTATGGGTTTATGAAAAAATATTTATAAATGAAAAAACAATCAAAAAATTATCTATAATTGCAAGTTGTTATGTTGCATTTGCCATAGGAACTAATAATGTTGCAAATGCAGTCGGTCCGCTTGTTGCTGGTGGTTTTATAAAGAATATAACTTTTGGTTTATTTTTCATAGGATTACTTTTCATATTTGGTGCATTTTTTTGGGGTGAAAAAACAATGTGTACGATGGGAAATGAAATAGTTGCTTTAGGCACGACAACAGCAACAATTATAAATTTAGTAACTGCAACGCTTTTAATATTTGCATCAGTATTAGGTATACCGCAATCTTTGGTCCAGCTTAATGCTGCTTCAGTTTTTGCAGTTTCACATACAAAAAATGGTTTTTATCAAACTGCTTCGCACAAAATTACTAAAAAAACGTTATTGGTATGGTTAATTTCACCGTCCATAGCATTTCTAAGTTCATTTTTGCTTACAGGAGTAATAAAATGATTTTAAACAATGAGCAAATAAATTATATTATAAATCATGCAAAAAAAGAATATCCAAAAGAAGTGTGCGGAATAATAGCAGGTATTGTTGATAATGTAAAAAAAATCTATAGAATGAAAAATGTCTCAGAAAAACCGGAGATTTGCTATTTTATGGATGCTAAGGAACAATTCAAAATATTTAAAAAAATAAGGAAACAAAGCTTTGAGCTTTTGGGTATTTACCATTCGCATACAAATAGTAAGGCATATCCGTCTTTGCGTGATGTCGAAATGGCATATTATGATAATGTGGTTTATCTAATCGTTTCCCTTGAAAATTTTAATAATCCGAAAATCAAAGCATATAAAATTTTAAATAAAAAAATTAAAGAACAAAATATTGAAAAAGGATAATAAATGAAATTTTATCCAATATCTTTAAATTTAGAAAATAAAAAAGTTGTTGTTGTCGGTGGCGGAAATATCGCTGAAAGAAAAATAAGAGGATTAATTAAATATGGTGCAAAAATTACTTTGGTTAGTCCTGTTTTGACAACTAATTTAAATAAACTGGTTAAAAAGAATAAAATCACTGGTATTAAGAAAAAATATACAGTATCTGTTATAAAAGATGCATTCATGATTTTTGCTTGTACGTCTGATAATAAGATAAATAAAGAGATTTTCAATGATGCCGAAAGATTAGGAGTTTTGGTTAATGTTTGTGATTATACAAATGGATGTAGATTTATTGTACCCGCAGTTATTAGAAAAAAAGGAGTGGTTATTTCCATATCTACAGATGGTAAGCAGCCGGTACTTTCAAAAAAGTTTAAAGAGGTTTTAAAAAATGAATTTGGAAATTTATGGAGTAAATTATAAATTCTGCGATATAAAGACAAGGGAAAAACACTGTATAAATACAAATGAACAATATTTGTTATTTGATAAATTAAAGCATAGTGGTTTTGTGCCTTCAGTAATAATTTCAACATGCAATAGGACCGAATATTATTTTGATAAAAAAAATAATATTTATGAAAATAATAGTTTTAAAAATTTAAGCGGTATTGATGCAATAAGACATCTCTTTCGTCTTGCAAGTGGTATAGAATCACAAATTATAGGTGAGTCGGAGATATTGTCACAGATTAAACAGGCATATTATAATTCGATCAAACTTGGTATGACAAATAGTTTTTTTAATAAAATTTTTCAGAATGCAATAAAAGTGGGCAAATATGTGCGTAACGAAACAAGTATATCTGATGGAAATATTTCTTTTGCAAGTATAATATTTAACAAATCAAAAGAATATTTTAAAGATATTTCCAATAAAAATATTTTTATTCTTGGTACAGGAGAAATGGCTAAAAAAATGCTTAAATATTTTTCTGCCGTACAAGCAAATGTTAGTGTGGTTAGCGGTAAAAATTATAATAGAGCTGCATTACTTGCAAGTGAATACAAGGTATTAATAAATGGATTTAATGAATTTAAAGATAGTATAAATATAGCGGATATTATTATAACTGCAACCGCATCGCCTCATATTTTAATAAGTGATACTGATCTGGTATATATAAAAAAACCATTATTGATTTTTGATTTATCTGTTCCAAGAAATGTCGAAAAAAGAACAAATAATGAATTAGTGCATCTTTATAATGTTGATGATTTAAGACAAACAAGTGAATATAATCTTAGCGAAAGAGTTAAATATATTCCAGTCGTTGAAAAGATTATAGAAAATGAAATCAATAAATTATTACAAAAAAATTAAAATTGGTGTAAGACCTTCAAATTTAGCAATTAAACAGGCAGAAGAGATAATTACTAAACTTGAATTATTAGGTTTTCAACGGGAAAGATTTACAATAAAAAAATATTATACCGATGGGGATATTGATAAGAAAACACCGATTTCTGAAATTGAGGGAGGTAATTTCTTTACAAATACAGTTGATAAAGCGGTTTTATTTGGAGATATTGATTTTGCTGTCCATAGTGCTAAGGACTTACCGGATATTATTGCTAAGGGTTTGAAAATTGCATGTGTAACAAAATCAATAAATAGACATGATGCTCTTATTTCAAAGGATAAGCTAAAACTTACAGAGTTGCCTATTAATTCAAAAATAGGGGCTAGCAGCACACGTAGAAAAGAACAGTTAAAAAAAATTAGAAACGATTTTGAAATAGTGGATATTCGCGGTAATATTGAAGAACGATTAGAAAAATTTGAAAAAAATAAATTAGATGGATTAATTATTGCGGCATGCGCACTTATGAGATTGGGACTTGAAAATAGGATAACTGCGGAAATTCCGTTTCACATTTTAGAACCGCATCCATTACAAGGTTCATTGGCTATAGTTGTCAGAGAAGATAATTATGAATTCATCGAATTATTCAAAAAGATCGATTAAACATAAAGTTTATATTATTGGTGCAGGGCCAGGAGATCCGGAACTTATTACACTAAAAGGTATAAATACCTTAAAAAAATCTGAATGTGTAATTTACGATTATTTGGTCAACAGAGATATTTTGAAATATGTTCCGATAACTGCAGAATTGATAAATGCGGATAAAGTAAGAAATAGATTTTCAGATAATTTTACAAAAGAACAGGATAAATTGAATGATTTAATTGTTAAAAAAGCAAAAAAATGTAAAATAATTATACGTCTTAAAAATGGCGATCCTGTAATATTCGGTAGGTTAAACGAAGAAATAGAAGCACTTATTAAGAATAAAATTGATTTTGAAATTATTCCTGGCATAACGGCTGCTTCATCTGCAGCGGCATTTTTAAAAGTAGGATTAACCAAGACTAAAATAGCGCCAATTGTTTCATTTATTACCGGACATGAAAATCCCTTGGCTAAAAATTCTGAAATTGATTTTAGTAAATTACCAAAAAAATCGACTCTTGTATTTTATATGGCAGTTAAAAATCTTAATAATATAGCAACAGAGTTAATTAAAGAGGGGTGGGAAAAAAATACTCCTTTTGCAATTGTTGAAAATGTAGGATTTCAGTATGAAAATAAGCGTGTCGGAAGGTTAAAAGATATGAAAAAATTATTTTTTAATATTAAACCGCCGGTAATATTATTAGTAGGAGATGTATTGAATTATGTTGTTAAGAAAAAATGAAATTATCGGAAAAGAAGTAAATAAAACACTGTTCAGTGTTGACAATCTTGTTATGCCGTTATTTGTAACAGAGGGTATAAATATAAAAAAACCGATAAAAAATTTTCCGGGTATTTTTCATTTATCAATCAATAACATTTTAAAAGAAATTGACGAAATCGGTAAATTCGGTGTTTCTGCTATTTTGGTTTTTGGTGTTACGTGTAAAAAAGATAAGATAGGTTCTTATTCATGGAATAAAAATGGGATAGTCCAAAAAACAATAAAAGAAATAAAGAGGAGATTCCCCCAGATTTCCATTATAGCGGATATATGTTTGTGCGGTTATAAATCAGATGGTCACTGCGGAATATTTAATGGGAACGTTATTGATACAGATTTAACATTAAAATATTTATCGAAAATTGCTCTATCATATGCTGAATCAGGTGCAGACTTTGTAGCGCCATCTGCTATGATGGATGGACAAGTAAAAGCGATAAGAAAAATTCTCAATAAAAATAGCTTTAAACATGTCAGAATATTTGATTATTCGGCAAAGTTTGCTTCGAATTTTTATGGTCCATTCAGAGAATCGCTTGATAGTAGTCCTAAATTCGGCGATAGAAGGTTATATCAGTTGGATTATACTAATATAAATGATGCATTAAGAAGAATGAAAAAAAGTATAGAAGAAGGTGCTGATATAGTAATGGTAAAACCGGCGCTTGCTTACTTGGATATTATTAAAATGGCTAAACAAAAATTTAATGTACCAATTGCTGCTTATAATGTCAGTGGCGAATATTCTATGGTTAAATTCGGTTCAGAAAAACATATTTTTGATGAGAAAAATGTAGTTTTTGAAATTCTTACGGCTATAAAAAGAGCAGGTGCTGATCTGATAATAACTTATCATGCAAAGGATGTTGCTAAATGGCTGAAAAAATAAAATTACTGAAAGAAACTAAAAAATATTTTTCGGGTGGAGTGAATTCACCGGTAAGAAGTTTTAAATCGGTTGATATGACTCCTATTATTATTAAATCTGGAAGTGGTTCAAAAATTAAGACATATAATAATAAGACATATATTGATTATTGCATGTCTTGGGGTGCCATTATATATGGACATTCAAATACTGACATAATCGGAGCTGTTAAAAATCAGTTAAGTTATGGGACAAGTTATGGTTTTACGAATATTTATGAAGTAGAACTTGCAAAAAAGATAAGCAAAGCGTTACCTTCTATTGAAAAAATTAGATTTGTAAATTCCGGGACTGAGGCAACAATGGGAGCGATAAGGGTTGCTCAAAAATTTACAGGTAAAAATAAATTTTTAAAATTTGAAGGTTGTTATCATGGCAGTTCGGACTTATTATTAAGAACTGATAATAGTTTTATAGTTTCTTACAATGATTTAGAATCTGTTGAAAAAACCGTTAAAAAACATTATAGAAGTATTGCTGCTATTATTGTTGAACCAGTTGCCGGAAATATGGGTGTTGTATCTTCATCCTACAATTTTTTAGCTGGTCTTCGTGATATATGCAACAGATATAAAATAATTTTGATATTTGATGAGGTTATAACTGGTTTTCGTATTCAATACGGTGGTGCACAGATAAAACATAATATAAAACCCGATTTGACATGCTTGGGAAAGATTATAGGTGGTGGCTTTCCAGTTGGTGCTTTTGGCGGAAAAAAAGAAATTATGGAACTATTGGCACCATCAGGAGATTTGTATCAGGCAGGTACTTTTTCCGGAAATCCGATTTCTATGATAGCGGGTTTAAAGACATTACAGAAATTAGAATATGCAGATTACGGACTTATAGAAGGTAGAACAGAATATTTATGTGATTTTATAGAAAATAAAGCGAAGAAAAACAGCGTTGATATTCAAATTAATAGAATTGGTTCTATGTTTTCTCTGTTTTTTACAAATGAAAAAGTTTATGATTATGTATCAGTAAAAAAACAAAATGTTGAAAAATTTAAAAAATTCTATAAATTACTTTTTAACCAAAATGTCCTTTTTTCTCCATCGCCATTTGAATCAAATTTTATTTCTTTCGCACACACACAAGAAGATATAGAAAAAACTATAAAAGTAATTTCTTCTACTTTAAGGAGGACCAAATGATTAGTTTTAATAAATTAGAAATTAAAAATAAAAAAGAACAGAAAAAACTAAATGTTGATTTTGCAGAACTTAAATCAGGTGGATTTATCAAGCAAAATAAAAAGGACTTATTCACAATACGTTTACGAGTGCCGGGCGGACGTATGCCTGTAGACCGTTTAAACAAAATAACAAAAATCGCTAAAAAATATGGTAAAGCAAATTTCGTTCATTTTACTACCCGTCAATCGCTTGAAATTATTTCTGTAAATATAAATGATTTTAATAAATTAAAAAGCGAATTAAAGAAAATAGGGCAACAAACTGCATCTTGCGGACCAAGAGTACGCGTTGCCACAGGTTGCGGGGGATGCGAATATAATGCAAGGGGTATTATTGATGCACAAAAACTTGCTTTGGAAGTTGATAGAAATTTTTTTGGTATTCCGACTATTCATGGTAAATTTAAAATCTCGTTTGCCGGCTGCCATTCGGATTGTACCAGGGCAAAAAGCGCAGATATCGGATTTATTGGCGAAATTGAACCGGGATGGAGTGAAAGAAAATGTATAGGTTGTGGATTATGTGCCAAAGCATGTTTGGAAGGTGCTATTATATCTGATAAAAAAACTGGTAGACCCATTTATGATGCTTCAAAATGTATTTTTTGCGGTGATTGTATAAAAATATGTCCGACATCTGCTATGCATGAAAAAAAAGTAGGTTGCGGATTATATGTCGGAGGAAAATGGGGGCGTCATCCAAGAACAGCGGATTTGATAACACATCTTTTTCCTTTAAAAAATGTAATATCCGTAATCAAGAAAACGATTGATTGGTATATAAAAAATGGCACAAAAAGAGAACGAATCGGAAATACTATTGATAGATTGGATATTAAAAAATATAAAAATGAAATAAAGAAGGAATTGCTAAACTGAGGATTTTAATTAAAGGAAAAAGTGAATAAATTACTTAGAGTTTATAATATATGGTGGTAAAAAAAATGATAAAGAATTTATTCATATTATTTTTAATTTTCTTTTTATTTGTATTAGATAGTTTTGCTATTGATTCTGAAAAAGCAAGCAGAAATTCAGTCTTTTTATTTCTACCAATGACAGGATGGATTGAAAATGAGGTAAAGTTTAACATCCCTGGTAGTTCAGAGAAACAAATCTTAAATGATAATGGTCAATTACATGGAATTTATATGATGTATGCTAATCCAAAATTTGTTCTTGGCAGTTTGGGCCATTATTCTAAGCTGGATAAAAGTTATGAAAATGGTTATCTTTTATTTACGCGTTATTATTTTAATTACATAGAACAGCTTCAGCCGACAATCGGATTTGCCGTAGATTATATACATTTTTATACTCAGCTCGGTACAGAAGATATTCCACCTTTGAGTTCTCTGGATGTGGTTAGTTCAATATGGGCATCTCATCCAACGATCGGCATGTCATATAAAAACGGAAATTTCAAAATATATCCTTTTATAGGTTATTTTAATGAGCAGGTGAATACTGTCGTTTCTTCGCCGGGTATGCAAATAACAGGACAAAATCGTTTTGGTTTTAAAAGTAAATCTTATATTTCCCTGGATTATTTTTCAGCGGGTTCGGAATTTGATATAACCTTATATCATTTTATCGGACTGGATACTAAGTTTTATTTTAGATTCAGGGAAGATGATAAAACTTTATTTACTTTACGAAATCGTTTGGATATTTATTTTTCAAAGAGTTGGGGTGTATCTTCCAAAATCGATTATTTTCAGGACAAAAATGAAACTAATATTTTTATATTCTTAGGGCCCGCTTTTGTTTTTTAGTGTGACATCGAATAGGAGGGAATGGTTATGTCAATACAAATTTTTATTAACGGTAAGAAAGGGATATTCAAAAATAGTTTGACGGTTGCAAAATTACTTGAACTTAAAAAAATTAGAAAAGAAGTCGTAACTGTAGAGTTAAACAATAGAATAATTTCGAGACAGAAATATTCAAATACAATCTTAAAAGACGGTGATTTACTTGAGTTTATTTATTACATGGGTGGAGGTAACGAAATGAGCAACAATATTCTTAAATTGATCGGTAATACTCCGCTCATAAGATTGAATAATATTGTACCGGATGATTCTGCTGATATATTTGCAAAAGTAGAATATTTCAATCCGGGTGGTTCTATAAAAGATAGAGTATGTTTAGCTATGATTGAAGATGCCGAAAAGAAAGGTCATTTAAAACACGGAGGAACAATAATTGAACCAACCAGTGGAAATACCGGAATTGGTTTGGCTATGATTTCTGCTGTCAAAAAATATAGATGTATTCTTATTATGCCTGAATCAATGTCATTAGAAAGAATATATATATTGAAATCTTTTGGTGCCGAAGTAATTTTAACTTCAGCTAGCAAAGGAATGTCAGGAGCAATTAAAAAAGCAGAGGAACTTCATAAAAAGATATCTAATAGTTTCATTCCTCAACAGTTTGATAATCCTGCAAATCCCGAAGTTCATAGAAGAACAACTGCTGTAGAGATTCTGTCTCAGAGCGAAGGAAAAATAGACTCATTTGTTGCCGGAGTTGGAACCGGGGGAACAATAACAGGTGTAGGTGAGATTTTAAAAGGAAAAAATCCAAATGTAAAAATTGTTGCAGTTGAACCAGAAACATCCGCGGTATTATCAGGTCAAAAACCCGGTGCGCATAAAATTCAGGGTATTGGTGCCGGATTTATTCCTAAAATATTAAATATAAAAATAATAGATGAAATAATAATGGTAAGTGATGATAATGCGTTCAATACTGCAAAACTCTTGGCGACAAAAGAAGGGCTTTTTGTAGGAATTTCTTCCGGTGCAGCTGTATATGCATCATTATTAGTTGCTAAAAATTTGGGAAAGGGTAAAAGAGTAGTTACAATACTACCGGACACCGGTGAAAGATATTTTAGTATTGAACAATATTTTAAAGGATAATGTATGGAAAAACAAATTAAAATAGCAAAAAAATTAGATTTAACAGGTGTTATATGTCCTACTAATTTTGTAAAAACAAAACTTGCTTTGGAGAATTTGAAGAAGGGACAGGTTTTGGAGATAATTCTTGATGATGGTGATCCAATAAGGAACGTACCAAGAAGTATTAAGGAAGATGGACATAAAATAATAAAAGTTGAAAATATTCAAAGTAAATTTAAGATTTTAATTAAAAAATGAGGTGAAGAATATGTCATATGCTAAGTCATTAAAATGTCGTGAATGTGGAAGGATTTATGAAAAAAAACCTATATACGTTTGTGAATGGTGTTTTGGTCCTTTAGAAGTTGTTTATGATTATGAAAAGATTAAAAAAGTGTTAACAAAAGAACGGATTATGTCCCGTAAAGAAAACCTTTGGAGATACAAAGAACTTTTACCTATTGACCAAGAACCAACAGTTGGATTAAATAGCGGTTTTACGCCGTTTTTTGAGGCAAAAAATTTAGCCAAAGTTCTCAATTGTAAAAAAATATTTATTAAAGATGATTCTGTTAACCATCCTACGCTTTCATTTAAAGACAGGGTAGTTGCAGTTGCACTTTCAAAAGCAAAAGAATTTGGGTTTCATACGGTGGCATGTGCTTCAACTGGAAATCTGGCTAATTCTGTAAGTAGCCACTCTAAAACTGCAGGATTCGATTGTTATGTATTTATTCCCTCAGACCTTGAAAAAAGTAAAATAATTTCTTCTTTAATTTATGGAGTCAATCTTATTGCTATTGATGGAAATTATGATGATGTAAATCGTTTATGTGGGGAAATTGCATCGAAATATAAATGGGCATTTGTTAATGTAAATTTAAGACCATATTATGCTGAAGGTTCAAAAACTTATGGATTCGAAATAGTAGAGCAACTTGGATGGCGTACACCTCAGCATATAGTTGTTCCTGCTGCTTCAGGTTCACTTCTTACAAAAATCTATAAGTCATTTAAGGAGTTTGAACAAATCGGATTAATAAAAAAATCCAATACAAAATTTCATATTGCACAGGCAAGCGGATGTTCTCCGATTGTTACTGCTTTGAAAGAAAAAACTGAGATTATAAAACCTGTAAAACCAAAAACAATTGCAAAATCGCTCGCAATTGGAAACCCTGCCGATGGTTTTTATGCACAAGATATAATTAAGAAAACTGGCGGATTCGGTGAGGTAGCAACCGATAATGAAATCATTAAAGGTATAAAATTATTGGCAGAAACAGAAGGGGTTTTTACGGAGACAGCCGGTGGTGTCGTAGTAGCAGTTTGTAAAAAACTTATTGAACAAGGTAAAATTAAAAGAGATGAAGAAATAGTAATTTCTATAACAGGGAACGGTTTAAAGACACAAGAAGCTATTGAGGATAAAGTAAATAAGTTGATAAAAATAAAACCGGATATTAAATCATTTGAAAAAGTTTTAAAAGGGAGGTAATAATATGGCTATAAAAGTTAGAATTCCAACCCCGTTGCAAAAATTAACAGATAAACAGGTTGAGGTAAAATGCTCGGGAAAAACGGTTATTGAATTGATTGATAATTTGGATAAAAAATATTCAGGCATAAAAGAACGGCTTTGTGATGAAAAGGGAAATATTAGACGATTTATAAATGTTTTTATAAATGAACAGGACATAAGATTTATGAAAGGAAAGAATTCTAAGCTCAAGGATGGAGACAGTGTTTCAATAATTCCAGCTATTGCAGGAGGATAAAAAATGTTTAAATTAACTGACGAACAGATTGAGAGATATTCAAGACAAATAATTCTTTCTGAAATAGGAGGAAAAGGACAAGAGAAATTACTTAAAGCAAAAGTATTAATAATAGGTTGTGGTGGGCTTGGCTCACCATGTGCTTTTTATCTTGCTGCGGCCGGTATTGGAAAGATTGGACTTTTGGATAGTGATAATGTTGAGTTAAATAATCTACAGAGACAGATATTACATTCAACAAAGACAGTCGGTATTCCAAAAGTTGACTCAGCAAAAAAAATACTTTCGGATATTAATCCTAATATCGATATAACTACATATAACTTACGACTTACTTCGGAAAACATACTGCATGTTATTAAAAATTATAATGTGATAATTGATGGAAGTGATAATTTTCCTACAAGATATCTTGTGAACGATGCTTGTGTTTTACTAAAAAAACCGCTTATTCACGCTGGTATTTTGAGATTTGATGGACAGGCAACTACAATTGTTCCGTATAAAAGTCCTTGTTATAGGTGTTTATTTCCTTCACCACCACCGCCGGGAACTGTACCATCATGCCAAGAGGCGGGTATATTAGGTGTTGTTGCAGGGACTCTTGGACTTATTCAGGCAACCGAAACATTAAAATATATTTTATCAATAGGTGAATTACTTATTGGAAAACTACTTATATTTAATGCTTTAGAAATGAGTTTCAGAACGTTAAATATAAAAAGAGATAAAAATTGTCCAATTTGCGGAAATAAACCTACAATAAAAAAACTGGTTGATTATGAAGAATTTTGTCAACTAAGAAAGAATAAAGTAAATTTTAAATAAAAAAGGATAAAATGACGAAAAAAATATTAATTTTCCTTTTAAGTTTCTTTTGTATTTTTTATCAACATATTCAGGCTAAAGAAGACAAAAAACAAAAATCAGCTAATAATACGTTGGATGCAATAACGACTGCAACGCCTATTTTAAAAACAGAAGATATCAGAAATTTTAATATTAAAATTATTTCTTTTGGATACAAATACGGTGTTCCAGTTGAATCAAACATAATTATGGATGTAAATTTATTGCCTAATCCACATTTTGATAAGGAATTAAAAGAAAATAATGGATTTAATCTAAAAGTAAAAAATTATATTTTATCTAGCAAAATAACAAAACAATTTTTAGATAATTTATACAAATTCTTAGATTCTACAATTCCAATGTATATAAAGCAGGAAGGCGGAAGAAATAATTTGGTTATAGGTATTGGATGCGAAGGCGGCACTCATCGTTCAGTAGTAATTGCAGAAGCAGTAAATAAATATTTGAAAGAAAGAAAATATAAGGTTGAGGTTTTACACAGGGATATTAATAAAAAATGAAGTTCATATTTATAAAATACTCGTTAATAGAAGTGTTTAGGTCAAGGTATAATAGTCGGAAAATTTAAATCGTTACGTGTTTTATCAAAATTCTTTATAAATGAATCACCTACGACAATTGGTGGTTATTTTTATTAGTTGAAAAAGAATATTTAATATTATACAATACAGACTAATTAACAAGTATTATGTTTTATAAGTTAAAATGAATAAGAAAATTCGAGAAAAAAACATGAGAAGTATTTCAATCGAAGAAGTTAACAAGGATAGCATAAATTTTCTATTGAATTTGCCATTAATAGAACTTATTTATCGTGCAAACGCGGTTAGAAAAAGAAAAATTGGTGATAGGATAGAATTATGCAGTATAATGAATGCTAAATCAGGTGTTTGCCGAGAGGATTGTAAATTTTGTGCCCAATCAGGTAGACATTCAACTGATATTTCGGTATATCCTTTAAAAAATAAGGATGAAATATTAAAAGCAGCACAAAGAGCTAAAGATATCGGCGCAGAAAGATTTGATATTGTCACAAGCGGAAATACTCTTACGAATACAGAAGTAAAAATAATTGCAGATGCTATTTCAGATATAAGAAAAAAAGTTTGTATAAATATGTGCGCTTCTTTAGGAAAGTTAGACGAAAAAAGCTTATTGTTATTGAAAAATTCCGGACTTTCCAGATATCATCACAATATAGAAACATCTGAAAATTACTTTCCAAAAATTGTAACAACACACAGTTTTAAAGATAGAATTGATACAATTAAGGCCGCAAAAAAAGTAGGACTTCAGGTTTGCAGTGGCGGAATAATAGGTATGGGTGAAACATGGTCAGACAGAATAGATATGGCTCTTACATTGAAAGAATTGTCAGTTGATTCGGTGCCGATAAATATTTTAGTACCTGTCAAGGGAACGCTCAAAGAATCACAAAAAACATTGTCTAGTGCGGATGCGATACGCACAATAGCAATATTTAGGATTATTTTAGAAGATAAGATAATTAAAATAGCTGCTGGCAGAGAGTCGATATTAAAAGATTTTCAAGCTATGGCATTTATGGCTGGTGCAAATGGTATGCTTATTGGCGGATATTTGACAATTAAGAGTAGAGATATTAAAGAAGATTGGCGGTTGATAGAGGAAATAAAAAATACATGGTAAAAATAGAAGATTTTTTAAAAAATAGGAGAGAACAAGGATTGATGAGAAATCTTAGTCCTTTATCTTCTCGTAAAAATGGAATAATATGTATAAATAAAAAAGAATATATTGATTTTTCTTCAAACGATTATCTTGGTTTATCAGGACATCCGAAGTTTATAGAAAGTGCTATAAGTGCATTCGATAAATATGGGACGGGATCGGCTGCTTCACGTCTTCTAAGTGGTGATCTGGAAATTCATCATATATTAGAAGAAAAAATTGCAAATTTTAAAAATAAAGAAAGTGCATTAATATTTAATTCGGGTTATCAAGCGAACGTTGGAATAATAAGTTCTTTATTCTCAAAGGGAGATGTTATTTTTTCCGATAGGTTAAACCATGCGAGTATTATAGATGGAATACTTTTATCTGGCGCAAATTTTTTTCGTTTTAAACATAATGATTTGAATCATTTAGAATCAATTTTGAGAAAAGAAAGAGGAAAATTTAATAATTCATTAATTATTACTGAGACAATATTTAGTATGGATGGAGATAAACCAGATTTAAATGGATTAATAGAACTAAAAGAAAAATATAATTCCCAGATTATGGTCGATGAAGCGCATGCAACCGGTATTTATGGTAAAAATGGTTCAGGAATAGTCGAAGAAGAAGATTTATCGGACAAAATAGATTATATAATGGGGACATTCAGCAAAGCGCTTGGAAGTTTTGGAGCTTATTTTGCTGCATCAAAAAAAGTAACAGATTATTTAATAAATAGCTGTAGAAGTTTCATATATTCTACCGCATTACCACCATCGGTGATTGCTTGTAATATTTCAGGTATTGATTTGATAAAAAAAGAACCGTTCCGTAGAAAAAATCTTTTAGAAAATGTAGAATTTTTTCGTAACAAATTAGAAAAAAGAGGTTTTAATGTAAAAGGAGATTCTCACATTATACCGCTGATTATTGGTGATAATAAAAGAACAATGGAATTTTCAAAAAATCTTCAAGAAAAAGGCAATTGGGTATTGCCAATAAGACCACCTACAGTTCCAAATGGAGAGGCGCGTTTAAGATTTTCATTAACTTTCCATCATGATAAAAAAATTTTACAAAAATTGATAGCCGATATTCCGGATTTACATTAAAAGGTTATGGAATTTAAATTATTCAATGAGGGTTATAGAGATAATATTGTATTGATACCGGGATGGGCATTTGATTATACAATTTTTCATAATATCAAACTGAATTCCAATTATATTATGCCGATTCAATTATCAATCAATAATTTCAACATAGATCTTATAGATTTTTTAAGAAAAAATAATATAAATAAAATTTCTATTTTTGGATGGTCAATGGGTATTTTTATCGCATTAGATTTTATCTCCAAATATCCTGAAAAAGTTGATAAAATTATATTTGTAAGTGCAAAAGAAAAATATGAAAAAGAAAATATAGAAAAAATAAAAGATTATTTAAGGAAAAACAAGGATGCTTATCTTTATAAGTTCTATTCAGAGTGTTTTTCTAAAAAAGAGAAAGAACAAATGTATTGGTTTAAAAATAATATTATGAAATATTATTTTAATAAAATGGACTTGAGTTTCTTGTTTGAAGGTCTTGATTATCTCGTAAATGCAGAGATGGAATTTAAAATTTTAAAAGAGTTAGATGTAAAATTTATTCATGGTAAAGAAGACAAAATTGTTCCTATAGGCGAACTAATAAAAATCAAAAGTAATTTACCCGAAGCAGAATATATTTTAATAGATAATGCAGGGCATATACCATTTTTAAATAGAGAGAACATTCTAAGCACATAGGTATCAATGCTTAGTATAAAGACTTAGCAAATGGATAAAGAGATAATAATTAAAAATTTTTCTATGTATGCACATATATACGATAAATATGCAAATGTTCAGCAGATTATTGCAAACGAACTTATTGATAAAATTCCGGAACGAATAAATAGTAAGATTCTATTCTCAGATAAAAATGATTTTAAGCGTATACTTGAGATAGGTTGTGGAACCGGGAATTATACATTTCTTTTAAGAGAAAAATATAAAAATGCTTGCATAAAAGCAATGGATATATCAGATAAAATGATTGAAGTCGCAAAACACAAATTAAGGGATAAAAATATAAAATTTGTTATTGGTGATGCAGAGACAATAAATTTGGATACTAAGTTTGATATCATTACTTCAAATGCAACTTTTCAGTGGTTCAAGGATATAGAAGAAACGGTTGTAAAATATAAGAATATACTTGTAAAAGGCGGAATTATTTTATTTTCTACTTTTGGTCCGTTAACTTTTTACGAACTAAAAAAATCGATTAATGAAACTTTAAGAAAAAAAACATTCATAGCTTCAGATAATTTTTTAGAAAAAGAAAAAATAGAAACAATATTAAGAAAGTACTTTAATGAAGTTAGTATTAGGGAAAAAATATTTAGTGAGGATTATTCAACTTTAATGAATTTGCTAAATAAAATAAAATATTCAGGAGAGCGTGGGTCCGGTATAAATGGCAAATTCATATTGACAAAGGACATATTAAAAAAAATTGAGCATACTTATATATCAATATATGGACGAATAACTGCTTCTTACCAAGTGTTTTTTTGTAGAGTTAAAAAATGAATGTGGTTTTTATTGCAGGAACAGATACAGGTGTAGGAAAAACTACCGTAACGGGTTTATTGGCACGACATTTAATTAAGGAAGGCTACCGTGTGGTTACACAGAAATGGGTTCAAACCGGTTCAAACGGTTTACATACAGATGTTGATGTTCACTTAAAATTCATGGGTATGAAGAGAGAGAATTTTAAGGATTATTTTTCTTTTATGATGCCTTATGTCTTTAAATTTGCTTCATCACCTCATCTAGCTGCAAGTTTGGAAAAGAAAAAAATTAATATAAATAAAATTAAAAAGAGTTTGGAAATTCTATCAGAGAAATTTGATATTGTTATTGTAGAAGGAACAGGTGGAATTATGGTTCCGCTTAAAAAAAAATATCTTATGATAGATATAGTAAAAGAACTTAACTTGCCAGTTCTGCTCGTTTCAGCGAATAAATTAGGAACGATAAATCATACTATATTAACTGTAGAAGCTCTAAAAAAAAGAAATATTAAAATACTTGGAATAATATTTAACAATATGCACAATAAAGATAATCCTAAAATTTTAAAAGATAATCCTGAAATAATAAAAGAAGTTACAGGAGTAAAAATATTGGGTGTTTTATGAAAACAAATAATTGGATAAAAAAAGATTCAAGATATATTTGGCATCCTTACACACAAATGAAGGACTGTGAAAAATTGCCTCCTATTTTAATTGAAAGAGCAAAGGGTATAAAATTATATGATGATAAAGGAAAATTTTATTATGATACCATCTCAAGTTGGTGGTGTAATGTTCATGGACATAATCATTCTCAAATAAAAGAAGCAATAAAAAAACAGTTAAATTCATTAGAACATATTTTATTTGCGGGATTTACTCATAAACCAGCAATATTATTGTCTGAAAAGTTGATTTCTATATCCCCCGAAAGTTTAACAAAGGTTTTCTTTTCAGACAATGGTTCCACCGCAGTTGAAGTAGCACTAAAAATGTCTTTTCAGTATTGGCGGAATATTGACAAAAGAAGAAAAACTAAATTTATATCATTGGATTATGCTTATCATGGAGATACATTTGGGGCAATGAGTGTGAGCGGAGTAAATATTTTCAATAAAACATTTTCTCGTTTATTCTTTAAATCATATAAAATTCCATCTCCGTATTGCTATCGTTGTCCATTAAGTAAATCGAAAGTTATTTGTAACATTGATTGTATAAAATATTTAGAAGATATATTGAAGGAAAAATCTGAAGAAATCTCTGCTTTCATATTAGAGCCAATGGTTATGGCAGCAGGTGGGATGATAATATATCCAAAGGAATATTTAAAAAAAGCATCATTGCTTTGTAAAAAATATAATATACACCTAATCGTTGATGAAGTGGCAACAGGTTTTGGTAGAACCGGAAAAATGTTTGCTTGTGAGCATGCAGATATTAATCCAGATTTCATGTGTCTTTCAAAAGGAATAACTTCAGGATATTTACCACTTGGAATTACTTTAACTACCGAAAAAATATATAATGCATTTTACGATGATTATACAAAAAAAAAGACATTTTATCATGGACATACTTATACAGCAAATCCTATTTCTTGTTCTGCAGCAATATCTAGTCTTGAAATATTTAAAAATGAACAAACTTTAAAAAAAATCAATCAAATAGTTCCATTATTCCATTCAAAATTAGAGAAATTTAAAAACCTTTCTTACATCGGTGATGTAAGATACTTAGGTATGATAGGTGCATTAGAATTGGTCAAAAATAAAAAGACAAAAGAGCCCTTCAGATTTAATGAACGAATAGGTTATAAAATATACGAAAATGGTTTAAGAAGAAATATTATTTTGAGACCTTTGGGAAATATAATTTATCTTTTTTTACCTCTTTGTGTAAAAGAAAAAGATATCGAAGATATTATTGATAGAATGTATTCAGTGATGAAAATGTAAAGTAAGGATGTTATAAGCTTATTATATGGAAGATAAAGATATTTTATCAAATATAAAATCGGGCGATAAATCTGCTTTTAATGAAATACTCAGCAAGTATGAAAAACCATTGATAAATTATCTATATAGATTCTTAGTATCACAACAAGATGCAGAAGATATTGCTCAACTAACATTTATAAAAGTTTATCAAAGAATAAATAAATTTAATCCAACTGACAATTTTTCTGCTTATTTATATAAAATAGCAACGAATTTAGCTTTAAATTTACAAAGAAGAAAAAAGATTGTGAGATTTATTTCATTGGATTGGATACAACATACGGAAAAAAACGATTTTTCAAATCAGTATCCTGATACCAAACAAAAAGAATCACAGCAAATACTTGAAGAAGAAGAAACTGAAAAAAAGGTAAGGGAAGCTATTACAGAATTACCATCTTTACAGAGATCAGCCCTGATTCTTTCTTTTTATGAGAATAAGTCATATCAAGAAATTTCTAAAATTCTAAAGAGAAGTATTCCTTCTGTTGAGTCACTTATATTCAGAGCAAAAACAAACCTTTCAAAAAAACTAAAAAATTATTAATTTATGACCGCAAGTTTTTTCTATTTTAAGTGTTTATAATAGTAGAAGAACAAAAAAATGGAGGGTGGAAAAATGAAATTATATTTTGTGTTTGTTATTACGTTGTTTTTGGGATTAAATACGGTTTGTAATGGTGCGGGAGAACATAAGCATGACACGAAGGAAGCACATGAGCATCTTCCTATGAAAGAAGAAAATCAGATAAATAAAAATGTTGGTATTTGTCCGGTGATGGGTGGTGAGGCATCTACGGAATATTCTTATACTTATAAAAACAAGATATATTTTTTTTGCTGTTCTGATTGCATAGAGAAATTTAGTAGTGATCCTGCAAGATATATATCCAAAATCAAAGATATTAAATTAATAGCATATAAATATGGTTTTACACCCGATCCGATTGTTGTTAAAAAAGATGATATAGTAAGATTTACGATTACTTCTAAGGATGTAACCCATGGTGTCTATATAAAACAATATGGTATTAAAGTAAAAGTAAAAAAAGGTGAAATCAAAAAAGTAGAGTTTCTCGCAGATAAGAGCGGAAAATTTGATATTTTATGTTCTATATATTGTGGTTCAGGGCATTCTAAAATGAAAGGAATATTTATTGTGGAAGAAAACGAAGAAGAAAAACAGGAAGAACATAAACATGAACATGAATAATATAAATAAATCATCAAATATTGATAGCTTCCTTGAATCTATTAAGGATATTGAGCCATCTAATGACTTTAGAAGGAATTTTTGGAATAAAGTAAGCAATTTAGAACAAAAGAGGATTTTCAATGGAATGCCGATTATTAGATTTGCAAACATTTCATTAGTTGGTTCTTTTGTTGTATTCATATTTTTAATTTTCTCAGTTTTATCTCCGATTTTGTATAGTCAGGATATTAAAATTAAAAGGGAAATTTCACGGTTTGCTGTGGAAACTCTAAATCCCATGAATAACACTAAAATTTTTTCATTATCTAATTTTATAAATTATTGTGATGAGTATTGCAAAGTAATATGCGGCAATTGTAAGGGTAGTGATATGAAATGTAAAATGAGCGGGGTTAATGGAGAAAAACAATGAAATCAAAATTAGCTATTTTAAGTTTTGTTTTAGGCTTGGTTTCTTTTCTACAATTATTTGGAATTGAAAAAGCTATTCTTGCAATTATCTTTGGAACTATTGCTTTAAAAGAAATTGTGTCAGATCAAAAGTTAACAGGGAAGAATTACGCATATTCTGCTATAATATTAGGATCATTATATATTTTGGTTATTATTACTTTTATAATTATTAAAGGTCCTGATATGTTAAAGAATGTAGGTATAATGAGGTGATAAAATGAAAAAGATTGTTGTTTTTCTTAGTGTGTATTTGATGATTTGTTTGTTGATTAACCGTTTGGAAGCTATGTCATGTCACGAGGGTAACGGCGGGCATCAGCATGAAGAGAAGTCTATAGAAAAATCGGAAAAGAAAAAGGTTAAAGTTAAAGAATCTTTTTATTCCAAAATTTACGTCTGCCCGATGCATCCGGAAGTAAGAAGCGACAAACCGGGAAAATGCTCGGAATGCGGGATGAAACTTAAAAAGAAACAAGTTTTGATGACATATGCATGCACAGAAAAGGGTTGCGATTATAAACAAGCAAAACCGGGAATTTGTCCCGAGCACAATAAGGGATTAGTTAAAAAAATAATTGATTAGATGTAAGAAATTATTTTTTTAACAAGTATTGTAATTTTGGAATATAATTAAAATATGAAGAATATAATTAAAATATTTGTTGTTTTTGCAATTAGTAATTTATTCACAAACGTTATTTTTGGTGAAAGTGCTTCTTTGAAAATTCTTATTACTGAAGCTAAACAGAATAATCCAGAAATTATTGCAGTTAGAGAAAAATGGAATGCAACAAAGTCAAAGATATGGCAGGAAAGGACTTGGGATAATCCGCAGTTTTTTATTGATTATCAAAGAATGCCGAAAAATAATTTTAATTTAAATGATGCAGAAGAAAAGATGTTTGGCATAACTCAAATGGTGCCTTTTCCCGGCAAACTTTCTATAAAAGGTAAGATTGCAAAATATGACAATGATATTGCAGAAATTGATTACAAAAACATAGAACTTAAAGTTCTATCGGATTTAAAGTCGATTTATTCGATGTATTTTTATATTAATAAATCTATAGAAACATATAAACAGATTTCTGACTATATGCAAGATTTCAGTAAGGTTGCAGAATCAAAATATATTGTTGGAAAGGCTAGTCAGGGTGATGTTTTGCGAGCACAAGTGGAATTCGCAAAAATGTTAAGTATGGTTATTACAATGAAACAGGAAAAAGAAACGGTTAAAGCAGAACTTAATTCTATCATTGGTAAAGATCCGGACAGTGAATTAGGTGAGCCGGAAGATTTGATGCTAAAATATATGAAAAACGACTGGAATGAAATAAAACAACTCGTAATTGAAAATAATTTCGAAATAAAAAAAGATAATATAAATGTTTCAAAAAGCAAATGGTCAAAAAAATCCGCTTACACTGAATTTTTACCCGATTTTGATTTAACATATCGCAGGAGGAAAATGGAAAGTGCCATGGATACTCAAGATTTTATGCTTGGGTTTACTTTCCCACTCTGGTTTTGGAAGCCGATGCTTGCAATTAAGGAGATGTCCAGCGAATTAAAGATGTCCGAATCGGAAAAAAAGAATACGGAACTAATGAATCTTTCTCAAGCAAAGGAAGAGTTTTTAAAATTAAAAACACTTGAACGATTAATAGAACTTTATAGAACAGACATTCTTGGCCAGGCAGAACAGTCACAGAAAGTAACAGAGGCATCTTACCGTGTTGACAAAGAAGATTTTTTGCAAGTATTGGATACAACAAGGACACTACTGGATTTGCGTTTGGAATATTACAGATACATTACCGAATATTATCAAAATCTATCAAAACTTGAAAAGATAACAGGTGTTGAATTGTCAGGGGGAGGTTCAAAATGAAAATTAAGATATTACTTATCAGTTTGTTTTTAGTTTTACCTATTGTACTTATAAATTCCTGTTCAAAAAAAGAATCACATAACCATGGTTCAGATCAAAAAGCACAAAAATATCATTGTCCGATGCACCCTACGTATATTTCCGATAAACCTGGTGATTGTCCGATATGCGGAATGAAACTTGTACCTATGGATGAAAAACCCATTTCCTCTCAACCAATCAAAAAAAAAACTATGTATCGCTCATCAATGAACCCAGAAGAAGTATCTGATAAACCCGGCAAGGATTCTATGGGTATGGAAATGGTGCCTTTTGAAGTTGAGGAAAATAGTCCCTCGGGAATATCCAAAGTAGACGGATTATCTTCAGTAACTATATCGGAAGAAAAACAACAGTTGATCGGTGTGAAAACAGGAATAGTGAAAAAGCGAAAACTTACTTATGATATCCGTGCCTCAGGCAGAGTAGCTCATGACCCTGAACTTTACAATGCTATTAATGAATATCAACAGACACTTTCAAGGCGAAGAGAGCTTGCTTCAAAAAGCTTTCCGGATGGGCAGGAACAAGAGTCACAGGGGATTCAACAAGCAGATTCACTTTTGGATTCATCAACGCTTCGCCTGAAACATTTAGGATTGTCCGATGAACAGATTATGGAATTGTCAAAAAGTTCAGAGACATTCACTAATCTTATATTAGTCGGAAAACCCGGCGGAACAGTTTGGATATATGCACAGATTTATATGTCTGAAAGTGGTTTAGTTAAAGCAGGGCAAATTATGGATGTCACAACTGTCGCTTTGTCCGGAAAGAAATTTCGCGGTGTAATAAAAGCAGTTGATACTTATTTAGACAGTGAGTCCAGAACATTGCGGGCACGGGCAGAAGTATATAATCCCGAAGGATTACTTAAACCCGAAATGTATGTTGATGTTGTTATTCATGTTGACTTTGGGGAAAAAATTGCTGTTCCGGAAGAAGCAGTTATTGATTCAGGAACAAGACAGATTGTTTTTGTAAAAAAATTGGCAGGAGTTTACGAGCCTAGAGAAATCCAAGTCGGACATATTGCAGAAGGATATTATGAAATTATTTCCGGACTTTCTGTCGGGGAAGAAGTTGTAACTTCAGCAAACTTTTTAATTGATTCGGAATCAAAATTAAAATCAGCAATACAGGGAATGTCGGGAGAGCATAACCATGGAAAGTAACAATCAAAATCACCATGTTCATAACACAGGATTTTTTGAGAAAATAGTTGAATTTTCAGCTAAGAATAAATTTTTGATTATAATTTTCACTGCTGTTGCTGTTGCAGGAGCAATATATTGTATAAAAAATATTCCGTTAGATGCTATTCCGGATTTATCAGATACTCAAGTAATAATTTATTCCCGCTGGGATAGAAGCCCGGATGTAATTGAGGACCAGGTTACTTATCCGATTGTTACTGCGATGCTTGGCGCACCAAAAGTTAAAGCAATTAGAGGATTTTCTGATTTCGGTTTTTCATATGTATATGTGATTTTTCAAGACGGAACTGACATATATTGGGCAAGAAGCAGGACACTAGAGTATTTAAGTAAAATTCTTCCTAAATTACCAGAAGGTGTTAAAACAGAATTAGGACCCGATGCAACCGGCGTCGGATGGATATTTCAATATGCTCTTATAGATAAAACAGGAAATAACAGTTTAGCGGATTTAAGAAGTTATCAGGATTGGTATCTTCGGTATTATATTCAATCAGTTCCTGGAGTAGCGGAAGTCGCATCAATCGGCGGATTTCAAAAGCAATATCAGGTTAATGTAAATCCGAATTCTCTTGTATCATATAATATTCCGTTGATGAAAGTAATTGATGCAATAAGAGACGGTAATAATGATGTCGGAGGAAGATTAGTAGAATTTTCCGGTGCCGAATACATGGTTCGCGGAAGGGGTTATGTTAAATCAAAAAAAGATATTGAAGATATTGTTGTCGGAAGAGATATGCAGGGTACTCCGGTATTGGTAAAAAATATTGCAAAAGTAGCCCTCGGTCCTGAAATTAAAAGAGGAATTGCTGATTTAGACGGAGAAGGAGATACGGTAGGCGGAATTGTTATAATGAGACAGGGGGAAAACGCATTAAATGTTATAAAACGTGTTAAAGCAAAAATAAAAGAAATAGAACCATCCCTTCCAAAAGGAGTTGAAATTGTAACTACATATGACCGTTCGAAACTAATACTTAAAGCCATAGATACGTTAATAAATCAGCTAAAAGAAGAATTGATAGTTGTTTGTTTAATAATTCTTCTTTTTCTGTGGCATATTCCGTCTGCGATTGTGCCGATAATAACCATTCCGTTGTCAGTAGTACTTGCATTTATACCGATGTATCTTTTGGGGCTTACCTCAAATATAATGTCTATAACCGGAATTGCTATTTCAATTGGAGTTTTATGTGATGGAGCTATTGTTGAAGTTGAAAATGCATATAAAAAACTTGAAATGTGGATAGAAGGCGGAAGAAAAGGAGATTTTCACGAAATTCGCATACAAGCATTACAAGAAGTGGCTCCTTCTATATTTTTCTCTTTGTTAGTTATTGCCGTTGCTTTTATGCCGGTTTTTACTCTTATTGATCAGGAAGGTCGGCTTTTCAAACCATTGGCATTCAGTAAAAATTTTGCGATGGCTATCGCAGCTATCTTGGCAATTACATTAGACCCCGCTATACGGCTTCTTTTCGTAAGAATGGATTATTCACATTTCAAGCCCAAGTGGTTATCATCATTATTTAATGCATTTACAGTAGGGAAGTATTATAAAGAAGAAAACCATCCAATCAGCAAAATTCTTTTTAAGATATATGAGCCGGCGTGTAATTTTGTGCTGAAATATAAAAGAACTACAATTGTTGCCGCTATAATTTTAGTTCTATCAACAATTCCGATTTATTTTAAATTAGGCTCGGAGTTTATGCCGCCGTTAAATGAGGGTTCTATTTTATATATGCCGACAACCCTTCCGGGTATTTCTGTGACAGAAGCACAAAAATTACTTCAGACTATGGATAAAATTCTGAAAAGTACTCCGGAAGTAGAAAGAGTTTTTGGAAAAGCAGGCAGGGCCGATACATCAACTGACCCTGCACCATTTTCAATGATGGAGACAACGGTTATACTTAAACCGGAAAAAGAATGGCGTAAAGTTAAGAGGTGGTACACATGGATGCCGGAAATTTTTCAGAAACCATTCAGAGGTATTTGGAGAGATATAGTTACATGGGATGATATAATTAACGAACTGGATTCTAAGATGCAATTCCCGGGTGTTTCAAATGCATGGACAATGCCAATCAAGGCAAGAATTGATATGTTGACTACAGGTGTTAGAACTCCGGTTGGAATAAAAATATCAGGTGGTGACTTAAAAGAAATAGAAAAAATCGGGACCCATCTTGAAATTATTCTTAAAGATATTAAAGGGACTAGGAGTATTTATGCCGAAAGGGTTGCAGGCGGGTACTTTTTGGACTTTGAATTAAAAAGAGAACAACTTGCGCGGTATGGACTAAGTATAAAAGAAGCGGAAATGGTAATTATGTCTGCAATCGGCGGAGAACCAATCACAACAACAGTTGAGGGTCGTGAAAGATATACGATAAATGTTAGGTATGCCCGTGAATTAAGAGACACTTTACCGAAACTGAAAAGGGTGATGGTTCCGACTATGACAGGTGCACAAATTCCGTTGGGTGAACTTGCAGACATTCAACTTTCATTAGGTCCTTCAATGATAAGAAATGAAAACGGGCTTCTTACCGGCTATGTTTATGTAGATATGTCCGGGATAGATGTCGGAAGTTATGTACAGGAAGCAAAAAAAATAGTTAAAGAAAAATTGACCCTGCCCACCGGTTATTCACTTTTATGGAGCGGACAATATGAAAATATGATGAGAGTCAGAGAACGACTTAAAGTAATTATTCCGGTAACAGTTTTTATTATTTTTCTTTTGTTATATATGAACACAAAATCGGCAGTGAAAACAATGATAGTTTTTCTTGCAGTTCCTTTCTCTTTGGTAGGAGCTGTTTGGTTTATGTATATACTTGGTTATAATATTTCTATCGGTGTATGGGTTGGAATGATTGCTCTTATGGGGCTTGACGCTGAAACAGGTGTTTTTATGCTTTTATTCCTTGATTTGTCTTACAATGATGCGGTTAAGCAAGGTAAAATGAAAACACTAACTGATTTAAAAGAAGCAATAATTCACGGAGCAGTAAAAAGAATAAGACCTAAAATGATGACTGTTGGTACGACATTTATAGGCCTGGTACCGATAATGTGGTCAATGGGAACAGGTGCTGATCTGATGAAAAGAATAGCGGCTCCAATGGTAGGTGGAATCTTTACAAGTTTCATTATGGAACTTTTAGTATATCCTGTAATATATGAAATCTGGAAATGGAATTTCGAAATGAAAAAAGGAACTGTTGATGTAAGTCAATTACCCATCTCTAACTTACAAAAACATTAGTCATTTTTTCACATCGGTGTAAGCGTCTTTCTGCTGAATAAGTATAATATATATACATCATGTCCAAGAAATACCATATAAAACACTTGACATTTCCTGGATAATAATTTATAATACTAACCATGAAAACGATAATACAAAGAAAACAAGATATTGAAGCAATTAACCGATTATTGAAGTTGTTCCCGGTAACAGCTATTCTTGGACCACGGCAATCCGGAAAGACATTTCTTGCAAGAGGAATAAAATATAATCATTATTTTGATTTGGAAAACCCGCAAGATGCCACCCGTCTTGAAAATCCGCAAATCACACTGGAAGATTTATCAGGTTTAATAGTTATTGATGAGATACAGCATCATAAAGATTTATTCAAAATAATGCGATATCTTGTTGATAAGAATCCGAAACAAAAATATCTAATTTTAGGAAGTGCATCAGGAAATTTAATGAGGCAGAGTTCAGAATCTCTTGTCGGAAGGATAGGGTATTATCGCCTTGGAGGTTTTTCCATTTCTGATGTTGGAGCAAATAATATTAAGAAGCTATGGCTTAGAGGAGGCCTGCCCCGCTCATTTTTATCGAGAAACGATAATGAGAGTTTCTTATGGCTTTCGAACTATATCAGTACGTTTTTGGAAAGAGATATACCGCAGTTCGGGATAACAATACCGTCGTATACATTGAGAAAATTTTGGATTATGTTGAGTCACTATCATGGAACCATATTAAACTATTCTGAACTTGCCAGGTCTTTTGGTGTTTCAGATATGACTGTAAGAAAATATATAGATATACTCGAGCATACATTCATGATGAGGATTTTACAGCCATGGTATGCGAATATAGGAAAACGTTTAGTAAAAAGTCCTAAAATATATATTCGGGATTCAGGTATTCTTCATTCTTTATTATCTATACAGAATTTCAATCAACTATCTGCTCATAACAAAGTCGGAGCATCGTGGGAGGGATTTGCACTTGAATGTATATCAAAATCACTTGAAAAGAAAAATGAAGAACTGTTCTTTTGGAATACTCATAATGGTGCGGAATTAGATTTATTTTGGCAAAATAAAGGGAAGAACTGGGGGATAGAATTTAAATATTCTGATGCTCCAAAAATAACTCGTTCAATTCATTTAGCAATTAATGATCTAAATCTTTCTCATCTCTGGATTGTGTATCCTGGGAAACTATCTTACAAGTTAAGTACAAAAGTTACTGTAATTCCCTTAAGCAAGATAAAAGATAACTGGGATTATAAATCATAACAGGACTGTTCAGTTGATTTTGTACCAGTCACCCTCCTGTATATGCCATCTGGAAATGGCACTACGAAATGAAAAAATAAACCCGAGTTTTAATAACCTTAGTATCTCCTAAACTTGATTTTAATTGTTCATTTAGTATAATAAAATAATGAAGATTCTTATAATCCGTCTTAGTTCTATCGGTGATATTGTTTCTGCAACACCTTTGATAAGGTGCCTGAGAAAAAAATATTCTGATGCAGAGATAGACTTCATTCTTAAAAAACAATATTCGGATATACTCTCTAAAAATCCGTACATTTCTAAATTGATTTTATTTGACGGAGATATTTTTAAATCTATGGCAAGGATTAGCTTAGAAAAATACGATTTAATTGTAGATATTCATGGAAATTTCAAAAGTTTTTTACTTACATTATTTTCCAAAGCAAAAGTGCTGAAATATAAAAACTTTTCAATTAGAAGGTTTTTACTTGTTGAATGGGGCATTAATTTATACTGGGAAAAATTGCCAGTTTCAAATAGATACTTAAATGCCGTTAAATCGCTAGGAATAAACGACGATAATGAAGGTTGTGATTTTTTTATTGATGAGAATATAAAGAAAGGTTTTGGGGAATTGTTGAAAGGTGAATATATAGGGATTTGTCCTGTTTCTGCATGGAAAACTAAAAGGTGGTTATCAGATAATTATATAACAGTATCCAGGCGAATTAGTGAAATATATGAATGCAATATTTTAATATTCGGAGGTAAGGAAGATCAGCAATATTGTGAAAATATAAGAAGACAAATCGGAGACAAAGCTACTAATTATTCAGGGTTTCCGTTACAGGAAACAGCAGCAGCGATAAGAATGTGTAAATTTCTGCTTACGAACGATACCGGGATAATGCATATTGCGGAAGCGTTAAAAATTCCGGTAGTCGCTCTTTTTGGTCCTACTGTTGAGGAATTCGGTTTTTACCCGCAATTAAAAAAGTCAAGAATTATTTCAAAGAATTTTGTGTGTAAACCTTGCTCTACAAAGGGTTCAAATGAATGTCCGACGGGTTCGTTTATTTGTATGAAAGCAATATCAACCGGGGAGGTTATTTCTAACTGTGCTTCTTGTTTATAATATACTTGCAGGTTTTGTTTTAATTTTTATATTACCGTATTTTTTCTTACGATACAAACTTGGTTTATTCCGAAAGGCAGCGGTCGGAATTAAAGAAAGATTTGGTTTTTACAATATTGATAAAGGCAGCTATATTATTTTACATGCTTCTTCAGTTGGAGAACTAAAAACCGTTACAAATTTTGTTATTAAATTAAGAAAAGAGTTTCCGCAAAAAAAAATTCTAATTTTAACGATGACACCGTATGGTTATAAATATGTATGTGATAAAAATATTTCAGATTATGTTTATTTTGCACCGATAGACATTCCATTTTGTGTTGAAAAGTTGTTTTTAAAGGCTACGCCCTTGATGCTTATACTTGTTGAAAGCGAACTTTGGCCTAATTTGATATTTTCAGCCAAAAGGAAAGGTGCGAAAATTGTCTTAATTAACGGCAGAATGTCTGATAGAAGTTTTAAACGCTATCTTTTTATAAAAGAATTTATGGCTGAAATATTGAAAAGATTTGATTTGATATGTGCCAGGGAAGAATCGGATAAAAAGAAGTTTGTTGTTCTTGGGTTTGATGAGAAAAAAATAATAAAAACCGGTAATATGAAATATGATAAAATTGAATATAAAGAACATAAGATAATAAAAACAAAAAGAGATTACGGATTTTCTGAAACTGATTTGATTTTTGTTGCAGGCAGTACAAGGGAAAAAGAGGAAGATATAGTAATTAATGTTTATAAAAGACTAGTATCTAAATTTAGAGGTTTAAAACTGGTTATAGCTCCACGGTATCCAGATAGATGCAAGGAAATTGAAAAGCTTCTTGAAAAAGAAAATATAGTTTATCGTAGGAAATCACAATTAAATAATAATGATTTAAAAATTTCTGGATACCGGTGTCTTTTATTGGATACTATAGGAGAACTTGCAAGTATATATTCTATCGGTACAGTTGTTTTTGTCGGGGGTAGTTTGTTTGAAGGTGCGGGCGGGCATAATATGCTGGAACCTGCAGAACTTGGTAAGACGGTTATATTTGGCAAGCATGTAAAAAATTTCAAAGAATCTGCCGAAGGGCTGGTTTCGAATGAAGCTGCGTTTCAGGTAGAGGATGAGAATGAATTCTTTGATTGTGCACATAAAATACTTAGCGATCAAAAATTACGGGATGAAATGGGGAATAAAGCTAAAGAGTTTGTCATTAATCAACGTGGCGCAACAGATAGAACTATAAAAATAATATCGGAGATGATTAAAAATGCTTAAATTATCTACAGCAATAGGCAGCTTGCCGCATTTTGACGCAAAGATTGCAACTGAATTTGCATTTAATAACCTTGGTATACCTATTTGGCCGCAATTACCAAAGAGAAGTTTTAAGGAGAATATGTATATTCAATATTCCGAAGGTATTCCATATTTTGTAGTTGATGAGAAAAATCAGAAAGTATATTTTGATTTAGACAAAGATGAGGATGTTACTTCGGTAATGGAAAGTTTTTATTTACGGATAATAGCCGACGATTTGGATTATTTTAAAATTTCACAGGAATACGCCGCCGGATTTTATGAATTTATAAATCAGTTGGAAATTCATAAAAGTAAAAACTTCTCAGCTGTAAAAGGGCATATTATCGGGCCCATCACCTTTGGGCTTAAAACAACAGATAAAAATAACCGGTCAATATTTTATGATGATTTATTTATTGATGTTATCGTTAAAACGCTGACAATGAAAGCAAGATGGCAAATAAGACAATTATCAAAAGCTGTAAGTAATTCAAAAATAATTATTTTTTTAGATGAGCCTTATCTTTCCGCATTTGGAAGTGCTTTTACGCAAGTATCAGGTGAACAGGTAATAAAATATATAGGTGAGGTAAATGACGGTATACATAAGGAAAATGCTTTATCAGGCGTTCACTGCTGCGGTAATACCGATTGGTCTATTCTTATGGATAGCGGCATTGATATAATATCTTTTGATGCATACAATTTTTTTGACGGCATGAGCTTATATCCTGAAAAGTTAAATGCATTTCTACAAAAAGGCGGTATTCTTGCTTGGGGAATTGTACCCAGTTCTGATGTCATAAATTCAGAAACAGTAGATTCTTTGTGTTCTAGTTTTAAACAAAAAATGGAATATCTTATTAAAAAAGGAATAAATGAAGAAAAGTTAAAGAATCAATATATTATTACGCCATCTTGCGGAGTAGGTTCTCTTGACGAAAAATTAGCAGAAAAAATTATAATTACTACAAAAGCTGTCGCAGAAAAACTAACGTTATAGTTTTATAGGAGTTATACGGATAGCACAGTGATGAGAAAAAAAACTGTATGCTGTATACTGTGCACTGTGTACTGAATTTATTATGATTATTGCTGTTGCCGGAAAAGGCGGAGTTGGTAAATCTACTATTGCATCTTTAATTGTTAAACAGCTGGTGGATAGTAAAAATACACCTGTTCTTGCTGTGGATGCTGATCCAAATGCGAATCTTGGATTTTATTTAGGGATTGAATGTAATACATCTATCTCGGATTTAAGAGAAGACGAATTCAAAAATAATCCTTCAGGAATTTCTAAAGTAGAATGGCTTGATTTGAAAACGCAGGAATGTATTATTGAAACAGATAAAGGTTTTGATCTGCTAGTAATGGGAAAGCCGGAAGGGCCTGGTTGTTATTGTGCGGTAAACAACCTCTTGAGAACTTTTATGAAGAAAATCAGCCAGCAATATAAAAATGTTGTTATTGATAACGAAGCAGGCCTGGAACATATCTCCAGAAGGACAAATGACGAAGTCGATGTGCTTTTTATTGTTGCAGAACCGACTAAGGTTAGTTTACTTGCTGCAGAGAATGTAAGGAAAACTGCAGAATCTTTGGGTTCTAAAATAAAAAAAATATATTTATTAATAAACAAATACCAATCTGAAAAGGAAGCATCTAAAATTAATACAAAAATAAACGGTTTGGAAACAATAGGCTACATAAGATATAATAAAAATCTTCCTGATAATTCTCTTGATATGCAGAATTTAGAAATTGAAGAAGATATAAAAAGGATTTTGACTAAGATAGGCTTATGATGAGTAAAATTTTAATTATTCCGCTTTTATTTATATTAGTATGTTTGGGCTGGTGGGCAAATAGGCATTTTGATTATCCATATCCTGCTCCAACCAATATAGCTACCGAAAAAACAGAATCTACTGATTTTGCAGGGCTTCTATTCGGGATGAGAAGAATATTTGCTGATGTAAACTGGATTCAAACATTACAATATTACGGCGGCGGCGGTTTTGAAGACCTCATTTCTAAAGAGGAATACGATCGATATGCTAATGATCCTAAAAGAAAAGGTGATTACGGCAGATACAAGTATCTTTTGGATATGTGTTTAAGAAGTGTGCGTATAGATCCTTATTTTAAGTATGTATATGCTTTTGGCGGAGCTTCGCTTGCATGGAATTTAACTCGTTATGATGAAGGACTTGAATTATTAAACGAAGGCATGAAAAATAATCCGCAGGAGTATGCTTTTCATTTATATGCAGCTGCAATTATTTATTCAAAGCAGGGAAAATTTGAAAACGTCATTGAAAATCTTGAAAAAGCTTTAAAAGAACCTGATTGTCCTTTTGAAATAAAAAATATTTTGGGCAATATTTATAAAAAACAAGGTAAATATGAAAAAGCTGCTAAAATATGGGTTGATATATATTTAACGCAACGGATTGAGGGTAGAAGGGAAAGAGCAAAAAATAATTTAATAAAACTTATTACAGAAAAGAAAATCTCTCCTGATTATTTGGATAATATAGAATAAAGAAATTGATATCACTCACAAAAAATCATGTTTTTACCTACCACTAAAGAAGAATTGAAAAAACTCGGCTGGAGTAAATTAGATATAATTCTTATCACTGGCGACGCTTATATAGATAGTCCTTATGTTGGCGTTTCTGTTATTGGAAAAACACTTCTAAAAGCAGGTTATAAAGTCGGGATAATTGCACAGCCGGATGTAAACAGTGCTGAAGATATAAGTAGACTGGGTGAACCAAAACTTTTTTGGGGAGTCAGTGCAGGTTGCATTGAATCAATGGTTTCTAATTACACGGCAACTAAAAAAAGAAGAAAAAAAGATGATTTTACTCCCGGCGGGGAAAATGTTAAAAGACCTGACAGGTCGGTTATTGCATATTCGAATTTAATAAGAAAGTTTTTTAAAAATACAAAACCGATTGTTCTTGGCGGTATTGAAGCAAGTTTAAGACGAATTCCTCATTATGATTATTGGGATAATAAAATAAGACGCTCAATTTTATTTGATTCAAAAGCGGATTTGTTAGTCTATGGAATGGGTGAAAAAACTGTTTTAGAGTTGGCTGACAAATTACAAAAGGGAGATTCGGTTGAAAATATTCGCGGGTTATGTTATATTTCTAAAACTGCAAAGGAAGGATATATAATACTTCCGCCATACGAAGAAGTCAAAACAGACAAAAATACATTTATAGATATGTTTAATATTTTTTACAATAACAATGACCCTATAACCGCAAATGGATTATGTCAAAAACAGGATACTAGATACTTAATTCAAAATCCGTCTCAATATAATTTAAATTCTGAGGAATTTTCAAATATATGCAATTTGCCATACGAACGAGATGTTCATCCGTATTATAAAAAGGATGGTGCGGTAAGAGCACTGGAAACAATAAGATTTTCTGTGAATACACATAGGGGTTGTTACGGCCAGTGTAATTTCTGTTCTATTTCTGTCCATCAAGGCACAACCGTAATATCAAGAACCGTAGAATCGATATTAACTGAGATCGAAGAGATAACAAAACTTCAAGATTTCAAAGGATATATTTCGGATTTAGGCGGTCCGACTGCAAATATGTATGCTATTGAATGTGAAAAGAAATTAAAGAATGGCCAATGCAGGGAAAAGAAGTGTTTACACCCGAAGATATGCGAAAATTTGAAAATTAGCCATAAAAAGCAATTGGAACTTTTAAGTAAGATACGAAATATCCCAAAAATAAAAAAAGTTTTTATAGCATCCGGAATCAGATATGATATGTTAATGAATGATAAAGAATGTATGAATGATTATATGAAAGATCTGGTTTTATACCATATTTCAGGACAGTTGAAAATTGCACCTGAACATACAGAAGATAAGGTTTTGAAGATAATGGGAAAAACATCTCAATCATATTTATGTGATTTTAAGGACATATTCGATAGGTTGAATAAGCAGTACGGGAAAGAACAATTTTTAACTTATTATTTAATAGCTGCGCATCCCGGTTGTGAAATAAATGATATGAATAATATGAAAAAGTTCATAATAGAAAAACTTAAATTGATTCCGGAACAGATACAGATATTTACTCCTTCACCTTCTACATATTCCACATTGATGTATTATACCGAAACGGATCCGTTTACTAAAGAAAAAATATTTGTTGAAAAAGATTTAGGAAAAAAGGAACTGCAGAAAAGAGTAATAAGAAGGGCAAGTTAAAATTAAAGTTTAAGAGACATTCCCTACCTCGGATAAAAAAAATTACAAAAATAAAAAAAAGCCTTGACTTTTTTATAAACTAACACTATAATAGTATTAGAATGGAAAGGATTCAAAAGAATGAAATTTTTTAAAAAAAATACAGATTATGCAGTCAGGGCAATAATGTATCTTGCGAGAAATAGGGATAGGTTTATATCCTCAAGCGAAATTTCCGAAAAAGAGGGGATATCTCTTTATTTTATGAGGAGAATATTGCAGATTTTAACAAATAAAAAAATTGTTACCTCTAAAGAAGGAATTAGCGGCGGGGTTAAATTATCTGCAGATGTAAATACTATCAATGTGGCTAAATTAATGAAAATATTCCAAGGAAGGATTGAGTTGTCGGACTGTAAATTAAAAAAAGATGCCTGCCCAAAGCGTTCTCAATGCGTTATAAGAAAAAGGATAAAATATATAGAAAGTAAAGTAATAACAGAATTTAATAACATAACGGTCGAAGGATTGCTTAAAGATTGGGAGGTGGCAAGATGGAAATAGCAAAGTTTGTTGGTATTTGTGAGGAACATGGGTATGATTGGTGTGAAGGCGAATATGCCGGTAAAACGGGATATTTTGTCGGCTGTGAGGTGCTCGAGACTGTCGCTCACTTTACACCTGAGGCAATTGAAAAAAATGAATGGCCTCTTTTAGAAAAAGAGATCACTCAGGGAAAGAACATACGGCATATTACAAGAGTAGTTGGGTATTATTCTAGAATAGAAAACTGGAATAAAAGCAAAAAAGGCGAATTAGATGACAGACATTTAGGCCAATATAAAGTAGAAAGTTTAGCTGCAAAATGATGTTCAAAAGGTTTATATTCTATAGTATTTCACCTGCCCGAAAGTTTTGATCGTAGGGGCTAAGGTGAAAAATAATATCTTTAAAAGGTTCTATTATGTCAAAAAGAAAAATCATTAAAATTAATGAAGAAAAGTGTAACGGTTGCGGACTTTGTACAAGTAATTGTCCGGAAGGCGCGTTACGAATAGTCGATGGTAAGGCAAAATTGGTTGGTGAACTGCTATGTGATGGATTAGGTGCTTGTATCGGGCATTGTCCTGAAAACGCCATCATTATTGAAGAAAGAGAAGCAGAAAAATATAACGAAAATAAAGTTATGGAAAATATAATAAAAGGAGGAGCGAATCTGATAGAAGCCCATCTTAAACATTTAAAGGAACATTCACAGACTAAATATTTAAGTGAAGCATTAGAATTTTTAAAGAAAAAAAATATGAAAATTCCTGATTTTGAAAAAAATAAATCAACTGAAAAATGCGGTTGTCCGGGTTCCATGGTGATGGACTTAAAAGAAGGAAAAAGCAAAAAGAGTGAAAATAGGGAAATTGGATTAGAATCGGAACTTATAAACTGGCCGATACAATTAAAATTAATAAACACTTCAGCGCCTTACTTTAATAATGCTGATGTTGTAATAACTGCTGATTGTGTGCCATTTTCATTTCCTGATTTTCATAATAGATTTTTGAAAAATAAGGTATTAGTTGTATTCTGTCCAAAATTAGATGATGAATATGAAATGTATGTTGATAAGCTTTCAGAGATTTTTAAAAATAATAATATAAAGTCAATAACTATTGTTCATATGGAAGTACCATGTTGTTTCGGTACGGTAAATATTGTAGAAGATGCAGTACAAAAGTCCGGTATAAATACAATTATAAAAGAATATACTATCTCAGTTAAAGGAAATTTAATTTGAAATAGAAAGGAGGTAATCATGAAGTTAGGTATCGTAGTGTATTCCGGTAATTCGGAAGCAGTATGGGATGCTTTTAGATTGGCATATTTTGCCGTTAAAAGCGGTGATTCTGTAAAAATGTGCTTGTTGGGAAAGGGGCTTGACCCGGAGTTTATCAATAATAAAAAGTTCAATTCTCTTGAAAAAATGCACATGTTTACTGATAATTATGAGAAGGACTATTCATATAATACGTATCAAGACGAACCGGAAGCGATTGTGCCGGATATGGAACATACCTCAACAATGAAAGATTTGCATGAAATTATGGAAGAAAGCGATAAAGTTGTTACTTTTTAGACTTGCTGTCCCGCCAAAATGATAATGTCTTGTATGACCAAAGTAGAAATGTCCTGAAATAGCTATGGTATAATGCCTGTAACCAGGAGGGCATTATGGTAGCAAGGGGCATAATAATGATAAGCAAGCGAGA
>Ga0208246_1000243_pt1 | contig 49993 bp, 40 predicted proteins | sample RifOxyD2_FD_184039 | JGI IMG/M metagenome (GOLD analysis project Ga0208246, IMG submission 184039) | Soil microbial communities from Rifle, Colorado - Rifle Oxygen_injection D2 (SPAdes) | ecosystem: Environmental > Terrestrial > Deep subsurface > Rock core/Sediment | place: Rifle, Colorado... | reverse complement strand
CAGGGATTTGATGATCAAAAGGATCAAACAATACGGCTCAATCTACGGGGCCTTTGTTAGCACGAGCTTTTCGGAAGCCATGAGCTTTCGCGCCCATTTTGTACTTTTGATTGTGATGGACTTGGTTTTTTACGGAACCCACCTCTGGTCGATTGATATCTTGTATGATCATATCCATCTAATCGGTACCTGGCGGCGGGAACACCTATTGTTTTTTGCGTCGGTAATGTTGGCGATTAACCAACTTACGATGACCTTAGTCTCTGAAAACTATTGGCAATTCCCCTTAATGATCCGCACGGGAAACTTTGATTTTCATCTAGTCAAACCGGTTAGTTCCATCTTTTTGACCTTCTTTCGGACCATCCGCCCTGGCAGCATGTTTAATATGGCCTTCACCGCCCCGGCTGTGGTCTATTTTGGGTTGCAGGTGGATCTTGGTTTTTGGGCTTGGATAGCCTTGCCCTTTGGGATTGTACTAGGTTTTTTGCTGCAAAACAGCTTGGAGATGCTTTTTAGCTGTGCAATGTTTTGGATGATCGACGGCACTGGGGTTAATTTTATACGGATCGAATTCCAGCAACTCGCCCGCTGGCCCGACTTCGTTTATCCTAGTATGCTGCGCGGCGCTTTAACCTATCTGGTGCCGGTGCTGTTGATTGGCAGTGCTCCAGTTAGGTTTTTACTAGCCCCCTCCGACTTCTGGCCCATCTTGGGGTTAGTGGTTTTTTTGCTCTTTTTCTGGGCGCTCCTAGGCTTTTTTTGGCGAATGGGGCTCTTAGCCTACGAATCCGCCTCTTCTTAAGGATTGAGGTTTTCTAAGCGCCCTTGGTCGCCAATCTTGCGATAGTAGCAACCCATCCTTGGTTCATTTTTTTGATTTTTAGTATGGCAAGCACCTACGTTGCGAACCTTCACTAAGTATAACAAGCTGTTTTGCTCACAGTTAACCCGCACCTCGACCAGATCCAGAAACTCGCCAGAGGTGGCCCCTTTGATCCAAAGTTCGTTTCGGCTGGTGGACCAAAAGCAAGCAACCCGGTTTTTGAGGGTGTAATCTAAGGCCTGCCGGTTGGCGTAACCTAGGATCAAAACTTCGCCCGTGCCAACCTCTTGGGCGACCACCGGCAGTACCTCTTCGCCGCAGCGGGCGACCTTTTTAAGTTTGCCAAAGTCCAACTCTAGCTTGCGTCCTTCTTCTAACTCTTTAGCCATGATTGCCTTTATATTTTAGATAGGTACTAAAATAACCCCTTTTGATGGAAATAACCTAACAAGTCCTCGATTTTGACCCGCTCTTGGCTCATGCTGTCGCGTTCACGGACGGTCACCGAATGGTCGGTCTCTGACTCGAAATCGTAGGTCAAGCAGTAGGGCGTGCCCACTTCATCTTGGCGACGGTAACGCTTGCCAATCGAGGCGCTTTCGTCAAAGTCAGTCGCTAGGTGTCCGGCGAATTTTTCATAAACCCTCATCGCCCCTTCGGCCAATTTTTTACTTAGGGGCAATATAGCCACTTTGATTGGGGCTAGTTGCGGGCTGAGCCGCAAAACCACGCGAACATCGCCATCGGCCAGGGTTTCTTCATGGTAGGCGCTAAGCAAAAAGGCCAACGAAACCCGGTCCACCCCTAGGCTGGGCTCGATAACATGGGGCAGGAATTTCTCGTTGCTAATCGGGTCAACGTAACTCAAGTCTTTGTTGGAATGGCTCGCATGTTGGGTTAAATCAAAATCCCCGCGGTGAGCGATTCCCCAAAGTTCGCCCCAGCCGAAAGGGAATTGAAACTCAATGTCAGCGGTCGCTTTGCTGTAATGGGAAAGCTCGTCGGCTTTGTGGTCGCGCATCCTTAATAAATTTTCTTGCATCCCCAGTTTAAGCAAAAAGGCCCAACAATAGTCCTTCCAAGCTTGGTGCTGGGTAAGAGAGTCAGAGGGATGGCAGAAATATTCGAGTTCCATCTGCTCAAACTCGCGGGTGCGGAAGATAAAATTACCTGGCGTAATCTCGTTGCGGAAGGCCTTGCCCACTTGGGCGATACCAAAGGGGACACGCTTTCTGCTGGTAGTGACCACGTTTTTAAAGTTGCAAAAAATACCTTGAGCCGTCTCTGGCCTCAAGTACACCACGGCGGCGGTGTCTTCGTTAACCCCTTGAAAGGTTTTAAACATCAGGTTAAATTCCCGGATGTCCGTAAAGTCCTGGGCCCCGCAGTCGGGACAACCAATTTCTAGTTCCGCAATTTTCGCTTTAAGTCCAGGGTGATCCAAACCGGCTGCCTCACTGACTTCACGCCCTAAAGATTCGAGTTTTTCCTCGATCAGCTTATCCGCTCGGTGGCGGGTTTTGCACTTTTTGCAGTCCATCAGAGGGTCCGAAAATCCGCCCAAATGGCCAGACGCCTCCCAGACCTGGGGGTTCATCAAAATCGCCGAATCCATACCAACTACGTCTAAACGACTGGTGACAAAGGATTTCCACCAAGCCTTTTTGACGTTATTTTTAAGCTCTACCCCCAAAGGACCATAGTCCCAACTATTGGCCAAGCCCCCGTAAATCTCGCTGCCAGGATAAACAAATCCCCGCCGTTTGGCCAAGGAGATGACCTTTTCCATCGTGGTTTCACTCATGTTACATCCTTTTGAGGGGTTCGATGCCTAATATCTTTAGACCTTTGGCCAGAACCGCTTGCACCGCTAGGCCCAGGTCAAGTCGAGCCCGGCGCTCGTTGGGTTCGGCCTTGAGTACCGGTTGGTCGTAGTAGTATTTGTTGTAATTGCGAGCCAATTCGTAGAGGTAGGTGCAGAGCGGGGCTGGGTTTCGCTCGCTGAAACAAAATTGCAATAATTCATAAAAGCGCCCTAGCTGCACTAAAAGCTCGGTTTCTTGCCCACTCCAAGCGTAACCCTCTTTGGAACCCAATTCCACTTCCTGCGCCCGTTTGGCAAGACTGCTGATCCGGGCATGGGTGTATTGCAGGTACGGGCCGGTCTGGCCGTCGAAGCTTAAGGATTCTTTGGGGTTAAACTGCATCTCGCGGGCCGCCCCTGACTTGAGGATAAAATACTTCACCGCACCCTGCCCGACCCATTCGGCGGTGGCCCCAATTAGATCCTGTTCCTTAGGCCCAAAGATTTCGCGAGACTCAATCTCGGTTTGCGCTAGGGCTTTCATTTCGTCTAGCAGATCGTCCAAATCGACTACCGTGCCTTCTCTGGACTTCATCTTGCCTTCAGGCAGGGTGATCATGCCATAACTTAGATGCTCTAAGCGGGCGGCCCAATCATAGCCAAAACGTTTGAGCACCTCGAAAAGCACCTTAAAATGATAATCCTGCTCGTTCCCTACCACAAAAAAGTGGTGATCAAAATAAAAGTCGGCATATTTTTTGACGGTAGTGCCTAAGTCTTGGGTGATGTACATACTGGTACCATCGCCGCGCAGTAGTATTTTTTTATCTAGGCCAATATCCGTTAAATCAATACTCAAAGCCCCGTTGTCTTCGACTTCAACCCGCCCCTCGGCCTGGGCTTTAAGGACAATCTCGCGCCCAGACTGATAGGTCTCGGATTCAAAATAAAGCTGATCAAATTGACAACCTAAGCGGTCGTAGGTCTCTTGGAATCCTGCCAAGACCCAATCGTTCATCGTTCGCCACAGGCTCCGCACCTCGGGGACTTCCGCTTCCCAATCGCGCAACATCTGGGCGGCTTGGTCTTCTAAGCGGGGGTCTAACTTGGAGCGTTTGTCATATTCGACATAATATTTACCAACCAATTTGTCGCCCTTGAGCCCCGAAGACTCGGGGGTCTCGCTTTGGCCAAAGGTCTGATAGGCCAACATCGACTTGCAGATATGTATCCCTCGGTCATTGACCAGATTGACTTTGATCACCTCAAAACCCTGGGTTTCAGACAGATTGGCTAGCGCCATACCCAAGAGGTTATTGCGCCCGTGACCTAGGTGAAGCGGTTTATTGGTATTGGGGCTGGAATATTCTAGGAGTAGCCGCTGGCCCTTGCCCTGGCTGCTATTCCCAAAATCGGGCATTAGGGCCGAAGTTAGCAGTCGGTCTGCAAGATAACGGGGAGACAGAAAAAAATTCAAATAGGGCCCTACCGCTCGGGCCTCGGCTAATCCATTGATCGATCCTAAGGCCTGGGCTAGCGCCTGGGCAATTATCGGCGGTCCGGTTTTAGCGGCCTTGGCAAAAGGGAAACAAGCCAAGGCCAAGTGGCCCATGGCTGGATCAGGTGGAGTTTCGAATTTGTAGTGAAAAGGGCCTTCTAATCCATAAAGCGAACCAAGCGCCTGGGCCGCGCCCGCCTCAATCGCCTCCCGAAGTGGGCCAAAAAGATCGTCCCGGTCCATCTAGTCTTTTCGTTTGGAGTCCATCATCCAAACGATGGGGCTGGCCACAAAAATAGAGGAATAGGTACCTACAATCAAGCCCACCATCATAGTATAACAAAAATCGTGGATCATCTCCCCTCCGAAAATAAACAGGGCAACCACCACTAAAAAGGTAGTTAAACTGGTTAAAATGGTTCGAGACAAGGATTCGTTGATCGAGCGGTTAATTATGGTAAGTAACTTGGTTTTGGGAAGCTTGGCGACGTTTTCGCGAATTCGGTCAAAAACAACGATAGTGTCGTTAAGTGAGTAACCGATAATAGTTAAAACCGCAGCTACGATTGTCAGACTGAACTCTTTGTCGGCTAGAATAAAAAAGCCAATGGTAATAATTACATCGTGAAACAAGGCGGCTACTGCGGCTAAGCCATACTGAAATTTAAAGCGAACCCCAACATAGGCTAGGATTCCAATCAGCGCAAAGATGCCCGCGTACATGGCTTTTTCCTTTAGTTCGTCGCCCACCTTGCCGCCAACGGTTTCGATCCGCCTGATCTCGTGGCCTTTTAGGCTGTCTCCAAAAACCTTGGTCACCTCTTCGCTCATATTGGCTTTTTGGCCAAATACGTCTTGAGGGAGGGTGATCAATATTTCATTATTGATCTGGTCGCCAAAACTAGTGATCGCCACCTCTTTATTGGTTGCGCTCGAAAAAAGATTGCGAATCAGTCCAAGTTCAGGGGGACTAAGAAAGCGCACCTGAACCAGCGTACCCCCTTTAAAGTCGATCCCGTAGTTAATGCCTTTGGTAAAAAATAACCCAATGCTGGCCAGCATAAAAACAGCCGAGAGCACGTAGCAGAGGGTTCGTTTCCCCATAATGTCGAACTGGGGTAGGTCTTTAAAAAACTTCATCGTGTTAAATCGAAATTTTTGCCAGTTTTTTGCGGGATAGGTAAACCACCTCAAAGAGGTATTTGCCAAGGAAGATGGAGGTAAACATACTTGCGACAATGCCGATCGAGAGGGTCACCGCAAAGCCTTTGATTGGGCCAGTTCCAAATTGGAAGAGAATAATCCCTGCCAAAATGGTGGTGATGTTCGAGTCAAAAATAGTGGTGGTTGCTTTTTGAAAGCCAGTTTGAATCGCTAAACGAAGGGCGGTCCCCTTGAGGATTTCTTCCCTAATACGTTCAAATATTAAGACGTTAGCGTCAACTGCCATGCCGATTGTTAACACGATCCCGGCCATACCCGGCAGGGTTAAAGTCGCTCCGAAATAAGCTAATGCGGCGACAATAATAAATAGGTTAAACAGTAAAGCTAGCGCCGAAAAGACCCCGGCGACCCGGTAGTAGATGATCATAAAGACCGCCACCACTAAAAATCCAATTACTAAACTGATCAAAGCTTGACGAATACTGTCTGCGCCTAAGCTGGCCCCGACCGTGCGCTCTTCATGGATCACAATCGGTGCTGGCAAAGCTCCAGAGCGAAGTACCAAAGCCAGTTCGCTGGCCTCTTCAGGGCTGAAGTTCCCGGTAATCTGGGCTTCACCGCCTTCAATTTTTTCGTTAATCCGAGGGGCCGACTGGACCTTGTTGTCTAATACAATGGCCATCCGGCGCCCAACGGCATTGGCAGTCACTTCGGCGAAGATATCTTTGCCTTCAGAGTCAAAGGACATACTTACATGGGCTTCGCCACTGTTGCCGAAACTGACCCTTGCATCACGGATGCGGTCCCCTTGGAGCAGGACCTTCTTTTCCAAAACATAAGGCACACGGTTGATAATCTCTTTGGTCGTTTCGTCCTTAACCTCCTGATACAACACTTCTTGGGTGTCGGTCACGGTTTCAGGAGTGCCGTTTTCAGCCAGCAATTGGAAGTTTAACACCGCCACCTGCCCAATCACCCTGCGGGCCTTGTCTGGGTCTTGCAAACCGGGCAGTTGGACAATAATCGAATCCTCACCTCGGCGCTGAACGCTAGGTTCTTTAACCCCAAGCTGGTCAATCCGGTTACGAATGGTCTCTAAAGCCTGATCAATCGCCCGTTTTTTGACCCGTATCACCTCTTCTGGCTTTAAAGTAAGCACAAATCCAGAAGCGGTTTTTAGTGAATCATAATCAAAAGTAATGCGTTTGATTTTTTCGTTTTCGAGATCCAGGGTTTCGCCGGGCTCTAAAAGAATTTCGATCTGGTTTTCTTCGTTGCGGTAGATTTGCTCATAGTTAACTTCCATCTCTAAAAGCGCGCCTTCGATGGCTTCGACCGCTTTTTCGACCACACTAACCACCACTACATCCACCTCTACACCCACATCCAGATACATCCCCCCTTGCAGGTCGAGGCCAAGGTTAACGATGTTATCTAGGGCTTTGGGGCGAAGTTGATAGCTGTCTTGATCTTCACGGTAAAAGGCTTCCCAGCCTTTGCCTAGCATCGACTTTAGAGGCTCGGTTTGTTCGGCGAGTCGCCTTGTGGCTTTTAGCTTTACTAAAATGGAGGCTTGATCCTCGCCTAACTCGATGGTGCGAATCTTGCGGAGGTTGGTAAACAGCCCGTCTAGTTCTTTAGCGGTCTTGGTAACAAACGCGTCTTTAAGAAAATCGGGTTTTAGGATCAAATAGGGCTTAGAATCAATTAGTTGAAATTGATATTTACCCCCTAAAACCGACTCTAAAACCGGGTTGTTCTCGGGCCACCGAAAGTCCTCATCTGTAAGCAATTGGATGCGGTTTTTATCCACCTCGGCTAAAGCTAAATGGAGCCCTTTTAGGGGGCTAACCAATAGGTTAACCTGATCTAGCTTGGCTTGAGCGGCCTTAAGCTGGTGCCCTGGTTCTTTAGGGATAAAAGTAAGCAAACTGGGGATGTCATAATAAATCGAAGCCGCGAGTACGGCGAAGATCAACAACCCTTTGGAAAAAAGATTCATCGAGGGGGCCCCTTATTTGACCAAGGCGGTTAGCTGGTCCTTTTTAATCTTAATCACCGTATTGTGAGCGATTTCGAGTTCGACAAAGTCTTTGTCGTCATACTTCTTTTTGATTTTGCCATAGATCCCAGCAGCGGTCACCACTTCATCCCCCACTTCTAAAGAATCAATCATTTGGGCTTGGGCCTTTGCCTTTTTTTGCTGGGGCCTTACGACCAAAAAAAAGAAAATCAAAAAAATCGAACCGAAGAGTACCAACTGACCCATCATGCCGGGGTCCTTGCCGCCCTCTTTGGGGGCCATCGCGTAAAGATCGGGAACTAGAGAAAACATCGCGTCCTGCCTAGGGGTATGATTTAAGAGATAAGCTAACGTAACCTAATCTATTAACCCGCGCTTGAAGGACCAGTCAACCGCTATTTGCCCAAGGCCAAACTTGCCAAGCGAATCTCAGGGGAGTACAAAGGCTTTCAGAAGTAGGTAGGAGAATTCATTTGAAGATCGTTATCGCCGGAGCCGGAGAAGTCGGCTACAACTTGATCGACAAGCTAGCCGCCCAAGGGGCGCGGCTTTGGGTCGTGGATCGAGATGCTCAAGTTTTAGAAAAGCTATCCAGAAAATTTTCTGAAGTAACGGTTGACTGCGCAAACCTGGTGGATTCGAGGTTTCTAACTAAGACCCACCTAAAGGACGCGGACCTCTTCTTGGCCATTACCAATTCCGACGAAATCAACATGATCGCCTGTAAAATGGCTAGCTCTGCCGGAGCGAAAAGGACGGTTTGCCGGATTCGTTCGATACAACTTAAAGGGGCCAAACGCGAAGAATCACTTAAATCTTTAGGTATCGACCATATAATCAACCCAGTCGAACTAGCGGCAAACGAGCTCTTTCACTTAGTCAGCGCCCCTTATTTGGTGGACACCCATGAGTTTGATCAAGGCAACCTAAGCCTGATTGGGTATCGAATCCAAGAGTTTTGTAACATCGTCGGCCAAAGTATCTCGAAGATTGAAGAAAAGCTTGCCAGCCTGTCCATTAAACCAGGACTAGTGGTTCGCCAAGACCGGGCCTTTTTGCCAGATGGGCGTACCCTGATTGAGGACCAAGACCTGCTTTATTTTTTTTGCCCAACCGGCATGAGATCCTGGCTTAGAGGGTTTCTAGGATACGCAAAAGAGGCCAAAGGACGCAAAAATATTATGATCAACGGAGGTGGTCATATTGGGTTTAAGCTGGCCACCATGCTGGAGAACACCCATCACCGGGTCAAAGTTATCGAGCGCGACCGAATGCGTTCACACAACATTGCAGGTCGTCTCACCAATGCGATGGTTCTGAACATGGACGGCACCGACCGGCGTAAATTGTTAGCCGAAGGGTTGGACGAGCAAGATTTTTTTGTTTCCTTGACCCCTAGAGAAGATGTGAACATGGCCGCCTGTTTAATCGCCAAGGCCCATAGTAACGCGAAAACTATTTGTTTAGTAAAACAGGCAGAATTAACCCAAATCATTGCCCAGGGTACCCTAATTGATCTGGCCATCAGTCCCCGTCTCTTAACCGCACGCAGCCTGATCCGTTTTGTTCATGCGGGCAGTATTGAGTCCTATTTTAGTCATGGCCATACGGCGGTTATGCAGCTACGTCTTAATCCAAAATGTCCCTGTGTCGGTAAACGCTTAGGAGAATTGGCCCTGCCTAAATCGAGTACCGTCGCCGTGATTGGGCGTAAGGGACACTATATTTTGCCTGGGATCAAAACCGAATTTGAGGCTGGGGACCTAGTGTTTTTAATCCAACACGATCAGGATAAAAACGAAGTAATGTCATTTTTTAGCCCAGCGGAGCCTTAGATGCAATATCGTTCGATTGGCAAAGCTTTGGGTGTGGTGATCTTGATTTTGGCCTTGGGGCTGATGGTACCAACTATCTATGCTTGGTTGATTAAATCTTCTGACCGCTTTGCTTTTTTGGGGTCCAGCCTGATTAGTTTGGGCGCTGGTGGATTACTTCTGGCCCTGCCCAAAAGTCGAAAGCCCTTTAAAAACGTAGATGGTTTCGCCCTGGTAACCCTGGCTTGGTTAATTGCCGGATTGGTTGGAGCGCTTCCCTTTTTTCTAAGCAAGGCCGTACCTAGTTTCACGGACGCTTATTTTGAGTCGATATCTGGGTTTACTACGACCGGCGCCTCGGTCTTTCAGATTATCGAAGATAAACCTGCTCCTCTGCTGTTCTGGCGTAGCTTGACCCAGTGGTTTGGGGGGATGGGAATTATTGTTCTAACCATTGCCATAATCCCTTATTTAGACATAGGGGGTATGTCTATTTTCCAAGCCGAAGTACCTGGACCCACTGCTGAAAAATTAACCCCCCGGATTCAAGACACTGCTAAGGTACTGTGGGAGGTGTATTTTATTTTGACTGTTATCTTAATTGGCCTGCTGATGTGGGTAGGGCTCACCTTTTTTGATGCCATAAATCACGCCTTTGCGGCCATGTCCACAGGCGGATTTTCCACCAAGAACGCCTCGGTTTTAGGGCTCAATAACCCGGCTGCCGAATGGATATTGACCCTGTTTATGGCCATTGCCGGGGTGAACTTTGCGCTTCATTATCGATATATGTTCCAGGGGTTTAAGAAAAAAACCTATCTAACCGATTCGGAGTTAAAGTTCTACCTTTGGGCAATTTTTATCTCCATCGCCAGTATCCTTACCTTGGTGATGATAAAAAACGGTGGCAACTTTGCTGACGAACTTAGAAACGTTTCCTTTACGGTGGTCTCGATTTTGACCACCACCGGTTTTGGCACCGCTGACTACGAGAAATGGCCGCTTTTTGGCCAGATCATGTTGCTGCTATTAATGATTATGGGTGGTTGTGCAGGCAGTACTTCAGGCGGGGTAAAATCAGTGCGGGTTATGTTAGTGCTAAAATTTACCTACGTTGAGATGCTTAAAATGCTGCACCCCAATATTGTCCGTGATGTTAAAATGCAAAATCAGGCGGTTGAACGCTCGGTGGCTAGTGGTATCCTGGGTTTTATCTTTTTATATTTGAGTGTGATGATTTTTTCGGTGTTACTGATTAGCCTCGAAACCAACGATTTTGTCACCGCCCTTTCAGCCGTAATCGCCTGCCTTTCCAACATTGGCCCGGGCCTAGGTCAAGTAGGGCCCACTGATAATTACTCCGGTTTAGGAGACTTTACCAAATGGATTCTCTCAGCCAACATGGTCTTGGGCCGTTTAGAGTTATTAACCATTTTGGTGCTGTTTTTGCCCCAAACCTGGAGGCGTTAATTCATGGGTGACAAAATTTTGATTGTAGGTGGGGCTGGGTATATTGGCAGCCACGTTGCCCTGGCCTTTGGAGACCTTGGGGCCCAGGTGACGGTGTTTGACAACCTCTCGACCGGTCAAGAGATCAACCTGTTAAAGGGCCACCGCTTTATTAAAGGGGACCTGCTCAACCCCGCTGATTTAGACAAGGTCTTTAAGGAATCTTATAACGGGGTGGTTCATTTAGCCGCTTTAAAAGCGGCTGGCGAATCGATGACCCAACCTGAGGCCTACGCTAAACAAAATTTGGTTGGCAGCCTCAATCTCTTAGAGCGTATCGCCCAAAGCGGGGCAAAGCTGATTTTTAGTAGCACCGCTGCCGTTTACGGCACGCCTGTGCGCCTGCCTATGGACGAAACCCATCCAGTAGAGCCTATTAATTTTTATGGCTATACCAAGCTGCAAATCGAAGGTTACATGGGTTGGTATCACCAACTCCGGGGGCTCGAATACGCCGCCTTGCGCTACTTTAACGCCGCCGGGTACGATGCCCAAGACCGCATCCCTGGTTTAGAGCGGAACCCTCAAAATTTAATTCCCCTGGTGATGGAAGTCGCCAAAGGGATAAGAGCAAAATTATTAATCTACGGGGACGACTATGAAACCGTCGATGGCACTGGGGTGCGAGACTACATCCATGTTTCCGACCTAGCAAGGGCCCATGTGGCCGCCTACCAGAAGCTTAAAGAGCGGCTTGGACCTATCACGGTTAATTTGGGCACCGGGCGAGGGTACTCGGTATTAGAGGTGGTCAGGTTAACTGAAGAGATTAGCGGAAAACCTGTTGCCTACGAGATTGTAGGACGACGCGAAGGAGACCCACCCAAGGTTTTTGCTAGCAGCGCCAAAGCCAAAGATCTAATGGGCTGGGAGGCGAAAGAATCTAGCCTTCGCTCCATGTTAGAGACCACTTGGAATCTTTATAAAAAACTATAATGGACTTTGACCTTCTCATTATTGGAGCCGGGCCGGGCGGATATGTGGCCGCGATTAGGGCAGCTCAATTAGGACTAAAAACCGGTCTAATCGAAAAAGGCCAACCTGGTGGCACCTGCCTAAACGTCGGTTGTATCCCCTCTAAAGCACTCTTAGAGAAGAGTTGGGCCTACGCCGAAGCTTGCAAGCTAGCGCCTGATCTGGCCCCTGACTGGGCCGGGATCCAAGCTCACCGGGCCCAAGTGATTATTCAACAACACCAAGGTTTGCACTATCTTTTTAAAAAAAACGGTATCGAATATTTGAGCGGCAAGGCCGAAATTTTGGGGCCAGAGCGGGTTGCGGTAGGGGGTGAGGAACACAGAGCCCGCAATATTTTGATTGCCACCGGTTCTAGGCCTTTAAGTCTTTCCCATTTAAAGCCCGATGGAACAAGGATATTAACTAGTGACGAACTTTTAAGCTTGGAAACATTACCTAAAAGCCTGTTGGTGGTCGGCGGAGGGGTGATTGGCCTGGAGTTAGGGTCGGTTTTTACGCGAATGGGGACCCAAGTGACGGTGGTCGAATTGACCGATCGAGTCTTACCTGAGATGGACCTGGATATCTCCAAAGAGATGACACGATGTCTAAAAAAACAAGGGCTTAACTTTAAATTGAACCACCGGCTTGAAGCTTTGGAAAATCGGGGTGATCACGTTTGGGCCCGAATGTCAGACAAAAAAGGGACAGATCAAGAATTAACCGCCGATTTGGCCCTGTTAGCCTTGGGTAGAAGGCCCTATACAGAAGGGCTGGGCCTTGAAACCGTAGGGATAACCCTTGATTCAAGAGGTTTTATCCCGGTGGACACCCATTATCAGGCGGGGCCAGGGATTTTCGCGATTGGCGATGTCATTGGCGGGGCCATGTTAGCCCACAAAGCAAGCGAGGAAGGGGTTCATTGCGTGGAAAAAATGGCAGGGGCGTTGGTGCAAGAATCCCCTTTGCCCTCGGCGGTTTATACCCATCCTGAAGCCGCTTCCGTTGGTCTAACCGAACAGGCCTTAGCGGCTAAAGAGACGCCCTATTTAGTAGGCCGGTTTAACTTTAGACCTCTAGGGCGAGCACAAGCGGCTGGGCAATTAGACGGTTTTGCCAAGGTGCTTTGCGCGCCCGATTCAGGCAAAATATTGGGGGTCCATTTATGCGGGGAGCGGGCGAGCGACTTGATTGCTATTGGGGCGTTGGCGCTAGAGCAGGGTTTAACCGCTGAAACCTGGGGCCGACAATTAGTAGGCCATCCTAGCTTTGCTGAAGCTCTTAAAGAGGCCGCCTTGGACGCTTGGGGCCACCGGGCTATTCACCTTTAATCGTAAATCGATGGACTTTAAACAGCTATTTCCTAACGCCAGTCTAATCGAACACCAAGGACATATTATCCCCTTGGAATTGACCCCGCCGTCTTCTATCAAAGACTTTTCCAAGCTTTTTTTCCCCTGCCCGAGGGGGGTTATTTCCGTTGCCGGTGCAGACCGAACAAGTTTTTTAAACGGTCTTGGGCCAACGGATTTGCGCCAATTTAAACCGGGTGAAGGTCGCCGGATGTTGATCACTAATCAACATGGCCACCTCTTATTTGATTCATATATTTGGGGGCTTGAGGACCGAATTTTGATTTTTGCCGAACCTGGAGAGGAGCACAAATTAATCCAGTTTATGCAATTTTATGCCATAACCGAAGCAGTAGAGTTTAGGCAATTAGAACCTACGGACTTTGAATTTTGTGTCACCTTTGGGTATGCAAAATCCAGTGTAACTGGTTGTTTTGAAATTGAAAAAAACGAAGGATTTGCAGTTTTAGGTGCGCCCAATACCATAAGTTTAAGCCAAAGTTTATTAAATCTAGGTTTTCTGGCGATTGGTTTTGAACTTTATGAAGAACTGCGCCCAATGGTGGGGCTGGCTCGTTCAGGGGTGGATTTTTCTTCAGAAAACCTGCCCCAAGAGGCGGGGTTAGAACCCTACATGTCTTTTCAAAAAGGCTGCTATTTAGGGCAAGAGCCCATCAGCCGAATTGCGTTTCGAGGTCGAGTACGTAAACACTTAGAGCAAATTACCAGTGATGAACCTTTAAGCGCCGGGCAAGTTTTGACGGGACTCAATGGAGAAGTAGGCCAAGTGACTAGCCCTTCTAACCTGCAATCCACCAGTGGTTATCACGCGCTAGCTTACCTATCCGCTCAAGCTCATACTGGTCCGATCTGGGCGGGTTCGATTAAGGTTTTTGTGCCAGCTAAAAATAATAACCCTTAATATTTTGGTTAGTCCGGTTTGAAAAAAAGGGGTTTCATAATTGGATAATTATATAGGATAATGCAGAATAAACTCCGAGGGGGGGAAATGCATATTCCTGATTTAATTGATTGGGGGCCTAGATTTGAATTGGGTATCGACTCAATCGACCAGCAACATCGGGCATTGGTAAATATGATCAATGCGTTGCAGACTGCTATGGCATTCGGTGATTCGCGCCCACTATTAGATCAACTCTTCACAGACCTAGCCGCTTACGCCAATAGCCACTTTGCTTTTGAACATGAGCTACTCGAATCGGTGCAGTTTCCTGGCCTCCGAGAGCACTTGACCAAACATGAGCGGTACAAAAATCGCTTGCAATCGTTAAAAGAGGAATTTTTAGGTAAAAAATCCTTTTTGATCAGTACCAAGGTTAAAGAGTTCCTACGAGAGTGGTTTTACCAACATGTATTGGTTGAAGATGCTCAGTTTGCTTCTTATTTGACTAACAAAATCAATAGTTAGCCCAGCAATCTAGCCATCATCTCCCTTTCGGTGAAAAATCCCTTTTTCCCCTTGATCCACTGGGCAGCTACCAAAGCGCCAGAGGCGAAGCCGCCTCTGGTACGGGCTCGATGAGTCAGTTCGATTTGATCAAACTCTGAATCAAACCAAACCGAATGAGTCCCCGGGACGTGGCCGCCACGGATGGAGGCAAAGTGTAACTCCCCGTGTTCTGGCTGGCGATCAAGCCGCTGGGTTGCTAGAATCGATTTACGGTCTAAATGCTCCAAAAGTAATTCGCCCAAGGTCACCGCTGTTCCAGAGGGGGAATCATGTTTTTGGCGATGATGGGCCTCAAGACCCATTACGTCATACATATCAAAGTGATTCATCACTTTGGCTGCTTCGGCGACTATATGGAAAAAGAGATTGACCCCAATAGAAAAATTGGAGGAATACACCATTCCCAAATTTGCATCTTTCACCATTTCGGCGACCCGATCTTTATGCTCGGTCCAACCGGTGGTCCCCATTACCAGGTCTTTACCAGCCGCTAAAACCGCTTCAATGTTTTTTAGGGCTGAATCTGGATTTGTAAAACAGATGGCTACCTCCGCTTCGCGCAAGGAATGGGCATTAACCTCTTGGTATTCGGCATCGGGCGTATTAGGGTCTATCCGCGCTACAACTTGGACTCCGGCCCGTTCACTCATCTCGTCGATCATACGACCCATCTTACCGTATCCAATCAGGGCGATTTTCATGCTTTCCTTTTGTTCTGGTTCTTCCTACCCTTTGCCTATGTCAGGTTATCAATTTTAAAGGGATTCGGCTAGCCAATGATGAAATCGGACGAAGAGTTTTTTGAACTGATGCGAAGAGCCGGGGTTAAACCTTTGGCTGGTCGTGATAAAAAGTCGGGTTCAGAACTAATTAAACTCAAAACGGCGCCCAAAGTGCCCCTTCCAAAAAAAATCGTGCAACCGCCCAAACGGCTGAAGTTTAAGCGGCCTAAAATTTCCCGAGGATTTGAACCTGACCTGACCCTAGATCTGCACGGACTAACCCTTAATCAGGCTTTGGTCGAGGCGGAAGCTGCTTTAGCCAGGGCGTTCCGCTTGGGATTTAGCCATATTCTTTTTATTACGGGCAAGGGGCTTAACTCTGGGGTCGAGGGAGGGGTGTTGGGGCCTGGGCTTTGGGACTATTTAACCCGGCTAATCCCAGGAAAAATAGCACAAATAGAGCGGGCACCGGTTTATTTAGGCGGCAGTGGAGCCATATTGGTTTTTTTGTATTCTGCACCCATTTCAAGCCCCTAGAGAATCTGTGCAAAACCTGTGTAAAACTGGACAAAATACCCGCTTATTTGGGTTTGACTAATGTCCATGGGGCTCTGGAGGGTATGCCCTGGATTGGGGCAGAATATATATTTATTCTATTAATATTAGATAGATAGAATAAATAGCCCGCCAATACAGGGCTTAGCTTTATTAGTCGGTTGCTTGACAAATCTTAAAACCGTAAACTTTTCAACAAGCGCGGGAAAAATGGCTGATTTGGTCAGGGATTTGAGTAAGTCAGTTTACCAAAGAAGAGGACTTTTTAAGAGATCTTGGTGCCCTAAAAAGAGCACCAAAACCCAAAACTACCACTCAGGATCGTGTATCTCAACAATCTGACTGTTTTTGATTTTAAAGCTAGGGGTGGTCACCTTTCTTTGAGCTAAAATCTGCTTGAGGCCCTCTTCCCAAACCCCGACGGTACCGTCAAGACTCAAGTAGATATTAACCGCGGGTTGCAAAGGATCGACATAAAACTCCCGGTCCCCATAATGCCAAAGAACGGTTTTTTTAACCGCCAAATCGGCCGGAATAGAAGAATCTTGGGTTTTGGCAACCACAATATGCCGGTCATGATTCTCGCCTTGGCTTTCGGTCATTAAGTTAAACTTCATAGCCAACTTGTGGCACAGCCGCCTAAAATAGCTGTTCATCGGGGGGAGGTGGAGGACCACCTGTTCCGAATCCATAAAGTCTTTTAAAAGCTTAGAAGCCTCGACCTCAAAGTCCTCATCGGAGAGATTGGAAAAATTGATCTCTTGTGTCATCATCCTGTCGTTTAGTGAGTCACGCATTTGCCCACCGAGCCGTCCCCGCACTCAGCGCCATCGATCCAGATGGCCCCTTCAAGTTTGCTGTCCGTAAAATCGACGTTGTCGATTGTAGCATTTTTAAACACAGCAGTGCGTAGGTTTACGTTTTTAAAAACCGTACCCCTAAGGTTAGCTTCGGTTAGATTCGCGCGATGGAAGTTAGTGTTTTCAAAGGTCCGCCCCGAAAGATCGGATCGGAAGAGGTTGCAGTCTTCACAGTCGTTGGTTGCGGTAAGCTTGTCTAAAGCCGTCTTAAAACAAACCCCAATAGAGCCTTTGTGGCACCGAAAACCCTGAATCCAAATGGCTCCAGAGAAGTCGGCCCCGGTTAAATCGGCCCCTTCGAGATTGGCGTTACGAAAATTAGCGGTGACGGCTAAAACGTTTTTAAGGTTAGCCCCACTCAAATCGCTATTCATTAAATTAGTGTTAAACAGCACTGCATCTTCAAAATTGGCCCCTTTAAGAACCGACTCGGTAATGGTCGCGCCCAAAAGGTTGGCCTTGGCCAGATTGGCCCCAGAGAAATCTTTGTCTTTAAAGTACGCGTTAGTCAGGTTGCAGCCTGGACAGATTTTAGTATCCGCAAAACGTTCGGGATCACGGTTACAGGCGGCAAAGGAGAGGGCCAAGAGGGCCAAAATCAAAAGTTTTTTCATGACCAAAGGAACGAAGGATTAATCTAGGGATCAACACTGGAATCTAAAGCCCGGTGGCTTGATTGGCAAGGTTTTTCTTACGTTGGTCTAGTCCGGCCTTGGGGATTGGGTATCTAAAGGCTGTAAGCGCGCTTGTTTAAGAGACTAAAACGAGTTTCATTTCGCTGGGCGGCATTGGACCAAAGTACCGGGTCTCCATAGAGGGTAAACCTGGTTTTTGCCCGAGTTAGAGCTGTATAAATCAACTCACCGGTTAAGAGAGGGTGGTCGGATTCGGGCATTAGCGTCACCACTTGGCCATATTCACTTCCTTGTGATTTATGGACACTAATACAAAAGGCTTGGCTATGTTTGGGTAGTAACGCAGGGGAAAAACAGACCGGCATTCCTTCGGGGCCTAACACCCAGGCTTCAAGATCAGTGCCATTAGCCCACAAAACGCCGAGGTCCCCATTGGACAATCCTTGAGACGGGGAGTTTTGCTCAATAATTATTGGGCAGAGATGGCCAAGCCCTGGCTGGCCTAGCACCCAATTGGCGATTTGCCGATTCCAGGCCAATGCCCCGCTGGGGCCCTCAACTAAGGGGCAGAGACAAGCAAATTCAGGTAAAGCAGCCAAGGCTTCGGCTGGGGTTTGGGCCGCAATCAGGGGGGAAAAACCAGAGATTACTAACGATTTAAGATCGTTTAGATTTGATATTACTTGTAGGCCCGATTCAGACCAAGTTTGAGACTCAACTATACCAGAGCGAATTTGGGTGGCCATTTTGCCAATCCCTTTTTGGTCATCAAACCGGTAACTTTTATTTAATCTTAAATGATGCAATGCCAACCGGGGAGCTTCCCCGACTGATAATTGGGCAGGAAAGCTAGTTAAATCTTTTAGGACCGCACCCGATTCGATGGCGGTTAGTTGGTCTGGGTCACCCATCAAGATTACCCGGCAATCAGGGCTTAAGGCTTCTAAAAAATGCACAAACATCGGCAGGTCAACCATACTGGCTTCGTCGAGTAAAACCAATTGGGTGGCCGCCGGGTTCTTTGGATGGTGTTTATAGATCCCTGGTTGGTTCGGATTAACCCCTAAAAAGCGGTGCAAGGTCTGGGCGGTTTCAGGAATGCCAAGTACCTCACTTAAACCTAACCTAGATTTACCCAGGGCCACTGCCTCGCCTAATCGCCGGGCTGCTTTACCGGTTGGGGCGAGAAGTTGGGTTTCTAAGGTTGGTTTTTGATTTCTAATCTGTCGGTCTTGGATCAAAGCAATCAAGGATACTGCCGTGCTGGTTTTGCCGGTTCCAGGCCCGCCGGTCAAAATAAAAAACCGCCTGCCTAAAGCTTTAAGGGCGGCCTTTCCTTGCTCATCCTCGGGGCCATAAAGCTTGGCCCAGGCCTCTTTGGTTAAATCGTCCAAAGGCTCTTCCTGAAAATTACAGCGGATCTTAAGCTGTTTTAAAAGCCGCTCTTGGTAGGCGTGATATTTTTGCAAAAATAGCCAGTCTCCGTCCAAAATCAACGGGGCTCGTCCCTCCGGCGAAGCCACTAGGGAGCTTTGTAAAAGGATTTCTCGGATTTGATCTGGGGTGGGGCAATTGAATATTGCGGGTACTCCAGGGTATTCAGACTGGAGAATCTCATTTAAAGGCATACCCACATGCCCCTTTCCCAATCCCCTGCGCACCAGAGCCAGAGCCACCTGGACTAGTTCAGGTGTGTTTGGAGCAAGGCTTGATAGTCTTAGGGAAAAATGCCGGTCAAAGGGATCAATTACCCCGGTCTGCCGCAAGGTTTTTAGGTTCCAATCCATCAATGCCCCCCCAAAAGTGACCCAAAGGTTAACAAATCCGATTCTTCAGGCCTCCGCCAATGCACACCCGCTTGACTTCCGGGCTCCATCGCTCGCAGGAACAGGTAATAAACCCCGCCAAAATGGGTTTTATAGGAATAATCAGGCAAACGTCTGGAGAGGTGTTGGTGCAGCGCCCAAGCATAGACCCATGATTGTAAATGGTAATGACTGCTCCCCATCACCTCATTCAAGGCCTCTTCTCGGTAAAGGACCGCTTGATTGCCCAAGTGGTTCGACTTGTAATCCGCCAAATAGTAACGCCCTTGAAAGCGAAACACCAAATCAACAAATCCCTTTAAATACCCGGTCAGGGTAGCAAATCCCAAGGTTTTGAGTTGCGCTCCGTAGGCCTCATATCCAGGGACTTTGGCAAAAAAATTGGCCAGTCGGTCTGCGGTTAGGCTTTTAACTGGATAAATAAACTCCAATTCAGCCCATTGGTCCTTCGGCCCCCAATCACCCATCCCAAAGCCCCCTAAATCGACCTTGGGTAACTCCGCCAACCATTGGGTCAGGGGCTCTTGCCAGCGTTCCCGGTCGAATTGGTGTTGGGTTAATTGAGTCTGGACCCAAGGCTTTGGGTCGCCGCTCCAACTCCAATGCTCCAACAAATCGTGAAAAAATAGTCCTGCCTTGGCCCCTTTGGGGAACTGGGCTAAGGCTAAACTCACCTCTAGGTTGGTGGGTACAGCCGCAAGCAAGGGGGCTGGGTCGCGGTCTTTGCCCAATTCTTCGGGCTGGTGCGCGGTTTGGGCGAGTCCTGAATAACTGCTAATCCGCCAAGCTCGGTTAGGGCCAGGTTTATACTTCCAGGGACTTATGGCCGCTGGCATATTGGGAGGAGGAGAACTATAATTCTTAGGTGCCCCTTCTTTTATCTCTAGTGCCCCGCCGGACTCCAAACCCAATTCCTCAACTCGGGCCTTTATTGTTTTGCTGTCCCAATCCTTTAGCCAGGACTTCTGTTTTTCATAAGGCCCCCCTTCACGGTCATCACTACATGGGGATAACGCCCAAGCCAGAGGGCTAGTTTCCCAGTCGCCGATTGGCCCAAAATAGAGATGGACTTGGTGTTTGGCGCGGGTCAGCGCGACATACATCAACCGAAGCGACTCGGCGAATTCCTCTTCTTCGTATAAGGAATTATCCGCGTCTGGGTGTAAATCAAACACCAATTGCCCCTTTTTGTGGTATATTGGATTTGTTGGTTTTTTTGGGGACTTGCCCTCCCATAAATAGGGACAAAATACCACCGGGTATTCCAACCCTTTGGCTTTATGGACCGTAACGATGGTCACAGATCGTTGGTCTTGGTCGGCCCACAACTCCTCTTTTTCGCCCCCGTTCCCGGCTAGTCGGTCTTTTAATAATTGTAATTGTGCAGCAGGTTCCCCATTGCCTAAGGATTGAATCAACTGTTGCCAATTCGACCAAATCCGCTGCCCACCTTGTTTGGCCAGGAGCCCCTTGGCCATTTCGATCTGGTCGGCCAGTTGAGTAGCCATCATTAGGAGCCCTTTAGAATGCCACTCATTTTGCCAATGGTCAAAATAGGCTTGCCAACGGGCTAAATGGCCTGGGTCCTTTAACAGGGTTTCGAGTCCCTGGGCATCAAAACCAAAAAACACAGACGCCAAGGCCGAGCGCAGCGCCCGCGCGTCTTCAGGGTTTAATAAGGCGTATAACAACCGGGCTAAGTCGTAAGCCTCCTCGGTCTGAAAAAGCAGTTGCCGGCCAAGAAATAGATTGGGAATCCCCTGTTGATCAAGGGCTGCCTTGACCTCTTCCCCTTGCGAATTTTTGCGTACCAATACCGCTATATCCTGCGGCGCCAAGGACTGCCCACCTAGCTTGGAGCTTTGTAAGAGTTGTTTAATCTGGGAGGCTAAAAGTCTGGGGATTTCGGTCCTGGCCCAAGCGGTGTTTATCTTAGTTTTAGTCTTGTTATTGCCGTGAGCAGGAAGACTGCCGTCTTGTTCAAGTAAATATACTTGAACCGCCGCCCCCTCCATTTGGTCTTGGGCTTCTGGCCGAGGGCGGACTGGGCTATATTCAACAAAACCGTACCAAAAGGGACTCCGGTGTTTCTGCCAGAGGTGGTTGAGGGCCGTAAGCAGCCCTGGGTCGCTGCGCCAATTGACCCCCATGGTGTATCGGCCTTTTGTCTCCTTTTGCGCTAATTGGTACGCAAAAATATCGGCCCCGCGAAAGGCGTAGATCGACTGCTTGGGGTCGCCAATCAAAAACAGCGCCCCCGCCCCAAACAGCCCCTTAAAGATGCGGTATTGCAACGGATCGGTATCTTGAAATTCGTCGATCAATGCGGCCTTATATTCCTGCCCGATCTGGAACTTTAACCGCTCTCCATTGGGTCCTGAAAGGGCTTTGTCTAGTTCGATTAATTGGTCGTCAAAAAACTGGGATTTTTGTAGCTGTTTTTTGGCCGCCATTCTGGTTTTGGCCTCGATTAAAAAATCAGCCAAAAACGCGGCCAACCACTGGTCGGTCCGCAATGCTTGGATTTCCAGTTCCTCTAAAAGGGATTGAGCAAGGTCGAAGAAGGGGTGGGTTGGGGGGGTGAAGTTATTTTTGGTTTGTTGGGCTAACCAGTTTGTCGTAAAGAGTTTGAAACGATCAAAAGGCTTGCTCCCCGAGAGCGGACTACCTAAAAAGTCGTCCATTTCCTCGGGGCAGGCGGCCAAGGCCTTTTCGCTATAACTCCCTTTTTTGAGCCCCGGCCCTGATATTAACTCTACCAACTTGGCCCGATCCTTCTCCCACCAGTCAACCATCTGCTCAAACAGGGCCTGCGCTTGGGCTAAGGACAATTCACCCGCTGGATAAGGCGGGGCCAATACCTCAATCTCTAGCCGACCAGTATATTTCCCAAAGACCTTCGCGAGTCCGCTGGGTCCCAGATTTTTAGCAATCAAAACCTCTAACTGGACCCAGCTTAACTCACGGCTTCGAATCGCCCAAAAATCGGCGGAAACTTCTTCAATCAGGGGGGCAGGATCTTCGATCAACCGGTTTTCAAAGGCTTGCCCCGACTCGAAGGCGTATTGGTTTAACACCCGCTGGCAAAATCCGTGGATCGTAAAGATTCGGGCTTCGTCTAAAGATTGCAAAGCCAATTGCAGCCGCAGCTTATGCTCGACCCGTTTTGGCCACCAGTTTTGGTACAAAGGGTCCTTGGGCTCCTCTAAGGCGGTTAACGCTGCCAAAGCGGTCCGTAGCGTCTTGGACACCCGTTCGACCAATTCGGCGGTGCTGGCTTTGGTGAAGCTAACCACCAGAATTTGCCCGACGCTAAGCTGTTCTTCTAATAAAAACCGTAGGTAAAGCCCGGTAATTGCGTGCGTTTTGCCGGTTCCCGCGCTGGCCTCGATCAAGGTAGAGCGGTTCAGCGGGCAGGTAACTAGATTAAATTCTTCCATCGATCTCATCGCCGCCCCTCCGCCTTAAGTAATGGTCCAAAGGTTCGAAGGGCTAGTGCTTTAAACTCCTCTTGAACCTCTTGGCAAAGAGGGTCATTCAGCAGGTCTTGGTTATGATAGAGTTTTTTATAGGCCGGCGTGGTATTGGGCGGGTGAGTTCCTTGCCATTTAAAATCCACCTTTTCTGGATTTTTTAGATAACTTTGCGCAAAAACCCACGCTTCCTTGGTAAACAGGGGCAACGGACGACGACATCCGGCTAAAAACAATTTGGTTAAATCGGTGAGGATCGCCTTCGCATCGGGGCTCGCGATTAGGTGGATTCCTCGTCGCCCTTTCTCTGGTGCTGCAAACAAAGCTGTTTGTGTGGGGCCGACTAGGGCGTTAACAAAGAGGTGCTCAATCCAGGTTTTAAAAAGCAGACCTCCATGAGGCTTGGAGGCGCTGGCCCGCACCAAACCCTTATCCCAGAGCCCACCCAATTCCCCCTGTAAGTCCACCTCGCCCAAAGTTATGCGGCCTTTGACCGGAGGTTTGACGGTTTGACCCGCTAGGTAGCCAGCTTGCGCAGTTAAAACCGGTTGATATCGCCGCCAAGCCTGATCAAACCACAACCTACCAGCAGGCCCGCTGGGAAGCTTGCCTTCGGCTTCTAATCTCGCCCAGATCTCCTCTGGGCCTAATTCGGTGGACAAAATAAAATCACCCAGACCATGTTTTTCTAAAGGGTCTAGTTCCAATGGCTCCCGATCGGGCAGTGGCGCCTCCGGCTCCTCTAGTGTTAAGCCCAGCCCCCAGCGGAAAAATCCGGCCAAGGGGTCCCTAAAAAAGCGGATAAGATCGGCTAGATTAAGCTGGAGTGGCGCGGGGGGGCTAAGCGGGAGTTCAAAAAAGGATCTAACCTTGAGCTGGCCCCAGGCCGCCTGGGCCGCGTTAAAATCAATAGGAGAATAATTGGCCAATAATGGAAAATTGGGGTCAAAACTTTTGAGTGATTGGGCCAATCGGGGGTGGGACTGGATCGGAAATTCAACGGGTTTTCGGTTCGCGTTTTTGTAGCGTAAACTGATATAATCCAACAATTCCAACAAAACCACCGAAGGGGGACTGGTTTGATTGGAGGTTTGTCCTAGGCCAGGATAGGTCAGTATCAAGCGCTGACGGGTCGCCAACAGGGCTTCTAAAAACAAATATTTGTCGTCTTCCTTTTTGCTTCGGTCGCCAAGTCGAGGCCAGTTGGTGGCTAGGTCAAAACTAACCGGCCGTCGTTGGGCAGGGAACTGGTCCTCCCCCAGCCCTAGCATACAGATCACCTTAAACGGGATCGAGCGCATGGGTAACATCCCACAGACCGTCACCCCGTGGGATAAAAACCCTCGTGCTGCGCTACTATTGCCGCCTATTCTCCCTAATAAATCGGCTAAGGAACGCCGGTCAAGATGGGTGTCGGCCAATTCAAGCTGATTAAGTTGACTCATCAACCCCTGCCAAAGACCAAGCTCGTATGCCCTATCCTCGGCAACTAGATCATTGGCCCAGCGGCCTAACACTTGGGCCCAATCGGCTAAACTCTTAGGCACCGCCGCTTGATCTAAAAGGCGACTAACAAAGCCCAAAACCTCCATCAAAGGCCCCAAAAAATTGTAGTCTAACCCCTCGACCCCTCTTAAAGGTAAAATCCCCTCCCAAGTTTCCTCGTCGTCCATGGCATACCCTAAAACGACCCGGTCCAACCCCCAAGCCCAAGTATGGGAGCGTTCGCTAGGCTGGCCTAGTTCGGCCCGGTGGGTCTCATTTTTTGACCAACGAATTCCCGCTCGCAGACACAAATCCCGCGCCCGTTCTAAGTCGTGATCGTCAAGCCCAAAACGCCGCCCTACGCCGCCTTTTGCTAGCCAGCCCAAAACCTCACTTAAACTCCAGCGGTGTTCTGGCAAGGCTAGGATCTCTAAAATCAAGGCGACTAAAGGCACCTCCTCCTCTAGGTTTTGATCGGCCAAGGAATAGGGAATTTTGGGTTCACGTCCAAAAACAGCCGGGACTAAAGGGGCGTATATTTTCAGATCACTTACCAAAACTAGAACGTCAGCCGGGCTTAGGCTAGGATCCTCATTAAGGGTGGCTAAGATGCGATTTTTGATCACCTGTACTTCCCGAAGCGCCCCGGCGCAGCGGTGGACTTCGAGGCTATTTTCAGTCTCAAGCCAAGCCAAGGGCGGGGTCACCTCTGGATTAGTGAGTTGATATATATCCTGTTGCAACTGCCCAAGGAGACTGTTGGCTTTGGGGAAAACAAATAATTCGGGTCCTTCTTGGTAATTGGCCTTTTGCTCTAAAAGAAACTGAAATTCTTGGCCCATTCGGCCCAGAAAACTTAGCAACCGGTTGCCCGACTCATAATATAAAAGATCAAAATTTTCTTTGAGTTCTGCTGCCCGATTTTCCTGTTTTAAAAGGGCTTTTTTATTTAATTGGTCGGCCCAATATTCGTTGGTTGGGCAAAGTTGGTAAAGATCAAGTTTGGCAAAATCCCCTAGGGCACTGAAAATATCGATAAATAGGGGAGGTAAGGTGGCCAAACCAAAAACGGAGATCTGTTCAGGAAGGTGGGTGGGGTGTATCCCCTTGGATAGTTGGCTAAAAAAACGGTCCGCCATACAAACTAAATGATCAGGCCCCAATTGGGCTACCAGTTTTACCCATAAAAGCCTTTGCCAACGCGCCTCGGGGGTTTCATCAGCAGGAGGAGTAGCCCGCTCGAAACCCCTGATCCAATCGGGGCGGTAAACTAGGTATTGGTCGTAAACATCGGCTAATTTTCGAGCTAGATGCCAGCGGTCTAGGGGGGTGGACGCAGTTTTGAGATAGTTGGATAAAACCACAAACTCAGGGTCACCCTCGAGGTGACTAAGCTGGCTAAACAACGCCAGCGCCATGGACTCGACCTGGTAATGCTCTCCAACCCCTACAATTTGCTCAACCAAGCGTTTTGGGAACAAAACCTTACCGCCAGCCCAAATCCCTAAATGATCGGCTAGTTTAAGTTCTAGCCATTTGTTCATCCCTGGGTTTTGGGTAACAAGCCACTGGGGAGCCAATGGGTCACTAGGGCCCTGGGCCAACTCTTGGGCTAGCGCCAAAAAAAGCTGCTCAATCTGGTTGCTTCGAAAAACCCGTAAAGCCATAGCCTAAGTATAGAAATAAATAGTTGCCCCGAACTTGGAATAACAAAGGTTCAGCAAAAGGGCAAAATAAAAAAAACCTTACTTTTGTTGACTAATGACGGGCCTTGGGTTTAGGCCTAAAGGCAGACCCCAAAATTGGGGAGAAAGGACAGGTGCATGCTAGGTTTTAAAGTAAATAATGTTTTACTAATTTTGACCCGATTGGGGGTGATGGCGATTTTTGCCTATACCCTGGTGGCGGCACCTTGGGCCTGTAGGTATTTACAGACTCAAACATCTCAAGCCTTGATGTTTGCCGATCCCCATGCGCTTTGTGTGGTTCCAAGTCCGATTGAGTCCAAAGAATCTAAAAAACAAGCCCGCAGCCAGTGCCACTTTTGTTTTCTTGCACAAGGTCTGACACTGGGCACTCCGGTTGATTTTGTTTGGGCGAAATTCCAAAAGGAAACAGAATTTGTTTTCCAGTCCTCTAACGCTTCCCAAGCTCTTACCCTTCGGACCCAAAGCCGAGCTCCCCCCGTACCGATTTAAGCCAATCCAATTTTCTCTGACCAATCTACTTTGGTCTGAACCTATTTGACCTTAGGTTTTATAACCTTAGGTTAATCTTTGGGCTTGAATCGATGAATTTACGCAGATTACTTGGCCTTTTTGCCTGCTTTATCCTTAGCACACCCAACCTCTGGGCGGCGAGTTGTTGCGGCGGGGGTGGGGGTGGGGCACTGGTATTGCCTAAAATGAATGAGGCAATGACCAGTGGCACCTTTTCAATTGAGTCTTATCATGGGTTTTGGGATCAGTCAGGGCAGTTCCACAACGATCCGGCCGGGTCAGATTTAAATCAAACCCGCGCTAGTTTCGGAGCCGCCTACCGCTTAGCCCCCAGGTGGCAGGCATACGGAACCGGTTCTTGGGTAAAAAACAAAAATCGCTATGAAGGGGTTAACTCGAATACAGAAGGGCCAGGGGACGCCCTGTTGGGGCTCTGGTACGAAGGTTTTGATCAGGTCACTTGTGTTTGGAAGGTATATAGTGTTGCCGATCTTAAACCTGCGATCTATTGGGGTTTGGCGGTGAGTTTGCCCACAGGTATCTCTCCTTATGATGAGGTTGCGAATAGCTTTGATATTACTGGTCGAGGATTTTATGGGGTTTCGGGTAAACTTAGGATAGAAAAGACCATTTACCCTTTTTCAGCCGGATTAGCGCTAGACTTCACTCGGCATTTAGAGCGCCCGGTAAATAGGGAGTACGGCAACTGGGTCGAACCCTACCGCAAACAACTGGGCGACCGACTTTCTGCCGGTTTTAATTTAGGTTATGTCTGGTTTTTTGAAAACCAAGACGAGTTCTCGCTCACTTGGGCAATCACCGATCTAAATGAAAACCAGGCCCAAATCAATCAAGTAGAGGACCCTACAACGGGTATGCACCTAAAGTCCCAAGGATTAAGTGCCAGCCTGGGAAAAGCGGAACGAGATTGGATATTTAAAGCCGGGATAGACCAAGGAACCAGCGGGACAAACTTTCCCAAAACTCAAACGATTTCAATTGGAGTGACCTATGTATTTCCTTAATATTATATTAATACTGGCGCTGGTATTAGGGGGCTGCAAGGGTACCTTGGACGACCTACAACCCAGCGGTAATGACCAGCGAGCTGAAGAAGTACAAACCACGAATAATCAAACCCCGGTCTATGATTTTTCCATTCTTGATCAAAACGGACAAAGCCGTAACCTTGCCCAAGAACTGGGTGCTGGGCGGCCTTTGGTGCTCTACTTCACCATGTGGTGCCCAATCTGTAACGCCCACACAGACCACCTGTTAACCCAAACCATCCCGAAATACAGCGGGCCCAAATATTTTCTAGTCGATTATATTTCCGGTTCTGCTTCTGCCGCGCTTCGCTCAAGACAGGAAAACGGGTATGAATCAGCCGCTTTTGAACTGTTGGTGGACCAAAACAACCAAGCAATAAACGCTTTTTCGGCAACGATGGGCACCACGGTAGTGTTATCAGCAAATGGGGAATTGTTGTTTAACGAGGATCTAAAGGACGGGGTTAAGCTGGAAGCGGTTTTAGCCAAGCTGTAATCTTTGGGCCAGTAAAGGCTTTAGAAGGAAATTACAGTTGCCAATGGATGCCTAAAGTGCCATTGGTTGTGATCTATTAACCAATTTAACCCTGCGTATAAAGCCATGGATCAACCCCTAAAACCACCCCCATTAACCCCACTGTACCGAATTTTGCCCTCTGAGCCTTTGCTCTTGATGGGCGCGGGCCCGGTTCCGATTCCGGCGGCGGTGGCGTTGGCGAACGGCGTGGTGATTAATCACTTAGGGGAGACCATGAACGCGGTGATCCATGAGGTCAAAGAGATGGCAAAGTATGCCTTCCAGACCGAATCCCCTTATGTTATGGGGGTTGCTGGGCCCAGTTCGGCGGCCATGGAGATGGCGATTACCAACTTATTATGGCCAGGCCGCAAGGCTTTGATCTTAGAAAACGGCACCTTTTCTGCGCGAATGGGGTGTATGGCGGAAGCCGTGGGGGCTTCGACTGATAAAATCGGTGGCTCCCATCCGGCGGCCTTGGACTTAGATGAGGTAAAGGCCGCATTTGCAAAAACCAAATATGATGTGGTCACCTTGGTGCAAGGCGAAACCAGTTGCGGGGTCTGTAATTACAACCTCCCCGAAATTGCCGCCTTTTGTAAGTCCCAAGGCGCATTGGTTATATTGGATGCGGTTTGCACCTTAACAACGATGCCTATGTGGATGGACCAGTGGGAGGTGGATGTGGTGATTACAGGTGGACAGAAGGGGATTAGTTCGATTCCTGGGGTGAGTCTAATTGCCTTTTCAAAAACCGCCTGGGACGTGATCATCAAGCGCCAAGCCCCTATGCCCCATTGGTGTTTTGATGCCCGCAAAGCCCATAGGTTTTGGGGCGAGCAACAATACCATTATACCGCGCCTGTGCCTGGAATTTTGGCCATGTACGAGGCTTTGCGGTTGATTTGTGAAGAAACCTTACAGAAACGTTTCCAGCGCCATAAAAGAAGCTCTGAAGCCTTGCAGGCCGGTATCGAAGCGATGGGGCTGAACCTGTTTGTGCCAACTGAGATTCGGTTAAATTCAGTGGTGGCCATTGATATTCCCAAAGGGATTGATGGCTTTAAGGTTAGAAAAACGATGGCCGATAAATTTAATGTCGAAATTTCCGGGGCCTTTGGTTTGGATATTATTCGGATTGGTCAGATGGGTGAACAGTGTCGCAGTCACAACCTATTTAAAACGTTATATGCTATGGGAATGGCCTTTCGGACCCAAGGGTTTGAGGTGCATCTTTCCAAGGGCATGGCGGCTTTAGAGCAGGTTTTAGGTGGCGACTTAAACGACTATGTACCTTGAAAAATATTTTGTTTTTGTTGGTTTTTTCATTTTATTTAGGTGGAGAGGCTTGCGCCTCGGCACCTAAATATTTAGGTACTAGAGCTTGCGAAAAGTGCCATATGGGCGAGCCCAGACCTGTGATGGACCAGTGGCTAAAGGGGCCACACTCGGTTGCATTTAAGCGACTTTTAGAGCCAGCCAGCAGAAAATTAGCCGCTAGTTTAGAGATTAATTCCCCAGAAAAATCGCCAAAATGCCTCGTGTGCCACGCCACCGGTTTTTTGCGCGAGGACCGCCCCGAAGTGACGGAAGGCGTAGGCTGTGAGGCTTGCCACGATCCTGGCCAACGCTACGCCAACTTTAAAACGATGGCTCGGCTTGGGGGGTTGCGTTTAAGAAAACCCAAGGAATCAGCCGTTTTCGCAAAAAAGGTGGGGCTCAAATATCCCACTGGTGAGGATTGTATGAGGTGCCATGGGCCCCAAATTGAGGTGGATCAAGTGACCTATCTAAATCCGCATAACCAGCCATTTGATCTTAAAGCGGCGATGGTGACCATTCGGCATTGGCGATAAAGACCAAGGCGAAGGTGCTTGACAATAAGTATTTCCTCCGGCACTCTCATAGATCAACTTACTTCAACCAATCATCCAAAGGAATATGATGTTGAACGGACTTATCGGCAAAAAAGCGGGCATGTCTCAAGTCTTTAGCGAGGACGGGACCAGGATTCCGGTTACGGTTATCGAATTGGGCCCAGTCACGGTTACTCAGATTAAAACGGTTAAAGTGGACGGATACGATGCGGTTCAAGTTGGCTATGACGAGCTTTCGCCAGCTAAAGCAAAAAATCTGTCTAAAGCTGTGTTAAATCACTTGGGCGAAAACAAGCCGGTCCGTCACTTGATGGAATTCCTGGCCAAAGGGGAAGTGCAAGTTGGTCAGTCTTTTGATGTAACCCTATTTGAAAAGGGCCAAAAGGTTGACGTTACCGGAACGACCAAAGGTAAAGGTTTTGCAGGGGTTATCAAGCGCCACGGCTTCGGCGGTGGTCCCGGTGCACACGGACACCGATTCCACCGATCTACAGGTTCGATTGGTCAGTCGGCTACCCCTTCGCGGGTTTGGAAAAACAAAAGAATGCCTGGTCACATGGGCAACGAAAAAATGACCGTTCAAAATTTGGAAGTGGTAGCCGTTCGGCCTGAACTAAATGCCATCTTAGTTAAGGGCGCCGTTCCTGGCCCCCAAGGTCGGCTGGTTGAGGTTAGGCACGCGATCAAAGCACCCAAGTAGCGGGTACTTTATTGAAAAAAATGAAGGCGACTCTAGGGTCGCCTTTTTTTTTGCTTAAAATTTGGTTATTAATTAATATGGATATCTATCTGTATTCTATATATATTAAAAATATAACTAATTTTAACGATGGTTTGCCAAAAACGGCGTCGCTGTAAAGCCGAATTTAGGCCTACATAATATACCATATAGTATATTAATAAGTTTAAATGGGCCTTAGTTAAAAACAGGTGGTTTGCAGGGGTTAGTATTAAATTAGGTTCATTTTCCAGAATGCACCCCCTTTAAAAAGATCGAAAAATTTCACACTTTATTCTGGTACTAACCACTTGACCCTCCCAAAAAATAGGTCGATTTATAGAGGTCTGTTGTCTGTGTAGATAATTGAACTTATCCACACCTTTTACGGCTTAAATTTGGTTTTTGGGGCGGGGTGCTAAAAACATGGATTTAACAAGATTTGATTCTGGGGCGCTGTCGCTTCTAGGTCCTCAGGTGGCCCAAGAAACGAAACGGGAAAAAACCTGGGTTTCCATGGGCCAAGTGCCCCTAGCCGAAGCTCTGGAAGCCTGGCTTTATAATTTGGCCCCCCTTACCGCGAAAAGTTACCGGGCCGGCTTTAAGGCCTTAGAACAACGAGGTATTGTCAGTTTTGACGAAAATCTACAGAGGTTTTCGTTATTAAATCACGAACTTAAGGTAGATCAAATCAAGGCTGAACCCGGCTGGAGTGAGGCCACAAGGCAGGCTCGAGCGGCGGCGTACATCTCTTTTACTGGATTTTTGCAGCGTCGCACGGCCGGTCTCATTACCAAGGCTCAGTCGAATCGGGAAGGGGCAAACAAAACCTTTTTTAAGATTCGTGAAAAAGTTAAAACCCCCGCTTTAGATCCAGAGCAAACCAAGGCTTTTTTTTCTGCCTTGGACCAGCTCAACCCTAGAGATGGATTAATTGGCAAATTAATTCTTCAAGGAGGGAAACGGAAAGGGGAGGTTTTAGGGGTTTTAATTGAGCAAATCGATTATAAAAACAACAGAATTTCCTTTGTTCAATCGAAAACAAAAGGGATGATCAAAGAAACGATTATCACCTATCCCGCCTTCTTAATGGCTGAATTACAGACTTATATTGCCGGGCGGAAGCAGGGTTTATGTTTTATCAGCCAAAATGGCCGTCGGTTAGCTCCCAATCAAATTGACCGAAATTTCAAAAAAGCTGGGGCGTTAGCAGGAATCCCTTTTGTGGTTTCACCCCATGTTCTTAGGGTCACCTTAGTCACAAGGTTAAAAGAGTATAAGGTGCAAGACTCTGATATTATTAAAATAACCGGACACGCCAGCCCGGTCCAATTACTGGCATACGACAAAACAAACCCTGCGGACAATGCCAGCGCACGTTTTAACTTAGTTTAAAAATTACAATTTTGAAAATCTCATTTTAATTATCCAGTCGCTTACCTAATAAAATCGAGTAATAGCGAACCGTTGAGGGTGCATGTGCGATCAAGGATGACCCAATTAAAATTCCGGTTAGTGCATAAAATCGATAGTTTTCGAAAAACGGAATGCATAATAATATTAGAATCTTTGCCAAGATTACTAACCCCCGATTTTGCAATAGCCAGTTTATTTTTTGTAAGAAAAAAAGGCCCATCATCGCCGTTCCGGTTATCCCGACGAACGCTAAATAAAGCGATAATTGTTCAGAATTAATTCCCCAAAACACCCCTCCCAAATACAGGGAAAAAGCCAAAATATGAGCGCTTCTCACCCCAATACGTAACCACCTGACGATTCCTCGATCCAGTTTTTTTTCTGCCATATTAAATCCTATTCAAGCAGCGATTCGATCTCGCCCAAGATAACCGCAACTGAGGCTAGTGACTTATTTTTATCGGCGTTAAACTCTTGAAACGCTCGTTTAACCGTCTGTATTTTTGCCGTATTTTGTGAGATAAAGGTTTTGAATCCTTGGATAGGTTGTTCTGGATCTTTGGAAACAATTGCCGAAAGTAAGGCTTCAGAAAGGGTCTGGCATCGCCGGATTAAAAGGCCCCGGTGACGCCGTTCCCAGTTCAGGTCCAGTCTAAGTTGCATCAAAACCTTACTTAATGGTTCCATCGTAAAATGGGTTTCCAAGGCTTGGGTTAGTTCGAGGCAATCTTTCATAGAAATCCCTAATTTCGCTTTTAGGGCAATGCTAGATAGACTAGAGTGGAGAAGGGACAATTGGCTAAATTCTTTAGCCAGGTCCTCGTCTAACCCTCGTTGGGCCGCTCGGTCCAATTGCTGGTAATATCCTTTTAATTCTGCTGGGCTAAGGCTTAAAAACACCAATCTTTTATAGTCGTTTAGGGGCTCCTGGTACTGGTCGGCCATGGACCAGTCGGGGGTTTGGTGATGTAGTAAAAGATTAAATACCTGGGTGAACAAGAAGTCTTCAATTTCGATTAATAACTCATAGGCCAGGGTTATATTAGACTGGCCAAATTGCACTAAAATATCTTTTCTTAGGGTGCCAAGTCCAAAGAGTTGGTCCGCTGTGTAGTACGCAACCAAGAGATCAGATGGTTTTATTTCTATCAGTTCTTGCATTCGCGCTAACAAGGTTACCCCTGCTTGATTAATCACTTGATTAATTAGCATAGTACCCACAATCTCACGGTAGAGCGGATGGTCCGTTGTGTCATATTTTGTCACTAAAGTGTCTGGAAAATAGGACTGATAGAGCGGTATCAAATGGGGGTCGTCAAGCCGGTCCCTTTCTGACATCGCCTTTTTATATAAAAACATTTTGGTGTAACTAAGGACCACCGCCAAGTCGGGTCGGGGAACCCCATGGCCAGAAAGGTTGTACTCTAAAAGTTTTTCGTTGCTGCTCAAACGCTCGGTGCGTCGGTTTAGCAAACCAGTGGAAACTAACTGCTCAATCCAAGTGGTAAACGGATAAATGTCGGTTTTAGAGCGAAGCTGGTCCATGGCTAAAACTCGGCCCTGTTCCTGATTGTGGCAGATTACCGCCTGCCCAATCACCTCCGTCAGGCTGGCTAAGAGTGAGTCGCGTTCTTTGACGCGATCAATTAGCCCTTTGTCAATAAGTCGGTCCACCAAGATCTTCAGGTTAACCTCATGGTCTGAGGTGTCCACGCCAGCGGAGTTATCAATGGCATCTGTATTAATCGAGCCTCCCTCTAAGTCAAATTCGACGCGCCCCTCTTGGGTGAATCCTAGATTGCCCCCCTCGCCGACCACTTTAGCCCGAAGTTCTTTGGCCGTAATCCGCACCGAGTCGTTACTTGGGTCCGCAACCAGGCTATCTGGTTCGCCTGAAGATTTTACATAAGTGCCAATTCCGCCGTTCCATAATAGGTCCACCGGGGCTTTTAATAAAAGTTTGACTAGTTCCTCACCAGTTGCGCTGGATTGATTAGTATTTAAGACCTCCTGGATTTTATGATTTAGATCGATGGTTTTGGCAGAGCGTTCAAATACGCCCCCGCCTTCCGAGATTAAATCAAGCTGGTAATCGGTCCAGGAACTGCCAGGGGTATGAAACAAGCGGTGTCGCTCGCCCCAACTGACCTCTGGGTTTGGGTTTGGGTCTAAGAAAATATGGACATGATTAAAGGCGCCAACTAACTTGATGTGTTTTGAAAGCAACATTCCATTGCCAAAAACATCTCCGGCCATATCGCCAATTCCAATCACCCTAAAGTCTTCAGACTGGATGTTTTTGCCTAACTCTAAAAAATGCAACTTTATACATTCCCAGGCCCCTCTGGCGGTTATGCCCATCTTTTTGTGGTCATAACCTAACGAGCCGCCCGAAGCAAAGGCGTCGCCTAGCCAGTGTCCCCGCGCTTGGGAAACCAAGTTTGCTTGATCAGAAAGGTGGGCGGTGCCTTTGTCGGCGGCCACCACTAGGTAAGGGTCAAACCCATCAAAGGCTTTGATCCCTTCGGGGTGGACCGGTCTTCCCCCCACTAGATTGTCGGTCAAACTTAACAGGCTGTGCATAAAGTGGGTATATTGCCTTCGGCCTTCCTCTAAAAAGGCCTGCCGGTTGGGCTGCGGGCGTTTGGTGATAAATCCGCCTTTGGAACCCTCGGGTACAATCACCACGTTTTTCATCATCTGGGTTTTCATTAAACCCAACACCTCGGTTCGAAAATCGTCAAAGCGGTCAGAATGGCGAATTCCGCCACGGGCAATCAAAGCGCCTCTAAGGTGAATCCCCTCCATATGCGGGCCATGTACGTAAATCTCGTACATAGGCTTGGGTAAAGGCATATATTCCACTTGCCCTGAATTAACCTTGATCGCAAGGCAGGCCTCACCGCGCAAGGTAAAGTAGTTTGTGCGTATTGTGGCCCAAAAAAGGTTAAGCAGGTTTCGCAAAATTATATCTTCTTGGACCGTTTTGACTTTAAATATCTCCTGGACGACCTGTTGGCGCAGTTCCTCAGGTTCTAAAAGGTCTGTGTTTGGGCTTAATTTTTGAACAAAATAGGCGAGCAACGCCTTAACCGCTTCTGGGTTTCCGAGCAAACAGCGATTTATGGTCTCCCGCTGGTAAGGCGTGCCAATTTGCTGATAATAGTTGCGATACAAAATAAAAAGATCAATCTCTTCAAGCCCTAAGGCAGTTGTAAACAAAAGGCCATTTAGTGGGTCTGATTCCGCTTGGTTATTAAGCACCGCCAGCAAAATTTGTTGGGCTTTGGCGCAAATTTGACTAGATTGTTCGGGTTTAATGAAGCGGTGTTTAACCTGAAACTGATAAAGGTAATAGGGACCTTCTGGGAGTTGGCAAACAAAGGTATTTTCGTCTAAAATAACCATCTCCAACTTGTGTAAATGGGGGATCAGTTGGCTTAGACTAAGGGGGTCCTTGAGGTAAAAAAACAGATTGGACTGTTCTCCACTTTCCCCTTGAGGTCGCAGTTCGACCTGTAACCCATCTTTTCGAAGGGCTTCGAATTGGTCGATATCTTTTAGCGCCTCTTGTGGCGAAAACAGGGCCTGAAAATGTTTATCAAAAGCGTTTTTGTAACTTTTAACGAGGGAAAGGCCGGTTTCTCCTTTATCGGCCAAAGCTAATTCTAGCTGGTCTTCCCAGCTTTGGGTTTGGTCGTCTAGCCAAGTTTCAAGAACAGAAGGCTCAAACGTTTCACCCAGCCCAGGGTGGCCCTCTGGAAGCCAATACACGTGGTGGCTATAGACGTTTCGGTTAAAGGTGAAGAAGTATTCTAGTTCAGGTGCTAGGCCTAATAGCGCACTAAGCTTAGCGGTGATTTGCGCAAAAATAGCCGGGCTAAACCGGCGGTTGGCTAGGCAGAAAGTAAACCGCAGGTAGTCGCGGCGCGGGTCTTGGTAGAGATATAACCTAGCGTTGTGAAAGGCCCGAATAAATTGGACTTGGTCTAAAAGGTTACGCATTTCATCGAGGTCCAAGCGAAATAATTCAGCCTTGGGCATTTCACCAAAAAACTGTACCGCTTCGTCAAAGGCATGTGCATCGGGACTCCCGCCGAAATCTAAAGCGACTGTTTTCACCTTTTGGCGTGCGACAGGAATAGTCAGCGCACCGGCCTTGGATGCTTGACGGGTAAACATCACTAAAAAATAGACCAAAATAGAACGTCCCTCTGCGTCAAAACGTCGCGACAAAATTAACTGGATTCGTTCTCGCCGATGGACTTGGCTAACCTGCTCTAGTTCAAAGAAATTTAAGCCCAGGCGGGAGGTGATAAAATAACCCCCAAGTTTAGATAAAGCCTTGGGTAGTTCAGGGTCTTTGGCCTCGGACCAAATTCGGCAGAGTCCCAAGGACTGGCCCATTTGCAAGGCGGTCAACTCTTTAAGTTGAATCTCATAAATTTCAGTATAACCCATTAAAATACAGTTCCCTTGAACCAGCCATTCAAATAATTGGCATCGCTCCTGGTGGAGTTCAAGGGGTTCCTGGTTTTTAAAGGGTATTTGAGCCAGGTGATCCATCTGCGCCTTGACTTTCAAAAAATCACCGGTGACCGCAAAAACCTCGTCAAAGGTTCGCCGAAGATTGCTTTCTAACCCGGCCAGGTCTTCTAACGCGAAGTCGCGCAGGACGAAGGTGATCAAATTTAAAGGCGGGGTTTGGGTCCTAATTGAGGCATCCGTATAAACCCCTTTTATCCCGTTTGGGTCTTGCTCTAGGTGGATTACGGGATGGTTAAAAAAGGACAGTCGATAGTTGCGTTCCTCAATAAATTCAATCAATGAATCTATTAAAAAATGGCGGCTAGTGGTTACCAAATCGACTTGCACAAAACCTCGTCCCCAATTAGGGGTCAAGGATAAATCGCCAAACCGCATTAAATAGGGCTCACCCTGATAAACCTTTAAAAGTTCCAGGCTACCTTGGGCGACCTCGGCGGCCTTGCCGACCTCGAGTTCGCGTAAATGTTGGGTATTAAGATTGCTATAAAAGAGAGAGCCTAGCTGATAAACTAGGTCTTTGTGAGCCGGTGGATTGAGATCTAACCACTCTTTAAGCTCGGCTCGCCGTTGGCTTAAGAGCTTAATCTTGATCATAGAAATTGAATCTTGTCCTGGGCCCATCGTTTACTCCTAATTGAAGTTAACCGAACCCGAAAGCGAAATTCAGTTAACTATTTCAAACGGTTGATAATCCAGTGGATCAATTTTTGAGTCATTTGCGGCTCTTCTCGACTTTGCAAAATTTCGTGCCCAGACTCGGTAAAGGCAACCAATTCCTTGTCCCGGCTTTTGGTGGCCGCGAAGAAGCGTTCGATCCCGCTGGGAGAAACTACTCGGTCTGCTTTTGAATAAAAAGTCAGCAAGGGAAGGGTTAAGAGATGGGCGTTTTTGTGGAGTAATTGCGCCCAATCTAACATAGATACAAACATACTCGGGGTAATGGTCTGCCCACGCAGTGGATCAGATTGATATTGGGGCCAGCGTTCTTCCAGGTTGGATAATTCTTTGGGATTAAACAATTTAGGCATCGATTTGGTGGGGTATTTTTGATTTAGCCAGCGGCCCAAAGCCCCCATGAGCTGCATCGAAACCCCGTCAAATCCGGTCAAAGGGGAACTCAGGATCAGCCCCTTTAATTGAGCTGAATTTTGTATCGCATAGTGCCCCGAAATAAGCCCTCCCATGCTGTGTCCAAAAAGGAAAAGGGGAAGGTCTGATTCGATCTGTTGAATAAACCCCTGTAGGTTGCCTAGGTAGTCTTGGAAACTGTCAATATGGCACCTTAGCCCTTCGGCCAACCCGTGTCCTGGCAGGTCAAATGCCTGGACTGTGATGTTTGCTTGGTTAAGTTTTTTAGCAAACTCGGAGTAGGGCCGGTAGTGTTCGGCAAACCCGTGGACCAAAACCATCTGGGCAATCGGTGCATTTGCGTTCCAAATAACCCTTGGGATTTTGCGACCTTGGGCATCAATCAATACTTGTTCATTCAATTTTTACCTGCTTTTAATTGTCCTTCATCCCCTGCTAAAAGCCGGTAGATATTGGATCGGTGGAGTAATATTAGGTAAACTGACAAAAGTGCTGCTAAAAAAACTTGGTCTTCAAATCCTCTGATAAGCGCCACCAGACCTGGCAACAAGGTCAGTGCAGATAGAGCCGATAAACTCGAAATCCGTTTAATAATAAACATTCCCAACCAAATAGCCGCCATCGCCAAAAAGACCCGCCAATCTAGGACCAACCAGACCCCGAAATTGGTTGAAACCCCCTTCCCCCCCTTAAAACCCATAAAAATGCTTTTTGTATGGCCAAATACAGCGAGAAAGGCGGTGAGTAATTCTAAAAATTCGGGTCCATCGAAGGCCCCTTTGACCAACCAAACTGCCAGCGACCCTTTGGCTAGGTCTAAAACAAAGGTAGCAATCCCTGGTCCTTTGCCAGCAGTGCGCATGACGTTGGTCATGCCGATGTTGCCGCTACCTACTTGGCGGATATCAATACCCAAAAAAAGCTTGGCAATAATCAGTCCGAAGGGAATTGCGCCTAATAGGTACGCAATTACCAAGGCCACGTACCAATAGGGTGTGTGGGCTAATTCTTGAAGATGGAAATCTAAATGGGCCATCATCGACCGACCTCTTTAATAATTCCGCCGCCAATAACCAAATCTTGGTCATAAAACACAGCCCCTTGGCCCGGGGTGGCGTCTAAGACAGGCTTTAAAAAATCAAGGCGGAACTCGCCTTGTTGCCCCTTTGTAAGTAGGGCAGGATGTTCAGGTGCGTTATAACGGATACGGGCGGCGATGGGGTGGCCCAGATAGGCGGTTGGGTCTTGTTGGAAGTGCATCTCTTTTAAACTAATCCAGGTTGAATACCGAGCCTCTCCCCCCCCTAAGACGACTTGATTTTGTTTAACATCAAGTCTTGTGACATAAAGGGGTTGGTCTGAGGATATCCCCAGACCCCGCCTTTGTCCTACTGTATAAAAGGGTAGCCCCCTATGCCGCCCCAGAATTTTTCCTTGGCTGTCCACAAAGTCACCTACCTGCCAAGCGCCTCCGTGAATCCGTTCTAAAAATCCTCGATAACCACCAGACCCGACAAAACAGAGGTCTTGACTATCTGGCTTTGAGGCTACCTCAAGTTTATACTCTTTGGCTAGGGCTCTGGTTTGGCTTTTTTCTAGGGCTCCTAAGGGAAACATACAGCCAGCCAGTTGTGCTTGGCTAAGTTGGTATAAGACGTAGCTTTGGTCTTTTAGTGGATCAAGTCCTTTTTTAAGCAGGTATTGGCCCGCGTTTTCCTCAAGTCGGACATAATGCCCGGTGACTAATTTTTGGCCCCCCAGGGCTCGCGCTTCGTCAAGCAAGGCCCCGAAACGGATCTTTTTGTTGCAAGTTAGACAAGGGTTGGGGGTTTCACCAGCTAGATAGGTTTGAGCGAAGGGTTCGACAACAGCGTCCCAAAATTTTTTTTTGTAATCGAGCAAATAAAAGGGAATCCCCAATTGATTCGCCACCGCGCGGGCTTGCTCGACCGATTCAGGGGCGCAGCAACGATTGTCCCGGCAATCCGGTTCGGCCCAGAGTCTTAACATCAGGCCAATAACTTCGTGTCCTTCGGCAACCAGCTTAGCCGCCGCCACCGAAGAATCAACCCCGCCGGACATAGCTACAACTAGTTTCAAGTGCTCCCCAAAATTTCCCAAAGATCTTCAATTACTTGCATGATCTCAGACTCTTGGTTCGATACCCCAAAACTAAAACGTAACACCGACAGCGCCTCTTCAGGGTTTAGCCCTAAAGCCATCATTCCAGGGCTCGGCTCTTCCATTCCTACGGAACAAGCAGAACCACTGCTGGCTTCGATTCCTAAAAGGTCTAAGCGCATCAATAGATTATGGGCCCGGCGATCGGGGAACAAAAAACTGTGAATATGGGGCACCCGAGGCAGTTCAGGCGGAACGATAGCGCGTCCGGCGTCCTCTAACCCTTGATACAACAAGCTTGAAAGCTTTTCAAAATGAGCCCGTCGTTTGTTGCGCTCATCGTTGGCAATGGTCATGGCTTTGGCTAAACCCAGAAGTCCAGATAGGTTTTCAGTCCCCGGTCGCAATCCATATTCTTGCCCACCGCCCCACATCAAGGGCGCCATGTTTAGTCCCTCTCGCTTATACAACAGCCCAACCCCCTTCGGGCCATAGATCTTATGTCCAGAAAGGGTCATCAGATCCACTCCCAAGTCTTTGGGTTTTAAAACCTCGGTCAAAGCGGCTTGAGAGGCGTCCGAAAAAAAGGTTACTCCCTTTTTTTGGGTCAAGGAGGCTAGCCTTTCTATGGGTTGCAAAAGTCCGGTTTCGTTGCTCGCCCACTGAACTACCAAAAGCTTAGTATCCGCCTTAATCTGGCGCTCGGCTTGTTCGAGGTCCACTTGCCCAAACGGGTCCACCTTAAGCCATTCAAGGCTCCAATTGGCTTGTTTGGCCAATTCCTCTAAGGGCCGCCTGACCGAAACGTGTTCGCCAGGGTTGACTAGAATATGCCCCCCGGGCAGTGTTTTTAAATAACCCAAAAGCCCTAAATGGTTGGATTCGGTGCCTCCGCTGGTGATAATCAGATCCGCTCGGCGCACCCCAAGTAGGTTAGCAATCCGCTCCTTCCCTTTGACCCAAACCTGCTCGGCAGAGCGGGCTGAACCATGAATGGCCGAAGGGTTAGCCGCAAAAAATTCAAACCCCGGTGCCATCGCTTCTAATACCCGCCGGTCAAGCGGGGTAGAGGCGGCGTAATCGAGGTGAATTTTATTCCTCATATCAACTGCTCGGCGGTGATCTGGTGGAAACTACGCTCAACCTGGGCAGGGAGGTCCACCTTCTCTAGGGCGGTGATCACGTTTAATTGGTGTCCTAAGAGGATATGCCGACAATGGGCCTCCCCTTCGATCAGTCCTGGCAAAATCCCTAGTACCGGGGTTCCAGAGCGAATAAAATGGGTCAATAGGCGCTCGCAGTGGCGCTCTAAGATTTGCTGCTCCGGGTGTTTTAGGGTCAAACGGTAGATTTCGCCAGGGATTTGTTGGCCCAATTCTTCAGGCAGGTCCAAAAAGCTCCACTCGGTCACCCGGAAGCGTCCAGGCCCCACCCGTTTGATCCCTGGCAGGCCAATTAATTGGCCTTTTTTAAGCTTAGGGTCTTCGTGAAATTTAATCTCGAAGATGCCATTATCAGTGGTAATAATTTGATAATACAATTTGCCCTGATGGGGCAGTCGGAGGACCACCCCTTGACTTGGCTCTTGGTGCCGATGGTGACCGGACTCTACGTATTTAAAGGGGTAACCATCGTCTGCCTTGCTGGCCAAAATCAACTTTACATAATCTAGCTCTAAAATCGGAATCTCATTGTGCAGCCGGCAGGGATGGTGGGACCAATGGCCTCGATGGAAATCGACAATCAGTCGGCGCTCGCGCTGTACAAAGGCTAGCCCGTCGCAATTGGGGCAATAAAAAGGAGCGATTTGAATCATCGATTGGGCCTAATATGGTTTATTTGGGGTCTTTTTCACTCTATAGAGCGCCGTTTGCTTTGACAATGGTTCAGGGCCGACTAGACATTTTTTTCGTATGTGCTAATCTTTTCTCGCACCTTAATCTAACTCCCTAATGGCCGTCGAGCGCAGTAGTATTGTTATTGAAGAATACCTACAGGCAATCTACGCGTTTTCGCGCGGAGACCTACCGGTTAAATCGGTCCAGCTTGCCGAGCGTTTGGCTTCAAGTCCTTCGACCGTTCACGCAACCCTGGGCCGAATGCAGCGGGACGGGTTTATTGAAATGGGTTATAAAAAGCAGATCGCGCTTACCCCCAAAGGACTTTTAGAAGCCGAAACCCTAACCCGCCGGCACCAACTGGTCGAGACCTTTTTGTGTGACCACTTAGGAATCCCTTGGCACGAGGTGCACCAACACGCCCATGTTTTAGAACACGGCCTGACCCCACTGGTCGAGGAGCGCTTGGCCGAGTTTTTGGGTTTCCCTGACAATTGCCCTCACGGCAGCCCAATTCCTGGCGGATTGGGCCGCTTGCCTGAACAGATGGTTTTTCTTGATCAATTGCCTGTTGGACAGGAATTTTCGGTGGTCTTGATCCAAGAAGCCTTAGAAGACCAGCCTGAATTGATGGAATTTTTAGAGCGTCATCACCTCACTCCTGGCGAAAAACTCCAACTTCGCGAACGAGTCGAAGCGACTAATTCACTTATTCTAAATCGGGACAACCAGCCCTTCAGCCTGCCCCTTAGTATCGCGGCCCTAATTGGCGTGGTGGTAGGGGCTTAGGCTTTGCGTTTTTTTCGACGACGGCTTTTATTGGGTTGGTCTTGGAGGAAGTATTTTTCTAAGTCTTCGTCGTTGATCCCCTCTTCAGAGATCATTTGGCCCGATAAGCTAATTCCAGCCTGATGGACTGTATCTGGGTCCCCTGAAAGTAGGGGGTGCCAATCTGCTAAACCGGCACCTTCATATATCCTTTGGTAAGCGCAACTTTTTGGCATTAAACCTGGGGTTTTAATGTGCTCTAAGGTCAACGGGAGGCATTCTTCACGACTGTTGAACCGGCCCCCATAATCTCGACATTTGCAGGTTGTTGGGTCCAAATATCGGCAGGCGACCTGGGTAAACTTTACCTCAAAAGGTTCTTCGTAAATCACCTTTTTAAGACAACAAAGACCACAGCCATCGCAGAGGGACTCCCACTCTTCTTTGCTTAATCTGGCTAGGGCTTTGTATTTCCAAAAGGGTAGATCATGACTCATCGGGATATCCGCTACTACTGGCGCAACCAAGTAAAATAGTGGGTTAACCACAAAAGAACTCTTTTAGGGCTATGGGCCTTTTTCCAAACACCTGCAACTGCCTTGTTGGCCTCCCCCCAAGTGGGGTAGGGGTGAATCTGGGCGAGGATTTTGTTTAACCCAATCCCCTCTTTGAGGGCCAAGGTCCATTGATGGATCATCTCTCCCGCTTGGGCGCCGACGAGGGTAACCCCTAAGATTTTGTCTGTCCCTGGTTGCGTTAAGACTTGGACAAAACCTTCGGTTTCTCGCTCAATCAGGGCTCGGTCCAGTTCGACCAGGTTATATCGAGTCACCTCCGCCCCTGGCGCTTGGTCGAAAGTCGCCCCTACTTGGGCCACTTGAGGGTCAGTAAAGGTAACCCTGGGTAAGTAAGAATAATCAACTTTAAAAGCCTTCCAAGGGCTAAAAAGGGCGTTAACCGCCGCGTGCCATGCTTGATGCGCCGCCGCATGGGTGAACTGGGGCCCTCCCACTTGGTCGCCGACCACCAAAATATTTGGAAACCGGGTCCTAAGGTAGGGATCAGAGTCAATATTTCCATTTTTTCCCAGCAAGCCCAATTTCTCAAGTCCCATTCCCGCACCAATCGGATTCCGCCCCAAGGCAAGGAGTAATCGGTCAAAGGGAATCTCATACTCCCCCGAAGGCCCCTCCACCTGCAAATTAGGGGTAAAGGCCAAAGTCTTAACCCCCAAATGAAGCTCGATCCCTTGGGATAAAAAAATCGTTTTAATTAATTCTGAAACCGCGGGTTCTTCCTTGGCCAAAAGTCTAGGGCTCCGGTTTACTAAAATCACCTTTGAACCTAAGCTATTAAAGGCTTGGGCCAGTTCGCAAGCAATGGGACCGCCCCCAAGGATTAGGAGCCGCTTAGGCAATTCTCTTATTTCCCATAAACTATCCGAAGTAAGATAGTCGATCTCCTCTATCCCCGGCAGTTCAGGGATCCGGGGTTTGGCCCCGGTCGCTAAAATCAGGTGCCGACCGGTTAACACCTGGCCATTTACCTGAACCCGAAAGGGGTCTAATACCTGGGCCCAGCCTTGGATGCAGTCCACACCCATGCTTTTGTAGCGCTGTGCCGAATCATGGGGCTCGATTGAGGCTATCGCGTTTTTGACCGAGTCCATCACCTGGGCGAAGTCGAATTGGGCATCCATCTTGTTGATTCCAAACTCTTTTGAACGGCCCGCCAGCCTTAGTAACTTTGCTGTATTAATCAGACTTTTAGAGGGGACACAGCCATGATTAAGACAGTCCCCACCCATCTGGGCACCTTCAATCAGGGCCACCTTTGCCCCCACTGCTTGGCCAATATAGGCTGAAACCAACCCGCCTGCACCTGCGCCCACCACAATTAGGTTGTAATCAAAGTGTTTAGGCCGATCAAAAGAGCGGTATAGACGCCAGGTTTTGATTTGCCGAATAAGCCACCGGGCGAACCAAGGAAACAGTCCTAGCAAACTAAAGGCGATCCAGAGCCGAGGCTCCACAATCCCCGAGAGCCCCTCCAATCGACTCAATTCCAACCCAGCATAAACATACACCGCAGTTCCTGGTATCATCCCTAGTTGGCTCGCCCAATAAAAGGTCCAAGCCCGAATTCCAGTCAACCCCATCAGGCTATTAACCATAAAAAAGGGAATCACCGGGATCAAGCGCAGGCTTAAAAGGTAAAAGACGCCGTCCTCGCTCAGGCCTTGATTGATTTTCTCTAGTTTGGCACCAAATCGAGCCTCGACCGAATCTTTAAGCAGAAAACGGCTAATGCCAAAAGCGGTCAGCGCCCCTAAACTGCTGGCAAACGACACCAGTATCAGACCAGGAATAAAACCAAAAAGGGCCCCCGCGAGGAGGGTTAAGAGGGTCGAACTAGGAAAGTTTAATCCTGTAAAAGCCAAATAGATAAGGAAATAGCTAGCCAAAACAATCACCGGGAATTGTTCGTAGAGGTCAACAAAACGAGTCTGTTGATCTTTTAACCAGCCCAGATTTAAATAATCCCCCAACCCGAAAAACCAAACTAAGACCCCAAGCCCCACTAACCCAAAAAAAAGAGCTAGTTTTAGGCCCTGCCCAGTTTTTTTGCTCAAAATAGGCATTCTAGGGCTTTGAAAAAGAAGGTTGTCCGGTCGATTCGATGACGTCGCGCCACATGCGCCCCGAATCGAGCAGGGTTTTTCGTTTCGAAGTAGCTAACTCAATGGGGATATTACAATAAACCCCATGCCAGATCGAAACCACCATGGCCGTTTTGCCTGACATGGCTGCATGAACCGCGTTTTGACCCAACGTGGCGCAGTAAAGGCCGTCGTTCGTATTAGCCGGGATACTGCGCACCATGTAGCTCGGATCAATGTATTTTAGGTTTACCTCGCGCTTTTTCTTTTTAAAATAGGTCTTAATTTCTTCACGAAGGTAAACTCCAATGTCTTGCAATTGCAGGTTCCCAGAAGCATCTCGTTTGGCTTCAACACCTTGAAAGAACTTTTGTCCTGCACCCTCCGCGACCACAATAACCGCATGGTTGCTGCGATCCAGCCGATTTTCTAACTCGACCATCAAGCCGTGTTCGCCCTGTAAATCGAAGTCGTCTTCAGGGACTAAAACATAGTTAACATCCCTTTGACTCAAAGCGGCAGCAGCAGCAATAAAGCCCGAATAGCGGCCCATTAACTTAACCAGTCCAATCCCATTGGGGAAGGATTTAGCTTCGGAATGGGCACATTTAATGGCCTCGGTGGCGGCTTCAACGGCGGTTTCAAAACCAAAACTGCGAGAACAAAAGGAGATATCGTTATCAATCGTTTTAGGCACCCCAATCACTGCAATCTTGCGGCCCCGTTTCTCCACTTCTTCGTGGATCTTATTAGCCGCCCGCAAGCTGCCGTCTCCGCCGATCACAAAAAGGATATTAATCCCTTGGCGCTCCATCGTATCCACAATGTCTTCAATGGGCTGCTCGCCCCGGCTACTGCCTAAGATCGTACCGCCCATCTCATGAATATCGGTGACCTCTTGTGGGTTCAAGTCCCAAAAGGGCAGGCCATAATCGGCGATAAAGCCTTGTAGTCCAAACCGAATCCCTTTAATCCTCTGCACCCCATATCCGTGCCAAAGACTAAGCACAATCGAGCGGATCACGTTGTTAAGCCCTGGACAAATCCCACCACAGGTGACGATGGCAGCGGTTATTTTTTTGGGGTCAAAATAGATCAACGGAGAAGGGTTACTCGACTGAAAAAAGACGGGGTCACAGCTAAGTCCATCAGAGGTAAAGGGCTGATAAAGCACATGCCTTTCGCGCATATCGTCTTGATGAAACTTGAGTGGGCTTTTTATTTTAGCGTCACCTAAAGTCTTTATTTCAGTTTGTTCTTTGGTCAACGGGGTCAACATACATCCTCCTCGGGGATGAAAACGTGTTGTTTGTAATATCGCAATTCTCCAATTGATTCGATAATGTCGTCTAACGCCAAGTGGGCTTCTTGTTTTTTATATTTCGGCAAACCCGGATACCATCGGCGGACCAATTCCTTTAAGGTGGTTACATCAATGTTTCGATAATGGAAAAAGGCCTCTAGGTCAGGCATCAATTTGGCTAAAAACCGCCGGTCTTGATGAATCGAGTTCCCACAAAGCGGGGTCACTCCGGTAGGTGCCAGACTTTTAGCCCATTCTAAGGTTAACTGCTCAGCCTCCTTCATACTGATCTTTGAATTAATACAACGGTCAGTAAGCCCCGAGGCGCCATGATGCTTGATACACCACTGGTCCATTTGATCAAGCCTAGTTTTTGGGCAATAGATGACCAAGGCGGGACCGTTAGAAATGATGTTTAACCCTTCATCGGTGGCGAGACTGGCGATTTCAATTATCTGATCTTGTTCTGGGTCTAAACCGGTCATTTCCAGGTCCATCCAAATCAGAATAGCTTGGTTTGTTTTTTTTTGGTTAGTCATCCTATACCACTAGTTCTTGTGAGTTGAAAGGTTTCGCTATAGCCGGTGTGGTGATTAATTATTTTAAAACTAATTTCCCCTTCGGCAGAAAGGCTGTAAATCTCTTCGACCTCAAAGTCGAAGGGATGCTCGTAACGGGTCACCTCCAGACCTAATAAATTAGTCCCTTCTAGCCCAGGCGCGAAGGAAAAGAGGATTTGGTTCCAGACGGTTACCAGACCGGCAGGCCGGTCATCTTCAATAAAACCACATTCTTGGAAACGAAAAATCCCAATGTTGTGGCTAGGGCGATACCTTCGGCGCAGGACTAACGCAGGCTCACCGCGAGGGGGCAAGGGTTGGTCCTTTTCAAAAAGTCGATCGAATACCAAGGATTCCCCGTCGTCCGCTTCTCGCCACAGACCAAAATGGCGGGTTAGGGACTCTTGCAGCCGAATTTCCGATTCTCGGTCCGACAAAATAGCTAGGCCAATGGCCACTGCCGAGTTGCAATGATGAGATTTTTTTACTTTGTGCTGACCATAAATATGCTTTAAGTTCCGCGCAATCAGCGGGAAGGAGGACATGCCCCCGACTAAGTAAATGGCGGAAAATTCTTCTAAATCATTACTTGAGTCAATCCGCTTAGCCAGATTTTGCACCACCTCCACCGTTTTTTGAACCAAGGGTTCACAGCGGTCAAAATAATCTTTGACCGGCACTCGGACCAACAAGGGTACACCCTCGTTGGGATGCCATTCTAAAAGAATAGTCCGGCTTTGTGGGGTCAAGGCTTCTTTCTTTTCGCGGGCCAGTTCTAAAAGCCGAACCCTTTCGCCAAAGGTTAACTCTGGGCGAGGGTTGAACTGCTCTAAAACCATCTCGGCTAAAATTTCGTCAAATTGGTCGCCTCCTAGGTTTTCTAAGCCTTCGGTAGCGATGATCCGGTGGGTTTTGTCTTGTATCTCTGCGATACTGGCGTCAAAGGTGCCTCCCCCTAGGTCGTAAACTAACAGATATTTTTTATTTGACCGCTCGACATGCTTAAAGACGCTGGAGGTATATTCCATAGTCGCAGCCGAGGGTTCGTTAAGCATGTTTAATAGGTCAAACCCAGCACTGGTAAAAGCCTCTGCGGTGACAAAGCGTTGTTGGTTGTTGGTATTAGCCGGAACCGCCACAGAGGTTTTAAAACTCAAGGGATTTGAATCAATACTACTGGCGTGCCGTAGGGCCCGTTTAAAGGCGGAGAGGTAATCAACCAATAGCTTTAATACACCGTAAGAATGCCCCTCAATTTCGAGTTGCTTAGTGCGGTCAATATGTTTGAGTAGAGACTTAACCGAACGGATCACCGTCCATTGGGGGTCTCCGATCACTTCGTAAGCTTCAAATCCAAAACGAGTTTCTCCCGCTCGAATCGCGATCAAGCTTGGGAAAAAATCATACCAGTCCCCAGCAGGGCTCGAAAAAAACACCACTGGGAAGTTGCCTTGATCGGCGATTGCGGCGACAGTATGGGTTGTACCAAAATCAATTCCCAGTTTCATTTTGATCCTCCAATAGCGAGCCATGTTGGTACGAGACCCCAATCATATTAAAATCAATCTGATTTGGCCAGGATTTTGAGACTTACTGACCTATAATCCAACCGTCTTGAGCCAGCTTAGTTAGAAATAGCTTCAGTTGACCTGGTTCGATTGACCAAATGGCTAGCGCTTCGTAGTCTGGCGGTGTGTCCATCAAGAGCTGTTAATCACCCTGGCCGTAACCAAAGCTTATGACCCCCACTCCCACCGGAAATCGCATATTTGACCGTTGGATGGGCTCGCCCTATGCAATTGGTCTGTTGCTTATGATACATGGTCTGATTTGGGGACTGGTAGCCTTTTCTCAAGACGTCCATCCAGACATGGCCGACCATTGGGTCTGGTCCCGGTGGCCCGAATGGGGTTACTTTGAGCATCCCCCGATGGTTGCTCTGACGATGAAACTTGCCACCCTGATTGGGGGCGACAATCCGGCGACTTTAAAGCTGGGCTCGATCCTTTTTTCAATATTCATTTTATACATCGCCTACCGGCTAGGGTTGCTTCTTTTCGATAAAGCAACGGCCCTAGCCTACGCAGTAATATTAGAAGGCACCCTCTATTTTTCGGCGGGGTCCGTTTTTTGGCACATTGACCAGCCCTACATGGTATTTTGGCTTTTAGCACTGATTACTTTAGTTAAATTAATCCAAACACAAAATCTGAATTGGATGATAGCCCTCGGAGTGATTTTAGGTCTAGGAGCCGAGTCGAAATACATCATGGCCTTTTTGCCAGTGGGTTTGGTGGTGTTTATTATTTGGGATAAAAATTGGCGCCATTTGCTTTGGGCCCCCCAGACCTATCTGGGCGGATTGTTATGCCTTATTATACTAGCCCCCAACCTCTACTGGAATCAAACCCACGATTGGGTGACATTTACTTATAATTTTAACAAAGGGATGACTGGAGCTAAGTTTGGTATTCATTTTATTATCTTTACTTTAAGCCACTTAGCCCTATTTTCCTTGGTGTTTTCCCTACTTTTTTGGCGGCGACTTTTAAGTGGCCGGATGGGGCCAGTGCCCCTTAAAATGACTGAAGGCACACCCGCCTCGCTCTACCGGCTTTTAATGGCCACAGGGATGGTGCCCATGGTGATCTTTACCCTTACCAGTTTTCGTGGTAGGGGGACGGACCCTCATTGGGTAAACGTCGCCTATTTTAGTTTCTTTTTGCTGCTGGCCCGGTTTTTGGTGCTGCGCCGCCGGGAGGGCCAACGAAAAAACTTTGGCCGACTCTTGGTTTTTGGAATGCTTTGGAATCTTCTTTTCGCTGGCGCACTGAACTGGCAACTCCAATTTAACCCCCTCAATCATGATTATCCTGAAACTCGCTTAGCCAAGGTTTTAGGTTGGGAGGATACGGCCCAACAGATCGAGGAAGTATTAAAAAACAATAAGCTATACCTTCCAACTTATGTTATTAGCCGCGAATATCATCTATCCGGGGCCTTAAGTCTCTATTTGCCCAACCATCCTTGGCCTTATAGCATCGAAAAGCCGATACGCAACCAGTGGAGCCCCGTCGAGGCAGTATCCAAGGCGGGAGCGTTGGTCGTTTGCCCGCCAGATGAATGTGCGGAGTTTTTAGTCGAAACTCGGAACCGTTTTGTGGCCGCTTGCCCAGTTGGAGAGTGCCGGGAACCAACCTTACAGGAGCCTGAGCCAACCCGAGAAATGACCTTTTTGGGCCAGATCGAAACCTTCCACCGAAATTTTGTGGTGAGGCGCTTAAGACTATACCTGTTGCCCCCAAAAACATGATTCTTTTTTGGTATTGCTTTTTGG